>Ga0187778_10002226_pt1 | contig 13256 bp, 13 predicted proteins | sample 1015_Q2_SP5_20_M_FD_132418 | JGI IMG/M metagenome (GOLD analysis project Ga0187778, IMG submission 132418) | Tropical peat soil microbial communities from peatlands in Department of Meta, Colombia - 1015_Q2_SP5_20_MG | ecosystem: Environmental > Terrestrial > Soil > Wetlands > Peat | place... | reverse complement strand
TCATCTGCGTCGGAAACGCCATCTAGACCGATGAAACCGCTGCCCTGAATGATTTCCGAATCGCGAATGATTCCGGCAGTCTGCGTTTCCTCCTGAAACAGGTATTCCGCGTCAAGGACCTGGCGCGCCGGAATGGATTGCGGAAAAGAGTCCACTACCGTGATGCGCTGCCCTTTCTGCTGCTTTTTTGCATCTCGCCATTTGCGAATCGCAGCTTCAACGGAAGTGGCACGAGCCGCAATTTCGATGTCGTCCGCCTTCGGGCTTGCGACCGTAAGCATGAGTGCGGCAGTGTCTCCAAAATCGCTCTGAAAACTGATGGGGCCGGCACCCTGGGGCAACTGAGAATTCAGGGCATCCAGCTTAAGGTTGATATCGCTGAATTGCCGCTTGGTATCGGTGATGCCCTCATCCAATTGAATGGTGACAAAGGAATAGCCGGGAAGAGATATGGATTTAATGCCGTAGTCTGCATCCGTTCCCGGATGAATGGTCTTGTTCTCGGCGGCAACGTCCTCAATCCGGCGGGTAATGAACTGTTCGACCTGTTGGGCAGTGGCTCCGGGCCAGGGACAAGCCGCCACACCGAGGCGCACGGGAATGTCCGGGTCCTTGCGCTGCGGCATGGATGTATAGCCGAAATAGCCCCAAATGAGCACTCCGAGGAGAAGTATCCAGGAGATGTGCGGATGTTAAACGAAAAACCTCGGAATATTGCGGCGATTCGTGATGTCTTGCTCGTGTTCGAGTGCCATTTGTTCTGCACCTCTATGGGATAACCTGGATGAGATCGCCGTCCTTCAAACCGGCGGCTCCAACGACGACGACTTTTTCGCCTGAATTTACACCGTCTACTGCCACATCGCTTTCGTGGGTTTCACCGAGCTTGACCTTTCGCAACTGCGCAACCCATTTGCCGCCGTCTTCTCTGGCCACGAAAACAGCGTAGCGTTCAGGCGAACTGGGATCGGCAACAACCGCGCTAAGGGGCACGGAAGGCATCGCGGCTTTGTGAACCCCTGTCAAAGTGAGTGAAGCAATCATTCCGGGCTTCAATGACGCCTTGGGGTTGGGGACGGTCACCTCAATGGCAAAGACGCGATTTTTTTCATCCGCGCTAGCGGCAATACTCGTGACCCGGCCGATGTACTCTTTCGGGTCGTCCTGCAGATGAATGCTGAATTGTTGACCTAATCGCAGACGCCTTACGGCATACTCGGGAACGCCAAATCCGATTTTGACCGCACTCGTGTCAGCGATGGTGAAGGCCTGGGTTCCCATCACATTTAGCGCAGGTCCTGTCAGGTCTCCGAGTTCAATGTTCCGCGAAAGGATGTAGCCGGAGAAGGGCGCGGTTAGATCAGCATCGTCCAAGGCCAACTGCGCCTGGTGAACATTGGCCTTGGCGTGATCCACATCGCCGCGAGTCGAATCGAATCTCGCCTGCGCTCGATCGAAATCGGGTTTGGTCAAACTGTCTGTGGCGAAAAGATGCTTAGCGCGCTCGTAATCCTGGGCGGCATCAAGGTGCTGAGCCTCGGCTTGACTCAGAGCCGCGGCCGCCGCGTCGAGCTGATTCTTCAGATCCTGATGCCGAATCTGCGCGAGAACCATACCTCGCGTGACATAATCTCCGGCACCTATATCTCGACGCCGCCCGTCTGCGCCCACGACCTGTTTAATTTCCGTTACGTACCCTGCGGACTTGAAGGACAAACCCGCTTGCGCGAACGGAAGAACCGAAGCCGAGTAGCGCAAATCTTCTGAAGGAGAATACAGAGTCACATCCACCAGACGAACGGGAGTGAGAGATTTTGCTGCGACTTTCGTGGGTTGTTGACAGCCATTGATCGCTGCCATGATGGCGAAAAGCACAGCCGTGATTGCAGGTCCGAGCCCTTTCCTCAATTTGCTTTCCATAATATCCACTCCTCTCCAATCGCTCTTTCAAATTCGGCCCGTGCTGTCCAGAACGCGGCGAGCGCTTGCTGGCACTGTGCCTCTGCTTGGGACGATGCCCGTTGTTGCAGGAGATTCGCCTCGTCCAAGGTCAAGAGCGGACCAGCGGATTCCGTTTCCGGTGCCTGCGCCCAAATGATTGGCGTCGCTGTAAGCCCCAGCAGCAAAAGCATGCATGTGAAATATAGCGTTACTCTCATCGAACTGCCTCCACAGCACTGCGGCCAGCAAAATGAGCCCACTCAGGAGTACAAGATCCCCTCGGCACCAGGATCGGATCGTTCCAGTAGGCAGGTGTCGCCGAATAGGCGACAGCGGGCGCGAGGCGCCGCAACCTTCCCACAGGCGTGTCGCGAATGAGCGTCTCTGGATCGAGAAGCCGCGACATCAGTTCTTTTCCGATTTTCGGCAGCATGTCCGCAGACACGCTCCAGACCTGGCGCATGTAGTTTTTCCCGAACCCGCGCTCGGCTTCAGGTACGATGCCAAGGCTCTGATACCACATCGCACAACGCGTTAAGCTCACGTTGACATGGTAGCTACCGCCCTCTTTGGCACGTTTCAGAAGAGCGGCTGTTGCTCCTGTAGCTCCCATGTAGCCCGCGATGTAGTCGTTAATCAAACCGGTTGGCGGCATCGCGGGCTGACCGTCACTTCCCTCAATCATGGCCAAACCGGAGGCGGCAGTGCCTAGCATGTCGAAGCCGCCCCGATCAGACCACGGACCGTCCCACCCATAACAGCGAATCGTCACAACAATGATTCCAGGGCGGATGCTGGCGAGTTCTTCCGGAGATAATCCGAACTTCGCCAACTTGCGGCCTCGGTAGCTGTCCACGAATACGTCCGCTGTCCGAACCAAGTCCTTGCAGATGTTGTTTTGCTTGGCCTCGCGCAAATCAAGGAACGTCGATCGCGTTCCCACATTGGCGTCGTCGTAGACCCAGTCGTGTTCAAAGTCGTTAACCTGATTTACACAGAGGACATCAGCCCCTTGTTCAGCAAGAGTACGTCCTACGACCGGCCCGGCGATGGCGTGAGTGAGACTCAGCACACGTACACCTTTAAGAGGTCTGTTTGCAGGCGGGAACGGCTCCGGTCCGCTTTCTCCAATTTTCCTTATCGCAACGACCGGTTCTTGCGCCAGGTAACTCCCCTGCGGATGGGCCAGCCATTCTTCCGGCGTTCTCGCGATGCAAAGCGTAAGGCCCTGCGAGTTCGCAGTTTCTTCTAGCTCGGCAGCGTTCCACTTGGCAATCGCAGCCGCGACGTTCTTGTGGCTAAGACCGCAGTTAAGGAAATTGCTCCAGTCTTTGTGCTGGTGCGGGTAGACGCCGGAAGGAAAAACCCAGCGCCCATCCTCTGTTTGGTAAGGGAAGACGCCAAACGGGTGCAAGTTCCCCATCCAATTTGGGTAGGGATGCCCGTTAATCGTGGGATGAAACGTGAGCTCGGGGTTGATGCCATGTGCGGCTTGCCGGATATCGATGCTGAGATCTTGCCCCTCTCCAGACCTTTCCTTCCAGATTGCGGCCACAGCCACCGCCTGAGCGATCGCCGCGATGGAAAATGCCTCGCCCAGTCGAACCGAGCTCGGGAAGAGTGGATCGGATCCAAAGATATTCACACTGCCGCCGGCATCGCTGAGTGTCAGGCCCAGGGGCGCTAGGAGCTCGCCGAGAGCATTGGCTGCGTCAACATTAGGCTGTTCCTTCTCCATGAGACTCTCGCTCTCCCTGAAACTCTCCTTCGCTTTCATGTTTCACCTCGGATACACAGTGCCCGTCGGCTGTCGGTGTCCTCGAGAGCCAACTGTGCTTGGTTCAGATTCGCCTTGATCGAGCCCTTTCCTCAATTTGCTCTCCGTAATGTCCGCTCCTCTCGAATCGTTCTTTCGAACTCTGCTCTGACTGGCTGCGAACGCCCGAATAGTTCTAATTCTCATCGGTTACTCTTCCCCCATCGCCTTGCGCAACTGGGCGAAAGCGCTCCAATAGGAGGAAAGCGCTTGCTGATACTGGAAACTGGTTTCGGAACTCAGAGTCTGTGCCTGAAGAAGATCTCTTAAGAGTGCGGCCTTCTCTTTATATCTATTGGTTGTCTCGCGGAGCTGTTCCGCGGCAGCTTCGTGGGAAGTACGAGAGGCCTTCAGCAGCAAAGAGGCTTCGTGCCACTTGCGGTATATGCCGCCAACTTCGACCTCGATCTGCGATTCTGTCTCTCGGATCGTGTTACGCGACTGTTCGATCGTTTTGGTTGCTTCGACAACTCTGTCGTGGCGTCGCCCCCAGGTGAACGGCTCCCATGTCAGGAAAAAGCCGGCGGTGGTGACGTTTTGCGGAAGCACTTGCACATTGTTGATTCCCTGATAGCGGAGCTCAAGACTCAGGTCCGGAATGTACTCGGCTTTGGCGAGTCGTCGATCGTATTCAGCTTGCTTTTCCTTCAACTGCGCTTGCCGCACCTCGGGTCGGTTTCCCAGAGCCTCCTGCCGGGCTGATTCCAGACTCAGATCGCTCGTGTCTTGCTCAGGAATGAACTCGACTCGAAAAAGTGTCGTAATATCGCGGCCAAGGAGTTGGTTCAGGGCCTCACGCTGCGTGGCCAGCCCATTCTCTGCGACGGACAAGTCATAGCGCGATTTGGCTAGGCGGGCGTCGACGTCCAATGCCTCGGCGCGCAGCACGGTCTTTTCTGCCACGTATTGCACGGTGACCCGCTGCGCTTCTTCATACGTTTTCACCGCCTCGCGCGCCGCGGCCACATTCGCCTGAATCGCGAAAAGGTCAAAGTACGCTTCGCGGACTTTGGCAGCGATCTTCTGCCGTTCGGCGCGTACTTCTTCTCGCGCAATGTCGCGGCCAAGCTCTGTGGCACGAATCCCCAAACCGATCTTGTATTGCTGCAAGAGCGGTTGGTCCACGCTTCCCGTCATGTACGTAGTGAATACCGCCGGCGTGTGGACTTTGGCGTTCGTTCCGGGGACTGGGCCAACACCTGGATACGTGCCAAACACACCTTTGTCGAACGTAAAGTCAAACGAGTGCAGCAGCTCACCGCCCAGCATGGCAAATTGAAACTGGGGCTTGCGCTTGCTGCGCGCTGTATTCACTTGAAAGTCGTATTTCTGAGCCTCCAGCACCGCGTTCTTCACAAGCCAGTTGTGCAGGAGTGCCAGATTAACCGCCTCATCGACGGTAAGGAGTGGCGCCTGAGTATCGGCGTTCGAAGTTTGCTCTTGAGCCGATGAGCCCATCGGCAACGCAAGGATAAACGCGGTCAAAAGCAGTGATAGATAGTTGAATCTCATGTTTTTAATCCGTTTGTTGAGGCTTCCCTCGCTGCAAGGCCTCGAAGAGTGGTGGTGAGCACTTTTTGCGCAACGCGCTCAATGGACAAACGCTCGACGTTCGCGAGCCCGTCGATCGCAAGCATGGTTAGTCCGTGAACTACGGCCCACATGTAGAGAGCTGCGGCTTGCAATTCTGACTTTCGGGTGAGCGCGGGGTCGAAGATTCCAATTCGGGCGCCCCGGCGGAGAATGTTCTCCATTACGGCACGCGCAGCTACCCACGCCGCCAGGACTGCTTCTGGACGCCAGTCAGGAGCACTCGGCACCACACTGAACATCAGGCGATAAAGAGCAGGATTCCTGGTTCCAAAGGTGACATACGCGGACGACATTTTTGCCAAGGCGGTGTGAGGATCTGCGATCTTCGCGACGGCAGCTGTAAGTTCGCTGCGCAGCAGGTCGTGACCAGCAGCAGCTGCGGCGTCCAGCAGGTCTCGTTTGTGAGGGAAATGGTTGTACGGCGCGTTGTGACTGACACCGGCCCTGCGCGCGACTTCTCGCAGGGAGAAGTTCCAGTCTTTCTCTTCCGCGGCGAGCTCAAGCGCAGCCTGAATGAGCGCTCGGCGCAAATCCCCGTGATGGTAGGTATCAGTGCTGTGTGTCTGCGGTTTTGAGTTGTTTATTGCACTAATCATTGGAAAGCGCCAAAGGAATCTGGACACTGCCAAAATCTAATGTTGTCGATATCCACATGCCTGCTTGTTTCGGATTGTGGGTGGGCAACTAACCTGCCAAATCGCGCGTATTGCAAGTCGTTGAATCTAGACGGGTGCAACATATTTTGGCCGTGCTGTGCTGCCCGTATGCGGGCAGCGCTGCCGCCGGGTTCCCATTGCCAGGGGACTTCGAGAACTTGTGAGCCAGATCTTTCAGGAGCACGAGATGGACTGCGAGTGTGAGTACAAGCGATGACAGACAGGACAGATTCAGGTGATTGAGATTAGAGCTCTTTCTTCTTTTTTATTGGCCCTAACCACAGGAATTGCAGGTCAGGCGGTTTTGTGAGCTGCGGTTAAGCTACGAACTGGTTAGACCACGAATTCCTTGTTTGCCAAGGCGATGTTTGGAAACAGTTACAATGTGTCATCCGTGAAAAGCACGTTGACTTAGTGGTTGCTCGAACACACAGTCGCCGAGGGACGAGGCAATCCGCGCCGTGGAAGATCCGCACTGCGACAGAACCTGACGGTTGGCTGCTCTTTTCTGGATTCTCCACTCGAGAAACAGAAGCGTTTCGACGCTTCTTGTTTGCTACAGACTTCAGCACGCCCTCTCTGAACCTCTTACCCAGGAGCCATCTCCTTTGCCTAACTCTGGAGCGCAACTGGTTCTGGCTCATGTCGCGCCGATTGCTCTGATTCCAGAGAGCTTTCATTGGTCTTAGGGCTGCGGGTGAGGTCGCACAAATCGATTCACTGTTGCTTTAGCTCGAAATTTACGTTCACTAGTAGCTCCACGGGTACGGGTCGATCGTTTAAGTAAACTGGCTCGTATTTCCACTTCGCCAGCGCCTCGAGGGCCGCCTGGTGGAGCAAGGGATGGCCGGAAACAATCTTCATCTCTGCCACATTCCCCCCCTCGTCCAAGATTGCGTCGATCGTCACGACACCCTGGACGTGAGCCTGCCGTGCTATGGTAGGGTATTCAGGCTGTACATAGACCAGCAGTTTCGGCGGACGGACTTTCCCTCCAACTCGTATGGGTGCTCTGGGTTTGACTTGCTCTGGTACGATCGAAGCCGCGGGAACCGCCGTTGTGACTCCCCCAATTACGCCGCCGATTACCCCGCCCATGGATCCTCCCGCCACGCCACCGGGCACGCCACCTGGGACTCCCCCGCCCAAGTCGACCTCAGGAATGGGCGCATCCTTGATCTCAGCGATGTGCTGCGGGACAGCTATCGGGGCGATCAGTTTGCCGGCGTGCTCAAATACGCGATGGACAGGCGCCGCCTTCGTCACGACCGCCGTCGGCGCCGGTGGTGGTGGAGGAGGCGGAGGTGGGGCAATCAAGAATGTTGTTTGGAACTTCTTAAGATCGATCGTATCCGTGAAATAAAGCCCCGCAAAAACGGGGCCCACAAGAATTGTGGTGTTCAAGAGCAGAGCCAAGAAGAAATCCAATGGACGAGAACTGCTCTTCATGTGATTGCACTCAAGCATCGAGGATCGGAATGGGGGCTCCTCCGCCCTCTCTTTCCGCTGCGGGGTTGGATTGATTCGAGCTTGCTCTGTTTTACAAGGCTCAAGAACCAACGTTTCGGCGGAACGGGACTTCTTTGCTTCTGATTTAGGGGCAACTCCTGTAGAAATGAGCGGACTCATCGGCTTAACCTCCCTCCAAGAACATTGTGTCTCACCGCCTATTGCGAGTTGCGGTTAGGGCTGCGGGCGATGGCTAAAGTGCTGTGGCTAGACATCCGAGGCGATCTCCTATAGCGCTTCAGTGCTTCGCCTATCTTCCTTCTTCCGTGGAATAATCTTCCTTTAACAGCGCTGAGCGAGAGACCCAAGCGTCGAGCCGTCTCGCGAGCCGATAACTCGCGAAATTCCTTCAGCTCGAGCACGGTCCGCATTGCGGGTGTCAGCCGTCTAATCGCCATGGACAAAACTCGCACTCCCTCTCGCTGTAGGTACTTGGCTTCGGGATCTGGACTTGCATCCGGTATCTCCAGTGCGGGTGCAGTTCCTTCCTCGATATTCGAATCGTCGATAGATAGCTCGCGTATCGCACGACCTTTGCGCAACAACATAAGGGCCTCGTTGATGGCAATACGCGTTATCCATGTTGAGAACGAGGATTTACCCTCGAAACTGTTCAAGTAGATGAACGTTTTTTGGAGAGCCTGCTGGACAACATCTTCAGCGTCTTCTCGGACCCGCGTGTAGCGCAGCGCAAGCGCAAAAATTCTTGGCCGATGGCGCCTGACAAGCGTCTCAAATGCCTTCTCATCGCCCCTCTTGGCAGCGGCCACAAGGGCCTCTTCCCCTGCTGGATCACTGAAGGAAACGCCGCCGACTCTCAGTTCGTTGGTCTCGTGCTCAAGGCTGGATTGCATCTTGTTTCTCCTTAGCTCCTCTCTCGAATGTGGTTGCCGAGGTGGAGTTTGCTGGCCGCACAGGTGTTGCATGCCACGCTGGCTGTCTCGACAGCCGGGCAGTTCTCCCACTAACCGTGCATATCAGCGGCACTCCAAGCACCCTGGCATGCTCCAAGCTCGCGGAGGGCTCGTTCCATATCTTTCAGACAGCGCTCTTCGCATTCGTCAATTGGCTGGTCCCAATTGTCTCGGTGAAGGATCTGAACCGTCACTCGAACGTCAGGACGATTTGCTCGCACCCGCGAAGATATCAGCGACTGGGGTTCCATCTGTACTTCATATACGCAGCGGCCATCCTCGCGAGGCAGGATCGAGTCTGCAATCTCCTTTAGAGCCGATTGGACTATTCGGCAGTGGTTACATCCCGGCGATACATTTTCGGCCTCTGGCTCCGGCGTTCCACAGAGTTCAAGTGAAAAGCCGATTTTCCGTAGCTCTCTCTTGACACGAGGGGTGTGCTCTTTCGGGTCCAGCACCGTGACGACAGCCTGCTCCGGATGTGCCTCCCAGCAAACTGCGAACCGCTGCACGAGGCTCCTGATCCTTGCGACGCCATTTGGTTCGACACCTTGTGAGTTCTGAAAGTTCTGATCATTCTTGATGATTGTTGCCATATGGGTTCACTCCCATCCCGACAGGGCAGCATCACACTCAATGTGCTTGCTGAGTCATGGAAACTTTTTCGTTGTTGTTCGGCAGCTCTGTTCTCGATTTGCGTGCCGGGCCCTTCCGCATATGAACCTCAGTGCCTCCACGGTCGAAGGACACTTCGTCCATCATCATTTTCATTAGCAGGATCCCGCGCCCGTGCTCGGCTTCGATTCTTCCATTCGCCGATGGATCCGGAACCGCATTCGGATCAAATCCCTGACCCTGGTCAGTAACGGTGATGGACACTCCTTTTCCCAACTCACATCGACAGCGAACCCGAACCCGCTTACTGGCGTCCAGCTGATTGCCGTGAACAACCGCATTGCTCAGGGCCTCGCGTAGCGCCAGTTCAACATCGAACTCATTGCCCGCAACACACCGCGCTCCTTCGATCAGTCGCATCAGCTGGTCCACTAGCGGCGAGATCGCCTGGAATTCACTTGTCATCCACGCCTCGGTTTCGGTTAAGGAAGGACTCGCGTGTATTCCGGCAAATGCCGGTCGCAAAACTGATTGCCCGATAATCGTCTGTGTTGCAGCCATACCAAAGCCTCCAACTACTTTTCCATACGACCAACCATGTGAAGGGCAACCCAAATGCCAAACTGCGCCCGGACGCAAGTTGTTGACATCAATGGAAGAAGCAGCACGGTTGTCACACAGGCGAGAACTGAGGCTGCCCGCATGCGGGCATTGCTCCGATTTCGGTTAGCAACGACAAAGCTGGACGGGGGTGCGGGGATTATCTCGATCCGGAAAACTGCGGGATGATGTCCACAAAAACTTGGGAAAGAAATCGCAGTGGGGAGTCACATCGTGATTCTCGCAATGATGTGCTTGCCCGGTGATTCAGACTCCCTTGGTTTCCGGCTGACGTGCGTGGGCCCTGCGTCGGGCGTTTGCGCGGGAAGCGCCTGCTGAGGTGTTCACATCCGATGTGCCACCCTGGAGAAGGCGAAGATGCAGGCGCTCGCAGACGTCGAGTGCATAAGATGTGGGGGCAACGAACTCCGCTCCGAACCGCCCAAAAAACGATAATACTTCTTCCCCCAAAGAGTCGATGAACGTGACTTCGGTTAAATCGACGATCAGTCTCATTCCCTCACGGCAGCGCGTCATGAGCGTGCGAGTGTTCTCGGCGTCATCACCTGTGAATCGGCCTTCAAGCCTGAGGCTCAAGGTTTGGGGGGAATTGTGTATCTCGACGCGTAGCATCGCGCCTCCATAGGGCTCTAGGCAGGCAATGAGCGTCGGCGGCACTGCCTCCTATCACTACACTGTGCAGGTGTCGTGCCATGTGCCCGTTTGCCAAGTTATTGAGGACAAATGAGCTTGAAGGATGTCTGGGGATCACTGAGTGCCCGACTAATGGGCAATGCCGTCATGTGGGCTGGCACGCCTTGGCTGTGAAAGACCAAAGCGACCCAGGTAGCCGGGCTTGGATCACGGGGGTTGGGGCACGTAAGGGATCGTGTTAGAGCTCGAACATAGGATTGTCAGTCCGAATAGTCGGCGCGATTGATGTTCAGCTTGCGCATCTTGTTCTGGAGTGTTGTTCGTTTGAGTCCGAGGCGCTCTGCCGCGCCGCCCCTGCCGGCTATTCTTCCGGATGCGGCTCTCAGAGCATCGATGATGAACTGCCGCTCGGCTTGCTCGAAACTTGACGCGGCTGAAGCAACGGAGTAGCCCGACGCTTTCTTCAGCTCCGCATCTGGGACATTCAACTCGTCGCCTTGCGTAATAATCACACAACGCTCAATGAAGTTTTCCAGCTCGCGAATGTTGCCTGGCCAATCGGCCTTCACTAGCGCTTCCATGGCCTGTTTCGGAACGGACCTGACGCGCTTTTGCATTTGGCGGGAGTGGCGCAAGACAAAATAGTGAACCAGGAGCGGAATGTCCCCGCGTCTTTCGCGAAGCGGAGGAATCTCAATTGGAAAAACATTTAACCTGTAAAAAAGGTCTTTGCGGAACTGGTTGTTGCGGATCATGCTCTGCAGATCGCGGTGCGTTGCGGCAATGAGGCGAACGTTGACATGGATGGTTTTCGTACTCCCCAAGCGTTCAAATTCGTGTTCCTGTAGCGCGCGCAAGAGCTTCGGCTGCAGGTCGAGACTGATGTCGCCAATTTCATCCAGAAAGAGAGTGCCGCCATCGGCCAATTCGAACCGGCCTCGTTTCTGCATCAGCGCGCCTGTGAAAGCTCCCTTTTCATGGCCAAACAGTTCGCTTTCCACCAGGCCGGAAGGTATGGCCGCACAGTTCAGCCGAACGAAAGTGCGCTCGTGACGCGGACTGAGGTTATGAATCGCCCGCGCGAACAATTCCTTGCCGGTGCCGGTTTCGCCGTGCAAGAGCACCGTGGAATCCGTCGGAGCAACAATGGACACCTGCGATAGCACCTTTTGCAGAGCTTCGCTTTTTCCAACGATATTCTCGAAGTTGTATTCGGAGGCAATTTCCGATTTCAAATAGACGCGTTCTTCTTCCAGGCGATCCCGGGAGGCGCTGAGTTTTCCCCACGCCAATGCATTATCGAGCGCCAAAGCAATTTGATCGCCGACTTGCCGCAGCAGATCGAGATCCGCTTCCCCGAAGCAGTTCTCCCGTCTACTCCCGAGATAAATGGTTCCAAGTAGCCCAGCCCTGGCAACCAAGGGGACGCTCGCGACGGTCACGATAGACTCGGCTTGCAATTTACTCGCCCAAACCGGTTGCAGTTCCGAAATTTCGGACATCGTGAGAATTGCGGCCGTGCGAGCTCCCATTACGCTCATGCGCGGCTGTGAAATGTCTGCGACCGAGAGATCCGCCAGGTAACCGCGTGTTTCAGGAAAGTCCAGGAACACTCGTTTCAGATGACTGGAGTGCTCGTCAAAAAGCCAAAAGCTGGTGATTTCACTTGCAAAATATTTGCGCAGTGATGCTGCCGCCGCATGAAATAGCTCGTTCATGTCGAGCTTCGTAACGACATGGTTGTTGATCTCCAGCAGGAGACTCAAGCGGTCCCGCTCCCGCGCCGCGGCAGCGGTAGCCAACGCGCTTTCGAGTGCGATGGAGACGTGTTGGGTTACCGATCGCATGAGTTCGATGTCCTCGGCATTGAATTCGGATTTGTGGAGCGCTCCGAAAACTAACATTCCGAGTTTCTGGCTCGGCGTCGAGACCGGAGCAATGTATACAGACTGCGCCCCTGCCGGGTTCGGTATGGTCAACACCTCCCCACTCAGGTCGGATATGTAGATCGCGACCTGCTCCTCGATAACTCGCTCCCACTGCGTACCCCTATAGGGAATTTCGGTTCCAAGCTCGAGTGCGACAAGCCCTGGCCGCAGATCTTGCGCACGAAGGACCAAAGTGTCGCGGCTGCGGTCCAGCATAAGCAGAGCAATCACGTCAAAGGCTACGACGTTCGATAGCAAACTTGGCAGACTGCGCAGAACCCCTTCCTCACTTCGCTCTGTGGCAAGAGCGCTGGAGATCGCGAGTAGCGCTTGGTATCGACTTGCGCGCGAGGGCTTGGGGCGCTGGTCTGGGAGCGCAATGTCGCTGGTTTTGCGAACGCTGGACTCCGTGCCCGCGTCGCTCGCTCGGTCACCTGTGGGCGAGGGAATGCCTGACATGGTGTCACCTTGTCCGCCCGCATTATGTCGCGGCAATAACCGTGAAGGCAAGCAGCAGAGTAACTCAACTGGGGCGTTACCCACTGGGCGGACGCCAGCATATGGGCTTGGCAACACACCATCCAAATCGGTCAAACCCATCTAGATTCAAGAACTTCCAACAGATACGGATTGGTATGCCCTCTGCACTACGCACAATCCGAAACAAGAGCACGAGTTCCAACCCTCCTGGTGTCAATACGAGGGAGAAGAAAATTCGGGTGTTTTCACGGTCGGAATGGCCGGGGAGAGAAGGAGAAAAGTGCCATGAAACTAGTTCTTCTGTTTGGCGCCGTTGCCGTGATTGTCGCTCTTGTGAAAGGAATCAAGCGCAACAGCAAAGCGCTCCAGGTGCCTCTTTCGCTGTAAATGACGCAGACACAACGTCCGTTCGCGATTTCATTCCGGCAGTACAACGCCGAAATGAGCAGCGACCTCGGCAGGGCTGCTGAGTTCCGTGGTCACGGGCAGACCGAGTTCCCGCCATGCTTTGAGACCGCCTTCAAGAACCCATGTGTTTGAGATTCCCTTA
>Ga0187778_10002225_pt1 | contig 13257 bp, 9 predicted proteins | sample 1015_Q2_SP5_20_M_FD_132418 | JGI IMG/M metagenome (GOLD analysis project Ga0187778, IMG submission 132418) | Tropical peat soil microbial communities from peatlands in Department of Meta, Colombia - 1015_Q2_SP5_20_MG | ecosystem: Environmental > Terrestrial > Soil > Wetlands > Peat | place... | reverse complement strand
GCCTCCGTCAAAGCACTGCGCAGCCAGCGCACACGATTCTTGCGGATCTGATTTTCCAGCGCGGCACCGTGCAGGCCTTTGGCGGCATGCTCCTTCTCGAACGCCTGCTGGCGAAGCTGCTCGCTGATCTCTGAGCTGTCGGCCTTCTCTTTGGCTTTCTCGATCAACTCACGCAGGGCGGTCCACTCGCGGTCAGCATCAAAACCAGCGACGCCGGCGGGCGTGTAATCCGGGCGCAGCCTCTCCGTGACCCGCCCGTCCCGCGTTCCCGCCACATAGCAGGTGGAAAGGTGCAACAGCGCGGCATGGTCGGACTGGCGTATGAAATCGACGAGATGGACGGCGGCATCGACATTGGCGGCGAGCGCATCCCGCAAATCGGGATTGAAGTCGGTCAGCCCGGAACTGTTGATGATTAAGTCCAAATTCGTGCGCAGAGCCTGGCTAAGATTGGGTGCTAACCCCAAACCCGGCTGGGAAACGTCCCCTTCGACGACTTCCACCCGCGAGGCGAGAAATCTTCCGAGTCTCGCTCCGTACCGTGCGAACAGGGGATCAAAGACCGGCGAATCCTCAACCAGCTTTTCGAACCGACGCTCGGCCGAACTCGACTTTTGGCTGCGGATGAGGAGGTAGATGCGCGCTATCTCTGGCAGGTCCAGGAGTGCATTCACCAACCAGACCTTGCCTATGAAACCGGTGACCCCGATCAGCATGATCTGCTTGCCACGTAGGGCCGAGCGAACCGAGAGCGGTCGGAATTGGCGATGATCGTCGAAATGAACGATGGGCCGCTCCAGAACCGCGACCTGGCGCTGTGCCGGAGTTACCGCCGAATCGAGCACGTCCAGATCCTTGAGCCCGAGATCGCGCGCGAGTTGTTCCGGGCTGCGAGCTCCATCCGGGCCTGTGCCCGTAATCCGTGCCAGGGCTCCTCGCGGACGGATCACGGGATCGAGCAGCCTACCGGTGGCGATCCCGTCACGAAATTCCAGGCGATTCGCGATCACCGACTTGGCGCCCAGATGACGGGCCAGAGGACGCATCACGTGGTCCAGTCCCTGGCTCACGAGCACGACTTCTCCTCCAGCAGCAATCCTCGCCTTCAGTTGGCGGACGCCTTCCGGCTTCAGTTCCGGCCGCAGTTTGTATTGGAAGTATTCCTCTCCGAGCAGATCCAGACGATCGCGACTGACTCCTCGCAATACGCTGTACACCACGCGGGTGGCGAAAACGCGGTGCGCAGCATACAAAAAGGGGCGCAACAAGGCCATGAGCAGAACCATCCCACGCTTCATCCAGCGGCTCGTGAACGTCTGCAGATTCCAGGTGAAGAAAGCAATAGGACGAACCGTGGTCAGTTCCAGAAGGCTGCCCTCAACGCGCCAGTAAACGCGTGCGTCCGAGCCATGGTCGACGAGTTTGGGATCGTGCTCTGTCAAATTCCGTTTCGTCTCGGGACTGGATGATCAACCAGAACGCGAGTTGAAGATGGAACCACCTATTGTAAACAATCGAGATCAAACCACGAAGAGGAAGAAGCCCATTCGTCCTGACTTCCCCGGTTAGGCCACCAAGATCACTCTAGCTGAGCCCCACCAATGGAGAATCGTTCTCCGGTTTCCCATCCTGCGCATCGAAAAATGCCGCTCCAATCGAAGACCGCAGATCGGATTTCTGAGGAGCTCCAGCGACGATCAGCACAGAGGCACGCTATTCAGAGAGGTTCGCCGCCGAAGGCAGTTCAGGTCCATCTGTCGCGCCTGACTAACCCGGTGGGGTGGTGGCGCGAGCGCCCTACCGGAAGACCTGGGCGGTCAGGTAGCTCCTAGAGTTGGTCAAACCGCCCGTAGAATCCGCTCACAGAGCTTGCGCGCCGGAGCAGTCACGCATGCACTTTGAATCTGTTCAGGTGTAATCAGTCCGCCCTGCAAACCTTTTCGTAAAGATTCCACCAGATCGAGGATCGTGCGCTGAGGGCAAGTAAACCTGAAGCCCTGTGCTGCTTCGATATCACTTTCGGCAAGGTCAGCATAATGCAGCACCAGAATGTCTGGAATCTTGTTGCGGCGAAAGTGGCTGGGTACGGTCATGTGCAAGTGAGATGAAGTTAGGTCCGAGAATCCGCAAAGGCTCAAGGCGGTCAGATGACTGAAGACGCCCTGAACTTCCTGCCTGCGATTCCTGGACCACAACGACCAGCGGACAAGATCGGGCTGATCCGCAGGTGGATATTGCGCGAGACGGTAAATACCGCGGTGCTCGCGCACCCAGTTACCAACTTTCACATGATAGGTGTGGGTGTTCTCTCGGTATCCAGCAGTCTTGGCCTGGTTGGTGGTAAAGAAGCCCTGCTGTGTCCCAGCGACCTCGTACAGATGCCGGGAAACTTCTCTGTGTGATCGCGCCATAGCACAATACCACAATTTGAATGAGTGATTATACAGCACAACTTGCGGTGCATCGGAGCAACATTATAGCGAAAAGCCCCGCCAACAGCCTCGTCTGGCGGCCTTTTTGAGGTCCACGGACCCGATGCCCGCGCGGCCATTTCGGGTAATCTGGCCCTGGGTGGAGGGCCGCTTAGGGCTGATCGCCCTCGCCGTCGCTCGCTAAAAGGAGCGGGCAGGAAAGGACAAAAACCGAGCTAGGGCGTGTACTTCCGCCACACCCCGTTTCGTAAGTTGCTGACGATAAAGGTCCCGTCTGCCATTGCCACTACCTTGATATAGTGACCGTCCGACTTCTCGTCCTGGTTCGCGATGAAATCGTCGCTTACGTTGTGCTGCTTGTCGGTGTCGGCGGCATAATGCAACTGCCAGAAGCCGGAGAGACCTGGGGAGTCGTGGACAATTTGCCAGGCCTCCGGGCTACCGCCCTTGTGCGCACCGTTGTTCATGATGGCCACCCGCGGATGGAGAGCCCACACCAGAGCTTTGGGGTTATCGGCAGCGAGGCCGTGGTGGGTCGTCAGGTAAAGATCAACCTTTCCAATCAGATTATTGGGGCAAACCAGTTCCAACTCTTTCTTCTTGGTCAAATCGCCAAGATCCAGAAACCGGAACTTGTCATAGGTGATCAAGATGGCGAGCGACTGCGCATTCTCGCTGGTATCGGCCTGAGCTTCCGCTTCTGCGCCGCAGTAAGGGTTCGCCTCGCCAGCTCCCGGCAAGGGAGCAGTGATGTGCTCACCGGCCGCGGCCAGCACCTCGAGTCTCATCCCCCTTAGCGGCAATCCCTGATTCGGCCCCAACTGGATCCGCTTGGAATGTTCAATGGCCTTCTCATAGCCGGCGTACTGTGCTCGTGTCTGGTCGGAATCCTCGGTATTGGCGCCGTGATCCACAAACATGTCGACCGGTAAACGCGCCAGGAGATCGGCGACTCCCCCGACATGATCGCCGTGATAGTGCGTGATCAGGACGTAGTTGATCCGCTTCAGGCGAGCAGCGTTGGCCGCCGTCTGGATTCGCTCAGCGTCGCGGGTTCCCGCCCAGCCGGTATCAATCAGGACGGATTCACCCAGCGGACTGACAATGAGGGTAGCTTGTCCTCCCTCGACGTCGACAAAATAGATCTCGAGTGGCTTCGCGGAACGAGCTGCCGCCTTGGTGGGAAGAAGAAATCCAACGATGCCCAGGAGCAAGATCGAAATCATCCCACGCCCGAATTGTCTCTCCTGCTTCGCGAGCGGACGTGGTCTAGGAGTGGTTTTTGGCGGATTCGCTTTCATCGTGACCTCTCATCTTACTCGCGGATTCTTTTCCCGGATCGAGTGAGATCGAAAAGTTGCGTCAGCTGCGGCGAATTGCGTCCACCGCCATTGACCGGCTGTTGCCACTTGAGATAACATCGTCTCGCTGCAAGGAACCCAGGGGGATGGCAAACTCAACTCGGCGCATTGGTGTGGTGCTCTTCCAGCTAGGGGGACCGGACACGCTGGAAGCGGTTGAGCCTTTTCTTTTTAATCTCTTTTCAGATCCTGACATCATTGATTTTCCCGGAGCGCGCCTCGGACGAAAAGCGCTGGCCAAACTCATTTCCGGCACGCGGGCTCGAAAAGTCCGGCATCATTATGAAGCGATCGGAGGCGGCTCGCCGATACGCCGCTTCACCGAGCAGCAAGCGCGTTCCTTGCAACTCCAGCTGGCCGATGGTGGTCTCAATGCGCGCTGCTTTGTAGCCATGCGCTACTGGCATCCGTTTACCCGCGAGGCGGTCGAGCAGTTGCGAGCGGCGCGCTGCGCGGAAGTCGTCCTGCTGCCACTGTATCCCCAGTACTCGAACACAACTACCGGAAGCAGCCTCAACGAATGGCGGCGCCTGTTCTCCGATAGCCTGCCGGTTCATGTGATTGAATCGTTCTATCAGCATGAGCTCTATCTGCAGGCGTTGACCGAGAAAGTCGATGAGACGCTCACCCGCTTTGCCGAACCGGATGGGGTGGAACTGGTTTTCAGCGCCCACGGCGTACCCGTGGCGGCCATTGAGCGAGGCGACCCCTATCAGCAGCAGATTGAGAAGACAGTGCGTTTGCTGATGGCGCATGGTGGCTGGCGGAATCGGTATCGGCTGTGCTTCCAAAGCAAGGTGGGAACCAGCAAGTGGTTGCAACCTTCGTTGCACCAGACGTTGCGCGATTTGGCCGGAGAGAACGTGCGCCAGGTCTGTGTGGTTCCGATCTCCTTCGTTTCGGATCATGTAGAGACTCTGGGCGAAATTGATTGCCACGCGCGGCAAGAGGCCGCGGCTCTCGGCATCACACGGTTTGAAATGACGGAAGGTCTCAACAATTCGCCAACCTTTATTGCGGCTTTGGCGGATTTGGTGTTTAGGGCGCTGGGTCGTAGAAGGACAAACTCAACGCAGTCGTTTGCCGTCCGCGGAAATCGAACTGACGATGCTCAAGGCGACGGCATCACAGCGAGTCGTCCCTCGTGAAGGACGGCAGCCTGAAACAGAGTAAGGGCAACTGGTTCGACGAAACACCCTGCTCGTTTCTGAGCGACGCAATACATTTGCAGTTCGGGCGAATCCAGGGCACACTGTTGGGTCCCAATATCTCAGCAGACGGAAAGGACCGGTGACTACGGGATGGCAGACGAGTCCGCCGAAGGCATTCAAAATGGAATCCTCGGGCACCTTCCACCATGGCCGCGGAAGGCGCTGAATAATTCGGTCATTGCGATGGAACAGGCCTATCGTCAGCGCAAGGGCCTGCCGTTGCTCACGGATGCTGAGATCGAATGCCTGAAAGTCGGCCAGCCGATGCCGTGGGAAGCGGGCGGAGCCGTTCCTCAAGCACCCGCTCCTGCCGCCACCACTCCGACGGCGCCGCCGGCAGCTGCCGTCGCACCCGCGGCTCCAGTGTCAGCCGCGGTAGCGCCTGGCGCCGGCGGAAACGGAAACATCAGCGAGGAGGTGGCCAAGTGGGTTGCCCAGGGCAAGAAGTGGAGCAAGTCTGCGATTGCCGCCGAGCAAGCCAGGCGTAACCGCAAGGGCCTGACAGCACTGACGGAGGCTGAGATTACGGCTCTCCTCGGCGAACCAGCCGCGCCCGTAGCAGCCACTCCTGCTCCTGTTGCGGGGGCAGTCCCAGTGGCCCGCCCGGTCGCTCCTGTGGTCACCGCATCGGCGGCGGCTTCGGTCGCCCGCGCTGGTGAATCCACCAAATACGTGGGAACTCCAGCGGTAGGGACATCGAGAGCAGCAGCGGCGGGAGGCGTCGCAGCCGTAGGTCCCGAGGATAATGAGGTGAATCGCGCCCGCCGGCGAATGGTCTGGGCTTCAGTAGGCGCATTCCTAACCGCCTGGCTGCTTGCTTTTTTCCGCTTTTTCCTACCCCGCACTCTTTTTGAGCCTGCAACCAGCTTCAAGATTGGCTATCCCGAGGAGTACGGCCTGGGGGTGGATACCAAATGGCAGCAGAAGTATCGCATCTGGGTGGATCGTACGCCCGATCGAATTTTCGTGATTTACGCCCGCTGTACCCACCTAGGCTGCACCCCCGACTGGAAACCGAGCGAGAACAAATTCAAGTGTCCCTGCCACGGCAGCGGATACGATAGCGAGGGCATCAACTTTGAGGGACCAGCACCCCGGCCGATGGACCGAGCGCATGTGGAAATCGCGCCCGATGGCCAGATTCTGGTCGATGTCGCAAAACTCTATCAGTGGCCGAAGGGCCAGCCGACCCATTTCAATGACGATGGAGCGTTTCTGCGTGCGTAAAAGGTGACACTTCGTTTCTGGTTCCAGTTTTTCGAAAGACGAAGGAGCGAGTCTTTCGGCAGGTCGGGAAGGAATGGCTATGCCTGAAACAAACGAGAACGGCAAGAACGGCAGTCGAGTGGGTCTGCTCGAGCGGGTGAAAGCCGGCGTCAAAGAGGATGTCCAATCTCTTAAGACCGACATGCCCGCCAAGGTCAAAGAGCAGATTGAAGGGCTGAAGGATCCGACTAAGACCCAAGTTTACACTTCGATCTTTCGCCATAAGCACGATGACACACCCCGGAATCGAGCCCTCGGAGTGCTGTCGAACGTCTTTCTGCATCTCCATCCCGCCAAGATCAATCGCGATGCAGTTCGCTACAGCTACACCTGGGGCATGGGTGGAATTACCTTCTATCTGTTCATTGTGCTGACCTTCACCGGCGTCCTTCTGATGTTCTATTACCATCCCAGCAAAGTCCAAGCCTTCCGCGACGTCTTGTATCTCGAGCACGACGTTCCCTTCGGCAAGTTGCTGCGCAACATGCATCGCTGGGCCGCGCACCTGATGGTGATTGCCGTGTGGCTGCATATGTTCCGGGTGTTTCTGACCGGATCGTACAAAAAGCCCCGGGAGTTTAATTGGAATATCGGCGTCTTACTGCTGGTTTTCACGCTCCTGCTTTCCTTTACCGGCTATCTCCTGCCCGACGATCAGCTGGGGTTCTGGGCGGTGACGGTGGGAACCAACATGGCCCGCGCTACTCCCCTGCTGGGGCACGAGGGGCCCTTCGGCAAGCAGTTGGGCATGACTCCCTATAATGATGTGCGTTTCGGATTGCTCGGGGGATCGATTGTCGATGCGAATGCTCTGCTGCGTTCCTACATTTGGCATTGCATTGGCATCCCCATCGTCGCTTCGGTTTTGATGATCGTTCATTTTTGGCGCGTGCGAAAAGACGGCGGGATCTCCGGACCAGCCCCGGTGATGCTGCAGGAAGAAGCTGACAAAACGCGCAGACGGGTTGAGTAGCCGTGCGTAATACGGGCAAGCCTGCTGCGCATTGTGATCGTCCTGCTCGGTGCTGAGCATCCTAGGGGCCACCGTGCGGGTTTTGCCCAGGAAATGCCCCAGCGCTCGCAACGGCAAGTGGTTCCTTCGGAGTCCGTATGGATTGGCATCAACTTTGGGAGATCGCTTCCGCACCTGACAATGTCCCGATCGTAGCCTTGATTCCGCTCCTGGCGTTCTACATCTACCTGGCTTGGAAGCAAGCCAAGGCCAACGACGAACTGATCGCCGAGCTGGAAACCCAGCCGACGCTGGCCAAGACCCACCACCGCAAGACCTGGCCCTTCCGTCCGGGATGGCAAAAGGAAGTGCACGTCTGGCCATTTCTCCTGCGCATTGAATTCCTGGCAGCCATCATCGTAACCATCATTCTGATGGTGTGGTCGATCACTCTGTATGCGCCGCTCGAAGAACCATCCAACCCGAACCTCACGATGAATCCGGCGAAAGCGCCTTGGTACTTCCTGGGACTGCAGGAAATGCTGGTGTACTTCGACCCCTGGATTGCCGGCGTCGTCATGCCGACCCTGATCATCATCGGCCTCATGGTCATACCCTACATCGACACCAATCCCTTAGGCAGCGGCTATTACACCTGGAAGCAGCGCAAGTTTGCGATCGGCACTTTTTTGTTCGGTTTCATTGTTCTGTGGGTATCGATGATCATTATCGGGACCTTCATTCGCGGTCCGGGCTGGCAGTGGTTCTGGCCGGGACAAACCTGGGATCACAACCGCCTAATCTATGAGGTGAATCGGGATTTACCCGACATCTTTGGCATTACCTCGAATTTAGGAAAGGGAATCTTCGGGGCCATTGTCGTAGGAGGCTATTTCCTGATCGGCGGGTTCATCGTGCATGGTCTGTTCCGCCGGTTCCAGGCCAAGGATTTTCGGCGCATGAGCTTCCTGCAATACAACATCATGATGGTCTTCCTGCTCACCATGATCGCGTTGCCTTGCAAGATCCTGTTGCGGTTACTCTGGCACATCAAGTATGTCTGGATCACTCCGTGGTTCAACGTGTGAAACCTAACAGCAACAATCAACGACTGTCTGGGAGAATCTGGTGCCTGAACAACCCGTCCCGGAGCAAGACCCGGTAGTCACCAAGTCGTACGCGCTCCACTACGTCGTTGCCATGGCCATCCTCACGGCCACGCTCTTCTGGGCGTTGTGGGACGAAGCCTATGGCCAACGCCCGTGGAAGGCCTTTCAGCACGTATGGAAGGAGCGCTACCTCGCCTTCCTGAAGACGGCCATGTCGAAATCAAACAAGGCCGAAAGCACTGTCGAGCAGAATCAGGATTACCGCCGACTGGAGGCTGCCTACCAGCAGGCCTATCAAGCGGCCGGGCCACGCCGCGACCAACTGCAGAAGCAGATCAGCGATCTGAACGCCAGAATTCTCGCCGTGCAGAACGTGTTTACCGACCGGCGCGCGTACGTCAACGCCCTGACCTACGAGATGGAAACCGACACGAGCGCGGCGGGCAAGCAAAGCAAGCAAAACGAGATCCGCAGCTACAAGGAGAAGCTTTCCACCGTTGAATATCCCGACGGCAGCAAAGAAAAGTACGACTACGCCCATCTGGAAGAAACCTATAACGAACTCCGCGATCAACGAACCAAGTTGAACGCAGAATTGGGTGAGGTGCTGAAGCCGGTGACCGAGGCCAACACCCAGATGTCGGCCTACGTGAGCGAGCATATGGTGGAGCTCACGCCGATGCAGATCGAAGGTTTAGAAAAGAAGACCGCCGAGTGGGATCCCAAGATCGTGCAGGTCAATGTGGCCGAAGCCAACATCGTGGATCGCTGCGAATCCTGCCACATGGGAATTCGTGAACCGCTTCGCCTCACGCCGGCTTCGATGATGGCCAAGGGCGAGAAAAGACCCGACGAATACGCCAATGCGTTTGTGAGCCATCCCGAGCCCGAACTTTTGAAACTTCACGACCCCGACAAGTTTGGTTGTTCGCCTTGCCATCAGGGAAATGGGCGTGCCACGACGAGCATGGAGAAAGCGCATGGGAATTACGAGCACTGGCTGTGGCCGCTGTTCCCCAAGGAGAATGCTGAGGCCGGCTGTCAAACCTGCCACTCGGCCGACATGGTGCTGCTGGTTGGCGATGTGGGCGGGACCATCAGTGAAGGCAAGGATTTGTTCCGCCAGAAAGGCTGCGTCGGTTGCCATCGCTATGAAGGCTACGACAGAGAACCGGAAGAGCTGAACACCGTCAGCCAGCAGATCAAGCAATTCGAACAACAAAAGAAAGAAAATCTGAAGATCTCCGCCGATTTGATGAAACAGGCGGACGCGGCGGAGAGCAATGAGGAAGCCAACCTTCTCAACGGCAAAGCCGTTGCCCTGAAGGTGGCGAACAGCAAGCTCGACGGCCGCATCCAGCAGCTCGACTTCCAGTCGCACAGCCTGATGCAGGACATGAAAAAGGTCGGGCCCAATCTGAAGGACGTCCGCCTGAAGCTGAATAAGAACTGGGTTCCGGTCTGGCTGAAGAAACCAACCGACTTCCGCCCGACCACCAAGATGCCAAATTTCCGCCTCAACGATCATCAAATCCAAGCCATTTCCGCCTATCTTTGGCAGTCGGCGCTCACCGATTCCTTGCCGGCGCAGAAGGCGGGAAATCCGGAACACGGAAAGGAACTCTTCGAGACGCGCGGTTGCCTGGCATGCCACTCGATGGGCGAAGGCGAGCAGATGATGGGCGGCACATTCGCTGCAAATCTCAGCCGGGTGGGCGAAAAGGCGAATTACGATTACCTGGTACGGTGGATTCACAACGCCCGCGAGCGCACGCGTCCCTATTGTCCGTACGAGAAGAAGGATATCGGCCAGGAGGATTACGCGAAGAAGGGTTTGCCCTATCAATTTGACCTGGAACACAGCCAGTGCCCCAATGACGGTCACGAACTGCAAGTTCAGAATATGACGGTGATGCCAAGCCTCCGGCTCAGCGTAGAGGATGCACAAGACGTCGCTTCCTATCTCATGACCCAAAAGCGGAAAGAGCCGTCGAGCTACGCCGAAGCCTCGTTCATGGACGATCCTGCCCTCAAAGAAGAGGGTAAGAGGTGGATTCGTCACTTTGGCTGCTCCGGCTGTCATGAGATCTCGGGCCTCGAGGATGAAGGCCGCATCGGAACGGAGCTGACCTTTGAAGGCAGTAAGCCGATCGAGCGACTGGACTTTGCCCTGTTTACCGTGCCCGCCGAGCGGGGCGGCCTGGAACCGATCACCGATCCCGAAGATTTGGCGCGCCTGCCGGACGGTCCCGCCACCCAACCTTGGTACGACCACAAGGGCTTCTTCGAGCACAAGTTGGCGGAGCCGAATGTTTTCGACAAGGGAAAGACCAAGTCCGAGACTGAGGCTCTGCGGATGCCGAATCTGCACTTGGCGCAGGGACAGATTCGGGCCCTGACCACGTTCCTGCTCGGGAGCGAAGAGAGTTCCCTGCCCTCGGACTATCAGTACAAGCCGGGCGATGCGCGACACGATATTCAGGAGGGCTGGTGGATCGTCAAGAAATATAACTGCATGGGCTGTCATCAGTTCCTGCCCGAGCAGAAGACGATTCTCATGGGCTTGCCGCAATATCGCGACACGCCCGAGCAGCTGCCGCCCAAGCTCCTCACCGAAGGTGCGCGCGTCAATCCAGAGTGGCTGCGGGGGTTTCTGTCGAATCCCTCATTGAGCGACACCGACACCAACCGCAACGGGGTGCGTCCCTATCTGAGGGTGCGCATGCCGACGTTTTCTTTCTCCGATAACGAACTGCGAAAGCTGGTGCGCTTCTTCGAGGCGCTCTCGCAGCAGCCCCTGCCCTACATTCCGGAACAGGTACCGCTGCTTAGTGCAAAAGAAACGGACATGGCCCGTAGCTTGTTCTCGAGTACGGCTGCCCCGTGCCTGAAGTGTCACGCTACCGGGGACCCGGAACACGACAAGATCGCTACCGCACCAAACTTTCTCCTGGCCAAGAACAGGCTCAAGCCAGACTGGGCGGAGCGTTGGGTGCTCGATCCCCAGGCGATCAGTCCGGGTACTTCCATGCCTTCGGGGCTATTCCGTCGGGCCAATAAGCAATGGGTTTTTGCCGGGCCAACGCCGCCCTCCTTCGAGGGCTATGAAAAGGATCATTCCAAGCTTCTGGTCGAGTACATTTTTCAGCTTACCCCGGAGGAGCAGAGGCGTGTAGCCTCCTCCATGGGGAAGGCGACAGCATCGACGGAGAAGCCGGGCAAATCCGGGCAGGCAGCGGCCGCAGCTAGTGGCGGTTCGCGTTAGAATGCTAGGTTCGTCCCAATTAGGAGCATCATTCTGAGCGTCTTGCGGCACCAAAGATCTGGCGCCTGGGCGCTCAACCGCGGGGCAACTGGGAACGTACACGAGATCCTCAGAGTGGAGGATTCTCCCGAGGCTCCTGCGCCCGAGAAGTTTTCAAAACTCTTTAACGAAAGGTTACATCATGAACAAGAAGGTATGGACAGCATTGCTCGGGTTGTTGTGTATGGGCTTCGCCTTGCTACCCGGCTGCAGCAAAAAAGAAGCCCCCAGTGAAGCGCAACCTACGGCGGCAGCGCCTGCACCCGCAGCCACTCCCATCGACCCCAACACCGTGGCCAGCGTCAGCGGAACCGTGAAGCTCGATGGAGCGGCTCCCAAGCCGGCCAAGATTGATATGAGCCAGGATCCGGCGTGTAAGGGAATGAACATGGCGGAGAGCGTCGTTGCGGACAATGGCGACTTGGCGAACGTCTTCGTGTACGTGAAGGACGGTTTGGAGAACCGTACCTTTGATGTGCCGACGCAGGCGGTGACCATTGACCAGCAGGGTTGCAAGTATCATCCTCACGTGCTCGGGGTTATGACAGGGCAAAATATTGAGATCAAGAATAACGACCCGACTACGCACAACATCCACCCAACCCCCCAGTCCAACCGGGAATGGAACGAGTCGCAGCCGCCGCAAACCGCTGCGATCGAGAAGAACTTTGCCCGGGAAGAGATCATGCTGCCGGTGAAGTGCAACCAGCACCCATGGATGAAGATGTATATCAACGTGGTGAAGAACCCCTTCTACGCGGTCACCGGACCCGACGGGAAATACGAAATTAAGGGTCTCCCGCCGGGGGATTACACGATTGCCTTCGTTCAGGAGAAACTTGGGGAGCAGGACCAGAAGGTCACATTGGCGGCCAAAGACAGCAAGACCGTGGATACGACCTTCAAAGAATAGCCAGAATGCAAAGCGGGATGGTGCAAGCTTCCACCCCGCTTTCTTCCACCATCGGGTCCGGCCAGGTTACCCGCAGGTGGCTGGAACTTCCATGGTCAAGGGGTTCACTCTGAAAGGTCTCTCGACACCTTACAACCGTTCTCTCCACAGGTTTGCGTTGTTTCTGGCCTGTTGGACATTCCTGCTGATCATCGCCGGTGCTTTGGTGACCAGCAACGATGCTGGTTTGTCCGTCCCGGACTGGCCTACTTCCTTCGGATCGCTCTACAAGATCCCGCATATGGTGGGCGGGGTGCGCTTTGAGCACACTCATCGCATGATCGCCCAAGTCGCTGGCTTGCTGACCATTGTTCTTGCCGTTTGGACTTGGCGCGCCGACCGGCGACCGTGGATGAAGTATCTGGGAATCGGTGCGCTGGGCACGGTCATCGCCCAAGGTATTCTGGGCGGGCTGACCGTGCTGTTCTATCTCCCGCCGGCGATCTCCTCGGCCCACGCGGCGCTGGCACAAACCTTTTTCTGCCTCACGGTGGCGATTGCGATGTTTACCGGTCCTCAGTGGGTGGAGGAGGTTCCCAAGGTCGAGCCCGACCTCCGCCGTCCTGCCCTCATTACCCTCGCCTTGCTTTCGATCCTCGTGCTCTACGTGCAGTTGGGGCTGGGCGCAATGTTTCGTCACCGCGGAATGAGTTGGTGGCCGCATGTGATC
>Ga0187778_10002224_pt1 | contig 13258 bp, 11 predicted proteins | sample 1015_Q2_SP5_20_M_FD_132418 | JGI IMG/M metagenome (GOLD analysis project Ga0187778, IMG submission 132418) | Tropical peat soil microbial communities from peatlands in Department of Meta, Colombia - 1015_Q2_SP5_20_MG | ecosystem: Environmental > Terrestrial > Soil > Wetlands > Peat | place... | reverse complement strand
CCCCCAGAAGCGGACGCTGTAGGGCTAGGGATGGCCGTTCGCCGCCCGCTCGTCGCCCAGCGGGCTGCCGGTCGGCGCGTGCAGGTACTCCCACCACTTCGACATCTCCTCCACCGCGCCGCTGCCGACGTTCCCGACGATGAACGCGTCGGCGCCGAGCCGCTGGATCAGCTCCAGGTACTCGTGCGTGCCGAAGCTGTTGTCCTCGGTCACGCCGCCCCAGACGGTGTTGACCATCTTCGGCCGCTGCTCCCGCGGCCCGATGCCGTCGCGCCAGTGGTAGTAGTCCGCGAAGCAGCCGCCGGGCCAGCGCAGCACCGGGACCTGGATCCTCCGCAGCGCCTCGATGACGTCGTCGCGCAGATGCCACTGACCCGTGCCGGCCCTGGTCCAGAACCCGTCGTAGACGTTGCGCCCGAGGTCCTCGCCGAACTGGCCGTAGATGTACCGGCTGATCGTGGTCTCGCCGAGATCGGCGTTGATCACGATGCGGACCGGCGTCTGGGCGGCCGCACGGCCGCCCAGCACCAGGAGTGACGCCACAGTCAGCGTCGCGGCGCGCCCGAGCATGGTCGTTCCTCCGCTATGGTGGGGACAGCGCGGCTAACAGTGCCTCACGAGCGGGAGCGGCGCCAGACCGCCGTCGGGGCACCGCGTCGGATGGCCGGCGTCAGGAGAACCGGCCCGCCGCCTCACCTTCCACCTGGCGGGCCACCGGGCGGCGGGCCCGGCGGCGGCGGGCCCGGGGGCGGGCCCGTCTGCCCCTGCGAGGCGCTGGCGGGTGTCGCCGCGGGCCCGGTCAGCGCCAGACCCACGATGGCGCGCAAGCCCGCAGCGACGCCGGCGCCGCTGATCTCGGTGCTCTGGCCGTCGGTGAGGCCCGTGCGCACCATCGCCAGGGCCGGCGCGCCGCTGTCGTCGAGATACCAGAAGTGCGCTCCGGTGCGGGCATCGGAGGCCGTTCCCGGCACGGCCTGGCCCCGGTGCGCCGCCGCGTACCGCGCCAGCACGGAGGCGGGCGGCACGAACTGCAGCGCCGCGTTCGCCACCTTGAGCACGTCGGCGGCCGTCGCGACCTCGAAGCTGACCGTCGCCGTCATCCCGGGCAGCAGCGTGAGGTCCCGGTTGTCCACCGCGACCGCCACCGTGTAGTCCACCACGTTCTGCGGCGTCGCCGACTGGAGCCGCACCTGCGACACCGTGCCCTGGTAGGTGCGCGTCGGATACGCCGCGACGGTGAACCGGACGACCTGCCCCTGCTTGATCTGGCTGATGTCCGCCTCGTCCACCTGCACGAGGATCTGCATCTTCCTGAGGTCCGAGGCGATCACGAGCAGCTGCGGCGCCGCATAGCTCGACGCGACCGTCTGACCGATCTGCACGTCGCGCTCCGTCACCACTCCGTCGATCGGGGCGTAGATGTAGGTGTACGCCAGGTCCTGCTCGGCGCTCGCCAGGCCGACGCGCGCCGCCCGGAGGCTCTGCTGGGACTCCTCGAAGGCGACCCGCGCGGAGACGAAGTCGTTGTCGGTCATCATCCCCGTGCCGTGAAGCTGGACCGCCTGCTGGTAGGTGAACGCCTTCAGCATCGAGTCCGCCACACATCGCTCCACCGCGGCTTCGGCCGTGTGCACCCCGAGCTGCGACGGCGCCGGATCGAGACGCGCGATCAGCTGCCCCTTCGTGACGTGGGTGTTGAAGTCGGCGTGCAGCTCCGTGATCTGGCCCGAGACCTGCGCACCGACGTTCACCGTCGTCACGGGGCTCACCGTCCCCGACGATGAGACGGTGACGGTGATGCCTCCCCGTACCAGTGCGACGGTGCGGAACGACGGCACGCGCGCCTTGCCACCGCAGGACGCCCCTGCCGCAGCCCCGGCTGCGGCGACCCCGATCAGGACGACGGCGGCGCTGAGCCTGCCCATGACGGCACTCCGGAGACTGGAAATGGTCTGTAGCTCGGCGATCCCCGGGCAGAGATGCCCGACCTGGTCGCACCGTCGCAGGCCCCGGTCACGGCCCGCGCCCCTCGCCGTTCGCCGCCCGCCACGCGATCGCCTGCAGCGCCGCCGCCGCCGCTGAATCGAGCCCCGCCGTGTAGGTCGAGCCGACCGGCGTCCGCCCGAGCAGCACCGCCTGGAACACGCACGCGATCAGGTATGCGCCGGCTGGTCCGGGGTGCACGGGATCACCGTACAGGTTGATCTCGGGATGCTCGCGCCGTGCGATGCGCCAGGCCGCGCCGGCCGGCACCAGCGTACCACCCACGAGTGCCGCCAGCCGCTCGTAGGTCCGATCGATCCGGCGCTGCATCCCTTCGTACGTGGCCATGTCGGGCGAGACCGCGAGGTTGCTGGAGTCGCCGTCGCGCCGCGCCGGCGTTTCGTAGAGCAGCAGGCGCACGGACGGGCTCGGGCGACGGGCAAGGGCGGCGAGCGTGTCGGCGTACGGCTCGACGCCCGTGCGCACCTGCTCGTCGGAGAACGCGGGCCACTGCGACTGCTCCTGCAGCACGACGACGTCCCATCCGCCGCGCGCCAGCAGCGCCCGGACTTGCGGGTCGGAGGCCTGGTCGAGCAGGCGAGCGCCTCCGGGCGCGTGCAGCTCGTAGACCAGGTTGACGCCCGCCGTGCGCGCCAGGCCCTGGATGATCTCCGGCAGACCACCGGCGCGAGTCAGGCTGTTGCCGATGAAGAGCGCCCGAATGGTGGGCGCGTTCGGGCCCGGTGGGGCAGGGACCTCGAGCCCCACCGGTGACGGCGTCGCGGCCGGCGGAGCGGCTTGCCGCTCGGGCGCGAACACGCCCGCCCGGAGCGCCGCGTAACCGACCGCGACGAGGGCCAGGAGCCAGAGGAGAGCCCGGCGACGTGTCACTCGAGACCCTCCCTACCGCGGCCTCTTGCCGAGCGGCCGGGTGCGGCGCCGGCTAGAGGCCGCCGCTCACTCCGTACTTGAACCGCACGTGCTCCGACTGCTGGCCGCTCTGTCCCTTGTAGCTGACGGTCGCCTCGAGAATCTCCTCCTCGATGACCTCCGGCCTGTGCATGAAGTCGCCCTTCTTGTCGAGGAAGGCGCCGGTCATCGTGAGGGAGCCGATCGCGTCCCCGGCACAGGACACGTACAACGTGTCGGGCGTGATGACCGCGTGCCCACAGTCGATGAGGACGGTCTCGGTGTCGCCGGCGGGCGGGGAGAGCTCGATACTGGCGTAGTGGACGCTCAACTCGAGCCAGAAGAGCCGATGGCCCTTGACGGTCAGCTCCCGCGTCGGATAGTAACGCCCCCGCGCGTCGAACCGCCTCTGAGGTCTCGTGTCCGCCGGCGCGAACCGCGGCGCCATGGGCGAAGCGCGTAGCCCCCGGTTTGGCTGCGGCCCCGAGCCCCAGGCGATTCCCACGGACGCGAGACACAACAGCAGCAGATGAGATGATCGCACCGGCACTTTGACTCCTCCTGTGGGGCCGGGTGCGGCGCACACTTCCGCCTCACCCGGCCCGCCGTCACTCGACAGGGCGGCGGCTCGTCAGGTCCCCAGCCTCGCCCGGATGTCCTGCGGCAACGCGGCCTTGTTCACCATGATCAGGTCGAACTTGGCGCGGAAGTAGTTCTCCGACATGTAGAGGTAGCCGTGGTACGGCCCGACGTCGCCCCAGGAATTCTTGATCTTGTAGTAGGTGGCGCCGGTCTCGTCGTGGGCGATGCCGACGACGTGCATCGTGTGGTCGTCGGTCGTGGTCCACCGGTCCCAGCCCTCCTGCCGCGCCTCGGGCGTGATCGTCTCGCCCTCGTGCCACGTCGCGTAGCCGGCCTTCTGGTCGAAGGAGCGCTCGCTGACGTCGAACCCGACCGCCAGCGTGTAGCCGGCCTCGATGGCGTGCCGCACGACGCGCATCGCGTCGTCGATCGGCAGGTTCCAGGTCCTGTCGTTGTGCGCCCAGTTGTCCGGCGTCTCGAGCGGGCCCTGCTGCCACGGCGGCACGTTCGTGAACGACATGATCTCCACGTACGCCGAGGGATCGATCCCGATCCGGGACGCGAACTGGCTCGGCGTCTCGGCGCGTCCGTCCACACGGATGGTGTCGGGCATCGCGCCCATGTACGTGTCGAGCAGCGCGTCGAAGCCCCGCTCCCACTTGGGCGAGGGCCCGGGCCTCGAGCGGAGCGCCGCGTCGAGATCGGCGCGGAGCACGTTCATCATCTCGCCGTCGTCGTAGGCGGACTCGTACGGCCACATTCCGGAGAAGTCGCTCCGGCGCACGATGCCATATCTCGCGATGGCGCTCAGCACGTCGTGGCTCAGCCCGCCGTCCGCGAACGTGTTGTTGCCGTGGAAGCGGTAGTAGGCCTCGGCCTTCTCGCGCAGCACGTGGTCCGCGATCCACATCTCCGACAGCTGGAACTCCCCCTTGCCCATGCGGAGCAGCTCGGACTCCAGCATGCTGATCGTCGCGAAGTCCCAGCACGTCCCGGTACTGGCCTGGTCCTTCACCGACGGGGCGGCGAGCACCGTCACGTCCGTGAACGTCTTCGGCAGATGCTGCTCCTGGGCCGGCTGCTGCGCACCCAGGGCTCCGGGAAGCGCGACGGTCAGGGCGAGCAAGAGGGAGCTGAGCACTCGGGAACGCCGAAGGGTCGGTCTCGTCATCGTCCCTTTCACCTCCCCCGGGGCCTGTCGCCCGGGGATCTCGTTTCGGTGAGCGGCGTCCAATCGGCGCCGCCCTGGCGGGTTCGCGGGCATGACCCGCGTGGACGACCGGGGCATCCCGGTCGGTGGTGGAGCGATCTCAAGAACCGGGCCACTGCTCCAGGTGCCGCAGCGCCCGGCGGATCACCGCGGTGTCCCCCTTCATCCCGGGGAGTGTGCGCAGCACCTCGGGCAGCCGCTCCCGGAAGCGCTGCAGCTCCACCGCGGCCGAGTCGGGCTGGAGCGTGATCCGGCGCCCGGTCTGGGCCAGGGTGACGTACGCATCCGACGGCCAGTCCGCCGGCCAGAGCGCCTCCAGCATGGTCATGGCATGCCGTAACCGCAGCAGCCGGCCGGGTACGCCGTCGAGCAGCGCGTCGTCCGCGCCGGCCGGCAGAGTCACCAGCAGCTCCTTGCGGGTGGAGACGTCGGCCCTGGGCAGCGACACGATGGTGGTGAGCCGGTCCCCGTCGTAGCGCCAACCGGGCGCGGATCCGTCCGCCCGGTACGGGACCGCCGCACCCTGCCAGGTCACGCGCGCGGGTGGCCACGTTCCCCGCAGCCGCACCTCGTACGCGCGCTCGCGCAGCATGCCGGGGAAGGCGCCCTCCACCGGCGAGATCGTGAGCGAGATCGTGGCTCCGGTCCGCCGCTCGAGCACCGGCGTGTAGGAGTACGCGCTGTCGCGGTATCCCTCGGAGTCGCCCGCGTCCTCGTAGATGCGCGCGGCGCCCGAATCGCCCGGGAACACCTCCAGCACCAGCGGATCGACCGGCCGCTCGTCGCTGCGCTCCATCCCGGGCTGCTCCGGCAGGACGGCGCCGGCCCGCACGAAGACCGGCAGCTCGTCCAGGGCGAACGTCCGGTCCAGCACGCGCGGACCCGGGAGCCGCTCGCCGCTCGACCACTCCACCCACTCGCCCGGCGGCAGCCACAGCCGCTCGGTTGCGAGACCGCTGGCGCTGTCGATCGGCGCGGCCACCGGACTCGCCACCAGGTCATCGCCGAAGCCGTACTCGCCGGGGAACGCGTACGCCTCGCCCGCCTCCGGCCAGGCGTAGTACAGCGGGCGCACGATCGAGACGCCGGAGTCGTAGGCGCGCCGCGAGGCCGTGTAGATGTACGGGATCAGCGCGTAGCGGAGCCGGAAGGCGTCGCGCATCGCGTCCGCGTACTCCGGCGGATACGCCCAGATGCGCCGCTCGGCGTTCGCGTTCTTGGTGGTGTGCGTGCGCAGGATCGGACTGAAGATCCCGAACTGGATCCACCGCGTGTACAGCTCGGGCGCGACCTCCCCCGGGATGTGCCCGCCGATGTCGTGGCTCCAGTAGCCGAAGCCCACGTTGGCCGCGGTGGCGGTGAAGTACGTCTCGAAAGCCAGCGCGTCCCACGTGGAGTGCATGTCGCCGGAGAAGCCGATCTGGTAGCGGTGATTGCCGAGGCCGCCCCAGCGGTGGAAGATCAGCGGCCGGTGCCGACCCTCCCGCTCCATGTCGGTGAAGAAGACGTAGTTCAGCCACCACGTGGGGGTGAGGCCCGGGATCGAGGTGTTGCCCCACTGCTGCCAGTCCAGCCACCAGAAGTCCACGCCCTGCCGCTCGAGCGGGTGGATCACGTCGGCGAAGTACGCCTCCGCGAAGTGCTTGTCCTCGATCCGGAACGGCACGTACTGCTTCGAGGCCGGATCGATCCCCATCGCGCGTGCCATCGCCGGATACTGCGCCTCGTGCGGCTGGATGCCGGAGGCCGGGTGCAGGTTCATCGTCGTGTGCAGTCCCTGCCGGTGGACCCATCCGAGGAACGCGTCGGGATCGGGGAAGTAGGCGCGATCCCAGGTATAGCCGGTCCAGCCCAGCCGCTGCCCGGCCTGATCCCTCGGCTGGCCCTGCCAGCGCAGCTCGAAGGTGTTGTGCCAGTCCATGTCCACGACCAGCACGTCCAGGGGCACGGCGTAACGGTGGAAGTCCCCGACCAGCCGCTCGAGCTCCGCGTCGGTGTACGCCCAGTAGCGCGACCACCACGAGCCGAACGCGAACCGTGGCGGCATCGGGATCTTCCCGGCCAAGCGCGTGAAGTCGGCGAGCGCGCGGCGGTAGTCGTGCCCGTAGCCGAAGAAGTACCAGTCCTGCCGCTCGGCCGGCGCGCGCTGCACCACCCACGGCCACGGGCTCGCGTCGAACAGCGGGCGATCCGAGTCGTCCACCAGCGCCCAGCCGTCGCGGGAGACCAGCCCCTTCTCGAGCGGCACGGGGCCGGCCGCGCCGTCCAGCGTGCGCGTCGTGCCGCCCAGGTTCGCCGTGTCCGACGTCCCGGGCCGCCACGTCACCGTCGTGTCGGCGTTCTTGAGCGTGATGGTCAGGTTCCCGGGTCCGAATCGGCCGCTGCCCCGGCGATACCGGAGCCGCAGCGCGGGGGTCGCGATCACCAGCCAGCCGCTCTCGACCCGCTTCGTGAACTCGACGGGCGGCGTGCGCCGGTTGATGAACACCAGCGAGGGCCGGTCCTCGAACCGGCCGTCGGCGGCCCACTCCAGGCGCACGAGCTGCGGGGTCAGTACAGTGAGACGGACGTTGCCGTCGATCACCACGTTGCGCGGCTCCGCGACCGGATCCGCCTTCGGCTCGACCTGAGCCCGGAGCGGCGTCACGGGGAAGAGGAGAGCGGCGAGCAGCAGTCTCGGGATGGCGGTCTTCATGCGGCGTCCTTCGGCTCGCAGGGACTGGAGGTCGGGCGGCTCAAATCTTATGCGGTGGCGCGACCCGCATCCAGCGCCGGCCGGCGCGCATCCGGCCGCTGTCCGCCGGGGACCTCGCCCGGCAGCAGTTCGACGCCGCGGCCGCTCCGTCGGGCACGCCGACCGGGAGTCACCACGAATCACCAGTGGAATGCTCGGGGTTCGCCGTCCGACCCGGCGTCTGGCTCCTTTCGCCGGCGGGGCATACTGTAGCGCTGGCGCCGGGCCGGACGCGGTTCGGGTTTCGATCATCCCTGTCACCCGGGGGGTGAACGATGACGACGACGACCCTGCAGGTCACGTGCATCCACAAGCGGCCCCACCAGGACCCGCATCAGCGCCTCGTGAGCATCGGCGGCGTGAAGCCCGACGGCAGTCGATGGAAGCTGACGGAGGTGCAGGCCATCACGGCGATCAAGGCGGGGACCATGCACTTCTACGTCACCGGCGGCGGCAGGACCAGCCGGGTCCTCGTCGAGCATCACCACGCGCGCGAGTTCCTGAAGACGGAGGACGACGGCGACGTCCCGGAGGCTCTGCTGAGCCTGCCGGAGTGCCCGCCGTAAGGCGCCGCGCCGCCCCGCGACGGGGCGTGCCGATTCCCGGGAGGGGATGTCGTTCCGGCTCGAGCCAGCGGAGGAGGTCCCATGGAAGCCCGCGACATTCTGGCCGCGCTCGAAGGTGAGCTCCGATTCTACCGCAGGCGCCTGTTCGGCGTCTTCGTCTGCGCGCTGGTCCTCGAGGCGGTGCTGGTGGCGGCGCGCGTGTGCGTGCACTCGTCCGACGAGGTCCTTGCGGACGCCGCCTGCACGCTCGCCTACGCGGTGATCGTGCTGCTGGTGTTCCGGTTCCACGACTCCTACGTGGGCCGCATCTACCGGCTGCGCTGGGAGCGCAACGATTTCTCCAAGAGCGACGAGCGCCCCGAAGGGCTGTTTCCGCTCCCGTTCGGGGGTCACTTCCGTCCGGGGATGAACCGCAGCTGGCGCGCCCGGCTGTTCTCCGCCAGCCCCAGCATGCAGTTCGTCTACCTGGTCGCGGCGCTCGCGGCGGTGGGGATCGTGCTGGTGTGGACCGCCGCCTGAGGCGGCTCGAGGCTTAGCGCTTCCGCACGGTGACGTCCGCCGTCCCGGCCTTGGGCGGCGATCCGGAGCCCGCCGCCTCCGCCCGGATCTGCGCCCTGCCCTCCGAGACCGCGGTCACGGTTCCCGACGACGAGACCCGCGCCACCTTCGCGTTGTTCGACGTCCAGTGGTAGTGGACGCCCGACAGGATGACGTTGCCGTCCGTGTCGTAGGCGAGCGCCGTCAGCTTGTGCGTCGCGCCCATCTTGAGCGTCACCTGCGAGGGCGCGACCTGCACGGTCCTGGGCGGCTGCGCCGGGGCGGCGGGCCGGGGCGCCGGGCGGCCGGCCGCCGGCGGTGCCGCGGCGTGCTGCCCGGCGGCCGCGGTGCGCGGCCGGAACGACCTCGACAGCAGCCAGCCGCCGCCGAGCAGCACGACCAGCGCTGCGGCCCCCGCGCCGACGCGGGCGACGGGGAACCGGCGGCGCTGCTCCATCGCGGCGAGCGCCGCCGCCGTCCCGCGCGCCTTCAGCGCCGCGGCCAGCTCGGCCGCCGTCTGGTAGCGGTCGGTGGGCTTCTTCTCGGTGCAGCGCCCCACGATCCGGTCGAGCTGCGTGCTCACGTTCGGCCGCCGGGTCCGCAGCGCCGGCATCGCCTTGGTGAGATGCTGGATCAGGATGCCCTGCGTGGTCGGGCCGTCGAACGGCACTTCTCCCGCGAGCATCTCCCACAGGACGATGCCCAGCGAGTAGATGTCGCTGCGGCCGTCCACCTCCAGGCCGCCGGCGGCCTGCTCGGGGCTCATGTAGTGCGGCGAGCCGATGACCGCGCCGGTCCCGGTGAGCCGCTCGCCCGTGCCCGCCGCGGCCTTGGCGATCCCGAAGTCGGCCACCAGCACCCGCCGCTGCTCGCCCTGGAGCATCACGTTCTGCGGCTTGATGTCGCGGTGCACGAGGCCCTGCGCGTGCGCTTCCGAGAGGGCGTCGGCGATGTCGGCGCCGATGCGGATCACCTCCTCCTCGGTGAGCTGGCCCTCGCGCCGCAGCCTCGCGTCCAGCGTCTCCCCGTGCACGAGCGGCATCCCGAAGTACACCAGCCCCTCGCCCTCGCCGACGAAGAAGATGGAGAGGATGTTGGGGTGGTGCAGCTTCGCGGCCGACTCCGCCTCGCGGATGAAGCGGAGCACGCTCCCGCGGCTGCCGGTGAACTCGGGACGCAGGACCTTGACGGCGATCTGCCGCGACAGCTTGCGGTCGGTGACGGCGAACACGTGTGCGAACCCGCCCTCGCCCAGCTCGTGCTCGACGAGGTAGTTCGGCCCCAGCGCCGCCTGCAGCTTCCTCACGAGGTCGCCCTGCGCCGCCGCGCGCACCGACTGGCGCGTGGCCGTCCGCATCGTCTCGGTGGTGGCCTCGGGGTTGGGCGTGCCGCACTTCGGGCAGTAGAGCGTGTCTACCGACAGCTCGCTGCTGCAGGTGGCGCAGGTTGGCATGGCCCTCAAGCCTAGCAGGCCGAGGGGCCTCCTGCCAGGGCCGGCGACGCCGCGCCGCGGCCGCCGCGTGCGCGACGCGAGGCCGCGGCGTCGGCCGGTTCTCCGTCGCCCGGTCCGCGCTCAGCGTCCGGTGTACCGGAGCAGCCCCTCGTACTCGCCGGTCGTGTCGTACCTGGCGAAGACGGTGACGGTGCCGGGCTCGGCGGTCGCTTCGCCGGCGAAGCCGTCTCCCTGCGGCACGAGCCTCGTCCATCGCCCGCCGGCCACCACCGCGACCTCGAGAGCGCCGGGCGCCCGCAGCGCGAACGTGTACGCGCGTCCCGCCCGAAGCACGCCGTCGAGCGGACCGAGGAGCCGGACGCCCCGGACGCCGAAGGCCTCGAAGGCTGTGGGGAACACCGCGCCGGGCGCGCCGCCCGCGCGCACGCGGTAGTCGAGGATCCACTCCAGCGGCCCCGCGGCGCCCAGCGGCTTGGCGAACACGCGGAGCAGGTAGCTGCCCCGTCGCGGGAACCGGGCGTCGATCCGCGCCTCGCCGGAGTCGACCTGGACGAACGCGAACTCGCCGTCGACCTGTCGCTGGGTCGACGCATCCAGCACCTGCGCCGTCATCTGCTCCGGTTGCGTGAGGCCGAGCGTCACGGTCAGGGGGCCGTCGGCGTCGAGCACCAGCCGGTCGCGGTTGCCGATCCGGAATCCGGCCTCGAAGAACATCGGCCGCAGGTACACGAGATCGGCGTATTCCGCGGCCGTCAAAGGACGGTCGAGCAGCTGCCAGCTCGAGTCCTGGGGCAGGTGGTCGAAGACGAACTCTCCCGGCTCCGTGAGGAAGTAGTGATCCTGGAAGCGGCGAACGAACCGCAGCGACTCGTCCAGGTAGCCGGCGCCCCACGTCGGGTCCATCAGGCGCCAGGTGCCGTCGATCCGCACCGCGTCCCAGGCGTGGTTGGTGGGACCCTCGAACCTCTGGCCCGGCGTGTAGCCGTAGCCCTTCGACCAGCCGCTCACGACCTGGACCTCGAGTCCCATCGCCCGGCCGAGCGCCTGGGTGAGCTGCGCGAAGCCCTCGCAAACGGACGTGCGGCGCTCCAGGACCGCCTCGGGACTCGGGTCGCCGGGCCGCCCGCTGCGGAATCCCTCCACGTCGTAGGTGATGTGCCCGGCGACCCAGCGGTAGAGAGCGCGGGCTCGCGTCAGGTCGTCACCGCCGGCGCGGGCGAGGTACCCGGCCAGCTCCGCCACCGAGCGCTCGGCGTCGGGCGGCGCCGAGTCGGCCAGGGCGTCGGCGACGGCGTAGCGGCTCGCCGCGCCGCCGGTCCGGGGAGCGGCGCCACTTTGTGCTGCCGCCACGGCGGGCAGGCCGAGGATGGCTGCGGCGAGCGCGGCCAGCGGTCGCGTCGGTCGTCTCATGGCAGAGGACCGTACAGTGAGGGGCGGGCCGGCCGCGGGTCAAGGCGCGCGGCAATCGGCTGGTCCCGGCTGGACAATTGGCCGGCGGCGCTGCAGGTGTTCTATGTCCGCGGGCGGCCGCCCGCGGATGCGGCCCGTGCGTCGGCCGCCCCCCCATTGAGGAGTCATCGTGAGCGAGCGAGCGTCCGCGCAGTCCGGGTCTCTCCAAGCCGGCCCCTTGTCGGTGTCGTTGACCGTGAAGGACATCCAGAAGAGCCTCGCCTGGTACCGCGACGTGCTGGGCTGCAGCGTGGTCCGGACGCGCGAGCAGGACGGAGCGCTGCGGTCGGTGTCGCTCAGCGCCGGCGACGTGCGGATCGCGATCAACCTGGACGACGGGAAGAAGGGCTGGGACCGGGTGAAGGGCGAGGGGTTCTCGCTGCAGATCTCCACGAGCCAGGACATCGACGCGATCGCGAAGGGGATCCGGCAGCGCGGCGGCAGCCTCGACACCGAACCCGCCGACATGCCGTGGGGCGTCCGCATGTTCCGGCTGCGGGACCCGGACGGGTACAAGTTCGCCATCTCATCGCCCCGTCCGGCCTGACCGCAGCCGCGGGACGGGCCCGACAGACGCTTGGAACCGCAGCACCAACCTCGGGGGTCGAGCCATGACCGACGCCAGGGTCGCCCGCGGACCGCAGCACCGCGCCGCCGCAGCCGAAGATCCCCGCCCCCGGGGCGCCGACCACGCCGCCGCCTCGCCGGGCGTCGAGCGCTACGTCGCCGCCGCCGCGGAGGCCGCGCGCAGGCACGCGGCAGACCTCGCGACCATCCGGAAGTGCCGGTTCGACACCATCGCGGTGCACGGGCTGTACTCGATGGAGGAGGCGCTCGACTTCAACCAGGGATCGGTGATCGAGCCGATCTACATGAGCACCTCGCAGGGGTACCGCGATTCGGACGAGATGGAGGCCGCGCTGTCGTACCGGATCCCGACCTGGTGCTACTCCCGCATCGCGAATCCCAGCCTCTACTACTTCGAGAACGTGCTCGCCCTGCTCGAGGGCTACGGGTTCGACGGCGAGACGTCCTGCTGCGCCACGTCCTCCGGCATGTCGGCGATCGTCAGCGCCACCGAGCCGTTCGTCGCGGTGGACCCGGCGGCGCCGCATCGCCCGATGAACTTCGTGTCCACGTGCCAGGTGTACGGCGGGACGTTCCAGTACTTCAACGAGCGGCTCGCGCGCGAGCGCGGGATCGAGTGCCGCTGGATCTGCTCGTCGACCGATCTCGACGAGTGGGAAGAGGCCATCGACGAGAACACCCGCTTCCTCTACGGGGAGCTGCCCTCCAATCCCGGCCAGGCGTTCTTCGACCTCGCCGCCGTCGCGGAGCTGGCGCACGCGCACGGGATTCCGCTGATCGTCGACAGCACCGTGGCGACGCCGGCCCTGCTGCGGCCGCTCCAGCACGGCGCCGACGTCGTCGTCCAGTCGGTCACGAAGACGCTCAGCTCGTCGGGATTCGGCATCGCCGGTGCGGTCATCGCCCGCAAGGGCCTGGGCTGCCGAATGGGACCTGACGCGATGCGGGCCGACTTCGCGACCTACCTGAAGACGCTGCCGAACCGCGACCACGGCCCCAACCTCTCCCCGATGCACGCCATCCTCTCGCTGAACGACATCCGCACCCTGCGCTCCAAGGTCGACCTGTTCAGCCGCAACACCATGCAGGTGGCCGAGTACCTGGAGCGGCACCGCGCCGTCGAGCAGGTGGACTACCTCGGCCTGCCGGGCCACCCGCTGCACGAGCTGGCGAGCCGCTACCTCTTCCTGGTGGACGCCGAGCACGACCGCGAGCATGGCAAGCCGGTCAACCGGTACGGGCACCTG
>Ga0187778_10002223_pt1 | contig 13261 bp, 12 predicted proteins | sample 1015_Q2_SP5_20_M_FD_132418 | JGI IMG/M metagenome (GOLD analysis project Ga0187778, IMG submission 132418) | Tropical peat soil microbial communities from peatlands in Department of Meta, Colombia - 1015_Q2_SP5_20_MG | ecosystem: Environmental > Terrestrial > Soil > Wetlands > Peat | place... | reverse complement strand
TCCCTGGAGATTACCGTCAGCTAGCGGCGGGGCCCGCCGCGAGTGCCCGTCAGCCAGCGGTCAGACGACCCGATCGATAGTCGTCGAGCGCCTGGTCGATCTCGACCCGGGTATTCATCACAAATGGCCCGTATTGCACGATTGGCTCGCCGATTGGAGAGCCCGCGAGAAGTAAAAAGCGTGCCCCCCCCTCGCCCGCCCGGACTTGGAGCCTATCGCCAAGGCTAAGCAGCCCCGCGGCGCGACCCGGGAGTTCTTTGGCCTCCTCGCCGACAAAGGCTTGGCCTTCGTAGAGGTACAAAAAAGCGTTGTCGCCCGGCTCAACGGCAGCGGCAAACAGCGCCCCGCCAGGCAACCGGACATCGGCATACAGCGTTACGCCGGAGCGCGCCTGCGCGGGCCCCGTGGCCGCGCCCGTATTCTGGCGCAGGGTCCCGCATACCACCCGCGCCTCGCCTCCCCCGTCCAATGCCAGCGTGGGGATTTCGGCGGCCGCGATGTCACGATATGCGGCGGGCTTCATCTTGTCCTTCGCGGGCAAATTGACCCAAAGCTGAAAGCCCCGCATGCGGCCCTTGGTCTGCTGCGGCATTTCGGAGTGAATGATGCCGCGCGCCGCGCTCATCCATTGCACATCGCCCGGCTTCAGGTCGCCGCGGTTGCCTAAACTGTCCTCGTGGCGCATGTGGCCATCGAGCATGTAGGTGACCGTCTCGAAGCCGCGGTGTGGGTGCGAGGGAAATCCGGCAAGGTAATCGTCGGGGTTGTCCGAATAAAATTCGTCGAGCATGAGAAAAGGATCCAAGCGCAGTGCCTGGGCGCTACCAAGGCTGCGCCGCAATTTCACCCCGGCACCATCGGAGGTGGCAACCGAAGCAATGATCCGCTCAAGTGTGCGAGTCGTCATTTTCTTCTCCCTTTCCAAAAACTCGATGCCGTGTCCGAACATTCCGCAGCCCTGCCGCGGCTCGTTGCGGGCGCTATCCCCCGGCAACAGCGGCCACAGCGCGCTACCCTCAGCCCCTGGCAGCGCCGCGGCGGGCGTCCAGACTCCAGCCGCCCGCGCCATTGGCAACCAGCAGCAAAAACCCTCCAGTGATTGAGAGATTCTTCAAAAACATGATCTGCTGGACCTGGTCGGCAAAGTTCTCGTGAAAAAAGACGGCAGTCAACACGGTGAACCCGGCGAGCGCCACAGCCACCCACCGTGTCCAAAGGCCCAAGATGATCAGGACCGAGCCCCCGATTTCCGTGAGAATCACAAGCGGCAGCAACGCACCGGGCACACCGTGGGAGTGCATGTAGGCCAGAGTGCCCTCGTAGCCACTGAGCTTACCTACGCCGGCGATTAAGAACAGGACCGCAAGCAGAATGCGGCCCACCAGATCCGTGAGCTTCGGAAGATTGCCTTGCATGTTTTGCTCCCAATAAAGAAGAGGAATGTGATTCGGCCGATATTTAAAATTCCAGAGTCTCGATTGACAAGCGCATAATTTCGACCAAGGCAATCGATTTAGTCGATGGATGGACTTGCCAAAGATCACCTTGGACCAGTGGTCGGCGCTGCAGCAGGTCGTTGAAACCGGCAGCTTCGCCAATGCCGCGGACCGCTTGCACAGAAGCCAGTCGACCGTGAGCTACGCCGTGCGCCAGGTGGAACGGCTCGCAGGCGTTCGGGTATTCGCGCTCCAGGGACGCAAGGCGGTGCTCACCCCGGCTGGCGAAGCACTCTACCGCCAAGGCAAAAGACTTGTCGAGCAGGCTCGGCGCGTGGAACGCTTGGCCGCGGACCTTGCTGCAGGCTGGGAATCGGAGATCGTGCTCGCCGTTGAAGTGATCTTCCCAACCTGGCTTCTGCTGGAGTGTCTGGGTCAGTTCGCGAAGGAGCGTCCGCAGACACGCATCGAACTGGTCGAGTCCGTGCTGGGCGGTACGGAGGAAGCGCTACTGCAAAGACGCGTCGACTTCGCCATCGGGCCGTCGATTCCACAGGGTTTTCTCGGGGAGCGTCTCATGCCGGTGCGCTTTCTTGCCGCGGCACATCCGGATCACCCCCTGCACCACATGGGCCGGACTTTGACGATGTCCGATCTCGTGCAGCACCGACATCTGCTGGTGCGTGAAACGGGGACCGAGCGCTCACGCGAGCCAACGCTGGTTGCCGACGAACGCTGGACCGTGTCGAACATCGCCACCTCGATCCGGGCAGCCTGTATGGGCCTGGGCTTTGCGTGGTTTCCGGAGGAAAACATCCGCGAAGAGCTGCGCACAGGATCTCTGCGGCCTCTGCCCCTGCAGCAGGGTGCCGAGCGTTTCGGCATTTTGCATCTGATCTTCGCCGATCCCGAGGCCGTGCGACCCGGCGCGTCGCGTCTTGCGCAGATTATTCGCACTACCATAAAGGAGCGCTGTCCTTCGCAGTTACGCGCCGATGCCTGAGGCAAGAGTCGTGCATCGGCCCTTGTAATATCTGCCTCGTCACCATGTAGAAGGTTCCACGCGTTTATGTGGATCGTCCAAATCGCGCTGCGCCGCCCTTACACGTTCATCGTGATGGCGTTGCTCATCGTTTTGGCGACGCCCCTGGCGCTGTCGAAGTTGGCCACCGATATCTTCCCGGAAATCAATATTCCGGTCGTGAGCGTGATCTGGAATTACAGCGGTCTGTCGGCGCAAGAGATGGGCCAGCGGATCACGTCGGTGACGGAACGCGCCCTGACAACGACGGTCAATGACATCGAACATATCGAATCGCAATCCCTGGCGAGTGTTGCGATCGTAAAAATCTTTTTTCAACCTTCCGCCAATATACCGACGGCAATCGCGCAAGTCGTCTCCATATCCCAGGCGCAATTGCGCCAACTACCGCCGGGGATTACGCCCCCGCTGATCATCAAGTACTCGGCCTCGAGCATCCCGGTGATCCAACTCGGGTTGTCCGATCCGACCATGTCCGAGCAGCAGCTTTTTGACACCGGCATTAACTTTCTGCGACCGCAGCTCATCACAATCCCCGGCGCGGCGGTTCCCTGGCCATACGGCGGCAAGTCGCGGCTGATCTCCGTGGATCTGGACACGTCGGCGTTGCTTGCCAAGGGCTTGACGCCTTCAGATGTCGTCAACGCGGTCAATACGCAAAACCTGGTGCTGCCGTCGGGGACCGCGAAAATCGGCTCGACCGAATTCAATGTTGCCGTGGAAGGTTCTCCGGGCACGATCGAGGGCCTGAACAATCTGCCCGTGCGCTCGATCAACGGTGCCACTACCTACCTGCGCGAAGTCGCCCACGTTCGCGACGGCTTTTCGCCGCAGACCAATATCGTGCGGCAAGACGGTCAGCGCGGCGTGCTGCTATCGATCCTCAAAATGGGTGGCGCCTCGACCCTGCAGGTAGTTAACGATCTGCGGGCCTTGCTCCCCAACGTGCTGCAAACCCTTCCGCAGACCCTGAAAATCACGCCGCTCTTCGACCAATCGCTGTTCGTGAAGGCTGCCATCACCGGCGTCGCGCGCGAGGCGCTGATCGCCGCCTGCCTGACGGCGGCGCTCATCTTGCTCTTCCTGGGCAACTGGCGCAGCACCTGCATCATCTCCGTGTCGATTCCGCTGTCGATCCTCGCGTCGATTCTCGCCCTCTGGGGCATCGGGGAGACGATCAACATCATGACGTTGGGCGGCTTGGCGCTGGCCGTTGGCATATTGGTCGACGACGCCACGGTCACGATCGAGAATATCGAGCGCCACCTGCACCTTGGGGCCGACATGCACGAGGCGATCCTGACGGGCGCGGGCGAAATCGCGGTACCGGCATTCGTATCGACCCTGTGCATCTGCATCGTGTTTGTCCCGATGTTCTTTCTCACCGGCGTCGCCCGACATCTGTTCGTTCCCATGGCTGAGGCAGTCGTTTTCGCCATGCTTGCCTCCTACGTGCTCTCCCGCACCCTCGTGCCCACGCTCGTCATGCTGCTGATGGATCGCAGCCATCCGCGCAGCGGTGAGTCGTCGAACTGGCTGCAGCGCGTCTATCGGCGCTTTGACCGCGGTTTTGAGCGCATGCGCGGGGGCTACATTTTGATCCTGAGCAAGCTGCTCACCCGGCGCATGCGTTTCGGGGGCGGGTTTCTCGCCTTTTGCCTGCTGTCTTGCCTTCTGTATGCCTACCCCCCGGTGCTCGGACGTGATTTTTTTCCCTCGGTGGACGCAGGCCTCATCCGGCTGCATATGCGAGCGCCTACGGGCACGCGAATCGAGGAAACCGCGCGCCTCTCGGAACGTGTCGACGCAGCCATTCGCGAGATCATTCCCGCCAACGAGCTGGCGACGATTCTCGACAACATCGGGGTGCCCTACAGCGGCATTAACCTCTCGTACAGCAATTCCGGCACCATCGGCACACTCGATAGCGAGATACAGATCGCGCTGCGCCCGGAGCACGCCTCAACCAGCGTCTACATTCGGCGCATGCGCACGGAGCTGCCACAGCGCTTCCCCGGCATCGAGTTTTTCTTTCAGCCGGCCGACATCGTCACGCAGATCCTGAACTTTGGTCTGCCTGCGGCGGTCGACGTGCAGTTTTCCGGGGCGGCAATGCTGAGCAACTACGCGCTCGCCAGCCAGCTCCTGGCGCAAGTGCGAAAAATTCCCGGAGCGGTCGACGCCCATATCCAACAGCGCCTGGACGAACCGGGCTTGCGCCTGAACATTGATCGAACCCGGGTCCAGCAGCTGGGCATGAGCGCGAGTGACGTTGCGCAAAACGTGCTCGTATCGCTCTCCGGAAGCTTTCAGACGGCGCCTTCCTTCTGGCTCAATCCCGCCAACGGTATTGTCTACAACATCGCCGTTCAGACCCCGCAGTACCGCGTCGATTCGGTCGATGCCCTGATGCGCACCCCGGTAAACACCGCCGGCGGCAGCACCCCGGGGCAGCTGCTCAGCAACCTCGTGCGCGTCGAACCGGAACGGCAACTCGCCGTCGTCTCCCACTACAACATCACGCCTGTCGTTGACCTGTATATCAGCGTCGACGGTCGCGACCTCGGTTCGGTGGCCACACAAGTGCAGGCGCTCCTCGACGATACGCGCGCCCGGTTGCCGCGCGGCAGCCAGGTGACCATGCGCGGACAGGTCAAAACGATGCAAACCTCATTCGAGGGGTTGGCGCTCGGGCTCGTGATGGCGATCGTGCTCGTGTACTTGCTGATCGTCGTGAATTTCCAGTCCTGGACGGACCCCTTCATCATCATCAGCGCCTTGCCGGCGGCGCTGGCCGGCATCGCGTGGATGCTGCTGATCTCTGGCACCACTCTGAGCGTGCCCGCGCTGACCGGCGCAATCATGACCATGGGGGTTGCAACGGCCAACAGTATTCTCGTGGTCGCCTTTGCCCGTCAGCGCCTGCGCGAAGGCCGACCGCCGCTGTCGGCCGCGCTGGAGGCCGGCGCCACGCGGTTGCGGCCAGTGCTCATGACGGCGCTGGCAATGATCGTCGGCATGATCCCGATGGCGCTGGGACTGGGCGAGGGGGCGGAACAAAATGCTCCGCTCGGCCGTGCGACCATCGGCGGGTTGCTGTTCGCGACGGTGTCAACGCTGTTTTTCGTGCCTGTTGTTTTTGCCGGGATCCATCAGCGGCTGGCGCGACGCGCTCGCGCCCGTGCGCGCAGCACGGATTCGCCGATCGCATCCGGATCGCAAGGAAGCACCACTCATGTCTAAAAGCCAACATTCCTCGCTTGGCCTGCACACCACAGATTTGGCGCAACGAGCCGCCGGGGTGCCGCGCGGACGCATGCTGCTGCGCGCGCGCCATGTGACGATCGCGATCATCGTCTTGCTCGCGCTGGGTGCCGCCGGCACTGTGATCGGGCGGGTCGTGCGCATGCGCGATCTGCAGTCCACCACCCAGTTGCAGGCGCGTACCTTTGTCACCACGACCCGAATCGAAGCACGCAAGGCAAACGAAACACTCGCGCTGCCGGGGACGTTGCAGGGGTTCATTGAGTCGCCGATTTACGCACGCACCAGCGGCTATGTGTTGCGATGGAACCGCGACATCGGGGCACGGGTACAAAAAGGCGATCTGCTGGCCCAACTCGATACCCCCGAGGTCGATCAGCAATTGGCGCAGGCCATTGCCACACGCGAGCAGGCCGCTGCGAGCTTGGAGCTAGCCAAGAGTTCAGCGGAGCGCTGGGAGAGCCTGCGTCTGCGCGACGCGGTAACGCAGCAAGAGCTCGATGAGCGGCGCAGCGCCTTTTCGCAGGCCCAGGCGAATTTGGCGGCGGCCGAAGCCAACGTGCGACGGCTGAACGAGCTCGAGGGTTTCAAGCGCATCGTTGCCCCGTTCGCGGGCGTAGTCACGCGCCGCAATATCGACGTTGGCGATTTGGTCGACGCGGGCAATGGCGGAGCATCGCGCGCGCTCTTTACGCTCGCGCAGACCGATCCGCTGCGGGTCTACGTCTACGTGCCGCAGAGCTATGCCAACCTCGTTCGTGTCGGAGAATCCATTGCCGTGACGCAATCGGAGATGCCTACCGTGCAGTTTCGCGGCACTGTCAGCCGCACCGCCGGGGCGATCGACACGCTGACCCGCACGCTCCAGGTGGAGGTGAGTCTGCCCAACCGGGAGGGCCGCTTGCTGCCGGGGGCGTACGTGCAAGTGGAGCTCCCCGTAGGCAATAGCGGCAACTTGACGGCGCCTTCTAATTGCCTGCTGTTTCGACCGGAGGGACCCCGCGTTGCGACGGTCAGCGCCGACGGGCGGGTGCACTTGCAACCCGTGGTGATCGGCCGGGATTTCGGGCAGTCGGTGGAGTTGCTCGGTGGCGTGCAAGTCGGCGACGAGTTGATCCTAAATCCCGCCGACTCCCTAGCCGAGGGCGATGTCGTAAGCCGCCAGCCATCAGCGCCGCCCAAGGAACGCTCGTGAGCAGCCCGCACGGTGCGCCGCGCGCCGCGACACGAGCAAGCGTTGGCTTGACGCGCTTGGGGCTTTCGGCGGCGCTGTGTTGCATTTCGGGTGCATGTACCCTGGGACCCGACTATCACAGGCCGGCCGTAGACATGCCCGCCGCGTGGAAGACAGTAGAGCCGTGGCGCGCCGGGCGACCCGACGACGGCGTAGTGCGCGGAAACTGGTGGGAGATTTTCCATGATCAGCAGCTCGATTCGCTCGAGACGGAAGCCATCGGCCATAACCAGGACCTCGCGGTGGCCCGGGAGCGGCTTGCGCAAGCGCGAGCGATCGTCACGGTAAACCGCGCGCCACTGTTCCCCCAACTCGATGCCAACGCAGGTGCGGCGCGCAACAAGATCTCCGCGGACCGACCGCTTGCGCTGTACAACTTTTCAAACGCTTCGACCGTGCAAAACGATTTCACGGCCGGGTTCTCGGTGCACTACGAGGTGGACTTGTTCGGTGGCGTGCGCCGCCAGTACGAGGCTGCGCGGGCCTCCGAGCAACAGACGCGAGCGGACCTGGAAAACGCACGACTCGTCGTCACCGCCGAGGTCGCGGGCGACTATCTGAACCTGCGCGCGCTCGATGCGGAAATTGACGTCGTTCGACAAAATATTGCCGCGCAGCGCCGAGCGCTCGATTTCGTGACGTCGCGTCACGACATGGGTGTTGCCTCCGGATTGGATCTGGCCCAGGCCCAGGCACAGCTCGACTCGACGGTCACGCAGATCGACTTGCTGCGCGTACAACGCGAGCAATTGGAGCATGCGCTTGCAGCCTTGACGGGCGCCGCGGCGCCGGAGTTTGCGATCGCACCGGCGCTCGCACCGCTCGCCGTTCCGGAGATACCGATCGGGGTGCCCTCGGACCTGCTCGAGCGCCGGCCGGACGTCGCCTCGGCCGAGCGCGCAATGGCCGCGGCCAACGCACAGATCGGGGTAGCCAAGGCAGCTTATTTTCCGAGCGTGCCGCTCGCCGGCGCCTACGGCGTCGAAAGCAACACCCTCTCCTCGTTGTTTAACGCGGCCTCCAATTTCTGGGCGCTGGGAGTAGCCGCGACCGGCTCGCTGTTCGATGCAGGACGGTTGAGTGCGAACATCGACTTCGCACAGGCCGGCTATCGGGCCACAGTCGCAAGCTATCGGCAAACGGTTCTCACCGCGATGCAAGAGGTGCAAGACGGTCTCACGGGAAGCGCCAACCTGAGTCGCGCCGCCTCGGAGGCGGCTGCCGCGGTCCGCAGCGCACAGCGCGTCGTGGATTTGGCCAACGACCGATATGCCGGTGGGCTCGCAACGTATCTCGACGTCGTCACCGCGGAGCAGGCACTGCTTGCCAACCAGCGGCTGCAGGTACAGATCAACGGACAGCAGGTTCTTACCGCGGTGTTTCTTGTGAAGGCCTTGGGTGGGGGCTGGCAGGGGCTGAACGCACCACTTGCCCAGGCCGCCGCCGCAGGTGCTCGGTAGTTCGCGCCCCAGCCGCGGCTTCCAGCCGAACCGGATCGGCACGGTCCGCGACGCACCTAATAGAACAGCTCGGAGATCGCCACCGAAGATTTTCTCCCGACGCTGTCAAAGTGCTGCTGGAGCCATGTTTGGGCGCGCTGCCGTCCGAGTTCCTTGAGCGCGCTGAAAAACTGCAGATTGACCGCAAGTTTCGTCTCGGCGGTGAGCTCGCTCATGAATTCCTGGGCATCGATGACGTGAAACCGAGTCTTGGCGACGCGGCGTTCAAAACGCCCGATCCGAAACCAGGAGCGCTCGACGTAGTCGCGCAGGTGCGCAAACATTCGCATTTCGCGCAAAAAAGTGGCCGTGAAACCGAACTCCAGGATGCGCTCCCGGATGTCCTGCGCCGAAATCGGGGTCTGCTTGTATTTCAGAGGCGAGAGCAGCACAAGCAAGATGTCCTGCGAGCGGCATTCGTAAAACAAAGGGAAAACGGCCGGATTCGCAGAGTATCCGCCATCCCAGTACGGCTCACCGTCAATCTCGACAGCGCGGTGCATCGTAGGCAGGCATGCCGACGCAAGAACCGTCTCAACGGTCATTTCCTCCGAACGGAAGAGCCGTAGCTTTCCGCTGTTGGCGTTGGTCGCCGCGACAAATAGCTTTACCGGAGCGTGCGCGCGCAAACGTTCGAAATCGAGCTGCGAGCCAAGAATGTCGCGCAGCGGATTGCGGTCGAAGGGATTGATCCGCTCGGGCGAAATGGTGTTTGCCCATTGCAGCATGCGACGAAATGCCGGTGTCAGCGTGACACCCTGTCCGTCAGCGGTCGCTGCGGTCGCGCCCGGGGGCATGGCAGCAGCAACGGCGGTCCAGAACTTCTGCAGCGCTGCGCGCGCTGCGGGGCGACCGCCCTCGAGCAGTCCATGCGCCAGCACGACAGCGTTCATCGCGCCGGCGCTCGTGCCACTGATCGCTTCAAATTGCATCCGCCCGTCTTCGAGCAGGCTGTCGAGCACACCCCAGGTGAATGCGCCATGTGCGCCCCCGCCTTGCAGCGCAAGGTTGATGGTGCGGCAACCTTTGGCTTTGAAAAACATCTCGTCGCGTCAGCTGCCATGCGGCCCAACGCGTATCGTCGCACATCCCCGACGGCAGCCGGAGACGTGGAATCAGGAAGGCAGAAAGTCCACGGGCCAATTGATCGTCATCGTGGCGACGTCCTTGGCACCGAAGTCAAACTGTTTGATGCGGGCGAGCAACTTGCGCTCGAGTTCCGGCGAGCGAAGCTCGCTCGAAGCGATTCGGCACTCGATGACTTCCCCCGAGGGTGCGATCTTTAGCTCCAGTACGACTTTGCCCTCCAGTGTCGGGTCGTCCCGAAGCGCGCGGTTATATATCGCGTAGATGGCTCCCTTGTTGCGCTCGAACACGAGCTTAATCTCCTCGATCGAGCGCGAAGCCTTGCCGTCGCCACCACGCTGCAACGTTCCCCCGCGACTGCCCGTCCCGCCGCCACCTCCGGGCCCGCCGCCACCTCCGCCGCCCGCGACCCCTTCGACAAGGGTCGTCGCGCGTCCGGCAAGGCCTCCACCCCCCGTGTCGCGGCTGTAGCCCGCAGTATTGATTCCTCCGCTTCCGCGCGTCGCATTCGATGTAATGAGGTTGCGCACGGGGATGCCCTGTCCGAGTCCTGCACCAACCCCCGGGCCCACGCCGGATCCGACCCCGGGGCCCTGCTTGATGTCCTTGTTTAACTGCACGGCAACCGGTGCGCCGCGCAGGTCGGCGAGGTCATCGCGCATTGCGAGCAGTCCGACGCCAGCGGCCTTTTTGCGCGCGGCCTCGAGCTTTTCTCCTGGAGATTTGTCCGGAATGGGATTTCTCGCCTCCGGTACCGGGACTTTTTTCGGTTCCGGCTTGCTGGCAACCTGGGGCTGCGGTTTGCTCTGCGCTTCGAGTGCCGGCGGCGGCTTGACGGGAACGGGCGGCGGAAGCGGCGTACGCTCGAGCAATAACTTGGCGAAGCGTTGCGGAAATTCCTCGGGGTGTTCCCGATCAATGCTCGGACGTGGCAACCAGGGCATGATCAGGCCCAACAAAAGGCATGCCAGCAGCACGTTGCGCAAAATGCGCCGAAACCGCGCCTCGTCCTCCGGCGACCCGGCCCAAGGCAGCACGGCGGAATGATAAGAGACCAGAGTCGCAGCCATTACGCCCCATTCTTCCGTTGAACCGCGAACGAGACCTCGCTGAAGTTCGCTCGCGCACACGTGTACATAACCTTGCGCAACAGCCGGTACGGGATGTTCTTGTCACCCATGATGGTGATCGGCTTGTTCTGTGGCGCATTTTCGCGTCGGATCATTTCGTGACCGGCTTGGATGTCGAGCTCCGCCTTCAACGGCGCGATCATGTCCTCCTCGGTTGCCATCGCTTCGGCAACCGACGCCACCTTGTGCCCTTGCACCAAAATGTCCTCACTGTTGACAACGACGGTGACAGTCTCTTTCGGGCTCTTGTCAGCGACTGACTCGGGCAGCTTCACCGCCTTGCTGCTGGGCAGCACCTGAACTTCGGCCGTATTGGAGAGCAGAAAGAAAATCAGAATCGTGAAGATGTCGATGAGGGACACGAGATTCATGTCCACCAACGATTGATTGCGCGCCTTTCGCATGGCGCGCCGCTCCAACGGCGTATGTTTCATGATTTACCCTGGTGTTCGCGAACCGGCGCATCCCCTACCGAGATATCCGGGAACAGTTCCGCGTGCACGACCTTCGACCCTTGGACCGTGTTGCCCACGCGCACGGCGTCCATCACCTGGACGAGAACGTCGTAGGGCGTGTTGGGCTCCGCCAGCACCGTTACGTCGGTCTTGTCGGGAAAGCGGACCTTGATTTGCTCCATCAGCAAGGACAGGGACTTGTAGTCATGTCCGGTCGGGGTATTGGCGATTCGCTGGATCAGGCCGCCGATCCGATCGCCGACCTCGAGGCCGTCGGGGCGGATCACCACCTCCAGTTGCAAGTCGCCCTTGAGCTGTTCCACGCCCGAGGACTGCGCGGGCAGCGTGAGTTCGAGTACCGCGAGGCGCGAGAACACCGCCGTGGAAAGCAAAAACGGCACCAGCACCACGATCAAATTCAGAAACGCGGTGATCTCCAGATGCGCCGGCTTTTTGTGCAGGCGTCGGACGCGCATGATCAGTACGGCTCCCGCGTTTCGGCTGCCAGCTTGCCCTCGTTGCCCGTTTTTTGCACCAGGTTCAGAAAGCTGATCTTGGCGGCCTCGAGACTGTCAACGATTTCCGTCGTGCGGGCCGTCAAAAATGCATGAATCAGCAAAAAGGGAATGGCCACCATGAGGGCGAAGAAGGTGTTGTTCATCGCCACCGAGATGCTCGCCGACAACAACTCGGCCTTTTCCGCCGGATTGACCTCCGCCACGGCCGTAAACGCGTGAATGAGACCGCTGATCGTACCGAGCAGGCCGACGAGGGTGATCACGTTGGCGAAGGTGGCGATGTAGTGCGTGCGCTTCTCCAGCCGCGGCACGATCTCCATCATTCCCTCCTCCATCGCCGCATCGATGTCCTCGCGCCGACGCGAGCTCTGCAGGCGGCTCAGGCCGTTGTGCACGATCATCCCAATCGCAACGTCGGTTTTGGAAGTGGCGCCGAACACCTGCTGCAGCTTTCCGCCTTGCAGCATCGGCAGGATCCGGTCCCACGCCCTGCGGTTTTCGTTGCGGGCCCGGTGCAGAACAACGAACCGCTCGATCGCGATCGATAACCCCAGTGCCAGAATAAGAAGGCTGGGATAGATGAAAAGACCGCAATCCTGGAAGAACTTGACTATCGTTCCTAAGGCATCCATCGAATAATCTCCAATCACGAAATCGACAACAAAACCTGCTGGGCAAGAACCCCTTCTTTACTTCTTGCGCTCCGGCTGCTCGACGACCGTGGCCGCCTGGACCTGCGCGTCGTAGCGCACCTGTCGGCGAAATACGTCGCGATCGATCGGCGCCAGGGCCTCATCGAGCACGCTTTTCATCGGCCGGCCCGCCAGTTCGCCGGGCATCGGCTTTTTCCAGGGCACGATGTACAGCACCTTGGGCAACTCGCGGTTGCCGATGATCTTGGTCTGATCCAGATCCGCCCGATCGTCCGCGATCGCGGTGCCGGCCAGCACACCAAAGCAAAGCAAGCCTGTCCAGACACGCTGCCTCATTCCTGCTCCTTGCGCGCCACCGCGGTACGTTCCCGAGCGCGATTCTTGAGATCCGCGACCCATTTGCTGACCTTTTCGTCACCGCCCGACAAGGTCAAATACCGATCGTATAGCTCCAGCGCGCGCTGGCTGTCCCAGAGATAAAGGTCAAAAAGAATCCCCAAATTCAGATTTGCGCTGGCGTAGTTCGGATCCAAGGCGATCGCCCGTTCGTAGGCCTGCCGGGCCTTGCCGAACTGGCCTTGCTGCCGATAGGCGATGCCCAGCTGGTTCCAGTACACCGGCTGCAGCGGGCTGTCCCGGACCGCAAACTCGAGCTCGGAGACAGCCTGTGGCGTTTTGTCGGCACGCCGGTAAATCATCCCCAGGTTGGCGTGCGGGCCGCCCAACTCCGGATTGGATCGGGTCAAAGCCAAGAATCCGCGCTCCGCTTCAGCGGTGCGCCCCTGCTGCAGCGCGCGCAGCGACGCCTCATATGCTCGCAGCACTTCGGGGCTCAAACTCGGTGCGCTCTCCGCCGCGGGCGCCGCGCACGCGGCCGCGCTGGCGGAGCAGGCTCGCCGCGCCGGATGTTCACCCGCCGTCATCTGGCACAGCGGCAAACTGCG
>Ga0187778_10002222_pt1 | contig 13264 bp, 10 predicted proteins | sample 1015_Q2_SP5_20_M_FD_132418 | JGI IMG/M metagenome (GOLD analysis project Ga0187778, IMG submission 132418) | Tropical peat soil microbial communities from peatlands in Department of Meta, Colombia - 1015_Q2_SP5_20_MG | ecosystem: Environmental > Terrestrial > Soil > Wetlands > Peat | place... | reverse complement strand
GCTTTCGCAATTCCTCATTTTCCGGGATATTCACCCCGGCGCTGCGTTGCTGCTAGGGCCGGTTCTGGTCGCTGCGCCATATGCCGTCTCCAGGGCCTTAGCGAATCGGATCGCGCGGGGCCGCCATCAGCAAGCACCCGCCATTCGTCCGAGTTGACTTACCTTAGACCCGCCGCCCAGTTTTGCTGACAGATATGGAGTGAACCGAAACTTGCTAGATATCTCTTGCGAGGCAAATAACCTGGTGGTAAAGTAAGTGCCCCTAAAAAAATCGTTTTAGCTGCTCCTGCTCTTTGCTCTTTGGAGGTGTAGAGGTTATGAAATTGCCTCGGGTGATCCTCGCTGACGACCACAAACTAGTCGCTGAAGCTTTGTGCGGGCTAATAGCCACACAGTTTGAAGTTGTGGCCATTGTGAGCGATGGGCATGAACTCTTGGAGTCTGCCAAATCCCTCAAGCCTGATGCGATCGTAGTTGATATTGCCATGCCATTGCTGAATGGGCTGGAGGCAGGCCGGCAACTCAAAGAAAAGATGCCCGGCGTCAAACTGATTTTCCTGACTATGAACGAGGACCCCGAACTTGCTTTGGAGGCGATGGATGCAGGTGCGTCCGGATACGTATTGAAGAAATCCGCGGCTTCAGAATTGCTTCAGGCTATGGGGGCGGCGCTCCGCGGCAAGACATACGTGACCCCTCAGATTGCTCGCGGGATGCAGGAGTCGTTTACTCGCAATCCTCACGCCAGGAGCCGCGCCAAATCAGTCACGCCGCGACAGCGACAAGTCATGGAGCTCTTAGCGCAGGGAAAATCCATGAAGGAGGCGGCAGATGTCCTGAAAGTAGCGCCGCGCACAGTGGCCTTTCATAAATACCGCCTCATGCAGGATCTTGGACTCAAAACGAATGCTGACGTAGTTCAATTTGCAATTAAAAACCGCATTGTTGTCTGACCGACCTACGACCACCCGACTTCACAAATTTGAAGTCTGTGGTTTTTTCCGCGAGCACGGGACGTGAACACTGAATTCTGCCGCCCACATCCCGAGTCGCTAGCCAATTGTGCGAACGCGCACTCCGTCGGTCAGCATCTAGTCGGCAAACCTTGACGCGATCATCCTAATTGTGATGGCCGTCAAAGAAAGAGCGCAGAATAGAACCCCGAGCAGACCGATCAGTGGTAGATCGCTTGCAGTTGTCGGAAGCTTCTTGGGTGCTGGTTCAGCGGCGGCCGTTTCAACTGGTGGCTGAACCGGTTGGGCCACGACAACCAGGATCGGTACATCCGCTTTTGGGGCCGGCGGTGGCGGTGGTGCAATCCCGGTCCTTTTAATTTGCTGAGTTACGACCGTTTCCGGAACTTCGGTCACTCTTTGGGCTGAGACGTTCATCCCCTTCTTGAGACCCCATGCATCCACTTCTCGGCCGTCAACCATGAACTTTTGGCCCTTAGGGATCTTGAACTCCTGATTCTGGCCGTTTTCGAGAGTCAGAATAACGCTGTTAGGCGGGCTTACATACCACACTTTGCCAGTTACAGTCTCAACGGTTGTGACTACCTTAGGCGTAGTTGTCGTTACTGTTTCTTTCTGCACCTTCATACCAACCTTGGCGCTGTGAATGTTGACCGGCTTGCCGTCCACCAGGAATGTGAGGCTGTCTGGAATATTGTCGAAATGCCGGTAGGAGCCATCTGCCATCTTAAGGACGGCACTGTTCCCGTTGATGTAGACAATCTCTCCCTCTTGGATTTGGACTTGCTTCGTAGGTTCACCATGCGTTACGGACTGCGTAGTTTGAACTTGCGCTTGCGACTGAAGTGAAAAGGCCATTAAGAACGCGCCTCCGCCCAACAGGCCACGCAAGGTTGCTCTTGAGAGCTTGATTGAGATCATCTTTCGTTCTCCTTAGTTTTTTTCATTCTTACCTGCAAAACTGGTCTCCAAATCAGCACTGGCGCTTTGCTCGTTGGTACCCTTACGGACGGCCGTCACGATGTACCGCTTGGGAGCGTGGCCAACAAAATAAAAGGGAAAACAGGTGACCAGCGTCAACGTGGGCACCGATGTTGGTTCGAGAACATAGGTATCTTCTGGGCTGACGACTTGAATCGCGGTTACGAAATACTTATCTGTGGACCCCGGCCGCACGAGTTCGATCACATCCCCTTGGCCGACGCTTTGCAGACCTCGGAAAAACCCGTCGCGGTGTCCTGCAATTCCCAGATTGCCCGGCTGACCGACCTGGGCAGTTCCCACAATCCGCCCCACCCCCCGGTTCAAGGTAAGCTCATCGGTGTCATTGAAAACGGGTACCACCACGTCAATCTTTGGAATACGGAGTATCGCCAGCGGGGCATCGGTCTTCTTGGTGAGACTATCCTTGTAAGCCGAAATGCGTTGCCCCGACCAGAGTCGGAAGTCAACCGGCGAATCCAAAGTCAACTCAAGCGATGATGGGACCGCGTCGGCCAGCGCCCTTGGGTTCTCGGCTGCAAATTGCCTAATCGCGGCTTGGGAACCAAAGCGTCCGTGAAACCGAGCGGCGACCCAGACGGCCAAGAGCGAGAGACCGATTGCAAGCAAGATTCGCTCAACTCTGTTAATTGCCATGCCCCCTGCTTATTGAGCTATCGGCTCACTTCCAAAAAGAGATAAGCGAAGCCACCAACCCTCGCCTGCCTTGTACTGAGGACGCCACTCACATGGACCGGCCTCCGGTGCTGTATCCGGATGAGGTGAACCTGGCCCCGCCGGATTCATACCCTGGGGGATGTAAAGGCGGATGCAAACTGTCAAAACTGACAGGGAATGCCCGAGGGTCTCCTTACGGCTTTGCTCTCCAGTTCGGCACTCACCATGGCGTTGCTGCGCGTGGTTTATCGCCGTAAGCGAACTGTTATTTTTGCTAGTGTTTCTGCGCCAGCAAAGACTCCACGATACGAAAGTATGATTGGTGAATTTAGGGGTGAATAGTGGCTTTCTGCATTGGTGTTGCGTCGAGCCGATTAACCGCCGTAGTGTGCTCCCTCCTGCTGCTCACTGGCAATGAGGCATCAGCTCGACCGCAGCCGACTCAAGCCGGTGCCCAACAGGACGCGGGCGCGAAGATTCCTAACGATCAATTGGATTCTCTGGTTGCGCCTATCGCTCTTTACCCGGATCCCCTTTTGGCGCAAGTCCTTGCTGCTTCTACCTATCCTTTGGAAATCATGCAGCTTCAGCAATGGTTAGAGAAGAATAAAAGCCTCAAAGGCCAAGCCTTACAAGACGCCGTGATGAAGCAGAATTGGGACCCCAGTGTTCAAGGACTAGCTGCTCTTCCGGATATCGTCAAGCGGCTGGCCGACGATATTCAGTGGACGACAGACATAGGAAATGCCTTCCTGGCGCAGGAGTCCGACGTAATGGACGCAGTGCAGCGTATGCGCGCAAAAGCAAAAGGCACGGGAAATCTGAAGTCCAACGACAAGATGAAGGTGGAGACGGAGGTTGTAGAAAACAAGCAAGTCATAGTGATCCAGCAATCGGATCCCCAGGTCGTTTACGTTCCCAGCTATAACCCGACGGTGGTTTACGGGCCGCCTGCGTATCCTTATCCCCCCGTTTACTATCCACCGCCGGGATACTACGCCGCGGGTATGGCGTTATCCTTCGGCGTTGGATTGGCGGTCGGAGCGGCGTGGAACGGTGGATGGGGCTACAACTGCGGTTGGGGCGGAAATAACACGATAAACATCAATAACAATAACACTTTTGTGAATAACTCTAATAGAGTAAATAACATTTCGAATAGAAGTGGCAATCGAACGGGGAACAACACCTGGCAGCACAATCCTCAGCACCGCGGAGGCACTCCCTACGCGAACAAAGCAACGGCAAATAGGTATGGCGGGACGGCCCGCGGGGATTCCATAGGTAGCCGCCAGGCAAATGCCCGGCAGAATCAAGGTCAGTTGGGTGGCAGACAGCAAGGCGGAGGAGCAATGGACCGCGGAGGTAGCAGACAACAGGCTGGGGTTGGTAACCGCGCGGCCGGGGGAGCAAACAGCTTGGGCGGTGGAGGTGGTAATCGCGCAGGTGGCGGGACCAGTAGTTTGGGCGGTGGAAGCGGCGATCGTGTTGGCAACCGAAGTGTTTCCTCAGGTGCAGGATCGGGATCAAGAGGTGGCGGTGCCTTTGGCGGGTCGTCTGGAATGAACGGGAGCGCGGCGCGGGCGAGCAGTTCGCGTGGCGCGTCCAGCATGGGAGCCCGTGGTGGTGGAGGAGGAAGGGGAGGCGGAGGCCGGCGGAGGTAATCAACTCATGATTGGAAGGATTCAAATAAAGCCAGCGGCGCTGAATTTTCTCAGACGGAGAATCGGCCACTCCTCTTTACTAGTCGCCCTGGTTTGCGGTTGGGGCGTCTTCTCATGGGCCGGCCGAGAATACCGTCAGGACGCCGCGGCCTCATCTCCAGCGGCGACGCAGAGAACCTTCGAAACCCCTCAAGCGGCTGCCGAGGCGTTCGTCAAGGCGGCGGAGAGCTGGGATTTGACTGCACTCAAGGAAACTCTGGGTCCTGGTGGGGAAGATCTGGTTTCTTCGAGCGATCCTGTAAGGGATAAGAGCAGAGCTGCCGCATTTGCCGCAAAGGCCCGTGAAAAAGAGAAGGTGACTATAGATCCGAAAAATCCCGATCGCGCCACGCTCTTTGTAGGCAATGAAGATTGGCCTCTTCCGATACCTATTGTCCGAAAAGAGGGAAAGTGGTCCTTCGACACGAAGGCGGGCCGCGAGGAGGTCCTTCTTCGCCGCATCGGCGCTAATGAACTGGATGCGATACAAATCTGCCGTGGTTATGTGGAGGCGCAGGATGAGTACGCTGAGCAAAAACATGATGATGCGCAAGTGAATCAGTACGCGCAAAAGATCATCAGTACACCAGGAAAGCATGATGGGCTTGCGTGGCGGAACGCTGATGGAAGCTGGGGAGGGCCCGTTGGTGAGGGGGTTGCCGATGCTTTGGAGCAGGGATACACAAGTCGAAGTCAACCTTATCACGGATATTTTTTCAAGATTTTAAAAGGCCAAGGCCCGGCGGCGCCGATGGGGCAGATGGATTTTGTTGTGGAGGGAGCAATGATCGGTGGATTTGCTCTTGCCGCCGCACCGGCTGAATACCGCCTCACGGGAGTCAAATCCTTCATCGTGAGCTATGAAGGGATTGTCTACCAAAAAGATCTTGGGCCGAATACGCTCAGCATCTTTAAGGATATGAACCTCTACAACCCCGACAAAACGTGGAAGCGCACGGACGACAACTGGTGATGCGGGGCGCCTGTTCTTGCGCTGTATTTTCAATGGAGAATTTAACAATGAAAGTAGCAGCTTGCTTTGCTATCGGCGTGCTTTTTCTGGGAGCGAGACCCGCAGCGGCTCAGGATGTTCGCTACGACTTTGACAGGGAAAAGGACTTTTCCAAATACCACACCTACAAGTGGATCACGATCAAGGGAGCCGATCAACCGGATGATTTGACCGCCAAGGCGCTAACCAGAGCGATTGACGCTGAACTTGCCAAGAAAGGCATGACGAAGACGGACGCGGAAAACGCCGACATATATATCGGCTACCAGACGGCAATTGGTCAGGAAAAGGAGTTCACCTCATTCAATACCGGTTGGGGTTACGGTCCTGGCTGGGGCGGCGGTTGGTATGGTTATGGCGGCATGTCAACGGGCACGACGTACGGTTCCACATCTACGGTCTACATCGGGCAACTGGATTTGAGCATGTATGACCCTGCGACGAAGCAGCTTATATGGCGTGGAGTGGCTTCGAAAACGCTTGACCCCAAAGCCAAGCCAGAGAAAAAAGAGAAGAACATCAACAAAGCCGTGGCGAAGCTTCTCAAGAAATACCCGCCCGAAGTAAAAAAGTAGCAAGGTTAATCCATCGCTTGTCTAGAAAAGCCTAATTCGAAGACGGGCCGTTGTCTTATTCGAAGCCAGGTAGACGATCCGCGGTTCGCAAGTAGTCTCCTAGCTGGTGAAGTTCAAACATTTATATTGTACCTGTTAAGTTTAACAGGAATGAAATCCATGGCTGGTGTGGGAACGTTTCAGAATGGGATGGTGTCGAGAACAGTCAGGAAACCACACTTCCCTAGCCTGGTGGTTCCGCAATGGTAGCAGCGCGTGTCGACGGCCTTTGCTTCCCTCTTGCCTGCTGAGACAACTAGGCACCCTCGAGAACAGTCATTCGCCGAGCGTCCGCAAATTAACAAGGTTCTTGCAATTGTTTCCGATTGTCTTTCTTTTCTTCTGGGCCGGCCTGACCGCGCAGGTCAAAGAAGGGCGGCGAGTCCTCGTTCTTCATGAGTCGGGGCTCGGGTCGCCTGGTATGGAGCTGGCCGACCGCGAGATTGTCTCTGCCTTAGAGAGGTCACCTTATCGGGTCGAGCTCTACAGCGAGACTCTGGAAACAGGTCTTTTTTCAGATAAGACTTCCCAGCAAGAGTTTCGTGATTGGTTTGTCCGCAAGTATCGGGACCGCAAGCCAGACGTCATCATTGCCGTAGGCCCATCCCCCATCAGGTTTATGAATGACTCGCACGATCGATTTTTTCCAGGCACGCCCATTGTTTTCTGCGAGAGCACCGAGGAGCTGGCCGGAAACCCGCATCTTGACTCTCACTTCACAGGAGTTTGGGCGCTTGCGCAGCCGGAGAAGACCTTACACGCTGCCCTTCGCCTGCAGCCTGGCACCAAACACGTGGTTGTCGTTGGGGGTGTGGCTCCGTATGACCGCTATCTTGAAACCTTAGTGAAGGAACATTTTCGTAGCTATGAGGCAAGTCTTGATTTTACGTACTTGACAGACTTTTCTATGCCCGAACTGCTTGAACGACTAAAACACCTGCCGATTCACACCATCGTCTACCACACCTCCATTACACAGGACGCCGCGGGGAATCACTTCATCGATGCAACCCAATCAGCGCCCCTGGTTGCGAGCGCCGCAGACGCACCGGTGTTTGTCGCCGACGATGTAGATGTCAGCAAAGGAACGATAGGCGGCGACTTAATGAGTTGGGCGGACGACAGCCGTGCTGCGGCCGAGATGGCTGCCAGGCTTCTCAGCGGAGAAAAGCCACAGGACATTCCTATAATCAAAAAGCAAAGCATCTATCTGTTCGATTGGCGGGCTCTGCGACGCTGGGGTCTAAAGGAAAGCGCTCTACCGCCCGGGAGCATCGTGCTTAATCGGCCGCCAAGTTTCTGGCAGACCTATAAGCGGTATGTTTTGGCTGGATCTTTTTTGATCTTGGCGCAGTCAGTGGCCATCTTTGCGCTTCTGTGGCAGCGGGCCATGAGGAAAACGATCGAAGGGAAACTGCTCCGGGCCGTCGAGCAACTTCGCCTAGCGATGGAATCGGGTGAATCGATAGGCTGGGAGTGGGACGTCGGGAGCGAACACAGTTACTGGTTCGGTGACCTACGAACCATGTTTGGAATTCCCTCGGATACGTACACTGCGACGATTGGAGACTTCCATCGTTATGTTCATCCTGAAGATCGCGAGCGCGTATTAAGGGCCGTCGCCGCCGCCAAGAAGAAGCGCACGCCCTATACAGCGGAATTCCGTATTGTTCGAAGGGACGGTACTACGCGCTGGATCGTCACTCGTGGTGAATTCGCCTACTCAGGAAATGGTAACGCTCGACGCATGCGTGGCATGGCAGTGGACATCACCGAGCGCAAGCAGATGGAGGAAGCACTTAAAAAGTCAGAGGAGAAGTTTTCCGTAGCCTTTCGAGAAAGCCCTGTCGCTTTCACGCTTACCAGCGCGAATGAGCACCGCTACATTGAGGTCAACGAAACTTTCGAACGCATCACTGGTTGGAAGCGCGAAGAGATTATTGGCCGGACTCCATTGGACATTGAAATCTGGGCGGACCCCAATCAAAGAATAAGCTTCGTTAGACAGCTTCTCTGTGCGGGCAGTGTGCGAGACTTTGAAGTCGGCCTTCGCACAAAAGACGGCCAGGCCCGGACGGGCGTTGGTTCAGCCGAATTGATAGAGGTCAATGGGGAGCAGTGCGCTCTTTCCGCGATCGCCGATGTCACTGAGGTGAAACGGGCTGAGGCGGCACGGCACGCTTCCGAGCATCGCTTCAGCCAATTTTTCGAAACGTTGCCCGAGTATTGTTATATCACTTCTCCGGCTGGCGAAATTCTGGACGTTAACCCGGCAGCATGCCAAGCCCTTAATTACACAAAAGAAGAACTCATAGGGAAGCCCTTGTCTGACATCTACGCTTCTGATTCAGCCTTAAAGCTGGTCAATTTGCTCGAGAAGTGGAAGAAAAGCGGGACGTTGGACAACGAAGAGATGGTCATCCTCACCAAAGAGGGGAAGAGACGAACGGTACTTCTTAACGCCGGAGCCGTAAAAGACACGAATGGAAACCTTTTGCATTCTGCATCGGTACAGGTGGATATCACTGCGCTGAAAGCAATTCAGGAAAAACTGCGGGAAAGTCAAAGTCGTTTGAAAGGGATCATTGAGTCGGCAATGGATGCAATCATCGCTGTGGACGATGATCAGCGGATCATTGTGTTCAACGCGGCCGCGGAAAAGATGTTCGCATGCAGAGTGCGCGATGCGATCGGAAGCTCGATCGATCGCTTTATTCCGGAATGCTCCCAGGACATTGGCAGAGCTTATATTTGGCCATCCGGCAAATTAGGCCTGCCCCCGAAAGGAATGGGTACATTAGGCGCGTTGAAAGGCCTGCGCACCACTGGAGAAGAATTCCCTATTGAGGCTTCCATTTCCCGCTCGGAGACGGCCGGGAAGAAAGTGTTTACCGTCATTATTCGGGACATCACTGAACGACTCCGAGCCGAAGAAGCCCTTTCTAGCGTGAGCCGTAGATTGATCGAAGCGCAGGAGGAAGAGCGCACAAGGATTGCCAGAGAATTGCACGACGATATCAATCAGCGTATGGCCCTGCTGGCGGCGCACTTGGAACGCTTGAAACAAGATCTTCCAGCTTCAGAGGTGCAAACGAGCCGTCGTATCGAAGAGGCCTGTGCAGAGATTTCGGATCTTGGGAGCGACATCCAGTCGCTGTCGCATCGTTTGCACTCCTCGAAGCTAGAATACCTGGGTCTCGAAGCAGCCGCTTCCAGTTTCTGCAGAGAATTATCCGAACAGAAGGTTGTGGAGATCGCATTTCACTCTAGGGATGTCCCAAAAAAGCTTCCTCAAGAAGTCGCGCTTTGTCTCTTCCGCGTTTTGCAGGAAGCCCTTCAAAATGCGGTGAAACATAGTGGCGCGCAACGGTACGAAGTCTGGCTCATTGGAGCAATGAATGAGATCCGGCTGACAGTGCAGGATGCTGGGATTGGATTTGATGTTGAAGAGGCGCTCAAGGGCCGCGGACTTGGCATCACAAGCATGAAAGAGCGATTGAAGCTCGTGGCGGGACGACTTTCTATTGACTCCCAACCGAATGCCGGAACCACCGTCCAAGCCACCGTCCCACTCGCGGCAGATGCAAGGTCAGCAAAGGCAGGCGGATGCTGAACGCCCTTCACGCAGCCACGGTCAAACCGATTGACTGTAAGAAGTTACAGTTGCCCGTCTTTCGTTAACCATTCAGCCTACACATGTACATGCAATCCATGTAGATCCGCCGGAGCATTGCAGCGCTTGCACTATTTAAGCGCAACCGCGGCCACAAAATTGGCGTGTCCGAAGAATCCAAAGAAATGAATAAGAGTCGAGGAGGTTTCCATGCGACTTTTTAGGCTGGCCTGCCTGACTTTGGCCTTTACGCTCACAGATATGTTGCCGGTAAGTGTAAGCGCCCAGTCGGACCTTTCGAATCAAAACACCGAAGATTTGCGGAAACAAATGGAGAGTCTGCGGGAGCAGATGAACAAATTACAAGCGCGGATCGATCAAATGGAGAGCAGTAGCAAGCCAGCCGCAACGACGACACCCTCGAGTGCCCCGACCGCGCAGCAACCGGCCGTCCCATCCACGCAAGGGACTATCGAAACAGGTCAGGCCCCCGCTCAGGTTGCGCCGTCCAAGTCCGCCCAGGTGGGACAGGCGACGGCTACTTACGATCAATTTTCTGAGGACACCGTCGCGGCTCCCCGTTTCGACAACATTCCTCTCGATCCGAAGTACCAGGGATTCTTTGCTCTTCCAGGGACGCAGGACATTCTCAAGATTGGTGGCTACTTTAAGACTGATTTTATCCACGATTTGAAACCCGCTGGAAATGTCGACGCTTTCGTTCCTTCGTCGTTTCCCGTCCCCCAGGTTTCGGGAGTTTACAATTCGAACGTCTCGGTTCGGCCCACACGTTTGAGTTTGGATTTTCGAATTCCGAGCACGAGGATCGGCGAGGTGAGGTTCTACGTCGAGGGAGATCTTTTTGGCACCAACGCCACTACCCCCCGGCTGCGTCATGCCTACGCCCAAGCGAAAAACTTTCTGGTTGGACAGACGTTCTCAAACTTCATGGATCCAGACGCATTCCCTGACACGCTGGATTTCCAGGGGCCCAATGGAATGGTCAGCGTACGAAATCCACAGTTGCGCTATGGATTTGCCTTGAGCCCGAGCACCACATTCTATGTTTCGGTGGAAAAGCCGAGTTCCGATGTTACCTTCACAACTCCGCAATTTACCGCAAAGCCTAATGCTCCCGCCCCTGACGGTGCCGTCCGCCTTCGGCAGGAATTCCAGGGAGGGCACTTCCAAGTTTCAGGAGTCTTTCGCTCCATCGCAGCATTTCTTCCGGACGGAAAAACGGATTCCGTTTTTGGTTGGGGAATTAATGCGTCTGCGGGTTTTAAAACATTCGGCAGCGACAACATAATTTTTGCTGTCGCTGCGGGTCATGGAATCTCGCGCTATCTCCAAGACACGTCGGGATTGGGGATTGATGCGGAACCGGCAGTAGCGCCCGGCGGGACTCCTCATTTGCAGGCGACCCCGGCGGTGGGAGTAGAGGCCGCTTATCAGCACTATTGGACAAGAACTCTGCGGTCTAGCGCCGTTTACTCCTACGCTGGAGTTGACAATACAAATCTTGCTGCCGCCACGAACTACAACCATGGCACCTACACCGCTACCAACCTGATCTGGAATCCCGCAGACTCCTCCCTGAATCTCGGAATGGAGTTTCTCTATGGTTGGATCGTGGAACAGAACGGACAAAAGGCAAATGACCCCCGCATCCAGTGGAGCGCCAAGTACAGCTTCGTGAAAGTGAAGGCAAACCGCTAGTAACTCTCCCCGGCCAATCACGGGATTGAATTCAAGTGAGCAAGGACACGAGTCCAAGTCAGAGTACCTTCGCGGGATATCTCGGAAGATTTGCTCCAGGGCTCGCCAGACTGTTGAGCTATCGCAAGAGCGATTTGCCGCACGATTTAGTGGCTGGACTGTCCGTAGCTGCGGTCGCGCTACCAGTCGGGGTAGCTTACGCGCAGCTCGCAGGCTTCAATCCAGCTGTAGGGCTTTATTCGAGCATTTTACCGCTGGCCGCCTACGCCATCTTTGGAACCTCACGACAATTGATCATCGGCCCCGATGCGACTACTTGCGCACTAGTCACGGCGGCCCTGAGTCCGCTAGCCTCCGGCGACCGCAATCTCTACGAATCGTTATCGGTAACACTAGCCTTGCTGGCCGGGATCCTTTGCATTGGCGCGAGTTTCTTGAGGTTGGGAGCTCTTGCAGACTTTCTTTCGAAACCGATTCTTGTTGGGTTCCTGAACGGGGTGGCACTTAGCATCATCCTTGGACAGATCGGCAAGATTTTTGGCTACTCCATCACCGCTGGCGGCATAATTCCGCGACTCCTTGAATTCTTCCAGAAACTCGGCCTCACGCATTGGCCGACACTTGCGGTGGGCCTTGGTACATTTCTGGTTTTACTGGTCACGCCGCGGTTGTTTCGACGCATCCCGGCAGCGCTGCTTGCCATGATCCTCGCCGCTGCCGCTGTGCACTTTTTGGATTTGGAGGGATATGGAATTAAGACTGTGGGAGAGGTGCCGGCTGGACTGCCATTGTTGCGCATTCCGCGTTTCCCTCTAACCTTAGTTCCCAGCCTTTTCGGCGACGCCGCCGGGCTGGCTCTTGTCACTTTCTCGAGCATGATGTTGACTTCGCGTAGTTTCGCTTCGAAAAACAGATACGACATAGACGCAGACCGGGAGTTTGCAGCGTTGGGCGTAGCTAACATCGCGTCAGCACTTTCTGAAGGATTTGCGGTAAGCGGGGCAGATTCCCGCACCGCAATGAGCGATGCAACCGGCGGGCGCACTCAATTCACAGGCATTGTTGCAGCAGCAACCATAGCGATAGTGCTCTTGTTCTTCACTGAACCACTGCGGTACGTGCCCATCGCAGCTTTGGGAGCTGTGCTGGTGAAAGCAGCATTGTCTCTGGTTGATTTCCAATCCCTGCGACTCATCTACCGGATTGATCGCCGAGAGTTCGCCTTGTCAGTTTTATCCACATTGGGCGTTGTCGCCGTGGGAGCAATTCACGCGATCTTGGTTGCTGTTGTGCTGGCGCTTTTGCGCTTCGTCAAGCTGGTGTCGCGACCAAAGGTGGAGATTCTAGGGAAAGTTGAAGGGTTTCCAGGATTTCATTCGATTGAACGTCATCCGGAGGCGAAAACCGTACCTGGTCTGGTGTTACTTCGCTTTAATTCGCCGATCGTTTTTTTCAATGCACCTTATTTCAAGCGTGAGGTTATTGAGACGGCGAAGGCCGTCGGCCCTTCCTTGAAGTGGCTTGTCGTGGACATGCTGCCCATCACGATGATCGATGCGACTGGGCTCTACACCACTGAAGAAGTCGCAGATACCTTGTACGAACAAGGTGTGGTCCTGGCGGCAGCGGGCCGACAGACGGAATGGCGCATCTGGTCGGAGTCACGCAAATTCGCTTTACGAAACCGCAAGATTCCGATGTATCCGACGATGGACGAGGCGATACAAACCTTTCGGAGGTGGGAAGCTGTCGCTGCGGAAGCAACGCACGTCCGTGGTGGTACTGAAGCTGGCGGGTAAGGAGTGATTCTCGATGGCGAAGGAAGAGGCGAATGGCAATCGGCGGTTGAAAAGAAAAGAATACGAGAAGGAGCTTAGACGCCTCCAATCTGAACTGTGCAAGCTTCAGGATTGGGTCAAGCATAACGGTCTCCGAATTATCATTGTCTTCGAGGGGCGCGACGCTGCCGG
>Ga0187778_10002221_pt1 | contig 13268 bp, 7 predicted proteins | sample 1015_Q2_SP5_20_M_FD_132418 | JGI IMG/M metagenome (GOLD analysis project Ga0187778, IMG submission 132418) | Tropical peat soil microbial communities from peatlands in Department of Meta, Colombia - 1015_Q2_SP5_20_MG | ecosystem: Environmental > Terrestrial > Soil > Wetlands > Peat | place... | reverse complement strand
GGCCCATTCTTATGAGCCGCACCGTCCGCGGAGAGGTGGCAGAGCGGCTGAATGCGGCGGTTTGCTAAACCGTTGTACGCGCTAAAACGTGTACCGGGGGTTCGAATCCCCCCCTCTCCGCCATAGCAAAAACACCCAATGTTTATGCGGGTTTCGTGATGCTTGCTACTGGTTTTAGTTGATTTCGATATTATCGTATAGTTATAGAAACGAAGGCGGCGACGCTTAGAACCTATTTGCCAAGGTCTAAGCGGAATCTCGGACTGCGTGATCAGTCAACGGTTTAGCAAAAGGACCCGTCTCAGGTCCTGCTGTTCGGAATCAACGCAATATCGAGCTTCTTCGAGGGCCCATGTCCGAAAGGTGGGAAAAGGGGCCCGGAATAAAAGCGCTTTAGAAATTGCCCGTCTGAAATCGACGACGCATCCCAACAGTGCCACGATCGGTGCATCCAAACCGACGCTCCAATTCCAACGGTTATGAGCCAGTTGAATACTCGGCTTTCCAATGCACGAAACCGAATCCCCCCTTCTATTCGGGCAGGGTCTTTGATCCTTTCATCTGGAAGGTTCCAGCAACCGAAGCAGCGGCGGTATTCGGCTGGCCGCCACCAATTGATAATGAGTAATTCCCTTCTGCGACGATCGGTTCGCCGGCCTCGGTAACCATACTCAGGTCGCGATCCTTCAATTCGAAGTGAATTTTCCGTGATTCGCCTGGTTTTAGATGCACACGCTGGAATCCGCGAAGAGCACGCAGGGGAGCTCCTGGCACATTCGGGAAGCTCAGATAAAGTTGCGCGACCTCGTCGCCTTCTCTTTTGCCTATGTTGGTCACAGTGACTTCTGCCGTGAGCGGTTCGCCCGCCCTTATTGCTTTCTTCAGTAGCCGCAGTCCGTGATAGGAGAAAGTCGTGTAGCTGAGGCCATAGCCAAACGGATAGAGCGGCTTGCCTTCAAAATAACGGTAGGTGCGCTCCTTCATCGCGTAATCCTCAAAGGGAGGCAGTTGCTCGACTCCCGTATAGAACGTAACGGGCAGCCGCCCAGCGGGATTGTTTTTACCTGACAAGGTTTGCGCGATTGCTGTGCCGCCTTCCTCCCCGGGATACCAGGATTCGAGAATCGCGTTCGCGTGCTCGTTGGCCCAGTTCACGGCCAGCGCACTGCCATTCGCGAGCACAAGCACGACAGGTTTTCCTGTAGACGCAAGAGCCTCCAACAAAGCTTCCTCTGGCTTAGGGAGATCGATGCTCGTACGGTCCCCTCCCTTAAACCCTTCCTCATTCACAGGCATTTCTTCGCCTTCGAGTTCGCTGGTAATGCCCATGACGGCGACAACTACGTCCGCGTCTTTCGCAGCTTGAACTGCGGTCGGACTGGGCTTGGGATCGTACTTCGACCAAATCAACTGCACGCTCGCTGGGCCTGCGGTGCCCTGCCCGTAAGTCACCTTGAGATACACCTTCTTTCCTTGTTCGACGTGTACGTGTCCAACCTTTGCTTGCGGTCCGTCGTGACTCCCAGCCCAGCCTGCCGCGACAGGCTTGCCGTCCAGCTGCACGCTTGCGAAGCCGCCTTCCAGACGCACCCCGACCGTATAGTCTCCTGTTTCCGTGGGCGTTAGAAAGCCGGTCCACTCGATTCGCAGCGGATATTTGCCTGACGCTTCTTGAGGAATGTCTTCCGCCTTCAGATCGACGCTCTTCACCTGGCGCGCCGCAAGCACTGTTCGCTGGACTCCCCATACCTCTCCCGTGGAGAATTCCGCGGTGAGTCCCGGCTGACCTTCGACGGTGGTGAGGAACGAAGCGGGGACCGGGTCGCCTTCAGCGCGCAAAAACTGCGTGCCCGAGTTGAACGTGACTTGAGCGCCGGGGAATTCCGCCTTGATACCTTCAAGCACCGAAACGATATGCGTTGGCTGGCCGTTATAATTACCAAGCAAATAGCGAGTTTGGTCCGCGAGCGGGCCGACGACGGCGATTTTGACGCCGTCCTTCTTTAACGGCAGCGTGCCGTCGTTTTTGAGCAGCACTATCGACTCGTTGGCGATAAGACGCGCAAGTTCGCGGTGCGCGGGACTGTCGAGTTCTTTTTCGTCGATTTTCGAATACGGCGCCGTTTCCGGCGGATCGAACATGCCTAGCTTGATGCGAGCCGTGAACAGCCGGATAAGCGCCGTATCGATTTCGCTTTCTTTCAGAAACCCTTGTTTGTAGGCATCGAGATACGGTTTGTAGTCGTGATCGTCTTTGCTGTCCGCAAAATTCAAACACTCATTGTCCATTCCGCGCTGGATCGCCAGCGCAGAAGCTTCGGGCTGAGTCTTGGTGAAGTGGTGATCGGCAAAAATATTAACGATTGCACCGCAGTCCGACACTACATAGCCTTGAAAGTTCCATTTGCCTCGTAACTGGTCTTGCAGAAGAAACTCACTCGCGCAGGCCGGTTGCCCATTCACGCTGTTGTAGGCGCACATGACGGAAGCGGCTTTCGCCTCAGTCACGATCGCGCGAAACGCTGGCAGGTAGGTGTCCAGTTCGTCGTGCTTGCTGACTTTGACGTCCGCAGTGTGCCGAGTTGGTTCGGGCCCGCTGTGGACGGCGTAGTGTTTGGGAGTGGAGATGACGCGGTAGTACTTCGGATCCTCGCCCTGCATGCCGGTGACAAATGCAACGCCGAGCCGCGCAGTCAGGAATGGGTCTTCGCCGTAAGTTTCCTGGCCCCGTCCCCAGCGCGGATCGCGGAATATGTTGATATTGGGCGCCCAGAAATCCAGGCCTTCCATCACTTTGCTGTGGCCCTCTCGTTCAAATTGCAAATGCTTGATGCGTCCCTCGATGCTTATTGCCGTTGCCATACGGCGGATTGCGTCTGTGTCGAAGGTCGCCGCCAAGCCGACCGGTTCGGGAAATTCCGTAGTGCCGCTTGAGGCGACTCCGTGCAAAGCCTCGCTCCACCAGTTGTAGGCGGGTATGTTCAGTCTGGGAACGGCTCGCGATTGGTTTGTCAACTGCGTAACCTTTTCTTCGACCGTCATTCGCTTTACTAGGTCTTGTGCACGCTGCTCGGTCGGCAGAGAAGAATTCAAATAGGCCGGTGACGAAGAGTCCTGGGCAAAGGCCTGCCTCGCCGAAAGAAGGAGAACCGCAGCGACAACAATTTTCACGACCATCGTTCGCATTGTTGAACCTCAGTATGGAATCTAACTGGCTCGTTCTCGGCGCAGCATGATTGCTTACTGAAAGAGCCTCGGAGCGAAATCCTTCAAATCGCGCCGCCAGGTTTGCCATTCATGATCGGTGTCCGGCGATTCGTAGAACACGTGCTGAATTTTCGCTTCGTCCAGAGAATTATGCAGACGCAAGAGACCGGAGCGCATCCTTTCCGGCTCTTTTGTACCGACGCCGACCCACAGCAGATGCACGTTTTTCCCGAAGGAGGCAGGATCGGCGAACACTCCGTGGAAATCGGTTTTTGGATCGAGCTTGCGATCGCCAAGCACCAACGGGCCAGCGGCGCCGCTGAATCCTCCGATGTAAGAGAAGAGGTCCAGGTGATTCAGCGTGACCTGAAAAGTTTGCATGCCACCCATCGAGAGGCCAGCCATGGCTCGATGATCGCGATCGGCAATCGTGCGGAAATTGGAATCAATATACGGAATGAGCGCCTGGGTGACGTCGTCTTCGAATGCAGCGGCCATGTCCTGCATCGCCTTCATCATTTCAGGCGAGCCAAACGGTTTTCCAGTTAAGTCTGGCGGCGCTTGACCCGCTCGGCGTGCGTAGCCATATGCCATGACCACGAGCATGGGTTTGCAGCTTTTGGCCGCAAGCAAATTGTCCAGAATGAAATTTGCATTGCCTTGCCTGATCCAGCCCGTCTCATCTTCGCCGGCGCCATGCTGAAGATAGAGTACCGGGTATCGAACGCTGGTTTGCGTGTCATAGTTCGGCGGCGTGTAGACGAGCGCATGACGCCAACTGCCGGTCACCTTCGAGTTGTACCAAACCTCGCGCACCTGTCCGTGCGGCACATCCTGAATCGAATAGTACGTAGAGCCCGGCTCCGGGACCTCAACCATGCTTGCGTTCTTGCCACCGCCGAAAAACGCGTGGCTGTTCGTGTCGCTGACTTCCGCGCCATCAATGAGCAACGTGTAGTAGTGCAGGCCGGGCACTAGCGGAGGTGTCGTCACTGTCCAAAAACCGTCGGCCTGCTTCTCCATGTCGATCTTCGGGCCGCTCCAAAAATTCAATCTAACCTTTGTTGCGTCGGGCGCCTTCACGCGGATCTGCACTCTTCCGGCATTGTCCACGCGCGGATATTCCGCGCCCCAAACGTTTGTCGAGGCGGGCTGAAAAGTCTGGGATTCCTGCGCCCAGCAGCCCGTTGCGAGTACAAGCGACGCTATTCCGACCCACAGTTTCATTTTGCCCTCTCATCACTTTCGTCCTGCAATTTCAAAATCGAGCTGCCTTGGCCTCGCGCAGTCAATTTCCGGAAGCTTCAAAACGTGACACGGAGCGCATAACTGTATTTGGCCGGGGCTTGAGCGGGCAGGTGCACGTGCAAACCGTCGGGTTGCTGCTCAAACTGCAGTTTGCTAGTGCCGCCAAGCAGGTCCGCTGACCTGACTGATTCAGCGCCCGCGGTCCGCGCGAGCGAATGAATCACCGCTTCCTGATTTGAAGGCCAGGACAAACCGATGACGTAAAGTACGTTGCCTTTGGTCGTAAAGCGGAAATCTTCCGCTGTGAAATTCTGGACATCAGTATCGTGAAAGGAGCCGGCAGCTGCTTTGGTAGGGCCCTCACCATAGACACGCCACGGCCGCGTACCATAGATGGCTTCGCCGTTTACATTCAGCCAGGCGCCGACATCCAACAACACCTGCTGCACCTGCTCCGGTATGGTGCCATCCGATCGTGGACCGAGATTCAAAAGCAAATTGCCATTCTTGCTGACGATATCGATGAGCTGATGGACAACGAATTCGGCGGATTTGAATGTGTCATTCTCAATGTAACCCCACGATTTGTTGCTGATGGAGGTGTCGGTTTGCCAGGGCTGCGGGCGAATGTCTCCCAGTTGGCCGCGTTCGAGATCGAGCACGCCGGAATGCTCCTGCATGGCGTAATCCTTGTAATTGATTACTCCGACGTGGTCGCCATATTTCAGCGAGCTGTTGTAATAAAACGCGACGAAACGCGTGAGGTTCGGGCGAATGGAGGCCTGGCCGATCCACCAATCGAAGTAAACGATGTCAGGATGATATTTTTCGACCAGCTCCGCTGAGCGCGCCAGCCAATCGTTCGCCCAAGCCTGCGAGACGTAAGTGAAATCATTATTCAGTGGCGTCCCGCCCGGATTCATCACCCAGGCGTGAGCCGGGCCGTAGAAGGCCGCGTACTTCGGATCGTTCACATCCGAAGGGATAGCGCGGCCAGGAGCCAGGAAAAAGTTGTGCTCGACGCGATGCGAAGAGACGCCAAAATGCAAACCTGCCGCCCTCACCGCTTTGGCCAGCTCCCCTGTGGTGTCGCGATGTGGCCCCATTTTGGCGACCGTCCAGTCACTCAGACCGCTATCGTACATAGCGAACCCGTCGTGATGCTCGGCTACAGGCACGACATACTTGGCGCCTGCTTTCTTGAATAGCTCGGCCCAGGCGACCGGATCGAAATGCTCCGCCTTGAACATCGGAATGAAATCTTTGTAGCCGAATTTATCCTGCGGCCCATACGTTTCGATGTGATGCTTATATTCGCCCCACTTCTTGTCATACATGAGCCGCGGATACCATTCGTTACCAAAGGCCGGAACCGAATAAACACCCCAATGAAGGAAAATGCCGAACTTCGCATCGCGGAACCACTCGGGAGCTTCGTAGTTCCTAAGCGATTCCCAATCAGGACGGAATGGTCCTTGGTGACCCGCGTTATCCACATCTTGCAGCAGCGCTGCGCGTTGCGCGTCGTACTTACTGCTAGCCTTTTGCCAGAGCTGATCGATCTTTTCGGGGTCCTCGGAAGCTGAGGGCGAGTTGGGATTTTGCGCACGCAAAGCGAGGGGCGCCAGTAGCCCAATCAAGACTAAAGATGATTTGCGAATCGACCGGAGAGAGTTGTGCCAGAACATGACGTCCTTCCATGAATTGTGTTTCCCGTCCATTTACTAGATTTCTGCACGAACGATCCCTGCCCTAAGAAAACTGAAAACGTTCTACTAATCCAGAGAAACCAGAATTTTGTGGAACCGCGACGGGTTCTCGCTCCAGGAACGCAATGCATTTGGCGCCTCCTCAAGAGAAACAATCGAGCTCACGGCTTGATCAATCGGAAACTTCCCGGTCTCGAGAAACCGAATCACAGTGCGGAAATCTTCGGGCATAGCATTCCTGGCTCCACGAACGTCGAGTTCCTTTTGCACGAAAAGCCTCGTCTCGTAGCTCACAAGTTCTTTGGCGTAGCCGATGTATACGACCCTGCCGGCAAAACAAACTTCCTCGACGGCAGCGCGGAATGTCGCGGGCAATCCAACGGCTTCGATCACCACATTCGGACCTCTGCCCTCGGTCAATTCGAGTAAGCGCTGGTGCAAAGACTCATGCGAGCTATTGATCGTCAGCGTGGCGCCGGCAGCGCGTGCGAGTTCGAGCTTTTTGTCTTCCACATCCACGCCGATGACACGCGCGCCTCGAAGAGCCGCAGACGCAACTGCGCCGAGCCCCACTCCACCGCAGCCGAAGACTGCGACGGTATCATTTTCAGCGACTGATCCGCGTGCCACCGCATGAAAACCGACGGTCAGCGGCTCAACCAAGCACAATTCTTTTGCCGTGAGCTTTGCCGGATAGAGCTTCTCTGGCGGCATCGCGACGAATTCCGCAAGCGCGCCGTCCCTCTGCACGCCGAGCGTCTGGTTGAACTGACAGGCATTGGTTCGCCCAAGGCGGCACGACGAGCATCGGCCACAATTCGTGTAGGGATATAACGCGACGTCCGTTCCAGAAGGAAGCTCTCCCCTGCCTTCAAGCACTGTGGCGGAAGCTTCGTGACCGGGAATGCGGGGAAACGAAACGAGAGGATTGAGTCCGCGAAAAGAATTCAGGTCGCTGCCGCAGAATCCAACCATCCGCACCTTGAGCAAGATATCTCCACCTTTGACGACAGGGTCGGGAACTGTCTCAATCGACGCGTGTCTTGGTCTCTGAATAACGAAGGCCCTCATGATCAGGCAGCTATTTCGAAAAAGCCGCTTTAGCTTCCGGGAGCTTTTGCGTTGTCCCTGCATTTACACTGATGGGAGGCATTGCGGAACTCCGATTTTCTTGCTGGCATCTCTCCAAATCGCAAGGCATAGTAAGCGGTAAAGTAATCGGTGTCAACGTGGGTTTTTGTGGGGCGGAAAGGACGCGGAGTGGTCACACACCGTATGAGCGTGCGAATGAAAGACATCGCGAGGGACCTTGGCGTATCGGTGGTCACTATCTCCAAAGTTCTTCGGAATCATCCAGATATTGGCGATGAAACCCGCGAGCGCGTTTTGACGCGCGTCAAGGAACTTCAGTATCGCCCGAACCTGGCGGCCCGCAGCCTCGCTACCGGCTGCACGTACCTGGTGGGCTTGGTGGTTCCGGATCTACTCCATCCCTTTTTCGCGGAGATCGCCAAGGCTCTTTCCGACGTTCTGAAGGCAAACGGATATTACTTGCTGATCTCTTCCTCGGATGAAGATCCGGAGCTGGAGCAACGGGAGGTCGATCAACTGCTCGCACGGCGCCTCGACGGTTTGATCATTGCTTCGTGCCGCCCGACGGCCGACCTGTTCTTCCGAATCGAAAAACAAAACACACCTTACGTGCTGATCGACCGCGATTTGCCGGAGCTTTCGGCGAATTTTGTGGGTGTCGATGACGAGGCAGTTGGAGAGCTAGCCACAAGACACTTGATCGAGGTTGGCTGCAAAAGAATCGCGCACATTCGAGGCCCAAAAACCAGTCCCGGCGTGCAGCGGCTGGAAGGATATAAGCTGGCCTTGGCACAGGCTGGTATGAAAGTAAATAAAGACTACATAATCGCTGAGCTCAAGGGCGACGTGGAAACGAGAAAGCGCGGCGCCGAAGCCATGGCGCAACTCTTGAAGCGAAACCCGAGACCGGACGGCGTGTTCTGTTTTAATGATCCGCTTGCGATGAGCGCCATGAACTATGCCTTGGATCACGGAGTTCGGATCCCCCAAGACCTTGCGATCATCGGATGCGGAAATCTGCATTATGACGATTTGCTGCGTGTGCCGCTTTCGAGCATCGATCAGGATAGCCGGCGGATCGGCGCGGAGGCCGCGCACATCACACTGAGGATGCTGAACTCGAAGGTGCGACCAAAGTGTGAACGTATCGTGCTACAACCGGAGTTAATCGTGCGACGTTCAACAGACCGACGGAATGATAAACCTCTGTCGTCGCGCGACGCGGAACGAAGCTAACGTAGCAATGGCGGAATACTTTAGGCGCTCAACTGCGGGTTCTTAAGTATAGGTGTGCAGTGCTCTCGGCCATAGGACCGCGCGCCGAAAATCGAAATTGAGCTGTGCCGCAGTTCTCAAAAAAAGTGAGGCGAAAAATGGGATCTCGATTGTGGTGGATCGCGGTCTGGCTGATGTTCGGAATGAATACATGCGTCCGCGCGCAGGAAGCAGGCTCGTGCGATGCGCTAAAAAGCTTCAAAGCGCCAAAAGTTGAAATCACAAAAACGACTTCGGTTGCGGCGGGTACAACGGAAGTGATTCCATGGAATCAAGATCGCACAGCTCCGCTTCCGGCTTATTGCCGGGTGGAGGGCGTGATCAATCGCCGGACCGGTGTTGGAGGCGAGGAGTTCGGCATCAAATTTGCTCTGGCGATGCCTGACAAGTGGGACGGCGACTTTTTGATGCAAGGCGGAGCCGGCAGCAATGGGGTTGTAATGGCGCCGCTGGGTCTGAATGCTGTGGGAGGTACGCCCGCACTGATCCGCGGATTCGCCGTGGTCAGCACGGATACGGGGCATACGAGCCATCATCCGGGATTCGATTTTGCATTTAGACGTGACCAGCAGGCGTACCTGGATTTTGCGTATCTGGCCAATGCTGAAGTTGCGGAATTGGCTAAACAGATCATTGCTCAGCACTACGGGAAAGCGCCGTCGTATTCCTATTTTTCCGGATGCTCGACCGGCGGACGCGAAGGAATGATTCTGTCGCAACGTTATCCGACGATTTTTGACGGCATCATTTCAGGGGATCCCGCAATGCGCACGGGGCTTTCGAACCTGGCTATCGGACAGTGGATCCCCGTTGCATTCAATCAGATTGCGCCTAAGGATTCGGCTGGCAAGCCGATCATCACAGACGCGATTACGGACAGCGATCGCAAGCTCATTGCTGAGGCTCTGTTAAAGAGATGCGATGCTAAAGACGGTGTCGCGGACGGACTGATCTCTGATCCTCTAAGATGTGATTTCGATCCCGCCGTTTTGACGTGCCGGGCAGGAACAACCGACTCCTGCCTTAGTGCGGAAAAGGTTTCGGCGATCAAGAAAGTCATGGGCGGACCGAAGACGCGGGAGGGCTTGCAAGTCTATCCAGGATTTTTGTACGACACGGGCATCACGGCAAGCGGCTCGTTCCGTGGAATTCTGGCGCCGGGGCCTGGAGTGTTTGGTCCGGCAACAACGGCGATGGAAGTTGACGTTGAGAAAGAAGCGATGGCTGGTGTCCAGCCTTTAGTTGATTCGATGTCGACCGACCTTACGACCTTTGCTGGCCATGGAGGAAAGCTGATCTTCTATCATGGCGTCAGCGATGCTTGGTTCTCCCCGCTCGACACATTCGAATATTTCAAGAAAATGGCGGATGCGAATGGCGGTCTCGACACAGTTTCAAAGTGGAGCCAGTTTTACTTTGTTCCCGGCATGTTCCACTGCGGCGGAGGTCGCAGCCTGGACAACTTCGATTTGCTGGCCCCCATGGTCAACTGGGTCGAGAAAGGAACCGTGCCGGATTCGGTGACTGCGACCGGCAAGGCCTTCCCCGGCCGTAGCCGCCCTCTGTGCGCTTACCCGAAGCACGCGCAATACAAAGGACAGGGAAACACCGAAGATGCTGCAAATTTCGAGTGTCGCTGATGCATCAATATCTGAGTACCTTTTCTAACTGGGTCTACTTCGATTCCTTAATGATCGCGTCCGCGGCGTTGCCGGCCACGACCCAGCTGGCCGACCCGGCCACGACCGCCTCGTCCTCAAACCACAGGAATCCGAAGTCGTCGATGCACTCAGGAAAATCCGGCTTGATGATGATGTATCCCGGAATCACGGCACCCGGGATGTAAGAATTGTCGGCGCGATTGTTGCTGTACGTCATCGTCTTCGAAACCGTGCCGACTCCAGCGACATACGAAGTGCTGGAGACCGGGTGCGTGCCGAGAATATAGTTGACCGCGCGAAGTGTGTATTCGGGGCTGACGAGGTCCGGAAACGCCTTGTGCAGGAAATACATGCGGATGGCCATGTCTATGACGGCGCCTGATCCGCCCCAGGTGCCGAGGCTCGGAGGCACGCCGAAGGGCGTAGCGTCCAGCTTTTTATCGAAATCCGCCATGTAGGTCTTCACGGCTTCGCGCATTTGCTCTTTCGCGCTCGCGTCGAGATAAGGCAATGCGCGGACAGCTGTCCAACCACGGCGTTCCATCTGCTCCGGGGTAATCATCTGAGGAAACAATTCCTTCAGACGGGACCTATATAGCTCAGCGCCATGGGTGGCGATGGTCAATTCGAGAGCGGCCGCCCAGTCGAGTCCGATGCCCAATCCGCGTGGGCCCTGGGACGCCGGCACAACTGATTGTGGAATCACGGGGCCAGGAGTTGTCGGAGCACCCGAGTTGCCCCCCGGCTGGCGCGGCGCTTGCGTGCCTGGAACCGCACCTTGCGACGCAGCCAGCACACCACCTGCAGGGGCGCTCGCTGGAGGCGCTCCTAACCCAGTCGGATACAGCTTCGGGTCAGCCTTCGTGTCGTCCCATGCTTTGATCGCGGTCTCGAGGCAGTCCTTCGCTAATGCGTCGTCCCAGCCTTTCAGCGAATCCGCCGCCGCAGCCAGAGCTGCAATGGCATTCCACTGAAAGAACGGGTTGTTCGAAGTGAAGATCCAGCGATCATCCGGCCTCCCGGAGTAGTCGCCCTTCACTTCATTGGGGCCGAGCTTCGAGTCATAAATCCTGCCGTCCGTTTTGGAAGCTCCGTCGCCCACTTGCGTGTACTGGCGCAAATCGGGCTCGTGAGTGCCACGAATGGCGTGGCCAATGTTGTGAAACTGCGCCAGGATGAGCAGTGCGCCGTGCTTGACCTGTTGCACGGTATCCGGCACGCCATCGGGACGGTGCATTTCAACCTCACGGGCAGCTTCATCGACCGTAAGCTCGTCGTATGTGAGATTGAACTCGCGGTACGCCAACGCGAGGCTTTGAATCACGCTCAGCTGCGCCGGCTCTTCCAGATCGAAATCGCCCGCATCGTACCAGCCGCCCACGTTCATTCCGGGGATGTGATCTCCGCCTTTGTACTTCCCATCCGTTGCGGTGGACTGGTTCCAGCCGTCGAATTGCTCCCCGACCACCGGGGCCATGCGACCATCATCCAGGTGAGAAGCGCCGTGCCACATGCGGTAACCTTCGCGAACGGAAACGTGATCCATCTGCGCCGCAAGGTGATGGTCCAGGCTGTCCTGCCAGATGTTCGCGTATGCGTCTCTTGAGATGGGGAAGGACGGCGTACGCTGGCCGCCATACTCGATTGAATAGAGGCCAGGCTCGTTCACCGAGGTGAAATCGAATTTCGAATAGACGTAACGCAGCCAGGGCGTTGCGGGCGTGATCCGGCCCTCAAACACCTGCTTGTACGAACCGTCTTCCATCAGCCGCAGCACTTTTGCCGTCTTCGGGGCGTCGTACTTCGGGTCCAGTTCGAGTACTGCCACTTTGGCAAAGCCCGGCGCATAGCCGACCTGGCTGTGTGCGATTACCGGCGGCCGAGTCCAGTTCGGAACCACGTCCGGCCGGATGTGCCACACGATAGCTCCGGTGGTCTTGCCCGAAGGAATCAGGGAACGCAACACGAACCAGCCGTTCGGCGCACGGTCGCGTCCATCGAACAGCATTAGGCTTGCCGTGTCCGACACTACACTCACTCGTGCGAGCGCGTCATCGACCCCCAGCGTGATGCTCTTGCCTTCGGCGAACGGCAGCGGCTGCATGTATCCCTTGGCCTTATCCCAGTCCTCGAGGTAGTACGCCTTTTTCGGTTCATCCGGCAGCGGCAACACTTTCGTCATCGGATCGTTCGGCGTGCGCGGAAAGATCCCTGCTTTGCTTCCGTCCACCAGGTAAGCCTTGCCCATGTAGATCGAGGGAAGGAATTCCAGATTGAAGCCGGCCCGCCCCGCCAGTTTGTCCGGCAGTGGCTTATCAAGATTGATGCTCACTTTCACGCCGCCCGGCTCCGCTGCTACTTCCAGCTTGTAACTGAAGTCGAACGTCGGGAAAGCGAGCTCGGCCGTTAGCCGGTTGTTAGCCTTATCCGCGTGGCGATCTCTGAGGGTTGCCACCAGGTCCCACTGCTCCGGGGTCGGCACCAGGCGAACGTCGCCGTTGGTGGCGATGCGCTGGCCATGAAGAATCATTTCCATGGCAGTATTTTTTTGATCCACAAAGACGGGATGGTATGTGCTGTCGTAGAGAAAAACGCTGAAGCCTTGTGTATCGAGGTAGTTCTTGTCGGTCACCTTCATAAGAAAATCGTCGCCGGACCCGGCGCTGCACAAGCCTGCAGCCAAGATCAGGGACAACATTAGGGCGAAAACGAGAGAAACTCTGATTTGCGTGAACATAGATTGGGATGATACTGCTGCTGTGCCCCAACATGATATGACCCGCAGCCAAGAGCATTTGTGTTTTGACTCTACTTGCTACTAGTTTTGGCTTATTTGAGGGTGTTTGACCCCCATAGAATCTGGCGATTGGGGACAATCGAGAATGCGTGTTGAAAACAAGAGACATACCAACACTCACCGACCTCTCACCCCCTACTCAACAACTGGGGCTACAATCCCCCCCTCTCCGCCAGATTTCCCCTGTACTTCACTTTTCTTTGCCGAGGAGCTGGCGGGCGTACGCCGGCGCCTTGCCCGCGTCTTCGTGTTTGCAATAAACGAAGACATCCACTCCCT
>Ga0187778_10002219_pt1 | contig 13273 bp, 10 predicted proteins | sample 1015_Q2_SP5_20_M_FD_132418 | JGI IMG/M metagenome (GOLD analysis project Ga0187778, IMG submission 132418) | Tropical peat soil microbial communities from peatlands in Department of Meta, Colombia - 1015_Q2_SP5_20_MG | ecosystem: Environmental > Terrestrial > Soil > Wetlands > Peat | place... | reverse complement strand
GAGGCTGCCGCGGAATAGACCACGAGCTCCTCGAAAAACACCCTCAGGGCACCCAATCGCTTCAGCACGAACGACTTCTCGGCGCACAGCTCTTCGAACTCAACCATTCTTGCTTCGTCATTGAGGAGAAACACAATCCTGCCCGTTCTTCTCACGGTTCGAAGCGCCTCACGAAGGAATTTCTTCGGGACCTCAAGCTCCTTTCCACCCTCAACTGCTGGGTCGCCCGCGACTTCCAACACAAGATAGGGGGGGTTGAACGCCACCAGGTCGAACGCCTCGGTCCTGAGGCAGCCCGCCGCGTCAGTGAGAACAAAGTCTATCCCTTCCCCCCTCCAGTCTGAAGTGGTGGGTCTGACCAGGTCTGTCCCTACCACAAGCCCAAACCCCCTTCTCAGCTCAACGAGGTTGCCGCCATTTCCCGCGCCTATCTCGAGGCAGCTTTCCCCCGATAGTCCCTGAAGCGCACTTCTCAGGAGTGCTGAGTCCTCAGAAGAGATGTAGGCCTCTCCGGTCATTCGGAAATGCCGACGTCCTTAAAGGACTTGTACTCGTCTGGTGTGAGCACCTGGGTTATGTTCTGGGTCTGATAGAAGTAGGCTGGCGTCCCGTCTGGCGAGAACGCCGGGCTGTTGTCAGGATTCTGCAGCCTGTACACCTTCACAACGGCTGGCTTGATGCCGAGGACGGTTCCGTCGTCCAAGGCGTAGTAGCTGAACCTCTCCTGGAGTGGCTTGAAACCCACGAGCTTCCCCTTTGGCTGGGGCGAAGGAATCATGGTCAGCCGTCTGCCAGGGGCGTTAAAAGCCTGACCTGACCACGAGCTTCTGGACGCCGGAGCTGTACTGAGCGGCCTTCTTGGGGGCGGTGGCCACCCTTTCGGGCACTCCTAGGGTTATGGCGGCCCTCCTCAGAACCGCCTTCCTTTCTCCATCGCGGATCTTGAATGTGAGCGGGATAGAGCTAGCGAATTCGCCAATCTCCTTTGCCTCGAAGGGGAACCTGGGCTCCACAATGGCTCCGCAGGCCGCCACATCCCGCACCCTCCCCCTAGACGCATACTCTCTGGCGTCGGTGCTCATCATGGATTCCGCCGCTTCTCTTCCCTGGAGTTCGAAGGCCTCGACATACTTCGCATAGCCGCCGAAGAGCTCGTCCGCCAGTTGTCCAAGTAGCAACACCCTTGCACCAGATTTCTGCGCCATTCTAGAGACCGTCGCATAGAGACACCAGAGGCTCCTGTCCATCAGTGAAGGCGAGAATGGGAGCTCCAGAGCCGAGAGGGCCGCCCCTAGGTCGTCCCTAGTCAACTCATGTGTGACTAGGGGGATCCCCATGGCCTCGGCCGCCTCCCGGGATCTTGCTGCGTCCCCGGAATGCGCGGTGCATGCCGTGCATGCGACCACGTCCGTGTGATTCATCGCGGTTTTCGCGATGATTGAACTGTCGAGCCCCCCCGAAAAAGCGACAGCGATTCTCTTCTCCCCTTCCACCGCTCTCGCGACGGAGCGGTCAAGGAGCCGTGCGGCCTCTGTTGCAGCCGCCTCGAAGTCCCCTCCGCAGGGGCTCAGTGCTTCGACACCTGTTCCTTGATCTTCCTCGCGACGGCTGGGCCCACCTTGTCGACAAGCGCGAGCCTGTCTGCCGGGGCCTCCTCGATGTCCTCTATGGTCCTGAAGCCAGCCGAGTACAGGGCTCTCGCCCTAACCCGCCCCACGCCCTGTAGCGTGGTAAGCTCGACGAGTTCTTCGCTTACGCCGCTCGCCACTCTCATCCTCAGCGTCTCCGCCTGCCTAACCATCTCTGGCATCTTGAACAATTTCGCAAGTTCGACCAATGAGTGCAACAGCCACTCGGCGTTGTCAACGGCCCGGTGCATGTCCCCTGGCTCAACGCCGAGCCTCGAAAGAAGCTGCTCCTCCCTCCACTCGTCGATCCAGCCATGGAGCGCCATGACGCTCCTCATGTCCTGGAGGACTCGATCGTAATCCGCGAACGTCCTCGATGTGTGTCTTTCGAGCATTTCAGACGAATGCTCTTCCAGGAAGGCCATCGCCTGGTCATAGTCCTTGCTCCTGAGCGGAAACTTGGGTTCGAAGTCTGGGGACGCTGCTACCAGATGCAGCATTCCAGCGGTGTAGTTTCTCCCTGGCTCAGCGTGCCTTACGCTGTCCCTAAACATGACCCCCGTCACCGGATCGATGTAGAGCATGGACACCCTCCTCCCGAATTCAGTAGCGTAGAACAGGCTTCCATGGGATTCGAGCAGCCTCTCTCCCAGCAAGAACCCGAGCGCCTTCTCCGTGAGCCTCCCTGTTTCCCTAACCCCTATCTGCATGGCTAGAAGCGTCTTCCCGAACAGACTGTCCAAGTCTGCCTTCGATATTCCACCTCCTGTAGCTACCGTGGCGAGGGTGTGAGACCGCATTGCTGACTCGTCGGAAAGACGAGACTGAATGGGTTCGGGGGGCTCCTTCGCGTAGTGCTCCAGGAAATCTTCCGAAGGCGCGGACTGGGGAGGGATCATCACCGTCTCTCCGTGGTCATCGTACTGTGGGCGCCCTGCCCTCCCAGCCATCTGTCTGTACTCGTGAACAGAGATCTCGGAGTTCCCTCCATGCTCCGCGTCGTATCGTGTCATGTCCGCTATCACGACCCTCCTCGCCGGAAGGTTAACGCCTGCGGAGTTGTGGATAACGAATGAGCCTACGTAACTTGAATGACCGTCCACCTCAAGATTATGAACTTGGCCGGTGAACTGCTCCGATTCGATTCTTCTGATGGGCATATAGTAGTAGTCAAGATCAATGTGACCCCTGTTGAATTCGCGGTTGACGTTGACTCTTCTTTTGGGCCTGAGGAGAATATTCTTGGTGAACTCGTGATACTGCTTTCCTGAGATCGAAACGGTGTATATGTCGTGTCTGTGCGTGATGTCGAGTTCCCCGCCAGACTTCTTCCCGCTCCTTCGCTGTACCTTAATGCTAGGCATGATGCCTATTTTCACTAAGATTGCAAACAACTGTTTCGCGAGAGTCCTGGATGTAGTGTCGTATCGCGCTGACTTCGGGCCACCACGCGCAACATTTCCATCACCGCGCCACATCCCTCTCACGAAATGGCAGAGCATCTCTCTCGGCAGGAACACGATTTCCTTTGGGATCCTTTTCTCAGGCGCGCCGGCACCAAACATAGATACAAGGAGATGGGAAACTTGCTTCGAGCAAGCGTAGACAACTCTCCTGTGCCTCGTGGAGTCTACGACCTGGGAAACCAAGCCAAGCGAATCGAACCAGTCGGTAGTTAGTCGAGTGAGTTGCTTTTCTTCGGTGTTGAAAGCGAAATGCACTTGGCCCTGTTCACCACTATATCCCTCAGCGACGTACATTCCAAGCTGCTCGAGCGTCCGGGGAGTCAGATCGATTTCACTGACCTTCAGGCGCGACCAGTGCTTACCCACGATTCCTGTCTTATTACCAAGCGGCCCAATTTCGGGCAACCGAAGGCTTTGCAATTCCTTCTCTTCCTTAATTCTCGGGAATAGTACTAGGTCACCTATCCTGAGATTATTCGACTCTGTCCATTCGGGCGATGAGTAGGTCCACCAATGGTGATTTACCTCGCCTGAATGAGTCGAATGGCGGGTTCGGGTGGCACGCAGGACCTTATGTTCTGGTGTCATCCTCATCGGAAGCTGGAACCACGGGGTTACTCGCAAGAGCTTGCCCTCATACGGCCTTGCAGTCGGCCCTATCACACTCTCAAACACGCCCCCATGAGTCAGCACGAGGTCTTCTGCCTTCAATTCCTGAATTTGGACAGGACCTGGATTCCCGAAGATTTCCTCCCCTGTCGGAAGACATAGTGTAGGCGTGGCAGCCAGAAGTTTCAGTGCCCTCGCCCTGTAGTATTCCTCAACAATTCTTCTGTGCTCTGCTTCAAGCCCCGCGTGGTGGAAAGCCGACCCCTTCGCCACTACCTCAGCCAGCAGCTTGCTGAGGCTCGTCTCTTCTCCCGAAGTCAGAATGCGCCTTGAAGCCTCCGACGCGGCCTTCTTCTCCTCCGGGCTAAGCTGCCTCTGGGTCAGTTCCGCAGCCCTGGTGGCCAGGCTCACCGCTCTCCTCCTCGTGCTTGCAAAAACCAACGCCTGCCCTCCCTCCTTCAGAGTGTCCATCGCCACGTCGATGGGGGCGCCATACGTGGACCGAGGTACCCGGTGCTCCCCCCCGTCAGTGAACAGGATTCTGCCGTAGTCGTAGACCCCCTCCCGAAGAGGTACTGGGCGCCAGTCGACCTCCACGGGTATCGCGTGCAACCATTCTGCGAGTGTCTTCGCGTTGCTGATGGTGGCAGAGAGGGCCAGCAGCTGGGCATCGAGCCCAAGGTGAAGGGCCTTCGTTAGTATCATCTCGAGCGTGGGGCCTCTGCTGTCGTTCCCCGCGAGGTGCACCTCGTCCGCGATGAACAGTCCCACCGAATTCAACCAGGAGACCCTATGCCTCATGACCGAGTCGAACCTCTCGTTTGTCAGCACTATAACGTCCGACCTCCCAAGGGACTCGCCGCTGGAATCGTAGTCGCCTGTAGAGATGTTGGTGTAGATGCCGAAGCGAGTCATTTCGGAGAACTCGGCGTACTTCTCTGATGCCAGTGCTCTGAGGGGCGCCAGGTAGACAACCTTCCTCCTCTGTTCCTTCGCCTTCCTGTATGCCGCCAGAAGCGCCAGCAATGTCTTTCCTGACGCAGTTGGGCTGGCTACCACGAGGCTCTTCCCTTCGAGGAGACCGGCTCTGATGGCCTGCTCCTGCGGTGGGTAAAGCTCTGAAATCCCCTTTGCCCTGAAGAACTGAACCAGCTCCTCAGGCACGCTGGCTTCTTCTAGCCTCAACTAGCGGCCTCCTTCGGTCTAGCCACCGAGCCGCCTGAGAAACCCAGGTTTCGACTCGTAAACCATCCCTTCCCTGAACATCGTCCGTATCATCTTTTCCGCGTCCTCGTCTGAAAACTTTGCCTTGACCAGTTCCTCCTTGAACTGCCTCCGCTCGACTGGCTTCTTTTCGGCCCCCTCCAGGTTCTTCAGAATCTCGAGGGCAGCCCTCATGTTCCTGGTCTCGCCCGCAGGCTTTCCGAACTGGATCCCGAAGTCCGTCTTCTTCGTGGTCGCGTCCGTAAGGACATCCTCCACCATCCTGTTCATGAGCGCTATTGCGGCTAGCGCGTCCTCCTCGGCGACCGAATCCTTCAGCAGCACTTTCGCCCTCGCCGTTGAGAGCCTGATAAGAGCCTCAAGGGTCCTCGGGGTCGGGGGAATGGAGTCTTCCGCTCCCCCAGTCCTCCTGAGCTGAAGGTAGAAGTCCTTCAACCTCTCCATAGCCTCCTTTGTCAGCTCGGGAGACTGACGCTTCGCGTATGTCAGATATTTCTTCAGGAGGCTGAATTCTATCGGCGGCGGGGTGGCGTACGTCCTCTTCGAATGGACTGCTAGGATGTGGGTGGCGAGCCTTTCGTCCTCTGCTGGCGTCGGCTGGTCCCTGAATACAAAGATGAGGTCGAAACGGGAGAGAAGTGGCAGCGGGAGCGTTCCTATGTTCTCCGTGATGTTCTGGAACGGGTTGTACCTACCAAGTACGGGGTTGCACGCCGCCAGTATGGCGGTCCTCGCATTCAGCGTCGCGTAGATCCCCCCCTTCGCTACGGTCACCGTGTTCTGCTCCATTGCTTCATGAAGCGCCGTCCGGTCCTCAGGCTTCATCTTCTCGAATTCGTCTATCACCCCGACCCCAAGGTCCGCAAGCACCACAACGCCCGCCTCCAGCATGAAGACGTTCTTCTCTCTGATTACGGCCGCTGTGAGTCCAGCCGCCGACGCTCCCCTTCCGCTGGCGTACAGCCCTCGAGGGGCCACCTGAGACGCGAACTTGAGCATCTCGCTTTTTCCAGTCCCAGGGTCCCCCACGAATAATGTGTTAATGTCCCCCCTGAGCTTCGTACCGTCGGGGAGCACCGTCGTGCTACCTCCCACGAGCAGAAGCAGAATCGCCTCTTTCTCTGGCTGGTGTCCTATTATCACCGGGGCGATGGAACTCACCAGCCTCTCGTACGCATCGGGGGAGGTTGCTATCTTCCTGATGAGTTCCTCATCCTCTCTGCTGATCTGGAGCTGCTCCTGCTCCTTCCCCCTGACCTCTACGTGATTGCAGTCTATCTGGGACCTGAACAGCCTTGTCCTCACCTGCCCGAGAGTGTAGTCGGGGACGGCCCTCACCACGCCCGTGAGGACCACCCTGTCCCCGGGTCTAGCCGTGTTCACGATGTCTCCTTCCACGTTCACATCGAAGAACTGAGGGAGCTGCCCCGGCGGGAGTTCCTCGGGGAGCTCTTGGACTCTTACGACCTGGAAGTCAATGAACCGGCTGTGCCTCCTATCGAGCTCGAAATTCCTCGCCTCCCCGCAGAGCTCGCACTTTGGGGGGCGCTTCAGCGCCAGGTCGTCCTGCATCTCGTATGTCAGATGCCCGCTGGGGCAGACCCAAGCCGCCTCGGTCATCATAGGCCTGAGCTCTGACGTCCTTACGACCATCCCTGATATGGCGATCATGTGATCGATGTACGAAGTATCCACCTTCCTCAGAGGCACCAGGTCGGTGAGGCTACGCAGCCTGACGGTGAGCTCACGCTTCACCCTGTCGGCGTAGAGTGCGTTCTCGCTCCTCATCGTTTCGAACGCCGCGATTCTAAAAGACCCCAGGGAGGAATCTGGTTCGAGGAGGACCCTGTTGGCCAGGTCGCTATTGTACTTCACCAGGTCGCCGAAGTCGACGACGAGTGATTTTCCCTCGTTTGAAATGAGCTGCGAAATCTTCGATCTATAAACGGGGTTCCCGTTCCTGTCCGTTACGGACTTTAGGAAGTCTTCGAACTGCTCCGACAGCTTCCCGCTCGCGAGGGTGGCCATCTACTTCCCCCCTCCCAGGAGCCCGGCCTTCCACTCCTTGGATAGCGACTGGGAAATGGCGAAAAACGCCGACTCCTCCGGGGTGAGCTTCTCGGCGAGAGACGTCGCCGGCGTGGACGAGCTCGAAAGCGATAGCAGCTTGCTGAGCCTGATCCCAACGAGGTCGTAGCAAACGGCCCTGAGCCTCTCCAGCTCATCCCTCCTCGATTTCCCCTCGGATACCCCAGAGGAAAGGGCCCCCAGCCTCCTCCTCATCTTCACATAGAAATCCCCCGGGAGACCCGACAACTGCAACGGTCCCATCATTTTCTCCTTGCTAAGCGCGCTGAAGATTTCGTTCTCGAAGGGCGTCTCCGATGACTCAGCCATACCCTGGGTTACCAGCTCGTCGGCCACCCATCTTGGGAGGTCGACCGACTCCCCTTCGCCCAGTCGTTCGATGTGGAAGTCCCCTATGTCCAGGTTCTCCACAGACGACCTCATCCTCGCCCTCGTGGTACCGAGCAGGTATTCCCTCTCCCTCCGCTCGAGCATCTGCCTTAGGGCGATTTGCTCATCTGACAAAGCGTCGGGCCGACAGACCCGTCTCGATAATAAACGTTGGGAGGCCTTTACGTCTATTTCGATGATTCAGGTTGGGGGTCCTCGGCCGGGCCGCCCCCTTCGCGACGTCTTGAGAAGCGAGAACTAATCCTGGAGGCGAAGCCTTCCTTCTTCTCCTCTTCCGCAGTGCCGGACTTCACAATCTTGCCCAGCACCCCCTTCTTCAGAGTGTGTGACGACTTTTCTCTGATTATTCCCTCTGGCCTGAGGAAGAGAATCAACAGCAACATGAAAGCGAACAGCAGGTCTGCGATTGAGTTCACGTCGAAGACGTTGGACGCGGGCAGGTACGGCTGTATTTGCTGCAGCCCTCTGAATATCAGAGTAAAGAAGAATGCCCCCAGGACCACCCCTGAGTTGTTTCCGACACCTCCGATTATCACTATCAGGAACGGCCAGAACGTCCAGGCGAACCTGGTCCATGTGTCGTATTCGACCGACCCGACATAGAAGGAATAGAGTGCGCCCGCCATTGCCGCGAGGGCAGACGCTACTATCAGGACATTCCTCCTCATTTTGGCGTTGTCCTTTCCGAGGGCGGCGGAGGCATCCTCGTTGTCCCTTACTGCCCTCAGCGTTCTACCCATGGGGGACCTCACCACCCTCTCGACAAAGAGGTAGACGCCAACTGCAAACACGACCATGATTACCATGGCCACGAGGACTCTGAAGCCGGGGCCGAGCGTGGAGAAGTACGAGTACGGGTCGGGTACGAAAATCGGTTGAGACCCTCCTATAAGAGGGGTGTACGTCCTCAGAACGACCTGGAAGAACTGCGCGCTTCCCAAGAGAAGCATCCCGAGATAATCCTCCCGAAGGCGAAGCGCTGGGTAGGACGCGAGGAAGCCGAGCAGACCTCCGATTAGGGCAGCAACCGCCAGGGATATCACGACAAGTTCAACCGCCAGGGTCGGATCGTTCACGAGTTCAGCGTTGACCTGCGTAATTATCTTGGCGTTGAACGTAATGAAATCCTGACCTGCCCCCACGTTGAGGATGTAGGCTGCCAGCCTTCCGGCTACCGACCCGCCGAAGGCTGCACCACCGGCGATAAAGAGTACCTTGCCGAAGTTGGGGATCCCCGTGTACCCGAACTCGAGGTTCAGGCTCAGACTGATGGCAAGATAGAGCGCATAGAAAGTGATGAAATCAATTCCGAAGCTTACCCAGTTGATGCCGAAAAGTATCAGCTGCGGGAGCCCTGACATGGCTTACCTCTTCTCCCTCCCGATTAGGCGTCTGAAGTTGATTGAAAAGAGGCCCTGGGGGATCACCAGCAGCGTTATGACCATTATCAGCAGAGGAATGGCTTGCTGGAACGGAGTAACGTTCGGGCCGAACCCGTTAACAAGCTCTTGAGAGATGAAATCCACTGGGAATCCTGCTGCCATGTCGGCGAGGATCCAGAGCCCAAGGGCGGCGAATATGCCCCCGGCCACCTTCATCCTTAGCTTCGGCCTCCTGATGAGAACAATCCCGCCGAGCAGGAAGACTACGGCGATGATTATTGCCCCGACCGTCCCGAAGCCGAGCCCGAGCCCGAGGGTGCCTAGGATCTCGCTCCCACCGATGATAAGCCCCCCGACGCACGCCCCAAAGATGCTTGTCAGCCCGCCGAGGACGCTCGAGGAGAAGATTTCGACAATCAGGTTCGACCCTGTGGCCGTGCCGCCAGGCAGAAACAGCGTCAAGAGCCCGCCAGCATAACCGGCGAAGCCCCCCGCCAGCATCCAGGAGACGGTGGCAACCATGTCAACGTTGATGCCCAGAACCCTCGCCAGCGGCGGATTCTCCACGGCCGCCCTCATTGCGACACCGAACTTGGTCCGGGTGAAAAGGAGGTAAATGCTAATGACGATCACTGCGACTGAGAGAGGGGCGACGAAATCGACGCCTGCGTACCCTCCCAGGCTGAAGTCGGGGAGGGCATAGAAGTTGGGTGCGTCGATGTGGCCCAGGTCGTACTGGAGGTAGTTGGTGTATATCTCGTAAATCCCAACGAACCCGATGTCCACTCCGAACGTCGCTATCATAAGCGAGACAAGAGAAGATCCTCTCCTCGCAAGAGGGCGGAGGACTGCAAGATACATTACGGCAGAGACCAGCGCCCCCATTACGAAGCCTAGAGCGCTTCCCGCGTATGGGTTCAGTTTGAACACCTTCACCGCGGTGTATGAGGAATAGATTCCTAATGTCACGAGGTCGCCGAAGGCGAAGTTGGGAACCTTGGTTGTCATGTAGGTTAGAGTAAGGCCCATTGCCATCATAGCGAAGAGGCAGGCGTACACAAGGGCCGATAGCAGGTACTCAGGTACCAAGTATGAAGGGCTCGCGCTTCAACGCTTGGGAAGCGTTAAAATAGTTTCGCCCTCACGCTGGTGCACCGTTGAAAAAGAGAGGTGCATCTACTGCATCACTTATCGGAATACTGATCGTGGGACTTCTAATTGGCGCAGGCATCGGAGTGTTCATTGCACCGTCAGTCGGAATGGGTGCAGGTACAACCACAGTCTCAGGCGGCACAAGCACTATCACCACCACTGTGACCACAAGCGCTTCTGTGGCATCCGGACTCTGCAACGGGCAGACAGTCACCATTGGCGCCCTTAACGACCTGAGCGGAGGTCTGTCTTCTCAGGGGAAGGGCGACCTCGCTGCTGAGCAGCTAGCCATCCAGGATGTAAACGCCTATGTTAAGCAGACAGGCTGCAGCCTGACCTTCGCGCTCAACAACCAGGACTACAAGCTAGACACGCCGACAGCTCTATCCGAACTGACGGCGATGTACGCAGCAGGTATCCAGGTTGTCGTTGGGCCGCTCAACTCAGGCGCAGCTGCGGGCATCCTCAACTATGCAGATACCAACCACATCGTCCTGATCAGCCCGTCTTCGACCTCCATTGCACTGGCAATCCCGAACGATTACCTGTTCAGGACTGCGCCTGACGACGCAGCCCAGGGACAGGCGGACGCCAAGGAACTGCTGGCATCAGGAGCGAAGGCGGTCATCGTGGTCAACAGAGACGATACCTATGGCGACGGTCTCGCCAACTCTACAGTAACGTGGCTTAAGCTAGACGACCCGAGCATAATAATCGGTGGACCAACAAAGTACGACACCAGCACAAGCGACTTCACATCGATAATCTCCACAATGAGCAGCGAGTATTCATCGCTGTCCAGCCAGGTCGGAGCTGCCAACGTGGCGATTTACATCGTCGCGTTCCAGGAGTACGGCAGCATACTCGCACAGACAAAGGCTCAGGCTCCGAACCTACTTGGTACCAAACTGCCCTGGTTCGGGATGGACGGCATCGCCCAGAACGCGGACCTTTCCAACTCGACAACCAGCGTGGCCAGCATAGCAGCCAGTGTCGGAGTGTATTCGACCCTGTTCGGCGTACTCAGCAACAACTCGCAGGCAATAGCATTCTACAACAGAATCGCGGGAACGTCGGCGGGCGCTGCCATTCTCGGTGGCGGAGCCTTCTACGACTTCGAAGGGTATGACGACGTCTGGGTAGCGGCGCTATCTGTCATCAGCTGCGGAGCCAACTCCGGAACATGCATACAAAGCGTCTTCACTTCGGTGGCTGACCACTTCTTCGGCCTTACAGGCGCAGAAACACTGAACGCGGCCGGCGACCGTACCCTGTTCGATGGCTCAGGATACCAGATCTGGAAGGTAGTCTCCAACGGAGCTAGCTCCTGGGAATGGATCCTCGCCGGATACTGGGACTACGCCACCGATTCAGTGGTCTGGACAACTGGCAACGCCCCCGCATAAGATAAGGAGTCCCCCACTCCTCTTTTTCGTGGTCTGATTTGGCAGAAATACTTCGGATGAACGAAGTAAGGAAGTCCTTCGGGAGCCTTCAGGCCCTCGACGGGGTCACCTTCGGCGTCAACGAAAAGGAAGTGCACATCCTGATTGGACCAAACGGTTCGGGGAAGACGACCCTGATCAACGTCATCAGCGGCTTCTACAAGCCTGACTCAGGAACCGTCACCATGGCGAGCAAGGACATAACGGCGCTGCCTGCCCATAAGCTGTACGCAATGGGGATAACGAGGACCTTCCAGATTCCCAGTTTGTTTCCGAAGCTTACGGTTATGGAAAACGTCCTGGTGGCAGCGAAGGGGAATCCGGGAGAGACGTTCACCCATTCCATTCTCAAGAGTTCCTGGATAAAGCAGGAGACAGAGGAGACAGAGAGAGCCTATGCCGTCCTGCAGCTGCTTGGCCTTGACACGATGTGGGACAGGCAGGCGAACACGCTGAGCGGGGGCCAGATGAAGCTCCTCGAACTGGCCAGGGCGCTCATGAGCGAAGCAAAGGTTGTGCTCCTGGACGAGCCGATATCGGGCGTGAACCCGACGCTGGCCCACGAGATATTCGGGCGCATCCTCAAGCTACGAGACGAATTGGGGGTGACTTTTCTTATCGTGGAACACAGGCTCGAGATTGCTCTAAGTTACGTCGACGCCGTCACCGCCATGGCGCTCGGGAAGGTGGTAGCAGCGGGGAAGCCAGAGCTCGTGATGGCAGACCCAAAGGTCATAGAGGCCTACCTAGGTGCCTGAGCCGTGCTAAAAGTCGACAACATATCGGCCGGATACGGCAGGTTGCAGATACTCACTGACGTGACACTCGAGGCGCTCCCCGGCGAGCTGACCATCGTCGTGGGGCCCAATGGCTCCGGCAAGAGCACGCTCTTGAAGAGCGTGGCAGGGTTGACCAGCGTATACAAGGGAATCATCACCATGGGCGGGAAAACTCTCAACGGGCACCCACCTCACATTATCGCCAGGCACGGTCTGGCCTATCTCCCCCAGACGGATAGCGTGTTTACCAAGCTCAGCGTCACCGAGAATTTCAAGATGGCCGCTTACATGGTCTCCAGGTCAGAGTACGAATCCCGACTGAAGGACTCGCTTGAGATTTTTCCACAGTTGAACCCCTACCTCCAGTCTAAGGTGCAGAACCTCAGCGGAGGCGAAAGGCAGATGGTCGCAATGACCATGGCCCTCCTGAGGAAGCCGGAGGTCATCATGTTCGACGAGCCGACCGCCAACCTGTCCCCGAAGTACGCCACCCAGGTCCTGAAGACAATCCAGAAGCTCGGGAAGGAGAGGGGGCTGACCATCGTCTTGGTCGAGCAGAACGCCAGGAGGGCACTCGAGATTGGCGACAAGGCATACCTGCTTGTCGGTGGGAAGAACGCCTTCACGGGTACAGCGAAGGAGCTCCTGTCTCACCAGGAGTTGGCGCGGATGTACCTCGGGATGAAGGTCGCGAGCGCCTAGACATCCTTTCTGCCGACCAACGGATAAATAAGAACCAGGGTCGACGCAGGACAGAAATTGCTGGGCGCAACGATTCTAGGGGGAGTAGGCGGATGCCCATAGAGGACCTTATGTGGGTCGAGAAGTACAGGCCCATGTCTCTCGGCGAACTTGTGGACCAAGAGGGTGTCAAGCAGAGGCTGGAGGCACTCCTCCAGAAGAAACAACAGCTTCCTCATCTCCTCTTCGCCGGTCCCCCAGGCTCGGGAAAGACCACAACCGCTCTGATCATTGCAAGACAAATCTTGGGTGATAATTGGCGTGACTACACTCTCGAGCTCAACGCAAGCGATGAGCGTGGGATAGACACGGTCAGACAGAGGATAAAGATATTCGCGCGCTACACAGACCGGCAAGAAGGCGTCCCAT
>Ga0187778_10002215_pt1 | contig 13284 bp, 15 predicted proteins | sample 1015_Q2_SP5_20_M_FD_132418 | JGI IMG/M metagenome (GOLD analysis project Ga0187778, IMG submission 132418) | Tropical peat soil microbial communities from peatlands in Department of Meta, Colombia - 1015_Q2_SP5_20_MG | ecosystem: Environmental > Terrestrial > Soil > Wetlands > Peat | place... | reverse complement strand
GTGAAGGTGCGGATCATGCTGAACCCGGCACGTCGCAGCGGCGAAGCAGAAAATGAGGAGTCTCGCAGCTTGCTTGAGAAGGGAGGTGTGGAGGTTCGGGATAGCAATCCTGCCTTCGACGTCACCCATGAAAAGTCCATGGTGGTCGATGACCAGACTGCCTTCGTAAAGTCTCTGAATTGGGATACCAAGAACTTGACCGAGACCCGTGACTATGCGGTGGTGACCGATCACGGACACGAGGTGCAAGAGATCATGGACTGCTTCGAAGCCGACTGGCACCGCAAGGATTTCGATGCCGGCGAACACGCCCACCTCATCTGGTGTTGCGGAAATGGACGCGATCGCATCGCCCAATTTATCGATCAGGCGAAGCACACGCTATTTCTTCAAAATGAGCGCTATCAGGACGCGATCATCGTCGAGCACCTGGTGCGAGCCAGGGGACGGGGAGTGAAGGTCCACGTCATGGCGCGTCCGCCCCACACACTCAAGAAGGAGAAGTTGATTGAAGGAGTCGGAGGTCTGCGCATCATGGACGATGTGGGCATCAAGATCCACAAACTCAAGGACCTGAAGCTGCACGCCAAGATGCTGTTCGCGGACGGGGTACGAGCCATTGTAGGCTCCATCAATCTTACCCCCGGCAGCTTCGACAGTCGGCGGGAACTCGCCATCGAAGTGAGAGACGAAGATGTGATTGATCGCTTGCACAAGGTTGTACATCACGACTGGGAGCATTCCCATGCGCTGGACCTAAGCGACGAAGGGCTCCTGGCGGACCTCGAAGATCGCGCCGAGGCGGCGGATCTGGCGCTCCATGCGAGTAAGAAGAAAGGTGTCGCCTAGTGAGCCCGAGGCAGTCCGGAATACCGACATTGACCGATAGACATTGCAAAAGGAGGGGAGAAACCATGCAGAGTACGACAAGCACGATTCCAAAGAACCTGCGGCTGCCCATCAGCGGCCTGCTGCTGATGGGAATGCTGACGCTCGGAAGCACCTTAAGCTTTTCCCGCGGTCCTAAGCCGGAGACGATTGAGGGTAGCGCCTTTGGCACCGGTACCCAGCTCGGCGAAGTGGTCGGCGTCACGCTGGAGATCTATGACTACTCGACTCCGGAGGACAGACAGGTCCTCATGGAGGCGTTCGCGAAAGGCCAAAACCAAGGGTTGGTCAACGCCCTGACCAAAATGAAGGCCGTAGGACACTGTTCGATCACGGGGACCCTGGGCTACGACGTCAGCTATATCCGAATGGTTACGACTCCGACCGGCCGGAAGATCACCTTTGTGACCAACCGCCAGATCAGGTTTGGTGAAGCTTTCTTCGACACTCAGTCCCAGTCCTTCAATCTGACCGCTGGAGAATTTGACCTGAATGACACGGACAAGAACAAGAGCGGAGGGGCCCTCTATCCCGCAGCCCAGCTGATCATCGATAAGCAAGGACAATTGCAGTTTGACTTGCGGCAGAATCCGTGGAAATTGGTGGACATTCTCGATTGGAAAGGAACGCCCGGGGTGAACTAGGCGTCAGGTGGCTTATGAAAGCTTCATGCGATTTTGTCGTTCGGTGCAGTTCGGTGATGTTGCTGATAGTCACGCTATCCGGCTATTCCGCCTCCGAAGAACGCAACAAATATATTTGCTCGGAGCCGAATCCGGAAAGCATGTGCACAGCCAAGAACACGTGCGGATCGGCTACCGCTCCCTGTACGATCGACGTAAAGAGGACGGCCGATTCTGCGGCTGTCACGCCAGATATCCCAGGTGCAAAATCCAATGCACCTTTCTGCGTGAAGAGCGGAACCACCATAACTTGGAAGAGTCTGTCGAAAAACACAGGATTTGTGGTGGATTTCGGCCCTTCGGCTCCCTTTGAGCCGGCGGGGGCAGCCATCATCGGAGGGTCCGACCGCTCTCCTTCGGTGGTAGCCAAGAAACCGGGGTGTTACAAGTTCTCGACGGGAGCTTGCGTTTCAGGGGCTGCTTACGGCATGTGCGCTTCGGTCGATACGGAGCTTGTCGTGACCGGCGGTAACTGAGACACCAAACTCCGAAGCTTGTCGGAGCTGTACCGATCGAGAGCAGTACAGCTCCGCAAGAACAATCTTTGAGGCCGAGCCCGGGGAGGGCGCTACCCCATCACTGTCGGCTATCGCTCCGGCAAATCTACTGAGCCGCTTTGCCAGCGTCCTTGCCGAGATCTTTTACGCCGACCGCTGTCTTCTCCCCAGCTTTTTCCGTGTACTTCACGGAAACCTGAGAACCTTCCTTGACCCCTTTACCTGTTTCCTTGCCACTTTCCCACGTGGTTTTGCCGGTCCACTTGACCGTGTGTTCGGTACCATCTGCGGTCTTAACGACCATGGTCTTGCTGTCCTTGTCTACATGCTTCACCACGCCTGAGATAACGTGGACCACGTCTTCATCCGCGGACGCGATCTGGCACAGCGCCACGGCAAAGAACGCAACGAGACACGCAATTGCAACCCGCTTTTGTAAAGAGAACGACATCAATCCTCCTCTAGCCCGTCCTCCGGTGTCCCTCAAGAAGAGGGCCGGAATCGTTTGTTGAGACCGCTACTATAACACTAACACTATTGTTCCTCGCACGGAGGTGGACGTTTACAGCTCCGGGAGTATTTTCTCGGCGGGCCTCGTTTGAGCTCATGACCGCATGCACTTCGAAGTCTACGATGTCGCTCCAAGTTGCCATCCACTGATCTAGGAGCTGACGATCTTCGGTTTCCATCAGCTGATAACAACGATCCAGCGTGTCGGTTACCCAGCTCGACACATAGGTGAGTCCCGCTGGCGCCAACCGCCCCCGATCTCGAAATCGACGGTAGACGGGCCGAGCATCCCCGTTCCTGAAGTTTTCGATCACCATGTACAAGCTCATGGAGCCTCCCACCTGCAGCAGAATCATATCCGCAGCCCGGCTGCAAGTGGAACCATTGGCTTATGCCTGCGGGCTCTCGGGCAAAATCTGCCTTCAACAAGAGGAGAATCTTCTGACAATTTCGGACGCTCACACCGGGGCGTATAATCTGCGACCCCGGAGGACATGAGCCCATGACAACAACGAAGTTCTTGCTACGCACGCTCGCGGTGGCGATTGCGATGTTTGCCTTAGGTTTTGTCGGGCACCAACTGCTGTTGGGGCATGATTATGTGGCGATCGAGCCCATCATGCGAAGCAAACAGGACTTGCAGGCTCATATGCCGTTCGCGCTGATCAGCTGCTTTTGCTTTTCCGCAGCGCTGGTGTGGATGTATTCGCAGGGCAGAAACTCTAAACCGTGGCTCGGGCAGGGCATGAGATTCGGTGCGGCGGTCTGGGCGATAGCATCCCTACCCCTGTATCTAACCAACTACGTCATCGAACCGTGGCCGGGAGCTTTCGTTGCCAAGATACTCGCGTGGGAGTTTGTGGCCATGTTGGTCCTAGGAGTTCTCACTGCAAGAATGGCAAAGAGTGATTCTGTGGCCTGATCCGGCAAATACATTTGCTCATGCGCGGGAAATGGAGGGTCGCTGGCCAGCAGATCAACGAGCAAGAGGCACCACGAACTTGTCCCATGTATTCTGCGGGCGCGGAGGCGCTACTTACCGGACGCCTCCCTGTCGCTGAGCGTTGCCGCGTAGCGGGAGGGTGCTTCGCCCAATTGCCCTGGCAGCAAGTTCAGCCGAGGCCCGGTTTTTGGTATCCAACCTGCGATCAACCTGAAGCATTGACCACTTCAAGCCATAGCCAAATCGGGGATGGCGTGAAGGGATTTCACTGTGGTGGAAAAGGAGGCAAAGCCATGGCCCTTAATCCGACGATCGTGAACACCGACATAATTCCAGATGTGCGGCAGATAGTCTTAAAGACCTGCGAACCGAAGCCGGCTAGCTTACTCCAACGCATCGAAGTATTGTTGCGTAAGGCCTTTGGAGACAATGAAGTAACCATCGCCAACTCTCTCCGCGGGCTTTGAAAGGGATACCGTGCGGCCGAGCCGATTGCGCACCCACTGTCGCGCACCCATATGCGAAGTTCGAGCAAAAAGAGTTTCGGGTCCACTTGTGCAAATCGAGGCATGCTGATGCGACTCCACCTAGGAATTAACCGAAGGGATGGAGCGATTAACCATTCGGTTAGTGAGACTCTCGCTGCCGTGGGGTTTCATCGATCCCTCTCAGAACCATCCGATAAAATGTCTCGATTGATCCGTGACTTGCCGGGGTTCGGCAGCGAGTTTTAGGTTGGATTACGCTTTGGCGCGCCAGCTGCAATCACGAGAAGCGCTGACGGCATCAAGCCGTTGCCAGCTAGAAAGCGAGATGCAGCAATTCCGGCTGAGCGTCGGCAACACATGAGGAGGATCTATGAAGAAGCAACTGTTTGCGCTACTCGGCCTAGGCTTGCTGCTGGCCAACGCACCGGCTTATGCCCAGGACATCCATCTGAAAGCGAACATCCCTTTCGACTTTGTCGTTAACGGGAGCGCTCTACCCAGCGGCGAATACACGATTCGATCTTCGAATTCGTTGGGCCGGCTCCTATCCATGAGCGGTGGTGAGAGGTCCATTCTCGTGCTGGCGAATCCAAGTCGTTCACTCAAAGCGTCCGCCCAGTCGAAGCTGGTTTTCATTCATGATGGTGATCGCTATTTCCTTTCCGAGATGTGGATGGAGGGAAGTTCTGCGGGGGTTGAACTTCCGAAGAACCGGCGCCCAGTGCAGGTCGGGGAGAACACCCCTGTTGAGCAAGGGGTGATTTTGGCGGAGCTGCGTTAGGACATAGCTCGAACAGGGGAGCGGACAAGAAAAGGGCACACGTTGCGCGTGTGCCCTTTTCTATCGATGGCAAAAGCCGCTCCACCTCGTGGATGATCCGCTACCGATCAATTAGGTGTGGCGTTGCCCTTCGGCGCCTGATCCCTTCAGACCCAAATTGCGAATGAGGCGCAACAAAGAGTTAGGATGCAGGCCAAGCATCTTGGCAGCCTCGATATAGTTTCCATTGCACTGCTGCAGTGCTTTTTCGATGAGCTGCTTCTTCTGTTGCTTGATGACACCCTGGTATTTGAACGATGAAGCCGGTGCGGCGGGACTGGCTTCGAATATCTCTTCCGGGAAATCTTCAGGCAGAATGCAGTCAGCGGCTCCCAAAACCATCGCACGCTCAACGGCGTGCTCCAGTTCACGGACATTCCCGGGCCAATCGTAATTTAAGAGGCAGGCGCGAGCCTCTGCCGACAGGGGCTTTGGACGTACGCCACACTTACGGCTGGCTTTGGTAACGAAATGGTCGGCCAATAACGGTATATCTTCCACTCGCTCGCGCAGGGGAGGCAGGGTAACGGCAACCACCTTGAGGCGATAATAGAGATCGCGTCGAAACGCTCCCGCCTCCACGGCTTGCAGCAGGCTACGATTGGTGGCCGCAATCAAGCGGATATCCACCTTCTGCGAGCGCGTCGCGCCTACGCGCTCAAACTCGCGCTCCTGCAAGACACGTAACAGCTTGGCCTGGAGTGCCAAAGCAAACTCGCCGACTTCGTCCAGAAACAACGTACCCCCGTTGGCCAGCTCCAGCTTTCCCTTCTTTTGTGACGTGGCCCCGGTAAACGCTCCCTTCTCGTGCCCAAACAGCTCGCTTTCCAGCAACGTTTCGGTAATAGCGGCACAGTTAATCGCTACGAACGGCCCGCTCGCGCGCACGCTCGAGGCGTGGATGGCACGAGCCACTAATTCTTTCCCGGTTCCACTCTCGCCCTCGATCAGGACTGTCGAGTCGGTAGCAGCTACGCGGCGGATGAGTTCATAGAGCGCACGCATGCGAGGACTCTCACCGACCATCTCGTGGCTTAGGTTGACCTCTGTCTGCAGTTGGCGATTTTCTTCTCGCAACCTCTGCAGATGCTGAACGTTATCCAAAGCCAGGCTGGCGATGCTGGCGACTGCCGTTATCAGTTGAAGATGATCTGCGTCGAAATGATCCGTCGCGGCTCCGGTGTCGAGATAAATGACACCGGCTACTCTCTTCGAGGCGAGCACTGGTACACAGAGGACAGACTTGACAGCCGAGTCGTTCGGACTCACAACCGCCGGCTCCTGTTTAGAGACATCACTCACTAACAAGCCTGCTCGTTCTTGGACTACCCGGTTTAGCAAGGTGCGGTTCACTCGAACTGGGGTTCCAGGCCCACGCAAGCGGTCCCACCCGGCACTCCGGCTAAGCTCGCCTGCGCTATCAATGAGTAGGATGGCAGCACGCTCGGCAGGTACGACATCGAAGATCATGCCTAACAACTGCCACTGCAGCCCTTCTTCATCACGAATGCCTCCGATCCCCATCGCGATCTTCAGCAGAATATTCAGATCACGTGCCAATCGCTCAGTTGGTGGCAAAGCCGCGATTCTTCGGGGATGCAGATAGAGCGCATCTTCGGGACGGAGCCTCTCAATCGCACCCTCCTGTTCCGCGGCGTCGTCTAGCTGAACCGGGTTTCTCTCCGCCATGAAGACATCATCCTCCTGCAGGAGAACCAGCGTCGAGGTCTCCAAGACTCAAGTAATCCTACCGCTCCCAGTCCGGGGTTGGCGTCCTATTATGAGCTCCGAAGAAAAAAAGAGGATTGATGAACCTGCCAACGGGCCGTCTGAGGTCGGAGGTGTTGGTAATCGGGGTGGTACGGTCCCCCAGTAACACCAGCGAAACGGCCAATTCTGGCTTTAGTAACCCTTTTGGACCCACGCCAGAGGTTCCCAGACTGCAGGGGGCTTGAAAAGATAGTCCAGAGACACACCGTGTCAATCCTATCGTGGAGTTTAGCCCCAAAAACAACTTACCGAGAGAGGCGGTCGGGGCATCGGACAGCTTAATGCGAACCAAATCAATAACCTAATCAATCAACTGGCATTCAAAACCTGATCTTCTGGCTGAAGAGACCGACCCCGGACCGGATTTGGGCAGACTTTCAGCCTGTGAGAATTCGTTCGAAAAACTCCGGATAGGGCAAAAACCTTCTTGACGAGTGCTCTTGTTTCTGACACATAATGAACCGTTTAATGCCGTTTCTCCCGCTTTTCGCACGTCCTCGACTCCGGCCTGTCCGGAGAACTGGCTGATCAAAGGAGGTCGTCATGCGTAAGCGTTGGGCGTTGCTCTTCTGCTCGTTGATTCTGGTCAGCTTTGTGCTGTTATTGCCAGCCATTGTTCTGGGCCAGGGGTATTTCGGTACCGTAAGTGGCACTCTGACGGATTCGTCTGGGGCTGTTATCCAGGGGGCAAAAGTCACCCTTCTTGACGAGCAGAAGGGATACCGATTTACGACCACCTCCGAGAGCAGTGGTCGGTACCTGTTCGCCTCCATTCCGCCAGGAACCTACTCTGTCACAGCAGAAGCGCCAGGATTTGAAAAGACGCTAATCCAGCACATCAAATTGAATGTCAGTGAGAACCCGACAGCCAACCTAACGTTGAAGGTTGCTGCTGCCACCCAAAGCATTCGCGTAGAAGCCCAAACAGTAACCATTGCAACCGAAGATGCCGTCACTGGTCAAGTGATCGACCGCAGGTTGATCAATGACCTTCCAATCATTGACCGCAATGTGATGGACCTCACTTTTTTGGGGCCCGGCGTCAACTACATGGACGACCAGTGCCCGAATTGCACGGGGACTAACTTTGTTTCCAACGGCAGTCGCGGGTCCCAGGCCGACGTTCTGATGGATGGTGCTTCCCTCACCAACTACGAGCCCAACGGCGGGATCACCAACCTCACGTACACGCCGTCGCCGGAAGCGGTGGAAGAGTTCAAAGTGCAGCAATCCAACTTCAGCGCGGAGTACGGATTTTCCGGAGCCTCAGTCGTCAATATGATCACTCGCTCTGGCACGAACAGCTTCCACGGCAGCGTTTACGACTTCATCCGGAACACGATCACCGATGCGAACGATTGGTTCAATGATCGCGCGGGTGTTCCCATTCCGCCAGTTCACCGTCACGACTTCGGCGCCACCATCGGCGGACCTATTGTTAAGAACAAGACCTTCTTCTTCTTCGATTACGAGGGTCTTCGCGCCAGCAGCATGTCCACTTACACGGCCGGCGTGCCGAGTGCAGCGGAGCGCGCGGGTGATTTCGGCGAGATATGCGGGGCAGCTGGCGGGCAGTTCGATTCCACGGGTAAGTGCACCGTCACCGACGGGCAGCTGTGGGACCCTTATTCGGGTGTCTACAACTCCGCCGACGGCGGGCCTGTGCGGAGCAAATTCATCCCCTACAACAACGTTGCCAACTACAGCAGCCCGGGCAGCGCCACCACCGGTTTCCCATCGAATCTACAACCGACTCCCGGTCTTAAAGGCAATCTCATTGATCCCGTCGCCCAAAAGATGCTGAATCTGTTCCCCTCCCCCAACAACCAGGCGGTAGGCGGCGCTTACAATAATTGGATCGCTTCGGGCGCCACGCCTAACGTGCAAAACCAGTTTGACGTTAAGATCGACCAACGATTCAGCGAAAAAAACCTGCTCAGCGGAAGGTACTCCCAGTATTGGCAGCACAATACTCCGTACAACTGCTTCAAGAACTTCATCGATCCATGTGGTAGCGGATCGAACCGCACCTGGGCTTACGTTTTCGCACTCACCGATACCCACACCTTCAGCCCCACGCTGCTGCTGACTACCACTTTGGGATTCGCGCGCGGCGGCGAAAAGATTTTTGCCTATAACACGAGCCTGAATCCCGACCCCCTCGCTACGCTGGGGTTCCCCTCGTACTTGGAATCGAATGGTTTCAACGGCGTTCCAGCCATTTTCATTAACGACTACTATTCGGCGGCCTATCCCAACGCCGGAAATGACCCCTACGGCAACTACAAGCAGGGCCAGAACACCGGTCAGCTGAGTGTCATGCTGAGCAAAGTCCACGCTGCTCACGAATTGAAATTTGGATTCGAGGGCCGCCTGCACCAGATGAATTACATCCAGACCAATGCCCCGTTGGGCTTCTTCAGCTTCGACAACACCGGCAGCTCGCTGTGCTCGCAGCAGGAGCCCTCCACGCCATGTGCAGATGCAGCTAACGCTAACCACACCAGCGGCGGCGACGCAATGGCCAGCTTCCTGATGGGCCAGTTTACCCAGAATTGTGCCGGCAACGGTTGCGGCTCCTTTTACGAAATTCAGTTCCAACCCGCGACCGAGAGCTTTCAGTATGCCTGGTTTGCCCAGGACAATTGGAAGGTGACGTCCAAACTCACCTTGAACCTTGGCTTGCGCTATGACGTCACACTGCCCCGCACCGAGCGGTACAACCGCCAGAACTGGTTCGATCCGAATGTCGTGAATCCGCTGAATGGCGGCAAGATTTCGTTTACCGATCCGCTGACCGGCGCGCCGGTTACACGCGCGCTGCTCGGCGGCGAAGTGTTTGCGAGCTCTCACGAGCGTACAAACTATGTCACGGATTGGAAAGACATCCAGCCGCGCTTTGGCCTCGCTTTCCAGTTCTCGCCGAAAATGGTGCTGCGCGGCGGCTACGGAATCTATTACGGGCAGTCCCGCTCGGGAGCCAGCGGAGTTGTGCCCTATGGCAGTGCAGGGTTCAACCAATATACCAACGTCATCACCACGTATCACAACGACGGCCAAACGCCTTACCTGCACTTGAGCAATCCGTTCCCCGCCGGTTTGATTCAGCCCCCCGGGAATTCTCTTGGGCTATTGAACGATGTAGGCTTTACGGCGAACGGAACGATCCGCACCGCCGCCGCGAACCGCACGCCGCAGGAACAAAGCTGGACTTTGGGAATCCAGCGCCAGTTGCCTTGGAACGTCGTTGTCACTGCGGATTACGTCGGAAAGAAGGGCACCTATCTTCCTTTCAGCGGCTCCAACCTGCCGGATATTCTTGGGCCATGGGTGGAGAAGTACGCCGGGAATACGCCGCAAATGAACGCCCTGAATAGCTACGTGCACAACCCGTTTTTCGGAATCATCACCAACCCGAACAGCAGCCTGTCCTCCCCGACAATCCCGGCCTATCAGTTGGAGGTTCCATATGCGCAGTTCGGCCTTACCCCCGGCGTGTATACCGACGTACAGATGATTGCGAACTCCATCTACAATGGACTGCAGCTCACCGCAGAAAAGCACTTCAGCAACGGCCTGGAGTTCCTGGTGAACTACACCTGGTCAAAGTCGATTGACGATTCCTCCCAGGCGGACGACAACGTCACCTGGCTGGGGAGCTTCAGCAGCCTGCAGGACCCGAATAAACCGTATCTGGAACGCAGCCTGTCAACCTTCGACACGCCCTCCGTTTTAAAATTTAGCTACAGCTACGATCTACCATTCGGGCGCGGCAAGGAATTCGGAGGCAACATGCCGCGGGTGCTCGACGCGATCGTCGGTAGCTGGACGACCAACGGTATATGGTCGATCTCTGACGGCCGGCCACTTACTTTTACAACCGGTATAACACCAATACCCACCTACAACGCGGTGCGGCCCAACATAACCGGCATGTTGAGACGAAATTACGGTCACGATTGGGTGGACAACTTCTTCGCCAATCCGGATGTCCTCCAACTTCCACCTCCGTACACTCTGGGCAATGTGCCGCGGGCGCTGGCGGACGTTCGTACGCCCCTGTTGTTTGCGGCTGACTTGTCGTTGATCAAGCAGTTTCTGCTGTCCCCCGTACACGAAGGAGTGAGGTTGGAGCTGCGGCTCGAGGCTCAGAATGCGTTCAATCATCCCACGTTTAGCGTAGGTGGCCCGGGGGCCAGCACAACCACAGTCGGGGATCCCAATTTCGGAGTCATAAGCAGCATGTCACCAATCGGCCCGCGGCAGGGTCAATTGGCTTTGAAAATACTCTTCTAGGTTGAGGTGCTCCCTGAGAACGGAAAGCGTTTTAAGCTGACCTCCGAAAATACCGGTATTGGGTACAGTTTTGGTACGGTCGCTCGGGGGGGGCGCAGGCATGACACTGTCGGGGTGCGACCCTCTGCTCATCTCGGCACCGCCAATTTCCTGGGGCACTCGGGCGCGCGACAAACCGATCCATTCAATGTCGGCTTCAAGCCTTCGGGGTTTGATTTTTTTACCGATGCACCTAGCTTTTGCCATTCTGAGATCATGATCGTCTTCGAGGTTGACCCAGAATTGCGCGGGCAATCCGAAATATGTCCCCGCCAATCGCGGGTCGGCGCTAATCGCCCGATCTCCTCGCACGCCTTCATAGATGCCAGGAACGCCACTGGCGTTAGGTCTGTGTTGACCACCATAGAAGCGCGATGAACAAAACCTGCATCGGAGCACGCAACCAGAGCGGCGGCGGCGGCTTTCCTCGCAGCGTGACTCCCTGCCATGCCGCATTGACGTTGGCGACAAACATCCCGACCAGGAGCGCAATTAGGCACATGCCCGCAAGCCTGCGAAATTGCGGAAGCACCAATCCTGCGGCTCCAAGAAGCTCCAAAATACCTGTAACGTAGACGAGCAGCAGCGGACGTGGGAAATATGCCGGAATCATTCGCGCTAGGTCATGTTTCATCTTGTTGAAGTGCGCCGTCGCGGTGAAGACGAACATCACGACCAAGGCATAACGTGCGGAATCCTGCCACGAGTCGAGGCTATGCACACCAGTCGCTCCCAAGGCTCGAAAGACCAGCCAAGACACCAGTAATACGATCAGAACGACCATACGAAATCCGATCCAACTCTGATTCGTATAGAAAGTCTACCAAGGTGGGTCTAGGCGGTCTGTGGAGCCCTTAATAAACCTTTTTGGTGCACCAATCCCAATGTGAGTCCTCGGTTGAGCTTTTGGTCTTATGCGAGGATGAGGTGTCGCTCAGGGGGCCTGGCCCCAGGGTTCGAAAAGGATGGGACAGCCGTAGCCGAACTACCAACTGCCCACCCCAAATCGTCAGTGGACAAGGAAGCTCGCTTCAGTCACAAAATTCTCGCCTTTGATGAAGAGGCTTTCCTTCAACAAGCCTATGAAGCGATGCGGTCCCTCGGATTCATATTCAGTCATGGGTTCCGGGCCAAGAGCCAACCGGGGCACCACATCGCGATTATCGAATTCGTGCAATCCCGCATCGACAAGATGCATCGTAAGGCGCCAAATTCCTTTTACGCCGAAGACGATCAAACATGGTTAGCAGGCTGGAATGGTGCAGCCCACCATGTAGTCGAACGAACTGTAACCCATGTGTCCGGGCCGGACCAACTGGACGATCGCCGTGACCTGCTCGGTCAGATTCCGCATGTCTCCATGCCCTTTTGTACTGATTACGATCTGCTGTTGATAGCTCACAATCGCGTCCTATTCTCTTCGTTGGCGTGGCATCTCCAGAACACCGACAAGTACTCTATCCGCTGCGCGACCGCCCATGCCTAACTGCCTTCGAACGCCCGTGCGATCTCATCACGAGCTGCTGGCGTGAGCGGCTCGATGTTCCCGTTCGTCATGATTGTGATGTTCTCGCTCGAGGGGCGCACCTCACCGATCACGGCAACCGGAATACGTATGGTCTGAATGACGGTCAGGACTGCATCCACCTTATCTGGCGCAACAGCAATCAACAACGCGCCCGAAGCAATCAGTTTCAATGGATTGAGTGACAGCGCACGGCAAATGCTGTCCGTTTCCGGGAACACCGGAATGCGCTCTCGAATGACCCGAAGCCCAAGACCAGCAGGCGCCACCAACTCGAAGAGTCCCGTTGCAAGCCCACCTTCGGTCGGATCGTGCATTCCATGTACGGCCCCGCCGACATCGGCAGCCGCGAGTGCCGAACTCACGATACTGATACCGGGGTCGACGAGAAAACGAGTGCCCCGCTCGAGAACATTAGCATCAACCCGTCCCCGCAGCTGCTCGGATTTCTCTCGTGCCAGGATTGCAGTGCCTTCGATGGCCATGCCTTGTGTCAGCAGGATCTGATCACCTATGGCAATACGGGTCTTCCGCACAACGCGAGTCGGGGCGACTTCACCGAGCATCTGCCCCACCAGAATCGGGCGGTCCAGGCCCTGGGTGATTTCGGTGTGTCCGCCTCCGAGCGCGACCCCCAATTCCTCGCATGTGCTCCGCACATCGGCCATGATCGTCTCGGCCAGTTCGGGGGTTGTGCGACTTTCCGGAAGGAGCATGACGATGAAGAACCACAAAGGCCGTGCGCCCATGACGGCAACGTCGTTCGCGTTGACGTGAACTGCGTAACGCCCGATTTGATCCGTGGCAAAGGTGACGGGATCGGTC
>Ga0187778_10002214_pt1 | contig 13292 bp, 10 predicted proteins | sample 1015_Q2_SP5_20_M_FD_132418 | JGI IMG/M metagenome (GOLD analysis project Ga0187778, IMG submission 132418) | Tropical peat soil microbial communities from peatlands in Department of Meta, Colombia - 1015_Q2_SP5_20_MG | ecosystem: Environmental > Terrestrial > Soil > Wetlands > Peat | place... | reverse complement strand
CTGGTGAGCCAGATGCACAAGAGCGGCATCCTATATTCGGAGGCGGTGCGCGAGTTCAAGAAACGCTTCATCATGGCGGTGCTCAGCGAGAACCACGGCAACCAGTGCAAGGCCGCACGGGAACTGGGCATGCACCGCAACACCCTCAGCCGCACCATCAACGACCTCAAACTGGATATGCGCGCGGTGCGCGATGACGCCCGTCGCCCGCCCCGCAGCGCCCGTCCCATGGCCCTGGAGAAGAGGGCAGCGGCTCGCTAGCGCAGGCAGGAGAAACCGCAGCCAGTCAGGGAAGCTTTTCCCAGGCAGAAAAGACCGACACCGTTCTCAGCAGCGGCCGTGTCTCTGGCGCGAGAATTTCTAGCGCTTAGGCGTGGGTTTCCTGGGCGCTTCTTTGGCGATGTACTGGCCGTCGCTCATGGTGATCATGAAGGGATTGCTGATGTAAGCATTGAGCTTCGCGACCACCTGGGTTTCGTCGCCGGGCTTCGGCACTTTGCATTTCGGCGCGACGCACGGCGCCACCATGGTAACGGTCACGTCGGCGACGCGCTTGTCGATGTCATCCGCCGTAGCCGCCAGCTCCAGCTTGTCCTTGGTCGCCGTGATGACCTTGGCCGCGAAGGGGACCTCCAGTCCTTTGATCTGCGACCACACCTTCTCCTGTACCTCGGGGCTGCCTTGCGACAGCACGACTTGCCACTCGTCAAAGCTCATCTTCTTGGGATCCTTGGAGTCCGCCAGCATTTTGGCCTGCTCGGCCGGGCTGGGGGCGGGAGCGACGGCAAAATTCGCCGGCGGAGAGGCGCTGGCGTGGGCTTGCGCCAGCAACTGCTCCCAGCCGTCGGGTGAGCCGTGGTACTTGGTGTACTTGAACTGGCCGTACTTGACGATTTGCGGGTTGTCGTTGCTCAGGGCGGCGGCGCGCGCAATCCACCACAGCCCCGTGGGATTGATGGGGCTGGCTTCCAGATAAGCCAGCGCCAGCGGGTAAATGTCGCGCAAGGCCGCCGGATCGCTGGGATTTTCCTTGATGTGGAGATCCACCGCCGCCTGTAGATATTTTTGGGCGTTGGCGAAGTCCTTGGACTGCAAGGCCCCAAAGCCGGCGGCGCCGTTGAAGATGATCCCCACCTGGGTCCTGAACTTCTCAAAGTCGGGGTCGGACATGCCTTCTGGTTTGGCCATGGCAGGCAGGGCCTGCAAACCGCGCTGACCGTACTGCAGGGCATCCGCGGAGTTTTGCTGCGGCGCCTGGCCGGCTTCGGCGCCGGCGCGGCTGGTGTAGGCCAGCAGCGCGAGGGCCCGTAGGTTATTGGGATTCGCCTGCAGAACGCGCTTCGCCGTTTCCGTCATCTTGGCGGCGTTGCCCAGCTTTTCATAGGCGGCCATTAGCTGTCCGAGCGCGTCTTCCTTCACCACGGTGCTGGGATACTGCTGAAGGAAATTCTCCAAAGCCTGCGCCTGTAGCTGGGGATTGGCCTCGCGCAGCGCGGCAACGTAGGTGTTGTACTCGGCCGGATCCTTGATCTGCGGCGGTTGGGCAGACTGAGCTGCAGGAGCAGGGGGCTGTTGCGCCGCCGCCAGAGCGGCGACCGCCAACACCAGTGTGACCAGAGACTTCTTCATGCGAGGCTCCTTAACATCGGCACGGTGACCGATCCGGAACGCCGCCTCCAGCCGACACTTCAAGCGGCGAAGCCGGATTATAAGAACGCGGCTGGACGAAGGCAAGTTGCGCACCGCGGTGGTAACCTTGAGGCGCTTTGCGCAGCACAGTCGGCAGGCTGTGTTGGCTGCGGGATGCACGGCTTTGACAAGACAGGAGGTGCTGGAAAAATGGCACATGCGGCCCAGGGACTCGAGGGACAGATAGCGGTGGTGACCGGCGGCGGCCGCGGCATCGGCGCAGGCATCTCGGCGCGGCTGGCCGCGATGGGGGTCACGGTGGTGCTCTGCGGGCGCACGCGCGCGCCGCTCGAAACCACGGCCGCCGCCATCCGCCAGGCCGGTGGCCGCTGCGATGCGGCTGAATGCGACGTCAGCCGTCTGGAGAGCGTGCAAGGACTGGCCCGGCATGTGGAATCCAGCTTCGGCCGGCTCAACATCCTGGTCAACAATGCCGGCGTGGGCGGGGTGCGCGTTCCCCTGCACGAGTTTCCGCCCGAGGTGTGGGACGAGGTGATGAACACCAACCTGCGCGGCGTGTACTACACCATGCGCTCTCTGGTGCCGTTGATGCGGCGTTCGGGCGGCGGCCACATCATCAACATTTCCTCTCTGGCCGGAAAGAATGCCCTGCCCAATGGCGCCTGCTATGCCGCTTCCAAGTGGGGACTGAATGGGCTGAGCTATTCCGTGGCGGAAGAATTGCGCGGCCAGAACATCCGCGTATCGGTCATCTGCCCGGGCTCGACCCTAAGCGAATGGGGACACCACGGCGGCAAGGATTTTAAAAAGCTGCTCCTCCCCGACGACATAGCCCACGCCGTGGCCATGATCGTCACCCAGGCGCCGCAGTCCTTCGTCAGCGAGGTTCTGCTGCGGCCCACCCAGAAACCCTGAGCAGGTCGCGAGTGGGGAGTAATAACAGAGCGTCAATTTTTGAGTCGTGTTTATTATTGTGTCCGGCTGGACAAAGAAAAAAGCCCGCGCCTTTTGCAAAGGCGCGGGCGCAGAAAAAGCAACATCCCGCTTGATTAATGCCCCTCGTGATCGCCATGGTGATGATCGTCATCGGGGTTATTCAAATCGTGGATCTGGTCGAGCAATCGTTCGGCCTCCTCCACCAGTTTGTCGGCTTGGTGGCGGTCGATCCTCTGGCCGTTGAACTCCGCGCCGTGCAGAAGCTGGAGCATCTTCCCGGCAAGCGAGTCGCGCTGGCTGGTGAGGTCGGCGATCTTATTCTCCAGGCGGGTGTAGGTTGCATCGCCCGTGTCATCGCTGGCAAGCGCCTTGGTGGATACTTTCAGGCTAGTTAGCCCAAAGTCGGCCACCGGAGCATTGATCTGCTTATAGGCACGAGCGAGGCGCACGAAGGTGTTGTCGTGTTCCCCGTCACCGCGCAGTGAGTGCGGCAGGGCCTTCTCGTGCAGCCCTTCCACCAACACCCGGCCGTCACTGTCGTAGTCATCCTGCAGACCGGTCAGCAGCAGCATGGTGGGCCGAATGTCGACGTGGTCGGACCAGGTTTCGCGATCGATCCCGCGTTGTTTCACGCCGGGCCCCACCATTGCGACCCAGGTGGTGTAGATCTCCGGCGCCACGCCGCCATGGTTCCATGCGAACCCCCCATTCTGCGTGACCACGCAAGTGGCACGATTGGCAGCGCCGCAGTTGGAATCCTCGAAGAAGTAATCGGGGTCGGCGAACATCACGAACGTGGGTGTCCTCTGGGGATCGCCGGTGATCATGTGCAGCGCCTTCAGGCCGACGTGATCGGCCATGTAACGCGTCAGCACGTCGGTGTTGCCGGTGATCGGGTTGACGGCGGTAAGCAGCGACACCGCCCGCTCAAATTCACGGGGAAAGTTGGGATCAACCTGAATTGCTGGATCTTGCGTTTGGGGAGTGGTTGGTCCGAAGTTGAAAAGGGTGAATGCCGGCGCCATGTCGAAGTGGAAGTCCCAGACGTTGGGTGCATTGGCTACGCTCGGCACCACAGCCGGAAACTGCTGGTTCATCAGGCTAGGCAGATCAATCTCGATTTCCCCGATGCTGCTCTTACCCGCATTGGGGCCGCTTGAGTAGGTGTAGGTGCAAGGAGTGTTGACGCCATCGCAGTTGGCGGGAGACGGCGGCCCAGCCACGTGGTGATCTTGCTCATCCGCGCTCACGATAAACAAGGTGTTGCTCGGGTCGATTCCGTCGTTCTTCAAGCGCGCGAAGAATAGTCCGAAGGCTTTGTCATAGGCCTGCAATTGCTGCACATAGCCTTCCTCACCAGGACCGAAGGCCCGGAAGGCCCGGTCTGGGCACCCGACGCCATTGCCAGGGGTACCGGTGTGGCAGTCATGCGCATCGGAGATGTAGGAGAAGACGATGGGCACCCCGTTCTCCAACATCGTCGCCACGTAAGCGAGCGTTTGCGCAGGCGATATGCCGCCGAAACCGGGAAAACCGGTGTTGGGGGGATTACTTTGGTCCGTAATGAGGTTCCCAAAAAGGTCGTTGAGTTTGTTGGTCCCGATCAAGGCCGGCACCACATACTTATAACCATACAAAGCGTCGAAGCCGTTGTACCCACCCGGTTCCTGGGGAAGCAGATCCGCCCTCCCGTGCACCATTCCATCGGGTTGCACTTTCAAGCAAAGGGGATTGTTCAGGCCGCAGTGGATGGCGATACCCTCAAAGTCGGCAATGGCCTGGGCATTGTTGTTCTTGGCTTCCGTGGCCTCAGGGGAGTTCGACCCAAAGACGTTGTTGATGTCTCCTTTAACGTTCTCGAACTCCAGGTTGGCGATCGAGACCGCTCCCACGTTACAGCCGGCGCGTGTGAACGGGACCCACGGCGCCGGGGCGTTCTGGCCTTCGGCGGTGATCATGCTGTATTGCGTATCCGAGGTCGGGAACGTCGAGACCGGATTGGTCCAGTAGGTGAACGAGGAAGGGAAGCTATCCCAAAATGACATGGGATTTGGCGGGGTGTAGTCGGCGAGCTGGTTGTAGATGACGAAACTGTTGGCCACTGCCTGCCCGTGCCGGTCCGGGTAAACACCGGTCAGAGAGGTCAGGATGTCGTCCGCGGTGTGGGAAATGAGCGGAGTGTGGTGGTTGGCAAAAAAAGTCCCGTTGCCCTTGAGGAAATTGAGCAGATTCGGCATCTGCTCCAGGTCCGCCGGCACGTTGGGGACGTCGCGCTCGAAGTGCACGTTGTCAAACTGGATGTAGACAACGTGGCTGATCTGGCCGCCCGGGGAATTCAGCGGGCACCCGTTTAACTGTGCCAAAGCCGGGCCACAAAGCGCGGCGCAGGCAAGCGACAGTAGCAGTATGCGACTGATTGGCCCAACAGCGAAGCGGAGGCCAAGACAGCGCCTGGCGTGGACGGCGAACGGAGCTTTTTCGATTTTCAAAGGACACCTCTCGCTGGATCGCTTGGGATGGCGGCAGAAAACCGCTCTGATGCCAATACCGCGCCGAAGTTAAACAGGAATGAAAGAAAGGGCGAACCAAATGAAAAGTGGATGAAAATTGAACGCGGTGTTCTAGCGCCGAGGAACGCTCCGCGAAATGGTTTTATCTCAGGGCACGGCATCGTTTCCGCCCTGGCTGAGGTGCGGAGGAGTCATGCCCTGAGGAAAATCGCAAAATGAGTTACTCTCGTTCTCTCCCGGCCTTTTCGTTCTCCTGGATGGAGAGCAATTCGACTTCGAAGATCAGGGCGGAGTTGGGCGGAATTAGCTGGCCGGCGCCGTTTTCTCCGTACGCAAGATACGCGGGGACGAAGAGTTGCCACTTGGACCCGACCGGCATGAGCTGCAGGGCTTCCTTCCAGCCTCGAATCACTCCCTTGACCGGGAAAGTGGCCGGTCCGTTGTGCTTGCCGGAGCTGTCGAATTCCGTTCCGTCGATCAGCGTCCCGCGATAATTGCACACCACCGTGTCGTCGGCATCGGGCTTCTCTCCACTGCTGGCCTTCAGAATTTTGTATTGCAGGCCACTGGGCAGAGTGACCACGCCCTCTTTGCTCTTATTGGCCGCTAGAAAGGCCTCGCCCTGTTTGAGCGACTCCTGCGCTTTCTCGGCGCGCAGTGCCGCCTGCTTCTTCTTATAGTCCTCCTTTGCGCTAGTGAGAACGGCGCGCATTTCGTCTTCGCTCAATAAGGTCTTGCCGCCGGAAAACGCGTCGGCGAAACCCTGATTGACGAGCCCCGGGTCCAAGTCGAGGGCCTGCTTGCGGAATCCATTCCCGATCTCCATGCCCAGGGCGTAACTAAGTTTTTCTTTCGGGCTTTTGAACTGCGGAGGGTCCTGCGCAGCCGCGGGCAGCGTGAGAAATGCTATTCCGAGAACTACCGTCCAACGTCTTGCCATGGCGATTCCCTTCCTGTTTGTTTTGCCAAGGCGGAGGAGGCGTCCGGCCGCCAAGCGGACGACCGCAAGCAAGCAAATGTGCTTTACGCGCTGGCAGTAGATGGGCGCACCAAGTCCTTGGCGCACCCAGTAAAGGCAAGTCAAATTAACGTACTGTTAATCAGACCTTAAATTTATGAAAAAAGTGTGGGAGCCCGATGGGTAGCGGGTATGGCAGCCTGGTAACGCACACACGCGCTACCAGGCTAAGGTTGGTCTGGGAACCGCAATTGAGTCTTTTGCTCTCCTTTAAGTTTCCCTATTGCGACTTGGGTTTCGAGCCGCCGTGCTTGGGAAGCTTGCTGTCGAGCAGCGAAATCAAGGGCTGGCCTCCGGGTGGCGTCTTCACCGCATTGCCGCGCACGATCTCGCGACCGCTGATGGGCTTACCGTAAAGACGCTTGTTAGCGTCGGCGTCGGCGTGCAGCGTGGCGCCGTCCAGCGATACTCCGGCAAACAGACCTTTGGCCTTGGCATAAGTCAGCACGTCGACCCCGCCAATCGAGGTAGAGGTGGTGGTGGCGCCGCTAGGACCAGCCGCCGCGGTGGCGTCGCTGCCCAGCTTGGTCTTGTCCTGCAGTACGGCGTCCACGCCTTTGTTACCCATGACCAAAAGGACAAAGTCGGTGGAAGTGCCGCCCACCTGGAGGCCGACGCTGGCGCCCCCGATGGTGTACATGGCGGGCGCCGACCACTTGCCCTCGAAGTCCTTACCGCTGCGGCAAGTCAGCGGGCCACGGCCGCCGCTTCCGCCCACGCCGATGCCGAACTTCTTTACATTGGGCAGCACGATTACGCACTTAGCCTCGTCCAGCAGGCTGGTCGGGATCTTCCCGCCGTCAATTGCTTCCCGCAGCACGCTGGCGGCGTTCTTGAAAGTTTCTTCGTCCTTTTCCTTGTCGCCGGCCCAGGCCGGCAGAGCCAACAGCATGGCGAATACGGAAATGAGGAAAAGGGGTAGAGTGCCGTTCCTGACGTAACCACCTGTTCTTGGCGACAAACCTTGCGTCATGTCAAGCCTCCTTGGCTTTGTCAGACGGGAAGGGATTGTACTCCGCTTTTGCTCTCCCGTGCTCGGCCGCACCGAGTCCAGCGCGAACACTCCGGCCGTCGTTTTCCGGGGTATCACATGCTGCCGTGACGCCCATCACAGCTTCCCGTGCGGAGACGGTCGATAGTAACCACCTTAGTTTCTTCCGAAGGCGCGCAGGAGACGGTATGACTGTCCTGGTGGTTGCGATCGTCGCCTTGGGGCTTCTTGTAGTAGTGGCTGCGGTAATTTCGGGATTCCTCTGGTTTTCCGGGCGCAAACCTCTCGAACCAAAACATTGAGGTTGGGTCCCGGCACACCTTTCCTGGAAGCCCCGAGAAGGCTGCTTGCATCGACCTGTGGTCCGTTGCTGTGCACGCACTATTCCTCCGCTTTGCTCCGTTTGGGCACCATCGCAGGTCGCAGCTAATCGCAAACAGGGTGCGACGAAATCTTGTGCGCCTTATTGACGCATAAGGCCGCCGACCCTAGGCTCAGGGGGTTGTCAGGGCGCCGTCGCGACAATTGAAAAAGACTTTGCTGCCTGCGTACTTCCTCCACGAGGACCACAGGGAAATATCTCACATCACGATGTGATTCTCGTCACAGAATGGCGCCAATGACTTCTGCAATTATGATATTGAAATTCATTTTCAGTTGTTAAGGGTTGATTTTTTTGCCGGCCTACATGCGACCGAATCGCATTGAGGAGGGTGGTCCAGCATGAAACAAGCCGAACCGCTTATAAGCTTTCGACGTATTTGGGCTTGCAGCGTGGCTCTCCTAATCCTGTGCGCATCGGCGTGGGGTGGAGCATCGGTAAGCATCTCGGGCACCATCGTTGACCCCACCGGCGCCGTTGTCCCAGGCGCCGCCGTCACACTTCAAAATTCCATCGACGGCCACGAGCGGACTTGCAGTACGGCCAATGATGGCTCTTACAGTTTTCCTGCGCTGGCCCCGGGTCAGTACCGCATCCGGGTCGTGGCGCCGGGATTCAAGCCATACTTGCAAACGGGGCTTGTCGTGGCCGAGGCCCCACTCAGGGTGGATGCCAGATTGGTTGTGAACTCTGAGGACACGACGGTTGAGGTGTCCGCCGACAGCCTGCAAATCGACCTCACCTCAACGCAGTTGGGCGAGACAATTGCCGAGAAAAAAATGACAGAGGTTCCCGTGAACGGGCGCAGTTTCACCGATTTGCTGTCTCTGCAGGCGGGGGTGGTTCCGGCCAGTTCGCAACAGCCCAACGCCGTGGTCATGTCGGGTTGCACGAACACGTCTCCTTCCGGGGACCTTAATCCGGGGAATTTGTCGGTAAGTGGCCAGCGGGAAACCGCAAACGGCTTCGTGGTGAATGGAGCCGATGTCGAAGAAACATTCAACATGGGCACCGCCGTAGTCCCCAATCTGGACTCAATCCAGCAGTTTCAGGTGTTGACGAGCAACTTCGATGCCCAGTACGGCAACTTCAGCGGCGGTCAGGTCATTGTCACCACCAAGTCGGGAACGAACCAGATTCACGGCAGTGGTTTCGAGTTTTTGAGGAATACCGATCTCGATGCCAGGAACTATTTCTCCGCGACCCGCGCAAAGTACGATCAGAATCAGTTTGGCGGAACGCTAGGCGGTCCAATCAAGAAAGACAAAGCTTTTTTCTTCGTGGATTATCAGGGAACCCGCCTCACCGAGGGCATCGATACCGGGCTAATCACAGTTCCCACGCTGCAGGATCGCAGCGGTAACCTGTCTGATCTCGCCAGCCAGCTAACCGGACAGGTCAACGGACAAGCCTTGGCCAGCTCAATTTCGGAGAAACTGGGCTACACCGTCACTCCCGGTGAGAGCTACTACACTGTCGGCTGCACCAACACATCGCAATGCGTATTTCCTAATGCGGTAATTCCGCAAAGCGCTTGGTCGGCCCCGGTCAGGAATCTGCTGCAATATATTCCGATGCCGAATCGAGGCAGCAATGAATTTTCGACGTCTGCTCAAAACGAGACGCTTCACGACGACAAAGGCGCGGTACGGATCGACGTGGACACGCGTTGGGGGAAGCTCTCTGCTTATTACTTCCTCGACGATTATTTCCTGAATAACCCGTACCCAACGGCACAGGGCGGGGCAAGCGTCCCCGGGTTCAACGCCCTCACCTATGGCCGCGCCCAGGTGATGAGCATTGGTCTCACCAAGGCGCTAGGGGCCAAGATGGTGAACGAACTTCACTTTAGCTACGTCAGAGATGCCAACGTCGTGGGAAAGCCGCAAGGCGGTGTTGGACCCAGTCTCGCCTCGCAGGGTTTTGTGGATGCGGCGGGTAATCCCTCGATCTATGCGCTAGCACCGCAGATTGAGGGGATTGAGAATATCGCATTCAACGACTTTACGTTAGGCGTGGATACGACCGGGTTGACAGAAGCCAATAACACATACCAATGGACGGATGATTTTTCAAAGATCATCGGCAAACACACCCTCAGGTTCGGCGGTGGGTTCCACCTGGACCAGATCAACATCAATCCGGATGCCATCAATAACGGCTCATTTGCTTTCACGGGTTCAGCGACTGGGTCGGACTTCGCGGATTTTCTATTAGGCCTTCCCAGCACGTACTCGCAAGGGGAATCGGCGCGATTCTATCCACGCAACAAATACATCGGGTTGTACGGCCAGGACAGTTGGCGCGTGAAGTCCAATCTGACACTCAACTACGGTCTCCGCTGGGACCTGCTCCCGCCCTGGCGTGAAAAGTACAACCGATTCCAGACGCTTGTGCTTGGTGAGCAGTCCATCGTCTATCCTGGTGCTCCGCAGGGGTTGGTGTTCCCGGGCGATCCTGGCATTCCGAGCACCCTGGCTCCGACAAAATACACGAACTTTGCTCCACGTATCGGCTTGGCCTACTCACCGGACTTCGAGCACGGGCTCCTGCGCAAGTTGTTTGGAAGCGCTGGCGCAAGCACTATCCGGGTCGGATATGGCATGTACTACACTGCATTCGAGGGGCTTTCTGCCGGCATCATGAGCGCCAACCCCCCGTACGGCTATGATTACACCAGTTTGGCGCCGCCAACGTTGGCCAACCCATTTGTGAACGCCGCGACGGGACAGAGCGTACTCCAGCCCTTCCCAGAACCGATTGCGGCCTATGGGGCTTCAGCGACAAACCCGAACTCGACGATCAACTGGAACCAATACTTGCCGATCACCGGCGTTCCATCCTTCTATCACGGGAACGTCCCGCCTTACACAGAAAGCTACACGCTTGCCATCCAACGCGAGATTGCCCGAAATACGGTCCTCAGCGTTGCCTACGTTGGCAGTGAGTCGCACCATCAGCTCGTGCTCATCTCGGCCAACCCCGGCAACCCGGCCGAGTGCTTAGCGCTTAATGCGGCAGGGGCAACACCAACCTGCGGACCATTCGGGGAAGGCGACACCTATACCCTTCCCAACGATCAGGCGGTGCAAGGTACGAGGGGGCCGTTCAGTCCACAGTTCGACGCCGTCACCTATCAGAAGACAATCGGCAATGCAAACTACAATGCGCTTCAGGCCAACCTGCGCCACCAGAGCGGGGCGCTGCAACTCCTGGTGGGTTACACCTACAGCAAGTCTATAGACCAGTCATCGAGCTTGGCGGAGCCGGTCAACCCGATCAACCCACGCTTGAGCAGAGCCGTTTCCGCATTTGACATGCGGCACAATTTCGTGGCCAGCTACAACTATAAGCTGCCAGTCAGTACCCTCATTGGGCACGAGAATCGCTGGACCCGCAGCTGGTCTATCTCGGGAATCACCCGCTTCAGCACCGGACTGCCGGTTACGCTCTACAACAACACCGACAGCTCTCTGCTGGGCAGCATCCCTAACGGCATCAATAACAACGGCATTGATACACTGGATGTCGCTCCCGGCAACCTCGCCATCAACACCAACCCGCGGAATGGGCAGCCCGCCTTCAACACTGCACTGTTCAGCTTTCCCCCGCTGGGCCAGATGGGAAACGCTCCCCGGCGCTTTTTCTACGGTCCCGGGCTCGATAATTTCGACATGGCATTGCGCAAGGCTCTTCAGTTGACAGAATCCAAATCTCTGGAGTTCCGCGTTGAAGCATTCAACGTCTTCAACCATGGCCAGTTCTTCGGAGCAGCAGCGGTCGACGGAAACATCAGCAGTAGCAACTTCGGAAAGATCGTCAATGCAGATGCTCCCAGGCAGATGCAACTGGCGGCCAAGTTTTATTTCTGAAGTTTTCCTGACGGATGGGAGTTTAGCCGCTCCATGCTTGCTATTCCTCCGCGCTGCTCCGTTTGTGGTACCATCGCGGGTTTAGGTCATCAAACGGACTGATGTAGAGGAGGCTTTATGTCGGAAGAGGGTGGCGGCTTCGGGTGGTTTCTGGCGGGGCTGGGCCTGGGAGCGCTGATCGGTGTTCTGTACGCGCCCAAAGCCGGGCGCGAGACGCGCGAGGATCTGCTGCGCGGGGCCGAGGAAGGCCGCGAGTACGTGGTCAACCGCGCCCGCCAGGCGCGGGTGCAGGCCGACCAGTGGGTAGACCGCGGGCGCGACGTAATCCAGAAGCAGAAAGACCAGTTTGCGGCGGCGGTCGAGGCCGGGCGCCAGGCCTATCACGAGGCCACCGAAAGCGGCGTCAAGAACCCGTAACGTCAGCCGTTGGTCGTTTGTCGTTGGTCGTTGGCAGAGTCAAGGATTACCGATGACCAACGACCGAGGACCGTGCTTGGGCGGAGTCTGAACCATGGATCCGGTACTCAAGATTTTCATCTATGCCACGGCGGTGGCGGTCATCCTGCAGATGTTCATCCTGCTGGGGCTGGCGCTCAGCCTGCGCAAGACCAGCGCCAAGGTGGAAGCGCTGGCCAGCGAAGTCCACGGCCGCGCCCTGCCCATCCTCAGTTCGGCGGAAACCATCATCAACCAATCCCGCGGCAAAATTGACATCGTGATGAACAACCTGGTGTCCACCACCGGCACGCTCAAGACGCAGATGGACCGTCTGGACGCCACCGTGAACGACATCGTGGACCGCACCCGCCTGCAGGTGATCCGCGCCGACGACCTTGTCACGCGCACCCTCGACCGGGTGGAGGAGACCAGCGAAATGGTGCACAACACCGTGGTCTCGCCGGTGCGGCAAATCTCCGGGATCATGCAGGGAGTGAGCGCGGGCCTGTCGGTTTTCTTCGCCCACAACCGCAGCCGTCGCCAGCGCCCCAACGTGCGCGTGACCCAGGATGAAGAATTGTTTATCTAGTAGCAAGTACCAAGTTGCAAGTACCAAGTTCTTAGGGCGCAGCAGTCTCTAACTGGGCACTTAGTGCCATGCACTTGGGACTCCTCTTCAAAACTGCACATCCTTGATGTGGGTCGCGATCCACCACGTGTTCCCGAAGGGGTCGCGCACACCTCCGCTGCGATCCCCGTAGGGTTCGTCCACGGGCTCGCGCAACGAGGTTGCGCCCGCAGCCACCGCTTGCCGGTACACCGCATCGGTGTCTGGGACGTAGAGATGCAGATTGAGGGGCATGGCAGGGAACGGCTCGTGCGCCTCACCCATCTCCAGTACCGAATCGCCGATTCTGATCTTGGCATAGCGCACGATGCCGTCAGCCGTCTGGTGACGCATAACCTCCTCGGCTTGGAAGGCCCGCTTGAGAAAGTCGATGCAGCGGGGCGCGCCTTCAACTTGCATATACGGTGTCACGCTTCGCTGATCGGGCAAGAAGTGGGTTTCGCCGAGCGGTGACCCAATGTACCAGTGATTGCCGGCGGAGTCTTTCACACCGCCAGCGCGCTCCCCATATTCTTGATCGGCAAGCGGGAAGAGCGACGTAGCGCCGGCGCGAATCGCGCGCTCGTAAACGGCATCCACATCTTCCACTTTAAGGTGGATTGCGCACGGGATCGGGGCGAACTGCTCGTTGGCGTCGCCGATCTCGATGATCGAATCGCCCACCCGAAACTCGGCATGCGTGATGCCGCCGTCCGGTCGCTTCACGCGCAGCAGCTCTTGCGCTCCGAAGGCTTGGCGGGCGAACTCCAACACTTCGGCGGCGCCCTTGACGACCAGGTACGGGGTAACCGTGTGGAAGCCTTCACGAATGAAATTCACAGTCGTAGCCGTCATCTTCGCTCTCCTTTGTAAGTCAGCCTTCAAGTT
>Ga0187778_10002213_pt1 | contig 13294 bp, 8 predicted proteins | sample 1015_Q2_SP5_20_M_FD_132418 | JGI IMG/M metagenome (GOLD analysis project Ga0187778, IMG submission 132418) | Tropical peat soil microbial communities from peatlands in Department of Meta, Colombia - 1015_Q2_SP5_20_MG | ecosystem: Environmental > Terrestrial > Soil > Wetlands > Peat | place... | reverse complement strand
CTTCGACGAGCTGAACACCACGGAACCGGAAGCGGTCTTTCGCGTGCATCAGGCCTATCTCGATGCGGGCGCGCAGATCATCGAGACGAACACGTTCGGCGCGAACCGCTTCAAGCTCGCGCCTCTCGGGCTCGGCGAGGAAGTGCAGCGCCTGAACAGCCGCGGCGTAAAGATTGCGCGGGAGGCGCGCGAATCCGCCTCGCGCGAAGTACTCATTGCCGGTTCGATCGGCCCGCTGGGGCTTGGCGTGCAGTCGCGGCATCCTTCCGACGACGAGATTCTGGATGTTTTCCATGAACAGGCGCTCGCGCTCGAAGAACGCGGCGTCGATTTCTACATCCTCGAAACGTTTTCCTACATCGAGGAAATTCTGTTGGCTGTTGATGCGATTCGCTCGTTTTCCGGTTTGCCAATCGTTGCGGAGTTGACGTATTCGGAAGAAGGCACGACGTACGGCGACGTCCGCCCCACGGATGCGGCTTTGCAACTCAAAAACAAAAACGTGCAGGTGATTGGCGCGAACTGCACGCTAGGCCCGCAGGCGCTCTTGCCAATCCTGCAAGAACTGACCGCAGTGGACGATCTTCGCGTCAGCGCCATGCCGAACGCGGGTCTACCGAAGCGCGAAGGCGACCGCATCGTTTATCCCAAGTCTTCGCCGGAGTACTTCGCGTTGTTTGCGCGCGAAGCGGCGGCGCTTGGCGTGCGGATATTGGGCGGCTGCTGCGGCACAACACCGGATCACATTCGCGCTATGGCGGAAGCTGTGAAATCGCTGCGGCCCGCGAAAACACACGCGGCGGGGCACGCGGTCGAAGTTATTTCCAAGCCGGCGCCGATCAAGGAACGCGCTCCCGAAAGCAGGTTCTGGAAAAAACTTCAGAAAAAAGAGTTCTCCGTTTCTGTGGAAATTGATCCGCCAAAAGGCCTTTCGCTCGAGCGCATTTTCGAGCAAGTGGACAAGGTCATGGCTTCGAACAATGTGCATGCGATCGACATCAACAGCGGAGCCATGGCGCGTGTGGGCATGGACGCGCTGGTCGTGGCTGGCGCGCTCGAAGCACGCGGCGTTGAAACTGTGCCCCATCTCACGACGCGCGACCAGAACATCATCGGCCTGCAGGCGAGCTTGCTGGGCGCGTGGACCGTCGGTGGCGTCCGCAATGTTCTGGCGATCACCGGCGATCCGCCTTCGGTCGGAGATTATCCGGAAACCAGCGGGGTGTACGAAGTGGATTCTGTCGGCCTCGTGAAAGTGTTGCATCGCTTGAATCAAGGCACGGACTGGGCAGGGAAAACTCTAGGCGGCGCGACCAATTTTACGATCGGGGTCGCTCTCAATCCCGTCGCCGACGATCTCGACAACGAAATCGAGCGCTTTCACGCCAAGGTCGAAGCCGGCGCACACTTCGCCATGACCCAGCCGCTCTTCGACCCGAAACATTGGCATGCTTTTTTGAAAAAGCTCGGTGGCCCGCCGCCGATTCCTATCCTCATCGGCATTTGGCCGCTCAACAGCTACAAACAGGCGCTGCGCCTGAACAACGAGGTTCCCGGCATTTTGATTCCCGAGCCACTGTTGAAATCGCTGGACGCGGCTGGGGCCAATGCAAGGGAGCGCGGCTTCGAAGTCGCGCGCGAAATGCTGGCCTGGGCGCGTACGGAACTTGCCGGCGCGTATCTGATTCCGCCCTTCAAACGCTACGAGGAAATTCTCGAAATCTTGTAGTTAGAATCAGTGGCCGTGGGCTTCGTTTCTCAAACTCAAGCTGCACCTTCAGATCAGCTCGCTTATCGCACCGTACTGGTGTGGTCGTGAATGATCTTCCAGCCGTCGGGGAACCGCTGCCAGACCAGCGAGAAGACTCCGCCGAGTTCATCTGTTTCGCGCTTTAAGTGCCAGCGGCCGAGCACCAGCGCGGCATCCGGTCCGAGAAAGCGAAACTCCAAATCGGCAAAATCCAGTTTTCCCATGGCCGCGCGATCGGGATAGCTTTTCTTGTAGCGTGCCAGAACGCCGTCCCAGCCGCGCGAGACTCCGGTGGCCCCAGAAAAAGTAAGCTCGGGCGATTTCCAATACCCAACGAGAAAGGCCTCCACGTCCCCACGATTCCAAGCCGCTTGCTGGGCGTTCAGGACGGCGGTGATGGTTTCGCGGTCGCCGCTGCGTTCCTCACTCGGCGTGGCGGCCAGCCTGCGAACTCCTGTGCAATAAAAAGCTAGGAAAACCAAGCCAACCAATGCCATACCGCGGAATCGCTTCGGCATCGTCATTCTCCTTGGGGCAATATTGTGATGCTTGAGGGTAGGCGAATGAACTTAGCGCTGCAAGGCCTGAACTTCTCAGGTGGCGTTTTAACTGATTTAATCTATGCCTAACTTGCTATACCTGAAGACCCAGCAAACTGGTACTTCAGAGCTATTGGTCTATCTTCTCTCCGGTGTCAAACTCCCATCAGAGGCTGAGGGATGTTCGCCGCTATGCTATTTTCGATCTCCATCGTAGCCCTGATCCAGTTTGCCCTGTATTACTGGCGGGCGGTGCTGGCGGGAGTTGCCGCTCAACCGGTGTCGGAACGGGTGCTCGCCGCTGCGCACGTCGAAAACGGGCGCCTGACCCCGAAGCATTTTGAGACGCTAGCGGGCTTGCACGATCTTACCCCCGATCTTTTCCCGAATCGCGGTGGGTTGGGCTTCGTTCGCCTGTACTACCGTTTTGTGGAGATGCTGGACGCGCTGGCTGGAGCAAAACTTCCCGGCCTGGCCGCGTGGAGCGATCGCGAGCGCGTGATCTGCGCGCGATACGCCGCCGTGCTCGTGGAGCGGCGCCTGCAAGCCAACCTCGAACTCGCGGCATCGCTGCGATCCTGCTAAGCCAACAGCTCGAACACTGCGGAAAAACCAAAGCCTCTTTGACGCATCCCTGAAGTGGCAGCGCGACCGCCGCGTCTGAAACTTATCGAAAAGACAGCCAATTTCTGCCTAATCCTGGATGCTTCGATCGCTAAATCCCTGATTTCGTATGGATAAAACATAAAGGCTCCATATCTTTGAGGAGTTTAGATAAATGCGCCCGGTCTAATCGCCTTCCAAACTTCCGATAACTCTTTCGTACTTAAATCTTTACAGCCGATTTTCTGTTCGCCCTACACCCTGATTGCGGTTGGAAATTGCCTTGCACTCCCCACGTTGTCGGACGCCGAGAAATCTCGGCGGAAAGCAGCTCGCGTCGTTTGTTCATGAGCGGAGCGCCCAACGGCATGAACTCGGTTCCGACGGTTGAATTTTGAAGGGGGAGATTTTCATGAAGCTTGGCATGTTTTTGAACTTCATTATTGGCATGGTGTTCGCAGCGGCGCTTGTTTTTGCAAACAACGTGTGCGCGCAAACGAGCAATGGCACGATCGTGGGCACGATTACGGACAAGAGCGGCGCGGCCGTTCCGAAAGCGACCGTGAAGGTATCGAGCGCGCAGTATGGGGATGTGCCTCGCGAGGCCACTACGGACGCGGCGGGAGGTTACCGCATCGAATCCCTGCTTCCGGGAACATATACGGTTACGGTGTCCGCCCAAGGATTTGATGAATTGAAGATTCAAGATGTGCAGGTAAAGGGCTCGCTCATCGTAAATGCGAGCGGCACGCTGGAAGTCAGCAGCGTGAAGAATTCCATTCTTGTGGAAGCCTCGGCAGCCCAGGAGTTGCAGACGGAGACGGGATCGCTCGGGGCGGAGATATCGAACAAGGAGATTGCAAACCTCCCATTCACAACTTTGAATCCTATCGAACTTGTCTTGACACAGCCCGGTGTTCAGGACAATACGAATCAATTTGGACTCAGCAACGGCGTGATGTTTTCTGTGAACGGCACCCGCCCGCGAGCTAACAATTTTCTGATCGATGGACAAGACAACAACGACAATTCGATCAGCGGGCAGGCGTTTCAGACCGATAATCCTCAGGCGGTGCAAGAGGTGGTGATCCTGACGAACGCCTACAGCGCTGAATACGGGCGCGGCGGCGGGTCGGTAACCAACGAAATCAGCAAGACGGGAACCAACGATTTTCATGGAGAAGCCTGGGAGCTCAACCGGAACAACAGTTTTGCCGCTATCCCCGCGGAGAACGCGGTAGTGGGCGTCACAAAGATCCCCCGCGACAATGAAAACACTTTCGGTTTTGACATCGGCGGCCCGATCAAGCATAACAAGCTCTTTGTGTTCGGCACTGCCGAGTGGGACCGCGATTTTTCTGCCGCCCAGGGCGGTTTGTTGAATATTCCCACAGCCAGCGGAATTGCCACCTTAAAGAGCTTGCTCCCGAATCCGAATGTCCAGTTGCTGCTGGCTTCCCTGGGAGGACTCACTGCGTCTTCCAGCGGTCCGAACGTCTTTACCGTGCCACTTGGACCCGATCCGGTGACCGGGGTGGACCGCGGTTCGGTGCAAGAAAACACGTTTGAAAGGTCCGGGATTTCCTCAGCAGGGCTGACGCGCGAATGGCGGGTGAGAGTGGATTGGAATGCGACGAGTTCCGACGCACTTTATGCGAGCTATCGCCGATCCGATAGTTCCCTGACGCCGGACTTCTTCACGAACAATTCCTCGCTGCCGCCGTTTGACACGCAGCAGGGCGGTCCGGCCCAGGCTTTTACGGCAAGTTGGAACCACACCTTTTCATCCCGTGCCTTGAACGAGTTGCGATTCTCGTACTCGAATATCAGCTTTAGTTTTGCTCCGGAACCGGCCTCGGCCTCCGGCCCACTGGCGAATACGCCGGGTATCAGCTTTAACGGCGCATCAGGACTGCCCACGCTTGGCATTGTCACCGGCGAACCGCAAGGACGAGGTCACAAGTCGTACCAATTCCAGGAAGCGCTTAGCTATACCGTGGGACGCCACACCTTCAAATTCGGCGGCGACATCGACTACCTCCAGGTGGACGACCTGACTCCCTTCAATTCGCGCGGGACTATCGCCTTCTTCAACGGCAACGCGGATCCCACAACGAATACCCCAGCGTATTCCGACCTCGCCAATTTCATTGACAATTTCACCGGCGCGGGCGGATCGATTGCCATCAATTTCGGCAATCCGGAAGTCCAGCCGTTCGTCGGCATTTATGCCACTTATGCGCAGGACACCTGGCACGTGAGGCCGAACCTTACCCTCAATCTCGGTCTTCGATACGAGTATTGGGGAACGGTCGGGAACATCCTGCAATTTCCTACCATCAATACAGCGAAATTCGGTGTCGGTGTACCCGGAGCAACTCTGCAGGACATTGCCACTACAAGGCAGCAGGGTTACAAGACTGCCTTTGGCCCGCGGGTGGGCATCGCGTACACGCCGCACTTTTGGCGGCGAGTATTTGGCCAGGACAAGACCGTCATCCGTGCCGGCTTTGGGACCTTTTTCGACGGGATCTTTACCAACATCATCGACAACAGCGCAGCCAACTCGCCCAATGCAACGGGCGCGACGTTCGTGACTTCCTCAACAGCGCCAGGACGGGGGCTTGCCAACGCCACAGGTATCCTCGCCGCGGCGGCTCCCGTTCCCAACCCGCAGACAACAATCGAATCCATGGCCAGCAACATCATGAATCCGAAGACGCTCCAATGGAATTTGGATATTCAGAGGGAACTGCCCGGCGGGCTTATCTTCACGGCAGCTTATGTAGGGACCCGTGGCGAGCATCTGTTCGTCAACACCGAGTTGAATCCTGGGATCAATCAGTTTGATGCCAACGGAAACTTGATCCGCATGAATCCCAACTTTGGCAGCGTCATCATTCGAGATAACGGTGGCGATTCCATCTATCATTCGGGGCAATTCACTTTGGACCGCAAGTTTTCTCATGGATTGCTGCTGCGCGGCGCCTACACGTACTCGAAGCTGATCGACGATGGCTCTGAAGTGTTTACCACTTCTGGGAACAGCACGTTCCCGGAGGTCATCACACAGCAAAGCTCCGATCGTTCGCTTTCCGCCTACGACCGCCGCAACCGCTTTGTGGGCACGTACATCTGGGACTTGCCGTACGTGCACAGCACGGAAAACATGGCGATGAGCGTGCTCAGCTACGTCACGCGTGGGTGGAGCTGGTCCGGCACGTTCACGGCGCAGTCCGGAAACCCGGAAACCATCACCGACGGATTTGACAACAATGGCGATGGCCACAGCGGTAACGACCGCCCCAATCTCGGGAATCTGGCCGCGCCCTTCAAGTCTGTGGGAATTGACGGGACGCAGTTCGGTTTCACGACGACGCCCGGGACGTTCTTCCCGTTGCAGCCATGCCTTAACGGACTGCCAACTTGCGTGGCCCAGCCGGCTTCCACCTTCCACTTCATCATTCCAGCCTCGGGTGTGGAGGGAAATTTGGGCCGCAATACGTACATCGGTCCTGGACAGTGGTTCTATAATACGGGAGTGGCGCGGACCTTTAAGCTGCACGAGCGGCATCAATTGCAGTTCCGCGCGGAGTTTTTCAACGCTTTCAATCACCCGAACTTCTTCACTGATGTGCCCGGCATTACTGCACCGAACGGGTTCAATCAGATTTTCACGCTGCTTGGTCCCAATTTCGGGGATTTCCCTCTAACCATAGCGGGAGCCCGGCAGATCAAGTTCTGGCTGAAGTATTCGTTCTAACGCGAGCCAGGTTCACCAGTCGGATTGAGAACCCGTCCCGGATCAAAAGCCGGGGCGGGTTTTTTTGTAGGCCGTCTTACGTACGAGAGGGAGTTTAATAGGCCCAGCGAAGAAGCACAGCGCCTGTGGTATAGCCTGCGCCGACCGTCACAATCAGGACAAGGTCGCCCTTGCGCAGCCGCCCCTGCTCAACGGCGTCGCGCAGGCCCAGGGGAATGGTGGCTGCAGTGGTGTTGCCATAGCGGTCGATGTTGACCATGACCTTCGAATCATCGATGCCCAGGCGCTCCTGAGTCGCGCGAATGATCCGCAAGTTGGCCTGGTGCGGCACGAGCAAAGCCAAATCGTCCTTTGTGAAGCCGTTCTTTTCGAGAAGACGTACCGCCATCTCAGCCATCCGCCGGACAGCATATTTGAAAACCTGTGAGCCCTCCTGATGGACGTAGTGCATGCGCCTCTGGACCGTTTCGTTGGAAGGAGGATTAAGCGATCCCCCGCCAGGCATGTACAGGAATTGGCCGCCTGAGCCATCCACGTCGTGCTCGAAATCGATGATCCCCTCATCGTTGCCAGAAGGCTCTACGAGCACGGCGCCTGCGCCATCACCGAATAAAACGCAGGTGGCGCGGTCCGTGTAATCCAGGATAGAAGTCATCGTGTCGCTGCCGATCACCAGCGCTTTCCTGTGTGTGCCTGCACCGACAAACTGTGCGCCGACCGTCAGGGCATAGGAGAATCCCGAGCAGGCGGCGGATAGGTCAAATCCCCAGGCTTTGTTGGCGCCAATGCGCTGCTGGACGAGGCAGGCGGTCGCAGGGAAGAACATATCGGGCGTGACGCTCGCGAGAACGATGAGGTCAATCTCTTCGGCGTTGGTTCTGGTTTGTGCCAAAACGCATTTTGCGGCCTCTGTGGCCATATGCGAAGACGCCATTCCATTTTCGACTTTGTGCCGCTCGCGAATGCCGGTACGGGTGCGAATCCACTCGTCGTTGGTATCAACAATTTTCTCAAGGTCGGCGTTGGTAAGCACACCCGGCGGGACATACCCGGCCACACCAGTAATTTTTGCCGCAATTCTGTGGGACATGATGCTCCTTGGATCGCCTTCCCTGGCCGGAGAAACGTAAATCTTATGCGATACGCTGTGGTGTTACAAGGCGCGGTCCAGTCTTATGTGCGCGCCGGGAGAATCTCGTAGCGCCAGGTGAGGCTGGCGGTTTTCTTGAGCATCATTGCGACCGAACAATATTTTTCTTCGCTGAGCTCGATGGCGTGCTTCACGGCTCCGTCGTCGAGCGACCCGTGCAGCCGGTAGAGGATCTCCAGCTTGGTCCAGACTCTGGGAGGGTTGGGCGCGCGCTCACCGGAGCAGATGACCTCGAGAGCATCGAGCTTTTGGCGTTTCTTTTCGAGGATGGTCACCACGTCGGTTGCCGTGCACGCGCCTAGAGCCATTAACAACACTTCCATGGGGCTAGGAGCCACATTTGAAGTGCGGTCCGAATCCATGGGCATGGCATGGCCCGAAGGGCTCGTGGCCACGAATTTTTGCTCGCCAATCCATTTCACGGAAGAAGTATCCATGCGGCCTCCCGCAGAAAGAATAGCAGGAGCGGGTTTGAGGAAGGAAGCAACGGGAAAGAAGGATTTTCTTGGATGGGTGCGCCTGGCGGCTTAGCGGTTCATCAAGGCGCTCGCAGTAGGCGCTTGATGGCGCGTATTACTTCTTTCTCGTGCATAGGGCCGCGAATGATTTTGACTTCCCGGCCTTCGCGGGAGACCAGGACGCTCGCCGGCAAACCGCCTTCGAAGCCCATATTGCGCGAAAGCTCGTCGCGACCCATCAGAACTGGAAAATTGATGGCGGAACTGCCGCCGTCGACGGTGAAGCGCTCGGTGTCCACGAAACTCTTCACGGATTCCTCGCCCTGATCGTCAATGGCCACAGCCACGACGGTGAATCCTTTGTCCTGGAATCCGTTTTGCAGTTTGATCAGTTGAGGTATCTCATCGCGGCAGCCGGAGCACCACGTGGTCCAGAAGTTGATCAGCACGACTTTGCCTTTATAACTGGCAAAATCGACCCACTCGCCATCCGCGCTGGGCATCACGGCATGCGGCAAGGGTTGGCTCATGTCGGCCATGTTGCTGCTGGCATCGTCGCCAGAAGCCTCCGCGAACCAGGAAAAATCCGGATTGAAATAGCGGATCACAATGACCGCGCTCACGATGCAGCCGAGCAAAGAAATGACCGCTTTTTTCATAGGAATTCGAACCTGCGAAGCGTGCCCCGAGTCCTGGTTCTTCCCCGGTGCCGCTACTTTCAGGATAGCCAGATGGATTACGCTTGTGGCGCTGGGGTGTCGAAAGAGTTTCTGTCGAAGGCTTGGGATGCGGCCCGCGCGGCTATCTTTGAGCTTGATTTCGTTTCGGCAATGCGTAAGTTGGTAGGGAGTCTTCCGGAGGAGATATCGCATGGCAATTCGAATGACACGTGTGATCGGCTTGCTGATGATGGTTTCGTTGGCGCTCGCACTGCTCGTTTTCGCGCGCCACAGCTTTGCTAAACCGGCGCAGAGCGGAATGGGGGGCGAAGCCAAAGAGCAACCCTACGTCATCGAGTACTACTACAAAACAAAATGGGGCCACGCCGAGGAATTCCTGACGCTGTTCAAGAAGAACCATTACCCGGTTTTGAAGAAGCAGATCGAGATGGGACGGATGCTAAGCGTGACGATGGTGGGGCCGCGCTATCACACGACCGAAGACGGACGCTGGGATTATCGCGTGACCATCGTGTTCAAAAATGCTACAGTGGCCAACGACAATTTTGACAGTTCCGGGATCATCAAGCAGCTCTATCCCGATCAGGAGACGTACAAGAGGGAAGAGCAGCGGCGCTTCGAAATCCTGGACGCACACTGGGATCTGCCCATCAAGGATGTGAATCTCGATGCGAAATGACTTTGCAAGACCGTGGAGGATGGGGGTTCGCCTAGAGGAAGCACATGCCGTGCTCATGGAAAGCTCTAGAGAGACAGAACCACAGCGCAGAGAAAAGTTACCCTAGTGTCGTTCACAGCTGCGTAATTAGACTCTTTATAATTAAATGCAGGAATTCATACTGGCGCTACTTCCCAAGCGGTGAAATTCCGGTGCGCACGAGACTTCGATGTGCCTGTGATATCCTCAAGAAGATTCCTTCAAAAGCGGGGCTGTTTGTCTGACTAACTTACCGGAAGATTTGGACCAAACCATAGAAGAGGCGTGGCAACGTGCAAATGCTGTACAGGGATTCATGGCAGAGAATGAACTGCGTTTCCTGGCGACTCTGGCCGCTTGCACTCCTGCCGATGGCTTCATCGTAGAAATCGGCAGCTTCAAAGGAAAATCAACGGTCGCGCTGGCTACCGTATGTAACCGCTATGGCTTCGATCCGGTGGTGGCTATCGACCCGCACGCAGGGCTTTCCTACCTTGGCCCTGATATGCCGCAGCAAACTCAGACCTTCGACGAGTTTCTCGCTTCCTTGAAAAGCGCTGGCGTCGAACACAAAGTGGAGTTCCATCGCTCGTTTTCCCGAGATGTCACAAATCACTGGAACCGGCCCATTCGATTGTTGTGGATCGATGGCGACCATTCTTACAGGGGATGCAAAGAGGACTTCGACCTCTTCTCTCGATACTTGCAGAACGGAGCTGTCGTCGCCTTCCACGATGCACTAAACGCGTTTGATGGGCCGATCCGCGTGTTTATAGAAGAGATTCTTCGTTCCGACCGCTTTGGCCCAGCAGGTTTTGTGCATTCCATTGCTTGGGCGCAGTATCGGCCTCGCGAAGGGGGCCTGTTTCGCAAACGGCGGACACAACTCGACCACCTTGCATCGAAACTCATACCTTTCGTGCGGGATGGCAGTTCTCTAGGTGGATTGCGTAAAATCGCTTACAAACTCAATCGTTCGCGTGTCCCGCGAAAATTGATTTCTCCCAAAGCGTGGGTGAGATTGATTTCGATGAGTGGCGCCGTTGTCGAAAAATAAAAAGCGGCTCCCGTTGCCGGTAGTCCTTGTCTGGGGTTCTCCTTTTCCTTGGTGCACCTGCTCCACTGAAGCCTTGCGAACGTTAGGAGGACAGGCTGAATGGAAGGTTTCAGGAGTTGCGGGGGCCGGTGGTGGCGGCGACTTCGATGATGGGATTGGGCATAGCGCGCATGGTGCGGACGAAGATTTCAACAATCTCGGCGTCAAATTGCGCGTTGGCGCAGCGTTCGAGCTCAGAGAGCGCATCTGTGGCGTGGCGAGCCTTCTTGTACGTTCGGTCGCTGGTAATCGTGTCGTAGGCGTCGGCAACGGCTATGATGCGCGCGCCCAGCGGAATCTGGTCTCCCACAAGGGCATCCGGATAACCGGAGCCATCGAAGAACTCGTGGTGATGCAAGACCATCTCGCGAATACGCGCCAACGGCTTTAATGGGTCTAGGATTTTCGCGCCAAATTTGACGTGGGACTTCATCGTTTCCCACTCGTCGGGATTCAGCGGGCCGCTCTTGTTCAGAATATTTTCGGGTATGCCGACTTTCCCGATGTCGTGTAGGACGGCGCCCAAGCGGATTTCTTCGACCTCCGCATCAGACATTTCCATCGCTTCGGCGATCAATGCCGCGTAAGCGGACACTTTCTGCGAGTGGCCCTGGGTGTAATGGTCCTTGGCATCAATGGCGAAGGCCAGCGAAGTCACAGTGTCCAGAACGGCCTGCGGTAGCGCTTGCGGGCCGTGGGAAGGCACGGCGGGAGGCTTGCCGTTGTTGGCCTCGGTGGCCGCCAGGGATTCCGTGAATTGCGTCAGACGCTGGTAAATCTCCTCGAAGGCTTCGGGGCCGGTAGCGAAAAGCCGTTTGAGGGTGACGCCCAGATAGGCTTCGAGGACGTCGCGCTTCCACTTTTTGGCTTCGTTCGGATCAAAGTGATCGGCGGTGGAGACGGCGTTGCCGCCCTGATGCTTTGAGAGGTACATGGAAGCGTCGGCGACCTGAATCAATTCCTGCGGAGAGGAGCCGTGGAGTGGGTAGCAAGCGATGCCGAAGCTCGCGCTAATGTTTTTCTCGCGGAGCAGCGGATCCGCGGAAACCCAGCCGCGCAGCTTGCTGGCGAGCTGGCGCGCATGCTCCATGTTGGTTTCGGGCATGAGAATGACGAATTCATCGCCGCCATAGCGGGCCACGACGTCGGAGCGGCGGCAGTTGGTTTCCAGAATGTGGCCGACACGCTGGAGGACGAGGTCACCTTCGAGGTGGCCGTAGAAATCATTGACGAACTTGAAGCGGTCGAGGTCCATGAGCACGAGCGCAAAAGCGCGGCCCGCGCGCGTCGAGCGCTTCCATTCTGCGGAAAGCGCTTCCATGAAGAAGCGGTGCGTCTTGACGCCGGTGAGGCCGTCGGTGATGGCTTGTTCCTGCGCTTTCTGGAAAGAGAGCGCGTTATGAAGGGCGCCAGCGATCAGGTCGGCCAGGGTGCGCAGCAGAAGAACTTCTTCCTCGGAGAAGTCCGCTGGAGCCGTCGATTCGATATAAAGAATCCCGTGGAGCTGCTCGGCGTAGAAGACAGGCAAAGCGATCGCGGCGGCGGAATCCGGCAGCATCGGCTTCAAGGCGCTGTCGGCCGGTGAAGCGGCCCGGTAAACAGCCATGTGGCCGTTGCGAGCGACATGGCCAATCAGGCCGGAGCCTAGTGGGATCCGCTTGCCCAACGTTCCGCGACGCTTGCCGGCTTCGGCCTGCACCACGATTTCGCGCGTGGCGTAATCCAGCACGCCAATGCCGATATGGTCGTAGGTCAATCCGCCTTCGAGCTGCTCGGTAATCTTCGCGAGCATTTCGTCTGGGTTGAGCGTAGCGATGGCGTTGCGCGAAATGGTGTTGAGCAGCGAGAGGTGACGTGCCTTGGTGCGCTCTTCGTTGAACAGCCGCGCGTTCTCGATGGCGATGCTGGCTTCGCTGGCCAGGACGCGAAGCAATTCGAGGTGGCCTTCATCGAAGACGCGCTCGTGATCGGAGTAGACGCCCATCGCGCCGATGGCATGGTCGTAGGCCACCAACGGCACGGCGCAGAAGCAGCCCTTGCTACGCAGCGGCTCAATGCCGAGTTTTTTTGCCTCGGTCGTAAAGTCTTCGCGAATGAGGATGGGCTGGCGCGTTCGAATGATGTATTCCGTAAGGTGATTGCCCGCGGGCCGGTTGCGCTTGGGCATGCGCGCGCCGTCAATCATCTCCAGTGCGTAATGGATTTCATCGCGGAGTGGGTCCAACTCGGCGATATAGAAATTCTCCACGTCAAACAAGCGGCGCAGTTCCTCCCAGACCTTGCGCATCAAGTCTTCGCGGTTCAAGGTCGAACTGAGCGCGCGTCCGATTTCGTTCAAAACGTGCAGTTCTTCCGAGCGGCGCGAGGTCTGTTGAATCAGGTAACTGTTCTCGACGGCCATGCCGATCTGGTGGCCCAGCGCGAGAAGCAAGCGCAGTTCCGCGGGCGTGAAGCGGCGGCTATCCGGCGTTCCCAGAAGGAGAACGCCGAAGGCCTGCTCCTTGGCTTGCAAGCTGATGGCGACGACGCTGCGCAATCCTTGCTGTAGCGCCAATTCG
>Ga0187778_10002209_pt1 | contig 13308 bp, 8 predicted proteins | sample 1015_Q2_SP5_20_M_FD_132418 | JGI IMG/M metagenome (GOLD analysis project Ga0187778, IMG submission 132418) | Tropical peat soil microbial communities from peatlands in Department of Meta, Colombia - 1015_Q2_SP5_20_MG | ecosystem: Environmental > Terrestrial > Soil > Wetlands > Peat | place... | reverse complement strand
GAGCCTAATACGCCGGGCTGCGGGTCCGGCGCGAAGGCGCCCGCGATCGCCCAAGCTGCCGCCACTGCCGCACGCTGGGGCGGGCCGGGCGCTGTTTCTTGCTACATTCGTGCTGCCCGAGGCCCTTTGCAGTGCCAACCGCGTCGCACGCAAGGGCCTGCGCCCAGCATGGACAGACACTTTCACGGCGAGACAACCTTTTGAGCCCTGGCAAGATTGCCCCGAGCGGCGGGGCCGTGGCGACTGGCGATTGCCTCGCGCCGGAGTGCGCAACGGCAGACTCCTCAGCTCCTGCGCTGTCGGCGCGGGAGCTCGCCCGCTATTTGCAGGGCACGGATGTTGATCTGGAAGTGGTCGCTTCGACATCCTCGACCAATACCGATCTGGTCGCCCGAGCCCGCGAGCAGGCGCCGCGGCGCCTGGTCCTGCGAGCCGCCGCGCGACAGACGGCCGGACGTGGCCGTCTGGGCCGCGTCTGGCGCGACAGTGCGTCGGGCTCGGTGCTATTTTCGATCGCAGTTCCGTGGTACGGGGATCCGGCCTCGACTTCCACGGTCACGTTGGTCTGTGGGCTTGCTATCGCCGAATGTCTGCGCGCCTTCGACGTGCCGGCGCAGGTCAAGTGGCCCAACGACATCTTGCTCGATGGCCGCAAGCTCGCTGGAATCCTCACGGAGGCCGCGGAGGATCCGCGCGGCAGCCGGACCCTCGTAATTGGCATGGGCCTGAACCTTGCTCTGGAGCCTGCGCAACGGCTGGCCATCGGGGAGCCAGCTGCCGAGCTGGCGGAGATCTTCGGGCGTGCAGCGGTGTGTGCGCAACGCGAACAATGGCTGGCACGCTTTGCAAGGGCGATGATCGCGGCTGTGCGGCAGTTCGAGGCGCGCGGCTTTGCCGGATTGCGCGAGCGCTTTAATGCCTGCTTGGCTTTTTTGGGTATGCCAGTTGCCGTGCGTGCCGCGGGACAAGCGGCGCTGAGCGGCGTCGCGCGTGGCGTCGACGAGCAGGGGCGATTGCTCATCGAGAACGAGGGTAGGGTGCAAGCGATCATCAGTGGCGAAGTGAGCCTGCGCGCCGTCGTAGCGGGCGAGCCCGGGACCACTGGGCGGTAGTATGAGCTGGCTGCTCTTGGACGTCGGTAACTCGACGCTCAAGTGGTCGCTCGTCGCGCAGCTGCCGGCGCCTGCAGCGGGCAGCACTGCAGGCTTCGAGGCCACACGGCCGGAGGCGACCTATGCGCAAGGCGCGCTCGCGATCGATGCCCCCGATCTGACTCAAAAACTTGCGGCCGAGTGGTCGAAGGCGTTTGCCTCGACTGCCGAAGACACGCCGCCTCGAAGCCCGACAGCGGCTTGGGGCTGCGCGGTCGCGGCCCCCGACCGGATCGCCGCCATCGCCGCCGCGCTGCACTTGGCCGGTTCGCCAGCGGCCCAATGGTTTGGCGCCGAGGCCGACTTCGACTTCGGCGGCATCGTGCTGCACAACGGATACTGCGATCCGCAGCAGTTGGGAGCCGATCGCTGGCATGCATTGATCGGTGCGCGAGCGCGCTTTGCGCATGGCGCGCTGCTCGTGGTCAACGCGGGCACGGCCACCACCGTCGACGCAATCAGCGCCGATGGCCGCTTCCTGGGCGGAGTGATCGCGCCGGGCGTCGCATTGATGCGCGCGAGTTTGGCGCGCGGCACGGCGCGGCTTCCGCTGGCCGCGGGCCGGTATGTCGCCCATCCGGACAACACCGATGACGCCATTTGTACGGGTGTTCTCGACGCGCAGATCGGCTTGATCGTGCAGCGCCTGCAGCGGATTCGCGAGTCTGTCGACGGTGCCGTGCAAGTGGTTGTCTCGGGCGGCAATGGTCCCTTGCTGCTGGGATTGCTGCGCGGGCAGGCCGGATTGGGCACAATGACGCTCGAACCCGACTTGGTGCTGCTGGGCTTGTGGCATCGGGCGCATGCCCAGACGACCCAAAGGCCTGCGAACCGGAATCAATGAAGTCGCTGCTGCTTGCGTTGCTAACGGCAAACGCCGTTGTAGGTGCATGGCTGCTGCTCAGCGGTCCGTTGGGCGTTACACGCGAGCCCCAGCGGATGGAGCTGCAAATTGCGCCCAACGATCTTCGGGTGCTCAATGAAGCCGATCTGGCTCGCTTGCGCACCCAGGCCGAACGTGCCGCGGCGGCCAGCACACCATCGCCAACGCCCAAGCCGGAACCCGTGCCGGTGGAAACGCCGTCCCTGGCATGTGTGGAAATCGGCAATTTTCCCTCGGAAGCCTCTGCCAAGAAGGCACGTGCCCGCCTGGCCGCTATCGGCCTTTCGGAGCGCACCACCCTTACGACGGCGGCTCATGCAACGCGCCTGCGCGTGACCGGCGTGGATGCCGCAACGGAGGCGCGCATCGACGAGATTCTGAAGGACTATCCCAAGCAGCAGCTCGAGCACTGCAAGCAGGCGGTCGGCGCCCGCTAGGCGGCGCGCCTACTGGGTGACATAGCCGGTGAGCAGTGCCCGGTGCCACTCCATGCGCCCGCGCCGATGCGCGAGCTCGGCCATCGAGCGAAAGTCGTAGGGCACGGCAATCAACGCGCAGCTCCAGCGCTCTGCGATCCGTTCAACGATCGCGTAGCGCGCATCGGGCGAGCCGTTTTCGACGACGTGCGGATGCGGTTGGCTGGCCACATAGCCCGGCAGCCCGACGCTGCCGGGGTTGACGACGAGCTGTCCGCCGGCGGTGCGGACACTTCGCGGCACGTGACTGTGCCCGCACACAACCAGGGCGGCACGGGTATCGCCCAGGCGCTCCGCGAGTTCCTGCGCGCTGGCCAGTCGCAGATGGCCCGGCTCGACCGATTCGATCAGATACACAAGGTCGCTTTGCGGCGTACCGTGGCACAGCAAGACATCGTCGGCGTACTGCGCGCACGGCCCCAGGCCAGCGATCCAATCGAGTTCCCGCGCCGAGAGCTGGGAGCGCGCGAACTCGTCCGAGACGCCGCGTCGCATGCTGGTGTCGAGAATCTGGCGCTCATGGTTGCCTGCGAGCTGCGTCCACGGCTGCGCCATCAAGTATTCGGCGGTTTCCCGAGGCATCAGCGGACCCGAAAGGCTATCGCCCAGATTCACCACGGCATCGACGCCGCGCCGTGTGAAGTCGGCGACCACCGCCTCGAGTGCCGACAAGTTGCCGTGGATGTCGGAGACCACCGCGATGCGCATGGATTCCATGGTCGAGTCCCCCCGGGGTTCCGATCAGCGCTTCGGCCCAGCCGGCAGCGCCGCCTTCGCACCCAACAGGCGCAGCAGTGCGGGCTCGAGCCCTTCGAGCTTGGCCACGCGCTGCGCCAGCGCCGCCCGATCCGGTTCTCGCTGGCGCGCGCCCCAGATGGGCTGCGGAAAATGCGCGTCGTCGGGGTAGCGCGCGATCACATGCCAGTGCAAATGCGGCGTGACGTTGCCCAGGCTGGCGAGATTGACCTTGTGGGGTGCAAGCACTTGGCGCAATGCCAGCTCGGACGCGAATACCGCCGCCATGAGGCGCTCGCGTTCATCGGCCGCGAGATCGCTCATCTCGCGCACGTGGGCGTTCCAGACGACGCGCAGCAGACCCGGATACGCAGGGTCGTCGGCCAGCACCACGCGCAGCGCCGCCTCGCGCCACAGGACGCGCCCGCCGTCGTGCCGGCACAGCTCGCAGCCCGCATTCACAGCAGCACGCGCTCGATGCCGCCCGCGTTGGCGCGCGCGACAAAATCCGCAAGCCAGTTTTCGCCCAGCGTGCGCCGCGCGAGTTCGACCACGATGTACTGTGCCTCCAGATCAACGTCATCGCGGTAGCGCGCCAGTCCTTGCAGACAAGCGGGGCAGGACGTGAGCACCTTGCATGCGCCGTCAAACCCGTCGGAGCGCATTCGGGCCAGGTCGCCGCTGAGTTCCTGCTGCTTGCGAAAGCGCACCTGGGTCGCGATGTCCGGGCGCGTGGCCGCCATCGTGCCGGCCTCGCCGCAGCACCGATCGCTCCTGCGAATGTGGCCGGCCTCGGCGGTGCGTAACAGGGAGTTGACGGTTTTGAGCGGATCTTGGCGCTTGAGCGGACTGTGGCACGGATCGTGGTAGACGTAGCGTACGCCCTCGGCAGCGTCGACGCGCACTCCCTTGTCGAGCAAGAACTCGTGGATGTCCACGATGCGGCAGCCGGGGAAAATCGCTTCGAAGTTGTAGCCCTGCAACTGATCCAAGCAGGTGCCGCAGCTCACGATCACCGTCTTGATATCGAGGTAATTGAGCGTGTTGGCGACGCGATGCAGCAGCACCCGGTTGTCGGTGATGATCTTTTGCGCGCGGTCGAACTGGCCGCTGCCCCGCTGGGGATAGCCGCAGCAAAGGTAGCCGGGCGGTAATACCGTTTGCACACCGCAGTGCCATAGCATGGCCTGGGTAGCCAGGCCCACTTGGGAGAACAGTCGCTCCGAACCGCAACCCGGAAAATAGAACACCGCCTCCGCATCGGTGCGCGTCCGATGCGGATCGCGCAAGATGGGGACCGTGCGCGCATCTTCGATGCCCAACAGGCTGCGCCCGGTGCGACTCGGCAATGTGCCGGGCAGCCGCTTGTTGACGAAATGAATCACCTGGGAGCTCGCGCTGGCGGCCCCGGTGGTCGCGGGCGGGTGACGCGTCTGGCGCCTGGCGGAAAGCGCGAAGAGGCGATGCGCCGCGCGCTGCAGCGCATAGCCGCCCTGGACGAAACCCGCCCGCAGCAGCTTGATGGTGCGCGGACGGGTGGCATTGAGAAACGCCATCGACACAAACGCAGCCGGACGCAATCGCGCCTTGCCCGTGCGCCGTACCAGATCGCGCATGACCATCGACACGTCGCCGAAATCGATGTCGACCGGGCACGGCGTCGCACACTTATGGCACAGCGTGCAGTGATCGCTGATGTCGCTAAATTCGTCCCAGCGGCCCCGCGGCACGCCACGCCGGGTCTGCTCCTCGTACAAAAACGCTTCGACCAACAGCGAGGTCGCCAGAATCTTGTTGCGCGGCGAGTACAGCAGGTTGGCGCGCGGCACGTGCGTCGCGCACACGGGCTTGCACTTGCCGCAGCGCAGGCAATTCTTGACGGCATCCGAAACGCTGTTCAGGTCGCTGTGTTGCAGAATCAGCGATTCGTGTCCGAGCAAGTTAAAGCTTGGCGTATAGGCGCGTCCCAAGTTGGCGCCGGCCAGCAGCTTGCCGGCGTTGAAATGACCCTGCGGGTCGACGCTTCGCTTGAACTCGGCAAAGGGCTGCAGCTCTTCGTCGCGCAAAAATTCGAGCTTCGTGATGCCGATGCCGTGCTCCCCGGAGATGACGCCACCCAGCTCGCGCGCGACTTCCATGATGCGCGCCACGGCGCGGCCTGCCGTCTGCAGCATCTCGTAGTCGTCGGAATTCACGGGTATGTTGGTGTGCACGTTGCCATCGCCCGCATGCATGTGCAGTGCGATGAAAACCCGGCTCTTGAGCACCCGTGCATGAATCGCGTCGCAACCCCGAAGCACCGGGCCGAAGATGGCGCCCCCGAAGATTCGCGCCAGCGGGGCGCGCACCTCCGTCTTCCAGGACACGCGCAGCTTGCCTTCCTGCAACTGGTGAAAGTCGCCTTGCTCGCGCAGCAGCAGCCAGCGCGCCCGGGTGGCTTCGATGAGTTCCAGCGCGCGCGCCAGCCGATCGCCCAGAAGCTCGCTGCGCGCCTGTACCGAGGAGTCCGGATCCTCGCTGCGGCCGAGCTCCAGGTCCGAGCGCAGGTATTGCTCCAGGGCATCGAGCAGTCGCAGCTTGTTGCCGACCGACAGTTCGATGTTGATGCGTTCGATGGCGTCGGTGTACTCGCCCATGCGCGCCAAGGGGATGACGACGTCCTCGTTGATTTTGAATGCGTTGGTGTGTTTCGCGATGGCGGCCGTGCGCGCCCGGTCGGCCCAGAGGGACTTGCGCGCCTCTGCACTGGCCGCGACAAAGCCCTCGCCACCGCGCGCGTTGGCAAGCTGCACCACACGCGCCGCGGCTCGCGCCACCGCCGCCTCGTCGTCGCCTACGATGTCGCCCAGCAGAATCATGCGGGGCAGGCCGCCGCGGGGCGATCGCGTCGAATAGCCCACCGCGCGCAGGTAGCGGGCATCGAGATGCTCGAGGCCGGCCAGACGCGCGCCGCCCGGGGTGCCATCGAGAAAGCCCTTGATCTCGACAATACTCGGGATCGCCTCGCGTACGGGGCCGAAGAATTCGAGGCAGAAGCTGCGCACCTGACGGGGCATGCGATGAACGATCCAGCGCGCGGCCGTGATCAAACCGTCGCAACCTTCCTTTTGCACCCCCGGAAGACCGCCCAGGACCTTGTCGGTCACGTCTTTGCCCAGACCGACCTTGCGAAAGGTTCTGCCCGCGATCTGCAGCACCTCCCGGCGCAACTCGCGCGCCTGCTCCGGGGGCCGCGCGCCGTCCTTCCAAACGAGCTCGAAGCACGCCGTCGCAACCTCGTGGATTTTGCCCAGGTTGTGGTCCAGGCGGCTGACCTCCAGCCAGTTGCCCTGCGCGTCGACCATGCGCCACCACGCGAGGTTGTCGACAGCGGTGCCCCAGAGCACAGCTTTCTTGCCGCCGGCGTTCATCGCGATATTGCCGCCGACGCATGAGGCGTCGGCCGACGTCGGATCGACGGCAAACACGAAACCGGCGCGCTCGGCGGCCTCGGCCACGCGCCGTGTGACCACGCCGGCCTGCGATCGCACCGTCGGGACCGGCTGCGCCAGGCCGGGAAGGACGACGAACTCGACTTCGCCGCAGCGCTCGAGCTTCTCGGTGTTCATCACGGCGCTGCGCTCGGTAAGCGGGACCGCGCCACCGGTATAGCCCGTGCCCCCGCCGCGCGGGATGATCGTCAGTCCGAGCTCGATGCAGTCACGCACCAAGCGGGGGACTTCCTCCTCCCGATCGGGGTGCAAAACGACGAACGGGTACTCGACCCGCCAATCGGTGGCGTCCGTAACGTGCGAGACGCGCGCAAACGCATCGAAGCGGATGTTATCGGCCCGCGTGTGACGGCCCAGCAGTCTGCGGGCACGGCGGCGCAACTCGCGAACCTGAACAAAGGCAGCTGCAAATTCGTGCACGGCGCGCCGCGCCGCATCGAGCAGCAAGCCCACTTTCGCGTCGCGCTCCGCGTCGGCTGGCTCCCGCCGCGCCTGGATCTCGCGCAGGCGGTGCTCCAGGGTCTCCAGCAGCGAGGCCCGGCGTCGGGGGCTTTCGAGCAGGTCGTCTTGCAAGTATGGATTGCGCTGCACGACCCAGATCTCGCCCAGAACTTCGTAGAGCATGCGGGCGCTGCGCCCCGTGCGGCGCTCGGCGCGCAGCGCATCGAGCGTGATCCAGGCCTCCGGCCCAAGCAGCCGGATGACGATTTCCCGATCCGAAAACGAGGTGTAGTTGTACGGAATTTCGCGCAGCCGTGCCGGCGGCTCCAAGGCCGTGTCGGTGGACAGAAGTCGTTTCGGATCCTGCGGCGCGGTCATGACGGTGGGCAGCGTCGTGGGCCGCCCCTGGGGGCATTGCGGCGCCGCCCGGGGCGGCGCCACCGCCTTGTGGACAAGTCCCAAGTGTATCTGGCGCTGCAAACCGATACCCCACATCGACCTAAGGTAAAAAACGCCGGGTGGCGCGGTTCGGACAGACCGCAGCGCCGCGGTTTTGGGCTCGATCAAAGCGGCAGGGGTGGCTCGCGCATGGCGGCGAGTTGCTCGCGCAACTCCAAAATCCGCGCTTCCCAGTAGCGCGGCTCCCGGAACCAGCCAAAGGCGGCCGGAAACGCAGGGTCGTGCCAGCGCCGGGCGATCCATGCGGCATAGTGGATGAGCCGCAGCGTGCGCAGCGCCTCGATCAACAGCAGCTCCTTGCGCTCAAAGGGCACGAAGAGCTCGTAGCCGCGCAACACATCGCGCAGCTGCCCGGCCATCTCGCCGGCATCGCCCGAGAGCAGCATCCACAGATCCTGCACGGGCGGCGCCATACAGCTGTCGTCAAAGTCCACGAAAACCGGGCCCGGCTGGGCTCCCGATTCATTCCACAGCACGTTGCCGCCGTGGCAATCACCGTGCACACGCTGATACCGGACCGGAGCGGCGCATGCGAGGGCCTCACCCACCTGCTCGAGGGCCTGCTCGACGAGGTCGCGGTACAGCGAGGAGAGCTCCGGCGGAAGCCAGCCGTGGGAAAGCAGATACGCGCTGGGCTCGCTGCCAAAAGTCGCAACGTCCAGCTGCCGGCGGGCAAGAAACGGGGAGCGGCGGCCCACCACGTGCAACCGCCCCAGGAAGCGACCCATACGCTCGCGCACCACGGGGTCGGAGAGCTCCGGCGCGCGTCCGCCGCGGCGCTCAAAGATTGCGAAGCGAAACTCGCCGGCATGCTGCAGGGTTCGTCCCCCGCAAGTCAGCGGCGGGACAGCCGGCACTTCGGCTTGCACCAGTTCCTCCAAAAACGCGTGTTCCTCGAGAATCTGGGCATCGCTCCAGCGGCCCGGCCGGTAGAACTTCACCACCACGGGTGGGCGTTCGCGGTGCGAGGCCATGTCTTCGAGCCCGACCTGAAAAACCCGGTTCTCGTAGCTGTTCAGAGCCAGCACCTGGCCCGAGGCGCGCGCACCTTCGAGCGGCCCTCGGCCCTGGAGCGCCTCGTCGATGGCGTTGAGGATGGCATCGGGCGAAAGGCCGGCAAAAGGTTCCTCGGACCTTCCTTTGCCGCCGTCAGCCGCTTCCAAACAGTTGGATTGGGACGACATTGCCTCGGGCGCGTTCCGGTTTGTCATCGACACATACTAGTTCGCATGGTAGAAGCGCGGGCGGCCGTGCGCCCGCGCAAAAGCGCGCTCCAACAGACTCCGGGACCTCGGCTGCGACCTCGGCGCCGGATCCGAACACAACACAAAATGGATTTTCACTTTCTCAAGGAACTGTACGCGAGCTTTGTCCGCGACAGGGCCATCTCCCATCACTTTCGACGGTTTCCGCTGCTCGAGACGCTGTTGCGCGGCGCGGCCCCGCGCGAAGTGCCCACGACCATGGCCGCGACCCTGGCCGCGGCGTCCCGCAGCCACGTTTCGGAACTGCTCGAGCAGTTGCAATCGCACCCGCACGGCCTGACGGAGGCGCAAGCCTCGGAGCGGCGCGCAGTGCACGGCTGGAACGAGGTCGGCCAGGAGAAACCGCTGCCGTGGTGGGTGCACCTGTGGCAGTGCTACCGCAACCCGTTCAACTTGCTTTTGACGCTGCTCGCGGCGCTGTCGTACTACACCGAAGACATCAAGGCGACGATCGTGATTGGCTCCATGGTCTTGCTCTCCACGCTCATCCGCTTCGTGCAGGAGTCGCGCTCGAACCGCGCCGCGGAAAAGCTCAAGGAGATGGTCAGCACGACGGCCACGGTACTGCGCCGGGACCCGGTCGAGATCGCCGCCGAGGAAGCGCGCAAGTACTTCCAGGCGATTCTGCGGCCCAAGCCCCCGCGCCGCATCGAAATCCCGATCAAGCGCCTGGTACCGGGCGACGTGATCGCGCTGTCGGCCGGCGACATGCTCCCGGCCGACGTGCGGCTGTTGAGCGCAAAGGATCTGTTCGTCAGTCAGGCGACGATGACGGGCGAGTCACTGCCGGTGGAGAAATTTGCCGAACTGCGCTCCGAGCCCAGCACCAACCCGCTCGAACTGGAAAACCTCGCCTTCATGGGCACCAACGTGGTCAGCGGCTCGGCGCTGGCCGTCGTGGTGACGACCGGCGACCGGACATATTTTGGTGCGCTGGCGCAGCGCGTCACGGCAACCGACCGCACTCCGACGGCCTTCCAGGCCGGAGTCAATCAGGTCAGCTGGCTGCTGATCCGCTTCATGATGGTGATGACTCCCATCGTGCTGCTCATCAACGGCCTGACCAAGGGCAACTGGATGGACGCCTTCTTGTTCTCCTTGTCCGTGGCCATCGGACTCACGCCCGAGATGCTGCCGATGATCGTGACCTCCACGCTGGCCAAGGGAGCGGTGTTTCTCTCGCGCAAGAAGGTCATCGTCAAGCGACTCGACGCGATCCAGAACTTCGGGGCCATGGATGTGCTGTGCACCGACAAGACCGGCACGCTCACGCAGGACCGCATCTTTCTGTCCCGCCACCTCGACGCCTTCGGCACCGATTCCGATACGGTGCTCGAATATGCCTATCTGAATAGCTACCACCAAACGGGCCTGAAGAACCTGCTCGACGTGGCGGTGCTCGAGCACGCGCAGATGCGCAACCAGGGTACGATCGCCGCGACCTTCCGCAAAATCGACGAAATCCCCTTTGACTTCACGCGCCGGCGCATGTCGGTGGTGGTCGCAACGCCCGATGCCGCCGGCCAGGAAGTGCAGCACCGCCTGATCTGCAAGGGTGCCGTCGAGGAGGTTCTCGCCGTGTGCTCGCAGGTTCAGCGCGCGGCACAAGTCGAGCCGCTCACTGCCCAGTTGCTCGCAGGCGTCCGCGCCGTGACCGCCGAACTCAACGCCGAGGGTTTGCGCGTGGTGGCCGTGGCCGCGCGCGACTCGGCCGCGACGCAAGACAGCTACGGCCTGGGCGACGAGCGCGATCTCACCCTGATCGGCTACATCGCGTTTCTCGATCCGCCCAAGGAGTCGAGCAAACCCGCACTCGACGCGCTGGCCGCTCACGGAATCGCGGTCAAGATCCTCACCGGCGACAACGATCTGGTCACTCGGAAGATCTGCCGCGAGGTCGGTCTGGACGCCGAGCACATCGTGGTGGGCGCCCAAATCGAGGCATTGGACGAAGTGCAGCTGGCGCAAACGGTCGAGGAGCGGCACGTCTTTGCGCGTCTGACGCCCGCGCACAAGGAGCGGATCGTGCGCGCCCTGCGCTCGCGCGGCCATGTCACCGGGTTTTTGGGCGACGGTATCAACGATGCGCCGGCCCTGCGTGCGGCCGACATCGGCATTTCGGTCGACAGTGCGGTGGACATTGCCAAGGAGGCCGCCGACATCATCTTGCTCGAAAAGAGCCTGCTCGTCCTCGAGGAAGGCGTGGTGGAGGGGCGCCGCACTTTCGCCAACATGCTCAAATACATCAAGATGACGGCCAGCTCGAACTTCGGCAACGTCTTCTCCGTGCTCGTGGCCGGCGCCTTTCTGCCCTTTTTGCCCATGCTGCCGCTGCAGCTGCTGGTGCAAAACCTCCTCTACGACATCTCGCAGATCGCCATTCCCTTCGACAACGTCGACGCGGAGCTGCTGCAGTTGCCCCAGCGCTGGCGCCCGCAGGACCTGGGCCGGTTTATGGTGGTCTTCGGACCCGTGAGCTCGGTGTTCGACATCTGTACGTTCGCGCTGATGTGGTGGGGGTTCGGCGCCACCTCCGAGAGCCACCAGGCGCTGTTTCAGGCCGGCTGGTTCGTCGAAGGGCTGGCCACGCAGACGCTGATCGTGCACATGATCCGCACGGCCAAGATCCCCTTTGTGCAAAGCCGTGCGGCGACGCCGCTGCTGGTGATGACCGCTTTGGTCGTGGTGAGCGGCATGTACCTGGTTATGGGGCCCGCAGCACCGCTGTTTAAGTTCGCGCCCCTGCCCGGAGCCTACTTTCCATGGGCGGCATTGATCATTTTGGGCTACGTGTGCCTCACCCAGGTGGTCAAGCACGCCTATCTGCGCCGCTACGGCTGGCAGTAAAGCGAGTTTCGCACGCTAACGCGCAAGACCCCGCGGGCGACGGCGGGCAGCGCCCGCGGTCGCGGTGCTCGGAGTCGCAAAGCTCCCATACAATAGCGGCCGCGATGTCGGCCAACGAATACCTGCGCCGCATTCTCAACGCGCGCGTCTACGACGTCGCCACCGAGACTGCGCTCGAACCCGCCGCCTGCCTCTCGGCGCGCCTGGGCAACCGGATTTTGCTCAAGCGCGAGGACTTGCAGCCGGTGTTCAGCTTCAAGCTGCGCGGCGCCTACAACAAGATGGTCGGCCTGGACAAGGCCACGCGCGCGCGCGGCGTGATCGCGGCCTCGGCGGGCAACCACGCCCAGGGCGTCGCGCTGGCCGCCCAGCAGCTCGGCGGACCTGCGGTGATCGTCATGCCGGTGACCACGCCGCAAGTCAAGATCGACGCAGTCCGCAACCGCGGCGCCGAGCTCGTGCTCACGGGCGACTCGTACTCCGACGCCTACGCGCACGCCGTCAAGCTCCAGGCCAAGCGTCGCCTGACCTTCGTGCACCCGTTTGATGATCCGGATGTCATTGCCGGCCAGGGGACCATCGGCCTGGAGATTTTGCGCCAGCACCACGCGCAGCAGTCCGGTCCCATTCACGCCATCTTCGTTCCCATCGGAGGCGGCGGGCTGATGGCCGGCATCGCGAGCTACGTCAAGGCAATTCAGCCCCACGTCAAGCTCATCGGCGTGCAGGCCAAAGACTCCGACGCCATGGCGCGCTCCATAGCCTCGGGGCGGCGGGTGCGCTTGGCCGAAGTCGGGCTGTTCTCCGACGGCACCGCGGTGCGCGTCGTAGGCCGTCATACCTTTGCCTTGTGCCGCCGCTACGTCGATGCGATCGTCACCGTCGACACCGACGCGCTGTGCGCGGCCATCAAGGACGTGTTCCAGGACACTCGCGCCGTTTTGGAGCCTGCCGGGGCGCTCGCGGTTGCCGGCTGCAAGCACTACGTCGAGCGCGAGGGGCTGCGGGACTGCAACTTGGTCGCGGTTGCCAGCGGCGCGAACATGAACTTCGACCGCCTGCGCTTCGTGGCCGAGCGCGCCGAGGTCGGCGAGCGGCGCGAGGCGCTGTTTGCCGTGACGCTTCCCGAGGAGCGCGGCTCGTTCAAGCGCTTTTGCGCGCTGGTGGGCACGCGCAATGTGACCGAATTTAACTATCGCATTTCCGACAGCAAGATCGCGCACATCTTCGTGGGCATCCAAACGGCCGGGCGCGATGACGCCCGTTCCCTGGCGCGGATTTTCGTGCGCGCGGGCTTTGCAACGCTGGACCTCACCGACGACGAGCTCGCCAAGCTGCACCTGCGCCATCTCGTCGGCGGCCACTCGCCGCTTGCGGTCGACGAGCGCATCTTTCGCTTCGAATTTCCGGAGCGACCCGGCGCGCTGATGCGCTTTCTCACGTCCATGTCGCCCAACTGGAACATCTCGCTGTTTCACTACCGCAACCAGGGCTCCGATTACGGCCGCATTCTGGTCGGTCTGCAGGCCCCGCGGCGCGACCGCGGCGCGCTCAAGCGCT
>Ga0187778_10002207_pt1 | contig 13315 bp, 13 predicted proteins | sample 1015_Q2_SP5_20_M_FD_132418 | JGI IMG/M metagenome (GOLD analysis project Ga0187778, IMG submission 132418) | Tropical peat soil microbial communities from peatlands in Department of Meta, Colombia - 1015_Q2_SP5_20_MG | ecosystem: Environmental > Terrestrial > Soil > Wetlands > Peat | place... | reverse complement strand
TAAAAGCCGTCATTCAACGATGACAAGGACTCTGCTTCTTGCATGAACGACACGATTAACGTTGAGGAGATGGCTCAGGCTATCCAATGCTGTAGAACGGAGCGGCCCCGGCTTCGGAGAGGCCGCACCGTGCTCGTACAGCGCACAGGCACGTACGTCCAGCGGGTCGAGTTCAACGCCCAGAAGTGGGGGGCGGCGTGCGAGAACCTGAGCATGATGGTGAAAAACAGGCGGATCTCCTTTCCGAACGACTCCGACCTCATCGCCGAGCTTGAGGTCTTTACGTCCGCGTCACCTTCAGCGGAGTGCCTGACTACACGCTCCAGCGCGGCCACGACGCCGCGATCCGGGCCCTGTGCCTCGTGACGTACGACCAAAGCGCGGAGGAGATCGAGCCCTGGGAGATCTGGTACAGCTACTGAGACTGACGATTGGTGGTTCGTGTAAGCTCGCGTTGTGCGCGGTGCTTGCAACGTCGCGGCGTGGGAGATCGGATTTCGTTTCAACGGATTAACGTCCGGTCGAGCCCACGGTTCTCTCCCGAATCGGCGACACCGAAGCCCGCTGAGGAGCGCTCGGATCTAGATCATAGCAGCAAAATCCTGTCCAAGCGCGTGCTCAGAGAGCGCTACACTATCTCCCCGTGTACGGAAATCGTGTAGTCTTTAATGGTGATGTTCTTGTGTGCCTTTTCCAGTGCCCGTCGGACCACGACCTCAATGCCCGAGCAGCACGGAACTTCCATGTGCACGATAGAGAGCGATTGTATATCCTGTCTCTGGAAGATGTCAGTCAGTTTGTCCACGTACTCGTCTATGGTTTGATCCAGCTTGGGACAGAAGATTATCAACACCCTATCCCTCAGGAATCTCTGATGGAAATTCGCATAGGAGAACGGGGCGCAATCGGCCGCCAGCAAAAGGTCAGCGTTTTTCGGGTAAGGCGCATCGGGGTTTAGAAGCTGTAACTGTATGGGCCAATTACCGAGTTCCGACGTTAACGTCACGGACGCACGCGTTCGGTCGCCGGATCGACGCAGATCCAGTGCCATCGAACCGGGACACCCAGAGCCAAATGGTGCTCCTTCGTGCTCCGGAATGTCGATGTGATGCTCGTTCAAAAAGGCGATTGCCTTACGCACGAGATCCACCTGGCCGTGTTCCTTGAGATGCTGCAGGTGGGCGCGTATGACGTTGGGTCCCGCTTTTGCGACGTTTTCCATGACCTTGTACTCGTCGTAAGGCTCGGCTTCTCGTGTTTCGATTTCTATGGCGCCCTCCGGGCAATCGCCGATGCAGGCGCCGAGACCGTCACAGAACAGATCGCTTATAACTCTAGCCTTCCCATCAATCACCTGTAACGCGCCTTCGGGACAACCAGTGGCGCACCTGCCACACCCCGTACATTTTTCTTCGTTAATCCGGATGATATCTCTTTTCACAACTGTTCACCTATGTATGCCTGATTTATTTGATGTGATTATTTGCCCCACCATCACTGCTAGGCACGTAGGACAATTCTAGACGAAAATAGTTTGATAAAATGCCCGCACATCTAGAAAATAGAGTTTGTTCATTTTTATTTTTGTTTTTCGCTGTATTAATATTTTGCCGGATAGTGCATAACAAGGACGTTACGGGCGTACGAGGATGATTCTGCCGAACACAACGAAGGCGGATCGTGCTCCCGAACACGTCGACGCTTCAAAATTGCTTGCAGTCTCTGATGACGGAAAGACTGAGCGCTCTCGACGAAGTCGAAAGTATGAGATGATGACGGACGAGCTCCGGTCACGTGGGATGCACCAAAGCGCGCATCAATTCAGTGTCCCCAAATTGGCCGCGCGTGAAAACCTTGTAACCGCGACAAGCTTAGCCGTGCGGTATGTCGCATCCGGATGCAATAAGCTTGTGTTGTGGTGGCGATTCCTTAGCCGCGCGGCGACAGCTGCGGCGATTGATGCCCGAAATCCTTCGCACAATTGCCGTATCAACAGCAGAAAAAAGAAAGACGCAAAAACGTTAAAAGATCGGACGATGTCTGCGTCTAAGTGTGGACTCGAAGCTAAGGTATGCTATCGCGCTGACGCCACTGTTTCGCGGTAAAAACGCGTCCGTGAGCGTATCCGGAAACTCGTTTTGTGGTCATGAAAGCTCCAGTGGAACTCAAATCACAAAACAACAAGCTTTTTAGGTTGAGTGTAGCTGTATATGCGGTGGTAAAAAGGAAGCCACCGCTATACTTTTAAGGAGGTGAAACTGTATGAATCGAAAGACTATAGCTTTGCTGATCGTCGCGCTCATGGCGCTTGCCGTAGTGAGCGCCGCTGGAGTTGTTGCAGCAGATTATGGCCGCAACAACTTCAGGGATAACGACAGGGTCATAAAAGTCCCGCTCTTCCTGGAGAAGAGGGATGAACGACACAAGTTTATCGGTTGGGTCTGGCTCAAGAAGGCTAACAGGGACGACCGAGGGATGAACGACCGCCGAGACAGATATAATAACGTCTTCTCGGCCCTGATCTGGGTAAAGCGCAACGCCGACATAGACAGAGGGACGTTCGCGTTGAACGCCGAGAAGAAGATTCGTGACGACAGACGCGACGACAGGTTCACCAGGGATCTGACGCTCAAAATCATCAAGATCGACAGGTGGACGACGTTCCCGCTGGAGATCTGGGTTAAGATCCCGGGGAGCGCCCTGAGGTATCCGGGCAACCTGATCCTCGAGCTTCAGAAGATTAGATTCGGTAACGGGCGATTCTATAACGGACTAGATCCAACGGGTAACAACCTCAGATTCGGTAACGGGCGATTCTATAACGGACTAGATCCAACGGGTAACAACCAGGTCCCGTCAACTCTACCGGGTAACAACCAGGTCCCGTCAACTCTACCGGGTAACAACCAGGTCCCGTCAACTCTACCGGGTAACAACCAGGTCCCGTCAACTCTACCGGGTAACAACCAGGTCCCCTGAGGCGAGTTGTAAATAGTTGGCTGGTTCAACTTGTGCGAGATGTGAGGCAGGGAGCGGGTTAGACTCCCTCCCACTCTTTTTTCGTTTTTCCATGTCGTTTGTTAAGTGAGTAACTCGTTCCCTTGGACGCACATGCGATCCGCTGCTCACAGCTTGTTCGATGCCACACACGCGACGTGGCGACTTTCTTGTGAAGCCTGTGGCTTTCGCCAAAGGGAGTTTCAACTCGCTAATCTTTCTTTCTATACCCAAAAGAGCTTCGTCACCGCCTTCGCTAAGGGTCTCACAAAGTGACTCTCAGTTTAGTCTTCTCCTCTGTCTGACCCGCTCACTCATTGAATCTCTTGTACAGCCAGTTCGCCACAAACTGGAAGATCAAGATGAAGACGACGAGCATCCCGACGTCCATAAGCGGGTTGAACGTCGTTTTGCCGTAGTACCCGCCCTGGATGAGGTCGTTCGCGTACGTAAGCGGCGAAAAATATGCGATCGTCTGTCCTATGGAGGGTAATGTCGCGAGAGGGATAAAAACGCCGGATATGAATATGAGGGGAAACCTGACGACGTTCACCATCGAAATGATATCCCCGGGACTCTCAGTCGGATATGCCGCGAAAAGGGTCCCCATCGTCGCAAAGCAGAGTGAGCTGAGAAAGATCCCCACCAGAATGGGGAATATGCTTGCGATGGGCGTCATCAGGATGAGCAGCGCCGTGACAAATACCACCAGCGCGATAGCGACGCTATAGAGAAGACCGCTGAGGCTCTCGCCCAACACCAACGCGTTCAGGGAGATGGGTGCGGCGAGAAGCCGGTCAAACGTCGCTGTCCTCCGTTCGATCGGGATCGATACGGGTTCTATGGATGATGCCGAGAAGAGCGTCGTGATGCCAATCAACCCGGGGATGAGAGCAGCGGCGGTCCCAAGTTTCCCTGCGGTAAACGCGAGGAACATGAAAAGGGGGAAGAGCACTCCGCCGACGATGGTCCCTGGCCTGAGGTAATAGATCGCGACATCTTTTTTCGCAATCGCCCACGCGGCAACGAGCTCACGGGAAAGACGATCTTGGAGTCCCATAATATTAATCGATGGCAGTAACGCCACCACCTGAGCGCTGCAATCCGGTCAACTTGATAAAAACGTCTTCAAGGCTCGGACCCAGAGTCGTGATGCTCAACACCCGTGTGTGGTGCGTATGAGCGTATGCCGTCACACCGTCGATGACCTCAGCCGGGTCCTCGGTAAAAAGCTTAAACTTGTCGCCTTCCTTGCGTGCCTCGTTCACCATCGGGAGCTGCCGGAGCTCATCAAGCCGCGTCGGAGAGCTGCCGTCAAACGAGACTTCAATCGACTGGACGCTCTGAATCGTCTTTTTCAGCTGTTCAGGCGCGTCGATGGCGGCGATAAGTCCTTTGTCGATGATTGCCACTCGCTCGCAGAGGATGTTTGCCTCCTCGATGTTGTGCGTCGTCAAGAACACGGTGACCCCTCCCTGGATGAGATCAGCGATGACGTCGCGGATGATGAGATTGCTCTCGACATCGAGCCCTGAGGTAGGCTCATCAAGAAAGAGCAGACGCGGGCTGTTGACCAGGCCCATGGCGATGGTCAGCCGCCGCATCATTCCCTTGGAGTACCCGTGCACACGGTCACGCCGCCTTTCATACAGCTCAAAGCGCTTCAGGAGCTCGGTCGCATTCCTATCCCGCTCCCTCCTGCCAATACGGTAAAGTTGCGCGGCGAGCATCATGTTCTGCCACCCGGTTAGGTCGGTGTACACGTTGGAGGTTTCGGAGACGATGCCCATTGATTGCCGTGCGGCAACGGTCTCGCGCACGATATCGTGACCGAAGATGGTTGCCTTTCCCGAAGTCGGAGGCGAAATCCCCGTGAGCATGCGGATCGTGGTTGTCTTGCCGGCGCCGTTAGGACCTAGAAACCCAAAGGTTTCCCCGACTGCCACCGAGAAGCTAATATCATTGACGGCGGTAAGAGGCCCGAATTTTTTGACAAGATGGGAGACTTCGATCGCCTGCATGCAATTCAATGTCAGTTGCTTTTGTATATAAGTTAGTTGCTTAAACAACTATATTCAGATCCCGTCGATCCCGTCAGCCAGAACCGTGCGCTGATCTGAGGCGATATGGCCGAACGCCATCGGCGGTAGGGAGATGGCACGGATGGATCTAGGACAGTATCAGCCCGATCGGCATAGCGCAGAGAGACGAAGTCGCAAATAAGGTTCGCGGAAGGGGGAGGATAGCAGACCTGGGACGACGTGTTCAGATTTGGACTGGTAATTGTCACGAACGCACAAGGGATAGGCATACTTTATCTCATAAGGTGCGAGAGCACCATCATGTCCTCCTGTTTCATCTCGCGCATCACGTTTGACACGATCTTCTTCATAAATTCTTTTAATGCCATGAGTTCGACCTCGGAGAATTCAGCAACGAGAATCGAATTCCATTCGCGGGCCAGCTCAACGATAACGGGTTCGATCTGACGCCCCTTTGGCGTCAGGAAGATCCGGTTTGCCCGGCGGTCGGATTTGTCCGGGACGCGCTGCACGTATCCTTCTCGCTCAAGTTTGTCAATGGCACGGGTGATCGTGGCTTTGTTGAAAAGCAGTCTCTTTGCGATCGTTTCCTGGGTCAGGCCGTTTTCACGGTAGAGCGCCATTAAGAACGGGAATTGTCCGTAACTGATATGATATGGTTCAACCCGTTTCGTATAAAAGGCAGACTGGGCCCGTCCCAGGTACGAGATGAGTCCGCCGAGCCGGTATTCTTCCATCTGATGCACCTAGATCACGGTACATTAATATGCGCTCGACAAAAAGGTTTTCGTGCACCACTATCGCACAAGACTAGCGTCGAAAGAGTCGGGCGATCAGCCAGATTTCGCGCAGAGGGGCGTTCGCTGACGCCTCCGCGCAGTTTTTGGTCTGACACACGAACAGAAGCGCGAATCGGACCTGCTAATCTGAGCACGAAGGCTTGAGCTCCTGGCGCACACAACGTGTCCCTCAACGCACGTTCCTAAACAAGAGCGATCCGATAACGGTGATCAGAATGAAAAATCCCACGACGACGCCCAGATCTAGCTCGAGAGGGAACGAGTGCAACCCGGTGAGAGCATATCGGAACGCGTCGACAGCGTAGGTCAGCGGATTAACGTCGACCGCCACTTTCATCCAGTCAGGCAGATCAGCCACAGGGAATAGTGCTCCACTGAGAAAGAAGATCGGCAAAACTAGGAAGATCAGCACCACCTGTAGGCCCTCGATGCTGTCGAGCCGTGACGCGATGCTCACTCCCAGCTCCCCAAAATCCATCCCGATGAAAAACATGGTCACCACGATGAGCGCAACAGCGGCAGGAGGTTCCAGCGGTCCGGACATCCTCACCCCGAGCAGCGCCGCCGCGATGAGGATGATGAACCCTTGTATCATTGCCGTCGTTGTTCCCGCGAGGGCCTTTCCAAGGAGTATCGAGGATCTCGACACAGGAGCAACGAGAATCTCCTTGAGGAAGCCAAACTCCTTGTCGAACATCAAGCTCATGCCTGCTGACAGGGACATGTTGGTAAACAGCGCCGTCATGCCGAGGATCCCAGGGACCAGGAAGGTGAGGTAACTCGTCGTGCCGGTCAACTCGGCGAATTGCACCGACGATCCGAGCGCTGAGCTGAATCCGATTCCAAATATGAGCAGCCATGCCATCGGCTGAACGAGCGACGTGATAAGTCGCGATCGGGCTCGGACGAAGCGAATCGTTTCCCTCCACCAGATCGAGTAGACGTCGCTGAAGAAGCTCATGTGTCCATTCGGCAGAACTGAGGGTCGCTGTTGCGTTGCCAAAGCATCACACCGTTTCAGCAATCTTTTCAGACATTCTAGCGCTCTTAGTGTCGTGCACAGAACCACAACCATGGGGATCCTGCTGGCAGATAAGGATTGCGTGTCATTTGAGCAGATTCCGGATGGACGTTCGTATTTTCACGCCATCTCAGAACGACGGAACACGGTGGTAGTGTGCGTTGTTCGTTCGCGTGGGGATCGGCCCAGGCGAATGAGGTGGACGCGTCGCCAAGCAGCAGGTGGAAAACCGACATTCCCTGAAGACCGTTTATGATGTCACGATGTCACGCGCTTCTTGATCGCAATGGACAGCAAAACGGATCAACACATCCTTCATGAAAGCGTCCAGTCGAGATCATGCTGGCGAGGTTCCGTCCGCACGCGGGTTTGAGAGCAAAGAATGGCACCTCTTTTTGGCGCGTTTGAATGAGATCGTTCTGTTTGACAGAACGGCGTGAAGATGATTCTAAGCGCAATGCACAATGAAACGGCAAAATTATGGCGTGCTGAACGAAGCTAAGCCAAACGAACTGTGATAAAGAGAGTGATTCTTGTGGTATACTTTAAAAGCAATCGAACTGAGATTCAGACCAAACAAGCGGGAGAGATGTTTATATCTTGAAATGATCTTTGGTTTCACTATGTATCCCAGGGGCTTCGACTATTTCTCACCCAAGAGCCTCGGTGAAGCTTTGCAACTTCTTGGGACGGATCCTGAAGTGAAAATACTAGCAGGGGGGCAGAGCCTAATACCCTCTCTGAAGCTGAGGACGCTCTCTGTAAAAGGCCTGGTAGATATCACCGGCGTCAAAGAACTCTGCTACGTTCGCCAAAAAGGACACTTCCTTAAGATTGGCGCGTTGACCACCGTGGCATCCTTGGAGAACGACCAGACAGTCGCATCGTCATTGCCGATTGTGCGTGAGGCTGCAGAGCAAATAGCGGATCCTTTGGTGAGGAATAGAGGCACGATCGGCGGCAATCTGAGCCACGCAGACCCCGTGAACGACCTGCCCGCGGTAATGCTGGCCCTCAACGCGATGATCGTGGCGATGAGTAAACAGGGAACTAGAAGAATTGGTGCGGATTCGTTCTTTGCGGAAGCGGGTCACACCGCTCTGACCCCTGAAGAGATCCTTGTCGAGATCGAGATCTTTGTGCAGGGAGACCGAGTCGGGAGCGCCTATCGCAAAGTGAGGAAAAGTTCAGGCGGTTTTTCTATCGCCGGAGTAGCATCGTGTCTCTCGGTTGCCGATGACGGTACCATCGCTCAGTGCAGGATCGCAATGACTGCGGTGGCTCCAAAGGTGCTGAGGGCGGAGAACGCCGAACAGACGCTTCTGGGAAAAATGCCGACAGGCTCAGTGTTGGATCAGGTAGCCGGGTTGGCCGTGAAGGCGTCGCGACCGTCGAGTGATCTCAACGCCTCGGAGGAATACCGACGCAGGGTGCTGCACATGCTCGTGAAGGAATCGCTAGGTGCCTCGTACGAGATGGCAACCGCACGATGAGGGACGCATGAGAACAAGGTTTAGGGTAAATGGCGCAGACGTCGACCTCGATGTGGAGCCACGAAGGCTGCTGGTAAGCATCCTCAGAGAGGAGCTAGGACTTACCGGGACGCATATCGGCTGTGATACGACAAACTGCGGCGCGTGCACGGTTTTGGTCGATGGCAAGGCGATCAAATCATGCGCGATGCTGGCAGTCCAGGCAGACGGCGCGGAGATACTGACCATCGAGGGATTGGCTGAAGGGGAAGTGCTCCACCCCGTGCAAAGAGCATTTGTGGAGAAGCACGGGCTGCAATGCGGTTTTTGCACGCCGGGCATGATCATGACGTCCTACTGGATTCTCAGCCAGAATAAAGACTGGGACGAACAGGACATAAAAAAACAGTTTTCAGGAAACCTTTGCAGATGCACGGGTTATCGCGACATTATCGAGTCTCTCAAGCGCGCCAAAGAGCTCGCAAGGGGCGAGGGCAGAGAGGCGATGCGATGAGTTCGCTTGAGGCATTTGCCAGGGGGGCCGGGAAATACGTGGACGACATCACGCTACCGCGCATGCTTCATATGGCGGTGGCAAGGAGCCCCCACGCACGAGCGAACGTGCTCTCTGTCGAGGGTGGCATGAACGCGGGCGACCTGCACGCGCTCGTGGGAGGATTTGGAGAGGGCGCACGTCGAGATGTGGATCCGGCCGTGTTGCACCCCGTGTTCGCCTCAGACACCGTGAATTATGTGGGCCAGCCGGTTGCCGCGGTGTTTGCGGCCGATCGTTATGCCGCTGAAGACAAGCTCGATGAAATAGATGTGGAATATGAAAAAATGACGCCTCTCACGACGGTAGAAGATGCCCTTTCAGCCGCTCCTCTCCACGCCGGCACGACGTCAAACATCATAAAGCAGTCGTGGGTGGGGGTCGATTTTGACGACCCTGCGTCTCCCGTGGTGCTGGAAGACGCGTTTACTATCGGTAGGATCGCCAACAATCCGCTTGAGCCGCGCGGGATCATCGCCGATTATGACGGCGCTCGGCTTACCGTGTACGTCTCCACGCAAGCGGTATTCAGCATAAAGCGCGGGCTGTGCAACACCCTCAAGCTAAAAGATTCCGAGGTGAGGGTGATTCAGGCGGACACGGGCGGCGCGTTCGGGGTGAAAAGCGCGCTGTATCCGGAGTACGTCATGGCAGCATACGCCGCGATGGCGTACCGGAGACCGGTGAAGTGGATAGAGAGCCGTAGCGAGCACCTCGCCGCAAGTCAGCCGGGTAGGGGCGTGCGTGGCAAGATGAAGCTATTCGCCGGTACAGAAGGCAGAGTGAAGGCGTTGCGAGCCGAAGTGACCACAGACGCCGGCGCTTTTGGAGGGACTGCGGGCACGTCTTCCCCCTTCTTCATCGCCATGCAGCTGACAGGGCCCTACGGTATAGAAAAGGCGCGAGTACTAGCGACGTCTGTGATGACCAACAAGCCCCCCCAAGGGCCCTATCGCGGCGCAGGGAGACCGGAAGCCGCATTCTTCATGGAAAGGATGATGGACTTGCTTGCTGATGAGATCGGAAAAGAGGCGGACGAAGTGCGCCTCGTGAATACTACGACAAAGCCCTTCACATCGCCGCTCGGCCTCGAGATTGAAGCATCGCGCCCTTTCTTCGAAAAAGCGGTAGCTGAGCTCAAGTACACGGAAAAATCGCACAACGGCAAGGCAGGACTGAGCTTTTTTGTGCTTGTGTCCGCGGTGACGCCGGGAGAATCTGCGCGCATAACTGTGCAAAACGGCACAGTGGACGTGTGGCTTGGCGGGAACCAGCACGGTCAGGCACACGTTGCCTTCGTGAAGCGGCTGCTCAGCGAAGAACTCGGTATCCCTGAAAACGTGATAACGCTGAACAACGGAGACAGCGATGCGCTTTCAGACGGCGTGGGAACGTGGGGAAGCCGAAGCGCGATCGTCGGCGGGGCAGCCGTGATCGCCGCTGCACGAAAAGTGAGAGCCCAAGTGCAGCGCAGGCGCGGAAGCTACACGGCGGACACGCTTTTGGACGGCAATTACGACCGAGAAGTCTTTGATCGGCACGCGCGACAGTTAAACTCCTTCGGTGCAAACCTCGCAACCATACGCATCGATAAATTCGGTGTGGTCACCGTACAGGAGTGTGCCGCGTGTTACGACGTCGGCAGAGCGCTCACTCCCAAAGTGGTGCAGGCCCAGATCGTCGGCGGGTCATTGCAGGGCATCGGGCAAGCGCTGTATGAGGGAGTGGTACACGATGCAAACGGCAGACTGCTGACAAAAGACCTCTTCGACGCGGGCCTACCCCTCGCCGAGAACACACCGGATTTCTCTATCACGATCGTTGAACGACCGTCATCCTTCCCGCACAAAGCCAAAGGCCTTGGCGAAGCGCCAACGATAGGCGTGCCTCCAGCCGTTGCACGGGCCATCGAAAACGTGTCGGGTATAAGGATAAGGCATACCCCCGTCAGTCCTGAGGAACTTATCGGGAGTTCAGACACACAAGAGGCAACGGTGAAAAGAAGATGAGCGCACGTAAACAAGCGCCTCGGTTGAGCTGAATACGATGACCTCAGATTTGGACATTCTAAGTGAAGCAAAACGTCTATTGGAGAAGGGGGCGTCATTTGCCTTATGCACCGTCATCGAGAGAAAGGGTTCAGGCCCGAGGGACGTGGGCACGAAAATGATAGTCGGAGATGACTGCGCGACGTACGGGACGATCGGAGGAGGGACCCTTGAAAAAGCGTTGATCAGCGAATCTAAGGAGGCCCTGAGAGAACATAAAGCACGAAAGGTCACGTTCAACATGACCGACGACGGGAAAGAAGGGATGATTGAAACGGGCTTAATGTGTGGAGGTCATATGACGGTATTTGTTGACACCGTTGAACCGGATTCAAGGCTAATTATCGTCGGATCGGGCCATGTCGCACTGCCTTTGGCACAGCTGGCCGAAATCGTGGGATTCGGAATTACTATTGTCGATGATGACGCCGAACGTACCAACAAGCAACGATTTCCGATGGCCAAAAAGGTCATCACTGGCGATTTCGCCAGAGCAGTGAGCGAGCTCGACGTCAGCTCCAATGACTTCGTCGTCATTGCTCACGGAGAACCTGAACACGATTACGTCGCGCTAAAGACAATGATAGAAAAGAGACCCGCCTACGTCGGGCTGCTCGGCAGCAGGACGAAAGTTGCAAGACTTGTGGAGAGGCTTCAAACGCAAGGAATCAGCGAGGGAGAGCTCACGATGTTGCACGCACCCGTGGGCGTGGCTATAGACGCTCAGACGCCAGAGGAGATCGGGATAAGCATACTCGCTGAGATCATCCGGCACAAGAGAGGCAAGCGAGATCGGAACACATAAGGTCTTCAAAGGGAGTTCCCGAGTTTCATGAGATTGCGAATGCGGGCGTAATCTTCCGGGGTATCCATATCCAAAATCGCCCATTCCGGTGCCTCAACTGTGAGCAGCCTGTTCGCGTGCCTATGAATGACGTCTCTGATGGTTTCATTCGTGTCCAAACTCAATATTTCGCTGAAGAGTTCTTTGCGAAAAAGCACAGGATGCCCTTTTTTCCCTTTATATATCGGGCTCACAATGAGCGTTTCCGGATGATTCTCCAATCGTTGCATCATGAGGTCCAGCAGGCTTTTATCAAGTATCGGTTGGTCCCCGAGAACTAGGAATGCGGCGTCAACGTAAGGTAGCAGCCGCAGCCCTTTTTGAAAAGACGAAGACATCCCCTGCTCGTAATCCAGGTTTATCACCACCTGTGCCTTGCATCGCCACCGTTTGATGACGTCGATCATCTCCTCAGGCTTATGCCCCAACACTATCACCTTTTCTTCTATGTCAGCAGCTGCTATCGCGTTCAAGACGTTGTCTATTAGGTTACTACCGTTCAAAGGCAGCAGCAGCTTGTTTTGCCCCATCCGTTCAGACTTGCCAGCTGCCAGGATGATTGCCGCCACTATCATATTATCAACCTTAGATGCCAAGAACGAATCCTTTTGCGGCATAGCGCGTGTGTTGGGGCGTGTTACGCTATATATGCACCCACAGTCCTTTAAAAAGCAGCTATAGATGAGGAATTCGGCGGTTTGCATTATAATATCCGTATGTCAATCCGCGAATTAAAACTTTTTACTACGAGAAAATTGCAGAAATTAGCGATCTCTAGTGCATTAAATAAAAAAACGCGCTTTTTTGCCTTTCAGCCTTTTCGCGACGCGTCCTCGTTATTGCTTCCTCGTCTCTGGCCTCTCGCTATGGAATTAGTTTTGTGCATATGCGGTCTCTGGAGATAAAAAATAGTAGAAAACAGATGGAACTGCTGAATGCAGTCCCAGTAAAACGACGGAAAGGTGTGAGAGTGACAAAAACGCCGAGCTTAGTAGAAGCTGCAAACGTCACGTCGATACAAAGCTAAACAATCCAATTCGCTCCTGTTCGTTGAGCCACCAAATCACGCCGAAGTACGATCGGTCGAGTCTAAAACGGTGGCTATAGCCTTCAGGCCCGGCGATCCCCACCCGAATGAGGTAACTCGTTCGGCAATCGCGTTCTATCCATCGTGAAGTGACCTCACGTCCCGCATACTGGCTCAGTCCCGTGCGCATCTTCTCGAATATATCACCCTCACGATCAGAATACGCTGCCTCCTCGTGCTCGTGCCCGCAGAGTATAAGATACCCCTCGCCGTAGGCTCGCTTGACGTACTCGAACGCCTGCTTCGGCGTGTAGTGATACCCGCTTGGGCTCAAATACGACGTCGGCGCGATTCGCTGCCACGAACGATCGAACAGCCAGTCGTTGCCGAGCTCCCGCGGATCGATCGGCCCCCCGTGCACTGCGAGCAGACGGTCGTCCACGTCGAGGTAAAGGTCGGGGAGCGTCCGCAGAAAGGACACATAAGCGCTTCGGTTTGCGTGAGCAGCTCT
>Ga0187778_10002206_pt1 | contig 13319 bp, 13 predicted proteins | sample 1015_Q2_SP5_20_M_FD_132418 | JGI IMG/M metagenome (GOLD analysis project Ga0187778, IMG submission 132418) | Tropical peat soil microbial communities from peatlands in Department of Meta, Colombia - 1015_Q2_SP5_20_MG | ecosystem: Environmental > Terrestrial > Soil > Wetlands > Peat | place... | reverse complement strand
CAAGGGCGACATGGCCAAGATCAAGCAGGCCGTCGACCTTATGGCGCACGCCAAGCGCCCGTTATTCTACACCGGCGGCGGCGTCATCAATTCCGGCAAGGCCGCCTGCGATCTGCTGCGTGAACTGGTCAAGCTCACCGGTTATCCGATTACGTCCACCCTGATGGGCCTCGGCGCATTCCCGGCAGCAGATCCGAAATGGGTCGGAATGCTGGGAATGCACGGCACGCTCGAAGCCAACATGGCGATGCACGATTGCGACGTGATGATCTGCATCGGCGCGCGCTTCGACGACCGCATAACGGGCCGGCTCGACGCGTTCTCACCCGGATCGAAAAAGATCCACGTCGATATCGATCCATCGTCGATCAACAAGAACGTCAAGGTGGACGTGCCGATTATCGGCGATTGTGCGCACGTTCTCGAGGACATGGTGCGTCTATGGCGCACCGGCGCGATTCATCCCGACAAGAAGTCGCTGCAGGCGTGGTGGTCGCAGATCGAGAAATGGCGCGCCCGCAAATCGCTTGCCTATCGGGCATCCAAAGACGTGATCAAGCCGCAATACGCTATCCAGCGGCTCTATGAACTTACCAAGGACGAGGACGCCTACATCACGACGGAAGTCGGCCAGCACCAGATGTGGGCGGCGCAATTCTATGGCTTCCAGGAACCGAACCGCTGGATGACTTCCGGGGGTCTCGGCACCATGGGCTATGGGCTACCGGCTTCGGTGGGTGTCCAGCTCGCGCACCCCAAATCGCTGGTGATCGACATCGCCGGCGAAGCCTCCGTGCTGATGACTATGCAGGAATTGTCCACGGCGGTGCAGTACCGGCTGCCGATCAAGATTTTTATCCTGAACAACAATTACATGGGCATGGTGCGGCAGTGGCAGGAATTGCTGCACGGCGGACGCTATGCCGAGAGCTACAGCGAGGCGCTGCCGGATTTCGTTAAGCTGGCCGAGGCCTACCACGCGCACGGCATCCGCTGCGAGAAGCCCGACGATCTCGACCGTGCCATCAAGGAGATGATCAAGGTCGACAAGCCGGTCCTGTTCGATTGCGTGGTCGATCCCAAGGAAAACTGCTTCCCGATGATCCCGTCGGGGCGCGCGCACAATGAGATGTTGCTCGGTGATGCCGGCGTCAGCGTGGAAGAAGCCATTACCGAGGAAGGCAAGGTGATGGTCTGATGAACGCCCCCTCGACAAGCCACTATCCGGCCGCGCCGACGGCGCAAAAAGCCGAGACCCACACGCTATCGGTCCTGGTCGACAACGAGCCGGGCGTGCTGGCGCGCGTCATCGGACTTTTTTCAGGCCGCGGCTATAACATTGAGTCACTGACCGTGTCGGAGACCGAGCACCGGCAGCATCTTTCGCTGATCACCATCGTCACCACTGGCACGCCCATGGTGATCGAGCAGATCAAGAACCAGCTCGATCGGCTGGTTCCCGTGCATCACGTCGTCGATATGACGCTGGCCGGCAATGCCATCGAGCGTGAACTCGCGATGGTCAAGGTCAAAGGCAAAGGCGAGAACCGCGTCGAGGCGCTGCGACTGGCCGATGCTTTCCGCGCGCGCGTGATCGACGCTACCACTGAAAGCTTCGTATTCGAGATCACCGGTGCGAGCGAAAAGATCGAACAATTCATTTCGCTCATGCTGCCGCTCGGTCTGATCGAAGTTGCGCGTACGGGTATTGCGGCGATCATGCGCGGACCCGAAGGGATGTAGTCGATGGGTCTGACGATCCTGGCGATCCCATTCATGCTGTTCGGCGTATTCGCCAAGCCTTACGCGGTCGATGCTTCGCGCTGCGTCAGCATCGGTTTCGCCGGCGAGCGTCCTTATTGCTTCGAGCGGGAATCGCAGATGCCCGAAATCATCAAATACGGCAGCGTGGCTGTCGGCTTCGCGCTGCTTTATGCGGGAAGGCTGCAGATCAAGCGGCAACGTGGAAAATAGTTTTCGTCGTGCCGGGCCTTGTGTCGGGCATCCGCGTCTTGCTATCGACGCTGCGACAAAAGGAAGACGCGGTTGGCCGGGACGAACTCGGCCATGGCGCGAGAGGTAAAAGCCAGTTCAATCGGCCAAAATAGGGGTTTGACTATCATGCGTGTTTATTACGATCGCGACGCCGATCTGAACCTGATCAAGGGCAAAAAGATCGCCATTGTCGGTTATGGCAGCCAGGGCCACGCCCATGCGCTCAATTTGCGCGACAGCGGCGTCAAGGAGGTTGCGGTGGCGCTGCGCAAGACTTCCGCTGGGGTGAAAAAAGCGGAAGCCGAGAAATTCAAGGTCTTGGAAGTGGCCGAAGCCGCCAAATGGGCCGACTTGATAATGATGCTCACGCCCGACGAATTGCAGGGCGACATCTATCGCGATCATCTCGCCAAGAACATGAAAGATGGCGCGGCCTTAATGTTTGCGCATGGACTTAACGTCCATTTCAGTCTGATCGAGCCGCGCAAAGATCTCGACGTGCTGATGATCGCGCCCAAGGGCCCCGGTCATACCGTGCGGTCCGAATATCAGCGCGGCGCCGGTGTGCCGTGTCTGGTTGCGATCTACCAGGACGCATCCGGCAATGCGCATGATCTCGGTCTGTCATATGCCTCGGCGATCGGGGGTGGCCGCGCCGGCATCATTGAGACAACGTTCAAGGAGGAATGCGAGACGGACCTGTTCGGTGAGCAGACGGTGCTCTGCGGCGGCCTCGTCGAGTTGATGAAAGCCGGCTACGAGACTCTGGTCGAAGCCGGATACGCGCCCGAAATGGCCTATTTCGAATGCGTGCACGAGGTGAAGCTGATCGTCGATCTCATCTACGAGGGCGGCATCGCGAACATGAACTATTCGGTGTCGAACACGGCGGAATACGGGGAATACGTTTCCGGTCCGCGCATCATCACCCCGGAGGTCAAGGCCGAGATGAAGCGCGTTCTCGCTGACATTCAGTCCGGCCGCTTCACCAAGGACTGGATGCTGGAGAACAAGGTCAATCAAACTTCGTTCAAGGCCACGCGCGCCAAGCTTGCCGAGCATCCGATCGAGCAGGTGGGCGCCAAGCTGCGCGAAATGATGCCCTGGATCAAAGAGAGGGCGTTGGTCGACCGCAGCAAGAATTAGTTACGGTTCTTTGCGATTTCCTGACTGAGCCATCGCGCGACACTGCCGGGTGTCGTGCCGCCATTGGCGGCGCGCGCGTTGGCGCTCCGCATGGCCGCCACGTCGATCGCGCCAAGCAAAGGCCTGAGTGCCGCGATCAGCCTTTCATCCTGGGCACGCGTTGGCGCAATCAGAAGGATCGCGTCATAGGGCGGGATCGCGTGCTTGTCATCGTTTAGCACCGATAAATCGTAAGTCGAGATCTGCCCATCGCTGGTGTAGGCCGCGATGACGTCGACCTCGCCTGCGGCAACGGCTTTGTACATGAATTCCGGCTGCATCTGCCGCTGCGACCGGAATTTCAGCCCGTAGGCCGTTTGCAAAGCAGCCCATTCAGGCCGCGCAAAGATTTCATAGTCGCCGGCGATGCTGAGTTCTCCGGCATGCGCAGCAAGGTCGCTGATCGAACGGATTTTCAGCAACTCGGTTTTTTTGCGTGGCATAGCCAGCGCATAGGCATTCTCGAAGCCGAGCGGTCCAAGCATGCGGATGCCGTGCGTCGTCGTAAGCCACTGAGACAACTCGGCGAGCAGCTGCTCGCGCGGCGGTGTATTCGCGCGCCGGACCCGATTGACCCACAGCGTTCCTGAATAGTCGACGGCAACGTCGACCTCGTTCGCTGCGAGTGCGTCGAACAGCACATTGGAGCCAAGGCCTGGGCGGCGTGCGGCGGTTAATCCTGCCGCTTCCAGGCGTTGTTCGATCAGTGCCGCTAAAACGTACTGCTCGGTGAAAGTCTTGGCGCCGATGGAATATTGGGCTTGCGGGCGTGCGAGCCCGGGCAGTAGTGCAAGCAGCACCAGCGCCACCAGACCTGCGGCGCCGAGCATGGTCCAGATACTGCTGCGGCGGGTTACACCCAGCTGCATGAGTGCCAGCAATTGATCGACGGCGAGCGCCAGCAGCGCGGCGGCGATGCAACCAAAGATGACGAATACCCAATTCTGCGTTTGCAGTCCGGTGAAGATGTAGTTGCCCAGACTGGTCTGGCCGATCGGTGTCGCCAGCGTTGCGGTGCCGATGACCCACACGGCGGATGTGCGAATGCCTGCCATGATTACCGGAAGCGCCAGCGGCAGTTCGATATCCGTCAGCAATCGCCAGGGCCGCACGCCGACGACGCGTGCGGCTTCGCTCAGCCGGGCGTCGACGCCATTAAGACCAGTAACTGTATTGCGCAGCACCGGCAGCATTGAATAAAGGGCGAGCGCCAGCACCGACGGCAAAAATCCGAAAGCCGGAAAACCTTTCCCGAAGATGCGTTCGGATAGGGCGGCGAGCGCCAGCAGCAAGGGATAGAACAGAGCCAGAAGCGCGAGGCCGGGAATGGTTTGCACCACGCTAGCAACTGCCAACAGCGTGCCGCGCAGGAATGGCCGGTGCCGTGATGCGATGGCGACCGGCAGGCTGATGCCAAGGCCGATAGCCAGGGCGGTCAGGCTTACCAGGACATGGCTGCCAAGATAGTCCGGGAGGCGCGTCCAGGCGTCAGCGAGACGGGCGTCGATGATCATCACCATGATGATGACATGCGATGGTTAAGCGCGGAACCGCCGATTTCCCGGCCTGATCCGGCCATCCCTTTGGACGAGATCATGAAATTTCCGACAGGTGGCCGGCGCCATCTTGCAATGGCGGTTTGATTACAGTCTTATGACAACGGGCCGTGCGCTGGGAAAACAGAGAGGTTCGCAGCCGGGCAGGGCCGTCTGGCTATGTTGTCCGCAGCGTCCGCACTGTTAAGCCGTTTTGCGCCTGCCGAGCCAATCTCGCGCCGCGACGCATTCGCGCTCTCGATCATCGCCATATTGCACCTCGCCGCGCTCGTCGTGATGGCGGCGACCGAACTCGACCTCGCCACCAAGGCGACTTTCCTGCTTGCCTGGGCGCTGCTGAATTTCTTCTGGTTATCTTTGCTGCGGCGGCCTGCGATCGCCGGCCTCCTGTCCCTGGCAATGATCGTTACGCTCATCCTGCTGTCGCAGTTCAAGTACGACAAGCTGATGATGACCGTGAATTTCGTCGACCTGATGATCATCGATCCCGATACGTCGGCATTTCTGTTCACGATCATGCCGCGTCTACGCGCGCCTATTCTGTTGGGGTTTGCGATTGCGGTGCCGGTGCTGATCGTGCTGTGGCGGATCGATCCGTTCCGCGTACGCGTGCGCACAACGGCAATTGGCAGCACCTTCTGTCTCGGCGGGCTCGTTGCGCTAACGATGGCTTATCCAGCCGATTTTTACGGCGAATTTTTCAATCGCGACTATGTCTCCAAATTCGCGCGCTCGGGCGTGGTGGCGATCTACGAGCTGGCAACCCATGGATTGCTCGAATCAGATGCGGTCGTCACCGAGCGGCTGAAGGCGCCAACCGCCGCCTGCAGTCCGAAGGGCAAGCTGCCTAACATTATTTTGCTGCACGATGAATCGAGTTTCGACATCACCGCCGCGCCTGGCATCAAGGTGCCGCCCGGATATCACCGCCATTTCCGGTCTTCCGATGGAGCGGTGCGCAAACTGATCGTCGAAGGTGCCGGCGGTCCAAGCTGGTTTACCGAATACAATGTGCTGACCGGGCTGTCGGCGCGCTCGTATGGACGTTTTGCGACTTCGGTGACGCGCATTGCCGCCGGTCACGTTGCGCGTGGCTTGCCCCATGCACTGAGCCGGTGCGGCTACAAGACTTTCAGCCTCTATCCGTTTTATGGCGCCTTCCTCGGTTCGCGTGGTTTCCAGACCACAACCGGTATCGACCGCTATCTTGATATGAAGGATCTGGGAACGCGCGGACTTGAGCCCGACAGTTTCTATTTCGAACAGGCGACCAACATTATCGCGCGCGAGCACGGGAAAGGCCCTCTTTTCCTGTTCGTCTATACCGCCGCCAACCATTTCCCATGGGATGTCCGCTATCGCCCAGAATTGACACCGGGCTGGCGTGACCTTGGCAATGCGCCGAATATCGATGAATACATTCGCCGGCAGAGCCTCAGTGCGCACGATTATTCCGCGCTGCTCGATCGGCTTAAGCGGGAATTCCCCACTGAGTCTTTCTTGATTGTGCGGTTCGGCGACCACCAGCCGGAATTTGCCTATCGCATCATCGATCCATCGCTGGACGAAGCCGAACTCGCGCGACATCTGCTCGCCTTCGATCAGCGCTACTACACGAGCTACTACGCGATCGACAGCGTGAATTTCACGCCCGTCGACATGTCTTCGGCGCTCAACACGCTTGAAGCGCCTTACCTGCCGTTGCTGGTGCAAGAGGCGGCGGGCGTCCCGCTCGATCCGTCTTTTTCCGAGCAGAAGACGATCCTCAAGCGCTGTCATGGACTCTTTTACGGCTGTGCGGGCGGGGCGGAGGCGCGGCGTTTCAACCGGTTGCTGATCGACGCAGGCCTTATCAAGGGGCTATGACGGCAACGTTCGGTCCGGCTTTGCAAGCGGGAATTGGCCAGATAGCTTGCACTCAAGAAACGTGAGGCGGGGGAGAGACCGCATGGCGGAAGGCGCTGCCGCCGCTGTGAAAAGTAATGGCGATGCCGCGCGTGGGGCCGCCGTGGCACTTAGCGACGTTGTGGTGTCATTCCGTCTGGCGACCGGCGGGTCCTATACGGCCGTCGAGCGCGCAACGCTGAATGTCACTGGCGGCGAATTTGTCTCTATTGTCGGACCTACTGGTTGCGGAAAATCCACCCTGCTCAATGTTGCGGCGGGCCTGATGCCGCCGTCCGGCGGCGGTGTAAGTATCTTCGGTGCGCCGCTCGTCGCGCTGAACCGGCAGGCCGGCTACCTGTTCCAAGCCGACGCGCTGTTTCCCTGGAAGACGGCGATCGAGAACGTGGCCATCGGATTGGAGACGGCCGGCATGCCCACCGATGTCGCACGCGCAAGCGCGCAAGGTTGGCTTTCGCGTGTGGGACTTGGTGCCTTTGGTGACCGTTATCCGCACATGCTGTCCGGTGGACAGCGCAAGCGCGTTGGCCTCGCTCAGGTCCTGATCCGAGATCCGAAAATCCTCCTGATGGACGAGCCTTTCGGCCCGCTCGACGCGCAGACACGCCAGATCATGGGCAACCTGCTGCTCAATCTGTGGAGTGCGGATCGTAAAGCTGTGCTGTTCGTCACTCACGATCTTGAGGAGGCGATAGCGCTTTCAGATCGCGTGGTCATTATGTCTGCTGGTCCGGCGGCGCGCATCATTGGCAATTGGCAGGTGCCTCTTGAGCGCCCGCGCGATATCTCCGAAGTCAAGCTAATGCCGACGTTCCATGAATTACATCGCGAGATCTGGCATAAGCTCAAGGCCGAAGTGGTCAAAGGCTACGCCCAAAGCGAGGAGGCCTGATGCCAGCGGAATTTATTTGCGCTAACATTGTTGATGATACGGACTGCCAAGAAACCAAAAGGGAGGAATTCAATGCTTAGAATACGTCAGATGCTCGCCGCTGCGGCGGGCATTTTTCTGCTCGCCGGCACCGCTCAGGCCGCCGACGTTTTCACCATAACCTCGTCGTCCTTCAAGGATGGCGGCATGCTGGCGAAAAAAAATGCTGGCGCCAACAAGCAAAATCCGAATTGCGTCGGTGACAACGTATCGCCGCCACTTGCCTGGACGAACGTACCGGCTGGCACGACAAGCTTTGCGCTTGTCATGACAGATCCGGAAGGCCGCGGTATCGGTGTCGATCACTGGATCGCCTATGGCATTCCGGCATCTGTCACGGGTTTCGCTGAAGGTGAGGTCGGCAAACCGTCGGACAAATACGTCGGCGGTATCGGCACCGCGAAGCAAAGCATTTACCTGGGCCCCTGCACCCCGCCGGGACCGCCGCACCACTACACTTTAGTGCTGATCGCGACCGATCTTGATCCGAAAGCGCTGCCGCCCGGGCTCACCAAGCTCGAACTGTTCGACAAGCTCAACGGGCATGTGAAGGGCTCGACCGGCATCATCGGGATGTTTAAGAACCCACTCTGACGCCGGAATCACGGGAGGAGCTTGATCGCAATGTCGCGCCTCAATCTCCTCCTTTCGCAAATTCTGGTCTTGGTGGTGAGCGTGGCGCTGTGGTACGCGCTCACCACCTATCCCATTTTCGGCAGGATTCTTCTCCCGCCGTTTTTCTTTTCAAATCCAGTTGATGTCGCGGCCCAGATTGTTGCGTGGTTCGCGAGCGGGGTGATCTGGAAGCATCTCTGGATCACGCTGATCGAATCTATTTTTGCGTTCGTGATCGGGTCCGTTGCCGGCGTGCTCGTCGGCTTCTGGTTTGCGCGCCAGCCGCGCGTGGCTGCGGTCTTTGATCCATACGTGAAGATGATCAACGCGCTTCCGCGCGTCGTGCTGGCGCCGATATTCACGCTCTGGCTCGGCCTCGGCATCTGGTCGAAAGTGGCGCTAGGGGTAACGCTCGTATTCTTCATTGTGTTTTTCAATGTCTATCAGGGGGTCAAGGAAGTAAGCCCCACGGTCCTTGCCAATGCGCGCATGCTTGGAATGAGCGAGCGCCAGTTGATGCGCCACGTCTATTGGCCCTCGGCGCTGTCCTGGATGTTTTCTTCGCTGCACACGTCGGTGGGCTTCGCTGTCGTCGGCGCCGTTGTGGGCGAATATCTGGGTGCCGCTGCCGGGCTGGGTTACCTGATCCAGCAGGCTGAGGGCGTGTTCGATGTAGCAGGCGTTTTTGCCGGCATGTTCGTTCTTGCGGCCTTCGTGATCCTGATCGATGCAATCGTCAGCGTCGCCGAAAAACGTTTGCTGGTCTGGCGGCCTGTTGCGGCCGACAGCAGGCCGTAAGATCTCATAATCCGCTCATTCCCGCGTAAGCGGGAAACCAGAACCGAATCCCGACATTTCCGATCGCTGGATCCCCGCTTGCGCGGGGATGAACGGAGGGAGGTCCTGGTCTGGTCAGAGCACGAAAGCTGGCTTATCGTCTTGGCCGAAATGGCCTCGCGCAAAGGCCTCGCAAAAAAAGGGAGGTTACAATGTCCGGAACATTCCGACGGCTCGCCGCGGCGCTCGCCGCGATTGCGCTGTCGAGCGGCGTGGCGCTCGCGCAATCCAAGGTCACGATCGCGGTGGGTGGTGGCGCGTGTTTGTGTTACCTGCCCACGATCCTGGCCAAACAGCTCGGTGAGTACGAGAAGGCCGGCGTCACCGTAGAGGTGGTCGACTTCAAGGGCGGTTCGGAATCGCTCAAGGCGGTGATCGGCGGCAGCGCCGACGTGGTGTCCGGCTATTTCGACCACTGCGTCAATCTCGCCGCCAAGGGTCAGCATCTGCAGTCGTTTGTTGTTTACGATCGCTATCCGGGGCTCGCGCTGGTCGTATCGCCCAAGCACACCGATGAGATCAAATCGGTGAAAGACATTGCCAACAAAAAGGTTGGTGTAAGCGCTCCCGGCTCATCGACTGACTTCTTCCTGAAATACCTGCTGGCCAGGAACGGCGTCGACCCGAATTCCGTGGGTGTCGTCGGCGTTGGCCTTGGCGCGACCGCCGTGGCGGCGATGGAGCAGGGACAGATCGATGCCGCCGTCATGCTCGATCCGTCCGTCACTATTTTGCAGGGCCGCAACAAAGACCTGAAAATCCTCAGCGATACGCGCACGCAGAAAGACACGCTTGCCGTGTTTGGCGGCGAATATCCGGGCGGCGCCCTCTATACTAAGGCCGACTGGATCCAAAGCCATCCGAAGGAAACACAGGCGCTCGCTACCGCGATCGTGTCCACGTTGAAGTGGATTCACTCACACACGCCGGAAGAGATCATGAACAAGATGCCGCCGGAAATGGTCGGCAAGGACAGGGATCAATATCTGGCGGCGCTTAAGAACACGATTCCCATGTACTCGGAGACGGGCCGCATGGACCCGAAAGGCGCTTCCGCGGTGCTGGCGGTCTTCAGCCAATCCTCGCCGGATGTCGCCAAGGCCAATGTCGATTTGTCGAAAACCTACACCAACGACTTTGTCGACGCGGCCAACAAGAAGATGGGAATGAAGTAGCGGAGCTGCGTGATGGGACCAGTGGTCGGGTGGATGCGCCTGTGGTGCCATTCGTTTTGAATGCGAAGGCGAACCCACCGTGATGCTGAACTGCCACTGCCGCGATTGCCAACGCGCGACCGGCGGCGGCTACGCCGCGGTGGTCATATTTCCCACCACGGCGGTGAAGCTTACCGGTGAGCCGCGCTACCATCGCAAGACCGGCGGGAGCGGCAACCAGATCGAGCGCGGATTTTGTCCCACATGCGGAAACCCGGTGACGGTCAAGCTTGGCGTGTTGCCCGACGCCATCGGGTTTCACGCCGCAAGCCTCGATGATCCGGGAAAATACAAGCCGGCCATGGATCTTTTCACGGCCAGTGCCCACGCCTGGGACCTGATGCATGAAGGGACTTTGAAAAAGCCTGCCGGCATTCGAAGTTGAGCCGGTAAAGGCCGTGCGTTCCGCCGTTGGTTCTATTCTGTGAACATCATCTCCATCCAGTCGCACGTTGCCTACGGCCATGTCGGCAATGACGCGGCGGTGTTTCCGCTGCAGCGGATGGGCGTGGAAGTCTGGCCAATCCATACCGTCCAGTTTTCCAATCATACCGGCTACGGCAGCTGGAAAGGTCATGTGTTCGATGCCGCCGCAATCGGCGAAGTTGCCGCCGGCCTTGAGCAGCGCGGCGTCCTTCGGGAATGCGACGGAATTCTCTCCGGCTATATGGGCTCGGCCGATATCGGCGCCGCCATTCTCGATGTGGTCCAGAAAGTGAAGCGCGCCAATCCGGCAGCAAGATATTGCTGCGACCCTGTCATCGGCGACGTTGGCCGCGGCATTTTTGTACGCGAGGGTATTCCCGAATTCATGCAAACGAAGTCCGTGCCCGCCGCCGACATTGTCACGCCCAATCAGTTCGAACTTGACGTTCTCAGCAAGCGGTCGAGCAAAACCCCGCGCGAGGCGCGCGATGCAGTGAAGGCGGTGCACGATCTGGGCCCACGCGCCATTCTGGTGACCTCGCTGCACACAGACGAGACGCCGAATGATTGCATCGATCTCCTCGCCTCGGATGACGGCGGCTGCTTCATGGTGCGGACACCCAAGCTGCCGCTCACTGTGAACGGCGCCGGTGACGCAATTGCCGCGCTGTTTTTCGCGCACTACCTGCGCGACGGAGAAATCGGCGTGGCGCTTTCGCGCGCCACCTCAAGCATATTCGGCATATTGACGAAAACAGTGGAGGCAAAGGCGCACGAAATTCAGCTTGTGGCTGCGCAGGATGAAATCATCAAGCCCAGCCGGATTTTTGCACCGAAAGCGCTCGGTTCATGATCGATACGTTGGTAACGAATATTGACCGGCTTGAGCTTTCGCTCGTGCCGAAACCCTGGCCTTTCGCGATCGAGCACCGCGCCGCGATCGACGCGTTTTTTGAAAAATTGCAGCGGGATAAGCCCGCAGTATGGAACGGCCGCGTCCTGCTGATGCACCGCCAGGTGGTCGCTGACGGCGTGCTGCGCGGCGAATATATGGAGATCGACTACGCTAGCTTCGCGGCCTGGCGTCATTGGGGCCGGCCGGCTGCCGGCGTGCACGATTGCTTCGGCGCTGCGGCGGTCGCCACCAGCGATGGTGCGTTTCTGGTCGGCGTCATGGGGCCGCATACAGCCAATAGCGGACAGATCTACTTTCCGTGCGGAACGCCGGAGCCGCGCGACCTTGTCGGCAAAAAAGTCGATCTCGACCTGAGTATTCAGCGTGAACTGGAAGAAGAGACCGGCCTCGAAGCCGCCAGTTTCACGGCGGAGCCGGGCTGGACCATGGTCGCCGATGGTGTGCTGATCGCGCTGATCAAGGTTTTGCGTTCACGCGAGAGCGCAGCTGCCCTACGCGAACGCGTTATCGCGCATCTTGCTTCCGAAGCGCACCCGGAGCTTTCCGGCGTCCGGATGGTTGGAAAGGTTGCCGATCTTGACCCGGCGATGCCGCGCTTTGTCACCGCCTTTATGGCGTCGCGACTGGGGCACGGATAAGATTAGCGCCGGAGAGGCATCATGCCGTTCACCGCCATCGCAAAGCGCTTCCGGGTCGAGGATCCCGACAAGTTTCGCCTGCCCGACCATGACCCGGATGAGAGAAACGGGCTCACGGAGGACAAAAGCGAAGCGAAAGTCATGCTCGAGGAGGGTATCAAGCGGCTCGTTGATCTGCAGGAAAAGCTTTATGCCGACGCGCACTGGTCGTTGCTGATCATCTTGCAGGCGATGGATGCTGCCGGCAAAGACAGCGTCATCGAGCACGTGATGTCGGGCGTCAATCCGCAGGGCGTCGAGGTGCATGCATTCAAACGGCCTAACGAGGAAGAGCTCCATCACGATTTCCTGTGGCGCACGGCATGCCGTCTGCCGGAACGCGGGCGTATCGGTATATTCAATCGCTCATATTACGAGGAAGTCCTGGTTGTGCGCGTTCATCCTGAACTGCTGGCGCAACAGCAGTTGCCGGAAAAGCTGACAGGCAAGGACATCTGGCAGCAACGGTTCGAGGACATTCGTGGCTTCGAGCGTCGTCTTGCACGCAATGGCACACGCATTCTGAAATTTTTTCTGAATGTTTCGAAGAATGAGCAGCGGGAACGCTTTCTCAAACGCATTGAAGAACCGGCTAAACGCTGGAAATTTTCAATGGCCGACGTCGCCGAGCGCAGGCTGTGGGACAAATATCAGAGTGCTTACGAGGATATGATCAGGCACACCAGTGCGCCGGAGGCGCCCTGGTACGTGGTTCCGGCGGACCACAAGTGGTTCACGCGCATGGTCGTAGCCGGCATCATCGTGCAGGAATTGCAGTCGCTCAGCCTCGATTTCCCGAAGGTCGAAGGCAAGGTCCTCAAGGAACTGGAAGAGGCGGCCAAGGCGCTGAAGGCTGAACACTAGGCTCTTGCGCCGCCATGCGCCGATCCGCTAAAAGAGCGCCGTTGAAACGGGGTTAACGCGGGCTTAATGAGTTTCCGCCACCCTGTGAACGCAAGACGAGGGCTGTTCGAAGGCCATGTCGACGCGGACAAATATTTGCGCGATCGAGCGGACGGCGGGACACGCCGGCGCCGCGGCCACCCTCATTCTGGGCTCGCT
>Ga0187778_10002205_pt1 | contig 13319 bp, 10 predicted proteins | sample 1015_Q2_SP5_20_M_FD_132418 | JGI IMG/M metagenome (GOLD analysis project Ga0187778, IMG submission 132418) | Tropical peat soil microbial communities from peatlands in Department of Meta, Colombia - 1015_Q2_SP5_20_MG | ecosystem: Environmental > Terrestrial > Soil > Wetlands > Peat | place... | reverse complement strand
CGGTGCTGAAGGTGGCGTCGAAGTAGTGGATCTCGCCCAGACAGTCGCAGCCCAGCTTGAGCGAGTTGACCATCCGGCCCAGGCCCCACTCGCCGCAGTCGAAGGCGTTCTTCCATCCGTGCACCGGTCCGGGGTCGCCGTAGGGCACCACCATCTCGCTGACCGACGCACGGTGGAGGATCGGTCGGACTCGTGCACCGTCCTCGAAGGCAACCTGGTGGAGCACGAGGCCCTCGATGGCGTCCATCGACAGTCGCATCCTCCAGCGCTGCCAGCGAACGGCGTTGCCCTCCACGGCGAAGCTCGGGCCCTCCGGCTGGGTGATCGAAAGAGGCCGGAGGTCGTCGCGCAGTGACGGCTGGTCCTCGGGGTAGTAGCTGCCCGGTTCGCTGGGGATGGGCACGACGCCCGTGTCGAGCACCTCGAGGACCTCGCCCCTGGCCATGTCGACGAAGGCGACGACCCCCTCCACGGGCCGGGCATAGCCGTTGTCCTCGGGCCCGGTGCGCACGTAGGCCAGGCAGCGACAAATGCGCCGGCCCTTCTCGTGCGGGGAGCCGAAGGCCCCGGCGGGCCACGGGTCGATCTGGATCTGCTCGGGGTCGTGCAATCCCCGCTTGGCCATGGCCGCGTTCCACCCGGGGTGGGCCTGCAGGGCGAGGATCGCCGCGTAGGACTCCTCGAAGAGCAGGCCCGGCCGGACGTCGTCGACCTCGACCACCGAGACGATCGCCCCGGACGTCACCGACGCCACGACCTCGACGACGCGCGCCTCGGGACCGACGGTCAGGACCATCCGGACACGGCGCTCCACCACCGCGCCGTCGACGTGGTCCCGCACGGCCTCCTTGGCCGGCTCCGCCAGGGCGACGTGCGCGAAGCGCGTGGACGCCGGGAACCGGCCGTCCTCGCGGACCAGCCGCGTCGCCTCGGCGATCTCGGCCGCGCCCAGGGCCGACAGGGGGTGCGAGGCCTTGGCAGGCGGGACGGACCCGGCGTCGGCGGTCACGGTGTCACGGTATCGGGGTGCCGCCTGCTCGGTGGCGAGGGCCGCGACGGCGGCCGCAGGCCCTACGCTGGATGCGTGCGCTACGGCTACGTCGGCAACGGGTCCTGGATGGTGGGACTGGCGTTCTTCGCGGTGATCCTGTTCCGGGTCCTCGCCTCCAACCGCGCCCGCGCCCAGCGGCGGCCGCCGCCGACCGGCGCGTCGCCGCTGGTCGGCCAGGCCCGGCCGCCGGGGCCGCCTGCACCGTCCGGGCCGCCGTCGCCGACGGCACACCGGCAGGGCCCGAAGGCCGGTTCGATCGGCTCCGCCGGTGTTGCCGCAGGTTGGCTGATCGACCCCACGGGCCGCCACGAGCTGCGCTACTGGTCCGGGACGGAGTGGACGAGCCACGTGAGCGACGGCGGCGTCCCCGGCACCGACGACCCACCGAGCCACCAGGCCGCCGATCCCACGTGACGGACCAGCCGGCAGGCTCCCGGGCGGCGGTCGTGCTCGACGACCCCCGCCACGGCCCGCTGCCGGCCCTGCTGCTCGTCCTCACGGTGCTCTCGGGCGTGGTGGACGCCGTGAGCATCCTGCGCCTCGGCCGGGTGTTCGTGGCGAACATGACCGGCAACGTCGTCTTCGTCGGATTCGCGCTCGCCGGCGCGCCGGGCTTCGTGCTGAGCGCCTCGCTCTCGGCCCTCGGGGGGTTCGTGCTGGGCGCGGTCGTCGGCGGTGGGGTCGGCAGGCGCTTGGGCAGGGACCGAGCCGTGCTGCTCAGGAGCGGCACCCTCCTCGAGGCCGCGTTGCTCGTCGCGGCGCTCGTCGTCGCCGCGGCGCACGGGAACACGTTCGGGCGGGCCACGACCGACCTGCTCGCTGCGATGAGCGCGCTGGCCATGGGGCTGCAGACGTCCGTGGCTCGCCGGCTCTCCGTGCCCGACCTGACCACCACCGTGCTGACCATGGCCCTCACGGGCATCGCCGCGGATACAGGGCCGGACGGCGCGCCGGCCCGGACCAGGCGGTTGATGGCCGTGGCGGCCATGCTCGTCGGTGCCGTCAGCGGCGCCCTGCTCGTGCTGCACCTCGGCGCCACCGCGGGCTTCGCGCTGGCCGCCGGCCTGGCCCTGGTGGTCGTCGCCGGTGCCCTGGCGGCGGCCCGACGCCCCGCCACCTGGCGCGCCGGCTGACCCCCCGTCGGGCTGCGGCCCCGTCCGATCACTGTGCCGTTAGGGTGCGCCCGTGCGCGGGCGAGCCGGGGTGCGCGGACGACGAGGGCTGCGGGTCGCGACGGGTGCGGCGGTCATCGTGTCCCTCGTGGCGGCCGGCGCGGCCGCCGGCGTGCTCCTCGCGAGCCCTCGGGTGCCGCCGGCGAGCGGACCCGCGGTGACCGAGCCGCTGGCGCGAGCCCCGTTGCGCGGCCCGTTGCTGGCGGCGGGCGGTCCCGACATCACCGACCGGTGGGGAAGGGTCGTGTACCTCCACGGTGTGAACGCGGTCTACAAGCTCCCGCCCTACGTGCTCAGCGCGGACCCGGGCCAGCCCTGGAACCTCGACGGCGAGGACGCGGCGAGGATCGCATCCCTCGGCTTCGACGTCGTCCGCCTCGGCATCGTCTGGCAGGGCATCGAGCCCGGGACCCTCGGTCCGAACGACCCCCGCATCTGCACGCCCGGCGCCCCGCGCGACCCGATGCAGTGGAACCAGGCTGCCGCCGACGGCTATCTCGACCGCGTGGCGGCCACCGTGGCCACGCTGGGCGCCCACCACATCTACACGTTGCTCGACATGCACCAGGACGTGTACTCGTCGGCGTTCGGCGGCGAGGGCGCGCCGCCGTGGGCGGTGTGCACGGGGGGCGCGCCGATCGGGCGGTTGCCCGGGCGCTGGTCCAACACGTACGCCGATCCCGGGCTCAACGCCGCCGTGGGCCACTTCTGGACGAACGACGTGGTCGGCGACCTCCAAGGCGAGTACCTCCGGGCCTGGCAGGCCGTGGCCGAGCGCTTCCGCTCCGATCCCTGGGTCGTGGGCTACGACCCGATGAACGAGCCGTTCACCCGCGCGGTCGTCGTGACCGATCCGTTCACCGGACCGTCCACGGACTTCGATCCCGAGGTCGCCCAGGACCTCGAATGCCTCTACACGGGCGCCGCGCACCCCGGCCGCAGCGAGGCGGACGGATCCGTCCTGCAGTGCCCGCCCCAGGACCCGGCCATCGGCCTCATCCCCACCCTGGAGGAGACCGACCCGACCCATCCGGTGTTCTTCGAGCCCGACATCTTCACCAGCCGCGGCCGGCCCAACGACGTCGGGCCCATGGACCTTCCGAACCTGGTGTTCAACTTCCACGACTACTGCGGGTACCGGAGCCCCGTCACCGGTGACCCCACGGACCTGGTCGCTTGCGCGCGCCAGGAGATGCAGACGATGCGCCTCCGTGTCCGGGAGCGCGCCGGGATCTCCAGTGCAGCACAGCCGGCCGGTCCGCCGCTGTTCATGAGCGAGTTCGGCGCGACCACCAGTGAGCCGCTCCTGGCCCTCTTGACCGCCGATGCCGATCGCATCGGGATCGGCTGGATCTACTGGGCGTGGAAGTACTACGACGACCCGACCGGGAGCTCGAACGAGGCACTGGTCCTTCCCTCCGGCGCGTTCTCCCCGGGGGTACGAGCGCTGGCCCGCACGTACCCCATGGCCGTCGCCGGCTCACCTTCGTCGATCTCGTTCGACCCGGACAGCGGCGCCTTCGAGCTCGTGTACACCCCGAATCCCGCGGCACGGGCGCCGACCCTGGTGTTCGTGCCCGTGTCCGTGCACTATCCCCACGGGTACTGTGCGGCGGCCAGCGGGGGGACGATCCTCTCCGCCAAGGGCGCGACCGATCTGGTGGTCCGCAACGACCCGGCCGCTGCCACCGTCGTGGTCACGGTGCGCGCCGGCGCTTGCTAGCCCCCCTGCGGCCGTCCCCCCTGCGAGCGACCCGTGGCGAGGCCGGCGCGCAGGCGGGCCCGGCGCTCCGCTGTCGGGGGCCTTCCGCCCGACCCGGAACGGTCCCCGCGCTCGAGCGCGAGCAGGGCGGCCCCGACGACGGGCGCCGAGTCGAGCACGGTGACCTCGGCCCCCGGTGCGACCGACCGGATCCCGGACTCCACGCGTGCGGAGAAGCCTGCCTCCCTGCCCTGGAGGATCCCGCCGCCGAGGACGACGACGGGGCGGCGATCCTCCACGTGGAGCCGGTGGACAGTGGCGCGGACCATGGCCACGACCTCGTCCGCCAGCTCGTCGGCGGCACGCCGGGCGACCGTGTCGCCGTGGGCGGCCGCGTCGAGGACCACCCGCGCCAGCTCGAAGAGGTGCTCGTAGGGGATCGAGCCCGTGTAGACGGCTTCGAGCACGGCGAGGGGGTCGGGGCGGTCGAAGTGCGCCGGCACGAGCGCGGCCAGCTCGCTGGGTTGCCCACGCCCGTCGACGGCGCGCAGGGCCAGGCCGAGCGCACGCACGCCGAGCCACGCGCCGCCGGCGGCGAGGTCGCCCGACAGCTCGCCGAGCGACGGGAACCAGACCGTGGCGCCGTCAGGCCCGCGCCCCGCGCAATTGATCCCCGTGCCACAGACGACGCCGATACCCCATTCGGCGTCCGTGCCGGCCCGCCAGACCGCGAACGTGTCGTTGGCGACCACATGGTCGTCGCTCCATCGTCGCGACGCGATGGCGGCGCCCAACGAGGCCTTGTCGACGTCGAAGTCCAGCCCGGCCAGGCAGTAGGCACCGACCGGTGCGACCGGGCGGCTCGCCGGGTCGACCCCGGCGCCGGCGCAGGCGCGCCCGACCGCGTCGTCGATGACGGCCATGGCCGCCTCGAGGCCGACCAGCTGATGGTTCGAGCCCGGCCCACGCGCCGTGCCCAGCACGGTGCCGTCAGCCGAGGCGAGCACCACGTCGGTCTTGGAGTTCCCGCCGTCGACGGCGAGCACCGCGGGACGCTCGGTCATCGAGGTGGCATGTTAGGTTCGCCCAGGTGGGGGTGACACCCGCATGGGGGTGAAGGTCGCCGTGGTGGGCGGCGGCAGCACGTACACGCCTGAGCTCCTCGAGAGCATGTGCGACCACGCGGACCGCATCGTGGTGGACGAGCTCGTGCTCCTCGACCCTGTCGCCGAGCGGCTCGCCGTGGTGGCAGGACTGGCCGAGCGCATGCTGCGAGCGCGCGGTTGGCAGGGCCGCTTCGAGGCAACCGCCGAGCGCGATCGGGCGCTGGACGGCGCGGACTTCGTGGTCGTGCAGTTGCGAGTCGGTGGCCAGGCGGCCCGCTTGTCGGACGAGACGCTCCCCTTGGGGTTCGGGTGCATCGGGCAGGAGACGACCGGGCCGGGTGGGCTGGCAAAGGCACTGCGGACCGTCCCCCTGGTGCTCGAGCTCGCCGAGGAGACGGCGCGCCGCGCCGCACCGGGCGCGTGGCTCGTCGATTTCACGAACCCGGTGGGCATCGTCACCCAGGCGCTGGCCGACGAAGGCCATCGCGCCGTGGGGCTCTGCAACGTCGGCATCTGGACGCAGAAGCGCGTGGGGTACTACCTCGGCGTCGACCCGGCGTCCGTGGAGCTCGAGCACGTGGGGCTCAACCATCTGACATGGGTCCGCAGCGCATCGGTCGACGGCGTCGACCGGCTCCCCGAGCTCCTCGAGCGCTTCGGCGCCGAGCTCGCGCTGGAGTCGGGCTGTCCCGTCGAGGCGCTCGGCCTTCTCGGCGCGCTGCCCTCCTACTACCTGCACTACTACTACGAGCGCGACGCCGAGTTGGCGACGCAGCTGGCACCGGGCTACGTGCCTCGGGCGCGAGCGGTGGCCGCCATCGAGGCCGAGCTGCTCGAGCAGTACCGCGATCCGTCGCTCTCCACGAAGCCCGACGCGCTCTCGCGACGCGGCGGGGCCTTCTACTCGGAGGCCGCCGTCCGCCTCATGGCCTCGCTGCACGCCGGGACGGGCGACACCCAGGTCGTCGACGTCCGCAACGACGGGTCCGTCCCGGGTCTGCCGCAAGACGCCGTGGTCGAGGTCCCGTGTCGCGTGGACGCCTCGGGCGCGCGCCCGCTGCCGCAGCGCCCGCTGCCACACGAGATGCTCGGCCTGGTCGCCCACGCCAAGGCCTACGAGCGACTGGCAGTGGAGGCCGCGCTCGTGGGCAGCCGGCGGGTCCTGGTCAGGGCGCTGCTGGCCAACCCCCTGGTCGGCCAGCTTCCCCAGGCCGAGGAGCTCGCCGACGCCATCCTGTCGGCGAACCGGCCTTTCCTGCCGCGGTTCTTCCCTGACGACGAGGCCTGAAGGCGCACGCGTCCGGTCGGCGCCTGTGCGCCCCGCCCCGGGGGCGGCAAGGATGACCCTGGTGTCCGAACCCGATGTGACCGATCGTCCGGTGCCGGATGCAGGTGCCTTCGACGTCGTCGTCATCGGTGCCGGTCCGGCGGGCGAGGTCCTGGCCGGCCGGTGCGCCGCAGGCGGGCTGGCAGTCGCGGCCGTCGAAGCCGAGCTCGCCGGAGGGGAGTGCTCGTACTGGGGGTGCATCCCGAGCAAGACGCTGATCCGCCCGGGCGATGTCATCGCCGCCGCCCGCCGCGTCCCCGGCGCCGCCGAGGCGGTCACCGGGCCGATCGACGTGGCCCGCGCCCTCGCCCGGCGCGACGAGATGACGAGCGGGTGGGACGACGAGGGACAGGTGGCGTGGCTGGAGGGGGCCGGTGTCCGGCTCGTCCGAGGCGTCGGCCGGCTGGCGGCCGAGCGGGTCGTGGAGGTGACTTCCGGCGAGAGCCCGCCGCGGCGGCTGGAGGCCCGGCGGGCCGTCGTGCTCGCCACCGGGACCGGACCGGCCATTCCGCCGATCCCCGGCCTGGCCGAGGTCGAGCCCTGGGACAACCGCAGCGTCACGTCGATGCCACAGGTCCCGGGCCGGCTCCTCGTCCTCGGGGGCGGGACGATCGGCGTCGAGATGGCGCAGGCCGTCAAGCGTCTCGGCGCCGACGCCGTGACGGTGATCGAGGGGGCGCCCACCCTGATGGCGCGGGAGGAGCCGTTCGTCGGCGAGGAGCTGCGCGCCGCCCTTGAGGCCGAGGGGATCGGGGTCGTGACCGGGGCAACGGTCTCGGCGCTCAGCCGCGACGGGCGGAGCGGGGACGTGGTCGCGACGGTCGACGACGGGCGTACGTTCGCCGGCGACGAGATCCTGGTGGCGGTGGGCAGGGTGCCGAAGACGGCCGACCTCGGACTGGAGGTCGTCGGGCTGGCTCCAGGGCGCTATGTCGACGTCGACGACCGCTGCCGCGCCTCGGGCGTGCCCGGTGCATGGCTCTACGCGGTAGGCGACTGCAACGGGCGGGCGCTGCTCACGCACATGGGCAAGTACCAGGCCCGCCTGGCCGCCGACGTGATCCTCGGACGCGACCCCTGCACCGGCCCCGACGACGCCGGACCCGCTGTCGACCGGGACATGGTCCCGCGGGTGACCTTCACCGACCCCCAGGTCGCCGCGGTGGGGCTGACCGAGCGCCAAGCCCGGGAACGGGGTGTCACCGTACGCACGGTGCGCGTCGGCCTGGAGGACACGGCCGGCGCGTCGACGTCGGGCACCGGCGTGCGCGGCAGCGCGTTCGTCGTGGTCGACGAGGAGCGGCGGGTGGTGGTCGGCGCGACGTTCACGGGCCCCGGGGTCCAGGAGCTCCTCCACAGCGCGACCGTGGCGGTGGTCGGCGAGGTCGGCCTGGACCGCCTGTGGCACGCGGTGCCGTCGTTCCCCACGCTGAGCGAGGTGTGGCTGCGGCTGCTGGAGGCCTACGGCCTCTGAGCACCAGGGCGCCGGGGTGCCGGGAGGTCAGTGCTTCTTGCCGCGTCCCCGGTGGTCCGAGCTGTGACCCGACGCATGCCCTCGATGCGACGACGGGTTGTCGCCCGCACCGCCGACCTTGCGCTTCTTGTACTGGCGCCTGCCGCCGTAGCCGCCGATCGCGATCACCGCGACCGCGATGGCAATGATGGCGAAGATCAGCACGCTTGCCCCCTTGCAGCCACACGCACCAGGGCGAGCGCACCGGCCCAACCGTCCACGTGCCCTGTCGCACGCGACTCTACCGGCGGCGCGCCGGGGAGCAACGGGCCGAAAGTCCCGAGAACCCGGTCAACAAGGGGCGATGGACCATGGTCTCGGGCGGGAGGCATCCGTAGGCTGGCCGTCATGACCGATGCCGTCGTGCAGGCCGCATCCGGCGGATCCCCGGCCGACGGGCAGGCCTCCACTGCCCCGGCGCACCAGGGACTGGTCCTCGGCGCGCTGATTCTCGTGGCCGCCGTCGCCAACCTCAACCTGGCGGTGGCCAACGTCGCGCTCCCCGACATCGGCAAGGCCTTCGACGCCTCGCAGACCGCGCTCGACCTCGTCGCCGTGGGCTTCTCCCTCGGCCTGGCCGCCTCGGTGCTGTACCTCGGCGCGCTCGGCGACCGCTACGGGCGCAAGATGATGCTGATCCTCGGGATGAGCCTGTCGATCCCGGCTTCCATCCTCGCTGCCATGGCGCCCACCATCGGCGTGCTGATCCTGGCCCGGATCATGGGCGGGCTGGCGGCCGGGATGTCGTTCCCGACGACGCTCGCCCTCATCACCGCGCTGTGGGCGGGCCCGGCCAGGACGCGCTCCATCGCACTGTGGTCGGGCATCGGCGGCGCCATCTCGTCGCTCGGCCCGGTGTGCTCGGGGTTCTTGCTCCAGCACTTCTACTGGGGCTCGGTGTTCCTGCTGACGCTTCCGCTGGCCGTGGTCGCCCTGCTGGCCGCGATCCGGCTGGTGCCGTCCCACGTCAACGAGACGACCGACCCGGTCGACAACCTCGGAGGCATCCTGTCGGTCCTCCTCGTGGCCGCCTTGGTGCTCGGCATCAACTTCGCGCCCGTGCCCGACAAGGGCGCCGTGGTGCTCGGTCTCGCCGCCATCGCGCTGGCTGCGGCCGTCGCCTTCGTGTTCCGCCAGCGCCGGGCCCGCAACCCCCTCTACGACCTCCACGTGGCCGGACGCCGGATCTTCTGGGTGGCCGCCTGCGCGGGGATCATCGTGTTCGGAACGCTCATGGGCGCCATGTTCATCGGCCAGCAGTACCTGCAGAACGTGCTCGGCTACGACACCCTCGACGCAGGGTTGGCCATCCTGCCCGCCGCGTTCTTCATGGTGGCCATCGCGCCGCGCTCGGCCAAGCTGGTGGACCGCTTCGGCGCGCGGGTGACGCTTCTCACCGGCTATGCGTGCTGCCTCGCGGGGTTCTTCGTGATGCTGGTGCTGTGGTCGACCCACAGCCCGTACTGGCAGGTGGGCCTGGCCTACGCACTCGTCGGCGCCGGTGTGGGATTCGCCGGCACCCCCGCCTCGCACTCGCTCACCGGATCGGTGCCCGTGCGCCGTGCCGGCATGGCGTCGGGCACGGCGGACCTCCAGCGCGACCTCGGCGGCGCCATCATGCAGTCGATCCTCGGTGCCCTGCTCACCGCGGGCTACGCGTCGGCGGCGGCGAAGGCCATCGCCAGCTCGTCGAATTCGAGCCAGGTATCGAACAACGTCAAGACCGAGCTCGAGAAGTCGTTCTCCAGTGCCGCCGAGGTGGCCAAGCAGTACCCGCAGTACTCGAGCCAGATCATCCACGGTGCCCAGCAGTCGTTCCTCTCGGGGGCCGACTGGGCGTACGGCGCAGGCATGATCGCCGTGGTGATCGGGGCCGTGCTCGTGTTCTTCATGTTCCCCACGCGCGAGCGCGAGCAGCAGCTGCTGGCGCAGTACCTGGCCGAGGATTCGTCGACGGGCCCCCTGGTCGCAGCCTCGACCGGTGCTGTGAGCAACGACCCGGCCTGACGCCCAGGCGCCGAGGCTCAAGGCACGGCCCCGCCCGTCCGATCGGAAGGGGTGGGCTGCATGGGGATGGAGCGCCGGTGAGTCGATCCGACGTCCTGGTGGGGCGACAACCGATCTTCGACGGTCGACGCGAGGTCTACGGCTACGAGCTCGTCCTGGGCGCGGGCCCGGGCGCGGGCCCGGGCGCCCCCGCCGGTGCCGCGCGCGACTGGGCCAACGGCCGGCGCGAGGGTGACCTGCTCACGACCCGGCTCCTCTTCAGCTCGCTGCATGTTGGCGTCGATCGGTTCGTCGGCGACAAGGTCATGTTCTGCGACGTGAGCGAGGAGCTGCTGACCGGTGACCTGGCACTGCTCCTGCCGCCCGAGCGGACGGTGCTCGAGGTGCCGACCGCCGCGCTGCACGGCCCGGACGCACTGGACGGGGCGGCGGACGGCTGTCGCCGCCTGGTCGAGGAGGGCTACACCCTGGCCATCGACGAGTTCTCGTGGTTCGACGGTGCCGAGGACGTGTTGGGCCTGTTCTCGTTCGCCAAGGTCGACCCGCGGCGCGACGGGGTCGACGTCGTCGGCAGGGTCCTCGAGCGATGCCGGCCCTTCGACGTCCGGGTGTTGGTCCAGTCGGTCGACACCGAGGGCGACCTCGGTGTCTCCGAGGCCCTGGGCGTGGACCTCTTCCAGGGATATCTCCTGTCGACCCCCCGGCCCGTGCCGGGTCGGGTGATGGACCCGAGCGAATTCACCAAGGCGCGGCTGGCCGCCGCGCTCCTCGAGCCCGATGCGGGTGTCGAGCAGGTCGAGGCGCTGGTGCGCGCCGATCCCGCGCTCAGCCTGCAGCTGCTGCACATGGCCGGGATCGGCGCCGCCGGAGGGCTGCGTCGCACGGTCTCCTCCGTTCGCGAGGCGCTCGTGCTCGTCGGCTGGCGTCGACTCCAGGCATGGGTCTCGATGCTGCTGCTCGCGGGCGGGCGGGGGATCCCCGAGGAGTCGATGACCACCGCGCTCGTGCGTGCCCGGATGTGCGAGCTCCTCGGCTGGCACGTCGAAGGCGGGCGGACCGAGATGGCCTTCACCGTCGGCATGCTCTCGGGCCTCGACGTCCTGCTGGGGATGCCGTTGCAGGACGTGCTGCGGGACCTGCCCCTGGACGACGATGTGCGCGACGCCGTGCTGCACCACGCCGGCCCGGTGGGTGCGCTGGTGGCGGACGTCATCGACTACCAGCTCGGCCATCCCGAGTGCGCGACGCGTAGCGGGCTGAGCGACGCCGACCTGCAGATCGCGTGCTTCGACGCGTTGGCCTGGGGTATCGAGATGACCACCGGCCTCGACGCCGCCACCCTGACGTGAGGAGTCAGTCGCGTCGGTCCCGGCGCGCCCGGCTGGCCTGACGGCCTCGTGTCGCCTGATCGAGGACGACCTTGCGCAACCGCACCGCCTTCGGGGTGACCTCGACGCACTCGTCTTCGGCGATGAACTCCAGGGCCTGCTCGAGCGACAGCTGAAGGTGGGGCGTGAGGCGCTCGAGCTCCTCGGCCGTCGAGGACCGGATGTTCGTGAGCTTCTTCTCCTTGGTCGGGTTCACGTTCATCTCCTCGGCGCGGGCGTTCTCGCCGACGATCATCCCCTCGTAGACCTCCGTGCCCGGTCCGATGAGCATGGTGCCCCGCTCCTGGAGGCCCATCAGGGCGTAGGTCGTGGCGGTGCCGGCGCGGTCGGCCACCATCGACCCGTTGCGCCGCGTGCGGATCTCGCCGTGCCAGGGCTCCCAGCCGTCGAAGACGCTGTGGAGCATGCCCGTGCCCCGTGTCTCGATCAGGAACTCCGTGCGGAACCCCACCAGCCCCCTGGCCGGGATGCGGTAGTCCATCCGGACCCATCCGCGCCCGTGGTTGACCATCTGCTCCATGCGTCCGTGGCGGAAGGACAGGAGCTGGGTGACCACCCCCAGGTACTCCTCCGGGACGTCGACCGCCAGTCGCTCCATCGGCTCGTGGAGCTTGCCGTCGACGGCACGGGTCACGACCTGGGGCTTGCCCACGGTCAGCTCGTAGCCCTCCCGGCGCATGGTCTCGACCAGCACGGCGAGCTGGAGCTCGCCACGGCCCTGGACCTCCCAGCCGTCGGGCCGCTCGGTGGGCAGGACGCGCAGCGACACGTTGCCCACCAACTCGGCGTCGAGGCGCCCCTTGACCAGCCTGGCGGTGAGCTTCGAGCCGTCCCGGCCCGACAGGGGGGCGGTGTTGATCCCGATGGTCATGGCCAGGCTCGGCTCGTCGACGAGCAGGGCGGGGAGCGGCCGCGGGTCGTCCGGGTCGGCCAGGGTCTCCCCGATGTGGACCTCGGCGATGCCGGCGACGGCCACGATCTCGCCTGCGCCCGCCCGCTCGACCTCGACGCGTTCGAGCGCTTTGGCGGAGTAGAGCTCGGTGACCTTGACACGTTCGCTCGAGCCGTCGGCGCGGCACCATGCCACCGTCTCGCCCCGCCGGATCTCGCCTTGATGGACCCGGCACACGGCGAGCCGCCCGACGTAGGGGGATGCGTCCAGGTTGGTGACGAGCGCCTGCAGCGGGTGCCCGTCCTCGTACGTCGGCGCCGGGACGTGCGCCACGATGGTGTCGAAGAGCGGCACCAGGTCGCTTCCCGTGCGGTCCGGTGTGCGCGACGCCCAGCCGTGCCGTGCTGAGGCGTAGAGGATCGGGAAGTCGATCTGATGGACGGCGGCGTCGAGGTCCAAGAAGAGCTCCTCGACCTCGTGGACCACGTCGGCCACCCGGGCGTCGGCCCGGTCCACCTTGTTGATCACCAGGACGACGGGCAGGTCGGCTTCGAGGGTCTTGCGCAGCACGAAGCGGGTCTGGGGAAGGGGCCCTTCCGACGCGTCCACGAGGAGCAGGACGCCGTCGACCATGGCCAGCCCGCGCTCGACCTCGCCTCCGAAGTCCGCGTGCCCCGGCGTGTCGACGATGGTGATCTTCGTCGGCCCGTACTGGACGGCGGTGTGCTTGGCGAGGATGGTGATGCCCTTCTCGCGCTCGAGCTCGCCCGAGTCCAGCACGCGCTCGGCCGGCTCCTTGTCGGAGCGGAAGGCACCGGTCTGGCGCAGCATGGCATCGACCAGGGTCGTCTTGCCGTGGTCGACGTGGGCGACGATCGCCACGTTGCGCAGGTCGTCGCGAGTGGGCATGGCGGCTCAGGATAGAGGCCGCCGGTGGGCGTTCAGCCCAGGATCTTCGCCTTCTGCGCCGCGAACTCCTCGTCGGTGAGGATGCCCTGGTCGTGGAGCTCGGCGAGCTTCTTGAGCTGCTCGTAGGGATCCTCGGCGGGCGCCTGCGCCGCCTGGGCCTGCGCCGCCTGGGCCTGCGCCGCCTGGGCCTGCGCCGCCTGGGCCTGCGCCGCCTGGGCCTGCGCCTCGTACTGCTCCTGGTCCTGCGCCGCG
>Ga0187778_10002204_pt1 | contig 13320 bp, 8 predicted proteins | sample 1015_Q2_SP5_20_M_FD_132418 | JGI IMG/M metagenome (GOLD analysis project Ga0187778, IMG submission 132418) | Tropical peat soil microbial communities from peatlands in Department of Meta, Colombia - 1015_Q2_SP5_20_MG | ecosystem: Environmental > Terrestrial > Soil > Wetlands > Peat | place... | reverse complement strand
TGAGTCCGACAGGAGGTTCTACGGTTGTTAATAAGCCGGGAACATCGGGGACAACGCTCTGGCCGGCCGGCCCGAGGGCCGCCGCATAAGTTCCTATGGCCTGAATCTCGTTGTACGGAATATTGACGATGTCAGCGAACACGTTATACGGAATGTTCGCGAGGCCGCCCAGGTTGAGGCCTCCAAGGTCGTTAGCGAGGCCACCAAGGTTACCGAGGTCGCCAAGCAAGTCGCTGCTGGCGTCGGCCAGACGCACAGCCGCGCCGGTGACGCGGTGGAGATCGGGTGGCGGCGCGACCGGAGTGACGGCGATGAGGCTGGACGCGACGAGCGCCAAGCTCGCAGTGGCAAACGGACGCGCAGTTACATGCATGACGGCTGCCTTACAAGTCGGTATGACGCAGAAACCTACCCCAGAACAAGCCGGGTTGTCTCGGTTATCGACCACTCGTCCACAGGATTTCCTGAGTGTTAACGGATTTCGGTGGGGGTTGTGCGCGTCAGACTGCGATTTTTGGACGTAACGTCGAGAATGTCGGACGTCACCTGCCGACCTGGCTGCACGCTGCGTGCCGGTGCAGGCGCTGATCGACGATGGCTATTGCGTCTCGCCTGGGTCCGGTTTGGCGCGCCAGAGCGGCCGGGCACGGTATCGCCGAATAGCCTTCTGACTTGGTGCTGGTCGGCTGAGTGCCCTTGATGCGGTGCCGTGTGGGAGTACGGTTTACAGCTTATGGGCGTGCACCAGTTCGACGTGGTCATTGTGGGGGCGGGTTTCGGTGGAATCGGCGCGGCGATCCAACTCAACCGGCTGGGCTATGACAACATCGTGATCGTCGACCGCGAGAACGACCTGGGCGGAACGTGGCACGTCAACCACTATCCGGGCCTTACCGTCGACGTCCCGTCGACCACCTATTCCTACTGGTTTGAGCCCAACCCGTACTGGTCGCGGCTGTTCGCGCCGGGTGCCGAGTTGAAGCGCTACGCCGAGCATGTCGCCGACAAGTACAACGTGCGCCGCTACATGCGGTTCAACACCACCGTCGAAGGGGCCCGGTGGGACGACGATGCCCAGGTCTGGCGGGTCGCGCTTGCCGGTGGTGAGACGCTGAGCGCGCAGTTCTTGATCGCCGCGACCGGGTTCTTGTGTCAAGCCCGCACCCCAGACATTCCCGGTATCGAGACGTTCAGTGGGCGCATCATCCACACCGCCGACTGGGATGACAGCTACTCGTTCACGGGACGCCGGGCGGCGATCATCGGAACCGGTTCCACCGGTGTGCAAGTCATTCCGGAGTTGGCCAAGGAGGTTTCCGAGCTGACCGTGTATCAGCGCACGCCGATCTGGGTCATGCCCAAGCTCGATGTCGGCTTTTCACCTGCGGTGCAACGGTTTTTCGCCCGGGTGCCTCGTGCGCAGCGCATCGTGCGGTGGTTCACCGATACCGTCATGGAATTCATGATGGTGGTCGCGATGTGGAAATTCCGGTACTTCAAGCGCGTCAACTTCGCCGCGGCGGACCTGTCCAAAGTCTTTCGGTTGCTGTTGGTGCGCGACAAGGGCCTGTGGCGCAAGCTGAACCCGGATTACGACTTCGGCTGCAAGCGCCCGACAATTTCCAATTCGTATTACGGAGCGTTCACCAAGCCGCACGTGCATCTGGAGACCAGTGGTATTGAGCGGATTGAGCCCAGCGGCATCGTCGCCCGCGATGGCACCAAGCGGTTCGTCGATACCCTGGTCCTGGCTACCGGATTCGACGTGTGGGACGCCAACTTGCCGGCGATTGAGGTGATCGGCCGGGAAGGTCGGGATCTCGGAAAGTGGTGGCGCGAGACCAGGTTCCAGGCCTATGAAGGCGTCTCGGTGCCCTACTTCCCGAACTTCTTGACGATGGCCAGCCCGTACGCGTGGGTTGGTCTGTCGTGGTTCAACACGGTGGAATACCAGATGCGGCACATGAATCGGCTATTCGGCGAACTACAGCGGCGTGGTGGCCGCACCTTCGAGGTCACCGAACGGGCCAATGCCCGCTTCCTCGACCGGATGACCGATCTGCTTGAGAAATCGGTGTTCTACGCCGGCAACTGCGCAACCTCCCGGTCGTACTGGTTCAACCACAGCGGGGAAGCACCGCTTTTTCGACCGACATCGGTGCGTACCGCCGTCAAGGAACAGGACCGATTCCCGTTGAGCGACTATGCGATAGCCTGATTTCGTCAAACCTGAAACCCCCGACCGGCTCGGCACCGCAGAGGCGCTCGTGTACTCTAAATCGCCGTTACCGGGCAAGCTGGCGCGACTTACCGTGGACGCGCAACCGGTGTCCGGCACGGATAACGGCCTCGGTGGCGTTGATGTCGATGTCGACGTCAAAGGCTGGCCAGGAACGCCGGGTAGTACCGACTCGGCGGTGAAGGGGTGTTCGGCGACGAGCAACTCACCGTCGACATAGATGCTCCTGGCCTCGTCGATTGCGCGCAGCGAAGACAGTAGCGCCACCCGTCATGGCAGCGGAGGCAGCCGTGGGTTCGACGTCGGTGACGGCGACGGACGAAAACGCATCGCTGGCTTCGGTTTCCACACACAGATGGCAGCATTTTCTCGCCCCGCTTTCAGCGCGGTCCCAAGCAAGACATTGCGCAAAGGGTGATGGCCATCCACGTGGCCGAGGAGGCGCCACATCTCGTTTGCCCACCAATACCCGCTCAAGCGTGTCCCGGGCCTTCCCGGGTGGAAGCGCTTCTTGCTGTCGCTATGGGTGCCGTGATCATGCGGATGCTTGGCCTGGCGGTCGTGAAACCGCCGAGGCCTTCTGGCGGGAATTCGACATCCCGCGCAAGGTCAGAAAGCAACTGTTCTTCTGGGCAACGGAGTCGCGGCAATTCCTTCGTGACCTGTTCGCCGACGTCCGGATGCTGTGTTAAGACACCGGACTGATGAATCGCGCCGCCAGACTAATGTGGCGGATCTGCAAGATCAACGGCGAGCCCTCCCGCTACCGAAGCGAACCCCAACGCCAGCACGTGGTCTCGGTTCCCGCGGCCTGAGCCAAGCGCTGCAGGCCCCTTTTCTATGCCGCACGTTATCGGTAAGTCATGCGTTAACCACAGTTCGTGCCTCTTTACCGTGCCCGGTGAGCTGTATGCACCCTGCACCGGACGAGCCGGACTCCGCAACCACGAGATGCTGTTCAGTGATCCGGCGGCCTGCGTGGACTGCGGTGCCTGTGTGCGCGCCTACCCGGTCGACGCGATCGCACCCGACACCCGGCTGGAGCCCAAGCAATGGCCATTCGTCAGGAAAGGAACACGGTAACCGCACAACGGGATCCACTCGGCGCGAGCTCAGCGGAACGCCTCGTCGATGAGCTCCTGCTGCTCGACGGCGTGCACCTTCGACGACCCGGACGACGGCGCAGACATCGCCCGGCGCGAAATGCGCTTAATCCCGCTCAGCTTGTCCGGCAGCAGCTCGGGAAGCTCCAGGCCGAACCGCGGCCATGCGCCCTGGTTGGCCGGCTCCTCCTGCACCCAGAAGTGCTCCCTGACGTTCGGGTAGCGGTCCAGCGTTTCACCGAGTCGGCGTTTGGGCAGCGGGGCAAGCTGTTCGATACGCACGATCGCGATGTCGTCGCGCTTGTCTTTGGACTTGCGCGTGGCCAGTTCGAAATACAGCTTGCCGCTGGTCAGCAGGACGCGGGTGACCTTACCGCGGTTGCCGATGCCATCCTCATAGGTGGGCTCCTCCAGCACCGAGCGGAACTTAATCTCGGTGAAGTCCTTGACGTCGCTGACCGCGGCTTTATTGCGCAACATCGACTTCGGAGTGAACACGATCAGCGGCCGCTGAATCCCGTCCAGGGCGTGGCGGCGCAACAGGTGGAAGTAGTTAGACGGCGTGGATGGCATCGCGATCGTCATCGAACCCTCCGCCCACAGCTGCAGGAAGCGTTCGATGCGCCCGGAGGTGTGGTCGGGGCCCTGCCCCTCGTGCCCGTGCGGCAACAGCAGTACCACGTTGGACAACTGCCCCCACTTGGCCTCACCGGAGCTGACGAACTCGTCGATGATCGGTTGAGCGCCGTTGGCGAAGTCGCCGAACTGGGCTTCCCACATCACGAATGCGTCTGGGTTGCCTACCGTGTAGCCGTACTCGAAGCCGACAGCGGCGAATTCCGACAGCGGCGAGTCGTAGACCAAGAACTTGCCGCCGGTCGGGCTGCCGTCCTTGTTAGTGGCCAGCAGTTGCAGCGGGGTGAACTCCTCGCCGGTTACCCGGTCGATGATCACCGAATGCCGTTGGGAGAAGGTGCCCCGGCGGGTGTCCTGCCCGGAGAGCCGCACCAGCTTGCCCTCGGCCACCAGCGAACCCAGTGCCAGCAGCTCGGCGAACGCCCAGTCGATCTTTCCTTCGTAGGCCATCTCCCGGCGCTTCTCCAGCCCGGGTTGCACCCGCGGGTGCACGGTGAACCCCTCCGGCAGCGCTAGGTGAGCGTCGCCGATGCGAGCCAGCAACGACTTGTCCACCGCCGTGGAGAGTCCCGCGGGGATCATCTGGTCGGACTCCACCGATTCGCTCGGCTGTGCTCCGTGCTTCTCCAGGTCGCGGACTTCGTTGAACACCCGCTCCAGCTGGCCCTGGTAGTCGCGCAGTGCGTCCTCGGCTTCCTTCATCGAGATGTCGCCGCGGCCGATCAGCGCTTCGGTGTAGCTCTTGCGTGCACCGCGTTTGGTGTCGATCACGTCGTACATGTACGGATTTGTCATCGACGGGTCATCACCCTCGTTGTGTCCGCGTCGGCGGTAGCACAGCATGTCGATGACGACGTCCTTCTTGAACTTCTGCCGGAAGTCCACGGCCAGCCGCGCTACCCACTCACACGCCTCCGGATCGTCGCCGTTTACGTGGAAGATCGGCGCCCCGATCATCTTCGCGACATCGGTGCAGTACTCGCTGGACTTCGAGTGCTCGGGCGACGTGGTGAAGCCGATCTGGTTGTTGACGATGATGTGGATGGTGCCGCCGACGCGGTAACCGGGCAGCAGCGCCATGTTCAACGTCTCGGCGACCACCCCCTGGCCGGCGAAGGCGGCGTCACCGTGCACCATCAGCGGCACCACCGGATAGCCCTCCTCAGTATCGCCTTTGTCCAGCAGGTCCTGCTTGGCCCGGACCAGTCCCTCCAGCACCGGATCGACGGCTTCCAGGTGCGACGGGTTAGCGGTCAGCGACACCTGAATGTCGTTGTCGCCGAACATCTGAATGTAAATGCCGGTGGCGCCGAGGTGGTACTTGACGTCTCCGGAGCCGTGTGCCTGCGACGGATTGAGGTTGCCCTCGAACTCGGTGAAGATCTGCGAGTACGGCTTGCCGACGATGTTGGCCAGCACGTTGAGCCGGCCGCGGTGCGGCATGCCGATGACGACCTCGTCGAGCCCGTGCTCGGCGCACTGGTCGATCGCTGCGTCCATCATCGGGATCACGGTCTCGGCGCCCTCCAGCGAGAACCGCTTCTGCCCCACGTATTTGGTTTGCAGGAACGTTTCGAATGCCTCGGCCGCGTTGAGCTTGCTCAGGATGTACTTCTGTTGGGCCACAGTCGGTTTGACGTGCTTGGTCTCGACCCGCCGCTGCAGCCACTCCTGCTGTTCGGGTTCGAGGATATGGGTGTACTCCACGCCGACGTGGCGGCAGTAGGCGTCGCGCAGCAAGCCCAGCACGTCGCGCAGCTTTTTGTACTGCGCGCCGGCGAAACCGTCGACCTTGAACTCGCGATCCAGGTCCCACAGCGTCAGGCCGTGGGTCTGCACGTCGAGGTCGGGGTGGCTGCGGAACCGGGTTTTGTCCAACCGCAGCGGATCGGTGTCAGCCATCAAGTGTCCGCGGTTGCGGTAGGCGGCGATCAGCTCGATGACGCGGGGGTTTTTGTCGACGATCGAGTCCGGGTTGTCCAGGCGCCAGCGCACCGGCTCGTACGGGATGCCGAGCTCACGGAAGATCTCGTCCCAGAAACTGTCCGCGAGCACCATCTCGTGGATGGTGCGCAGGAAGTCACCGGATTCCGCGCCCTGGATGATGCGATGGTCATATGTCGACGTCAGCGTGATCAGCTTGCCGATACCGAGCTCGGCGATACGTTCGGGGCTGGCGCCCTGAAACTCGGCGGGGTATTCCATCGCGCCGACACCGATGATCGCGCCTTGGCCGGCCATCAGCCGCGGCACCGAGTGCACGGTGCCGATGGTGCCGGGGTTGGTCAGCGAAATCGTCACGCCGGCAAAGTCTTCGGCGGTCAGCTTGCCGTCGCGGGCCCGGCGCACGACGTCCTCGTAGGCGGTTACGAACTGCGCGAAGCGCATGGTCTCACAGCGCTTGATCCCGGGCACCGCCAATGAGCGCTTGCCGTCCTTCCCCTGCAGGTCGATCGCCAGCCCCAAATTGGTGTGAGCCGGTGTGACAGCCGTGGGCTTGCCGTCGACCTCGGCGTAGTGGCGGTTCATATTCGGGAACTTCTTGACCGGCTGCACCATGGCGTAGCCCAGCAGGTGGGTGAACGAGATCTTGCCGCCGCGGGTGCGCTTGAGGTGGTTGTTGATGACGATCCGGTTGTCGATCATCAATTTGGCGGGAATGGCCCGCACACTGGTCGCCGTCGGGACGTCCAGCGACGCGGACATGTTCTTGACGACGGTCGCGGCGGCGCCGCGCAGCACCTGCACCTCGTCGCCTTCCGCCGGCGGCGGTCCGGCCGGTCTGGCCGGCGCCACCGGTACGGCGGCCGCTCCATTGCTGACGGCAGCGGTCTTCGCGGGCGATGCCGACGGTTCGGCCGCCGGAGCAGGCTGTGCCTCCGGCGGTGTGGCTGTAGCCGAGACAGCCGGCTTTCCGTCAGTTGTGGTCGGGGTCTCGACCATCGGTTCGGGGTTGTAGTCGACCAAGAACTCATGCCAGCTCGGGTCGACCGAGGAGGGGTCGTCGCGGAACTTGCGGTACATCTCCTCGACCAGCCATTCGTTCTGTCCGAATGGTGAACTTGTACTGCTCACAGCAGCTAACGCCTCGATTCCTCTGTCCAGCAAGCAAGCGGCATGCCGCTTGCGACTTATTGCGCCCTGCGTGTCGACGCTATCTCCCATCGGCGGCGGTCTCGACAGTTTCCGCCCCAGTAAAGGCTAACGCTTCGCAAGCAATTCGACAGGCACGCCAACCGGCAGATCACGGCCCGCAACGCCGCCGTGGCTAGCCGTTGTCAACCGTCGGCAGTAGGTGCAGGATCGCCGGCCAGCGTGCCGGTGGGGTGCCGAACGCTTCGCGGGCGTTGCGGACGATCTTCTTGCCCACGACCCGGTTCCCGACACCGCCGATTGAGGCGCCGATACCGAGTGGCAGCAGTTTGCCGAACATCAGCGCACCGCGCCGCAGCGTGTACCGTCTGACCGCGAACTTAAGCAGCCGCGAATTCAGCTGCGACACCGCGGGCAGCGGCAGCGAGGCCATGCCATCAGTCAGCCAGCCGCCGCGGGTGCGCCCTGGACCGAGCAGTTCGGCGACGGCGCCCTTGCTGTCGTCGCCGACCAGCACGGCCAGTACCAGGGCACGCCGCCGTTCCCGGTGTTCGGTGGGAACGCCGTACACCTCGGCGACCGCCAGTACGAAGACCGCGGTGGCCTCGACGAACACCACCGTTTCTACGGCGACCGCAGACAGCGCAGCGAGCGTTCCGATCCCGGGCAACGTTGCCGCCGAACCCACCGCCGCGCCGCTGGCCATCACCGCGGCCAGATAGCGCTTCTCCAGCTTGGCGACGATATCGGGCGGGCCGGCACCCGGGTCGGCGCGCCGCAGCCGTTCGACATAGGCCTTTGCCGCGGGTCCCTGCAACCGCGCGCTGCGCTCGATGACGTGCGCCAATGCACGTGCCGACACTTTGGGTCGATCGTCGATGGTGGCTGGCAGCGGGTCCGGCTTCGATCCGGTCCGTCGCGCAAACATTTTTCCTCCCTGCGGATGGCGTGCCTCCAGGCTAGCGCCGCTTCGACGAATGCCGGGGGTCGGCGGTTCAGTCGACGACAGGCAGTCAGCCACCGTCATCAGTAGTCCAGTAGGAGGGTCACGTCCGCGACGCGGGGTTGTCCACACCCGCCTCGGCCCGTAGCGTCGCAGCCTATTACTCCCCTCGGAATAATGCGGACCGGGCAATCGGAAGAAGGCCAGACAGGACGGATCATCGATGGCGTACCAACTGACGTCGCTGAGTCGCTGCGATCCGGTCGCCGGCACTGGCGGCACATTGCGCGACCAGCCACCATCATCGGGAGCGAAACGAGGTGGGGACATGACCACGGCGATGATTCGGGCGCGCGGGGGCACGCAACGCGCCAAGGCCAGCAAGCCGGGGAACCGTGCGGGTCGGGTGAACCTATCGAACCCGTGGAACGCGCTCTGGGCAACGATGGTCGGCTTCTTCATGATCCTGCTCGACTCCACCATCGTTGCCGTCGCCAATCCCAGCATCATGGCCAAGCTGAATACCGGTTACGACAACGTGATCTGGGTGACCAGCGCCTACCTGCTGGCATATGCGGTGCCGCTGCTGGTGGCCGGCAGGCTCGGTGACCGGTTCGGCCCGAAGAACCTTTACCTGATCTGTTTGGCGGTGTTCACCGCCGCGTCGTTGTGGTGCGGCCTGTCGGACAGCATCGGCATGCTGATCGCCGCCCGGGTGGTGCAGGGCATCGGCGCCGGGCTGCTCACCCCGCAGACACTGTCGATGATCACCCGGATCTTCCGGCCGGAGCGCCGCGGCATGGCACTGAGCGTGTGGGGTGCCACCGCCGGTGTCGCCACCCTGGTTGGGCCGCTGGCCGGTGGTGTGCTGGTCGACGGGCTGGGCTGGAAGTGGATCTTTTTCATCAATGTCCCGATCGGCATCGTCGGCCTGGCGCTGGCGGGCTGGTTGGTCCCGGTGCTGCCCATGCACACTCATCGGTTCGACCTGGCCGGGGTGGGGTTATCCGGGGCGGGCATGTTTCTGATCGTCTTCGCGCTGCAGCAGGGCCAGTCCGCCGGGTGGGCGCCGTGGATCTGGGCGGTGATCGTGGCCGGCAACGGGTGCATGGCGTTGTTCGTCTACTGGCAGTCGATCAACACCCGCGAGCCGCTGATCCCGCCGGACGTCTTCCATGACCGAAACTTCAGCCTGTCCAACCTCGGGGTGGCGGTCATCGGGTTCACTGCGACGGCGATGGTGCTGCCGGTGATGTTCTACGTGCAGGCCGCGTGCGGTCTGTCGCCGACCCGGTCGGCCCTGCTGATTGCGCCGATGGCGATCGTGAGCGGTCTGCTCGCCCCAATCGTCGGCAAGATCGTTGACAGGTCGCATCCGCGGTCGGTGGTCGGTTTCGGCTTCTCGGTACTGGCGGTCGCGCTGACGTGGCTCTCAATCGAGATGACACCCACAACGCCTATCTGGCGGCTAGTGCTCCCCTTCAGCGCGATCGGGCTAGGGATGGCGTTCACCTGGTCGCCGCTGGTCGCCACCGCGACCCGGAACCTGCCGCCGCACCTGGCCGGCGCGGGTTCCGGTGTGTACAACACGACCACGCAGGTCGGCGCCGTGCTCGGCAGCGCGGGCATGGCCGCGTTCATGACATCGCGGATCACTGCCGAAATGCCGCAGATGCCCGGTGGCGGGTACCCACAGCGTCCAGAGAGAATAGCCCTGCAACTGCCCGAGTTCCTGCGCGAGCCGTTCGCGGCCGCGATGTCTCAATCGACGCTACTGCCTGCGTTCATCCCGTTGTTCGGCATAGCCGCCGCATTGTTCATGGTCGGCTTCGCCACGTCAGCGGTTGCTCGTCATACAACCGGCACCCATGGCCGGTTACCTGGCCACACCGACAGCTTCGACGATCGGACCGAGCGGATCTCGATCACGCCCGACGACGATGGCGACTTAGTGGACGATGACTATGACGATGATGACTACGTCGAGTACGCGCTTTCCTGCGAGCCTGACATTTCGCCTCAGCCGGATCTCGAGGTAGAACCGGCCTACGGCGAAGACGGCACCGAGGCGCTAGAAGCCCACGTCGAACATCCACGCCCAGCACCCACTGAAGCATGGCAGAGCGATCTTGTCGAATCGCGGCACAGCGTGCTCGACGAGCCTCCACCGGCACCGGAGGCCGAGCCGATTGACTTCGCCCACAACGGCTTTCATGTCGACGACGAGCAGCGCTTCCGCCCGATCGCGGACTTCTCACCGCCTGCGATCCCGCCGGCCACAGCCAATCCCGGCGACGAGCACCGGTTCCCCGACGACATCGGTGATGCGGACCGTGCCGACGACCGCGGATCGCATGCCGGTTTCGGCATCTGATTCGGCGAATACCGCAGCGCCTATCGGGGTCCGTCCCGGCACCAGCTGCATGACGTCCCGCTCGAGCCGCCGCCCGCAAGCGACCACACCGGTCCCGCGGGGGCGCGTTCACGCTTGTATGAAGACCACCCGGCCGATGAATTCTGGTACGAACGCTTGTGGAATGGCAGCTCCGCGCGTCACCAGTTCATCGAGGATGCGCCGCCGCGCAACACGCACTACCGTACCGATCCGGACGACCCGGCCACCTACGGTCGGCATTCGGCCCCCGAGAGTGATTGACGACGGCGAGCAAGTAGTCCGCGTTCGCGCTTTCCGACGACAGCGCCAGGAACGCGCCTAGGTCCACCAAACCGGGTGGCGTGGCGGGAAGGTACTCGGTCAGCTTTTGCGAACGCACGATCACCGCTGCATACTGCGCCCGGCTGACGGCCACGTTTAACCGATTCCTGCTGAGCAGGAATGAGATTCCGTGTGGTATTTCGTCAATCGACGACGCCGTCATCGATATGAAGACCACCGGCGCCTGCGCGCCCTGGAACTTATCGACTGTTCCAACCCGCACGTCACCAAGCCCTGCGGCGGCCAGCCGCTCGCGCACCAGCACCACCTGGGCGTTGTACGGTGCCAGCACCAACACAGCAGAGGTGCCCAACGGTCGAGGACCGTCCTCGTCGGTCCACACCGAGCCGAGCAGCCGCTCGATCTCGGCGACGATGACATCGGCTTCCTCCGGGCTGTCGGTCGCGTTTCCCTCGTGAGGAATTGAAATCACGTGTACCCCAGGCGGATACCCTTCGAGGTGGCGCGCGGCGGTGCGTTCGGTGTGGGAATGCAGCCGGCCCTCATAGGACAGCGCCGACACCGGGGCACAGACCGCCGGGTGCATCCGATGTGTGCGGTCCAGGAAGTAGCCGCGCTTGGTGGGTAGTGTGCGCTGACCGTCGACAAGCCAACCTAGCGTGGAGGTGTCGACCGGTTCGGGATGGGTGCCCTGGCTCACCTGGGGCAGCTGCTGCGGATCCCCGAGCGGCAGCAAATTCGCGGCTGCCGGCGCCACGGCGATGGTGTTCGCCAGACAAGCGTTTTCCGTGCGCTGTGGGCGCATCCTCGTCGATCATCAGCAGATCGAGGCTGCCCGGGGTACCCGGTTGCTGTTGGCGAAATCCCATGCCGTCGAGATCGCCGACCCGCAGCCGCTGGCACTGTTGCCCGAGCCCAACGACGGGGACACCGGGATGCGTGATCGTCAAGCAGCTTGGCCCGCTGGCTCACCCGCATCCCGGCGACCAACAACAAATCGTCTGCCGCCTGCAACTGCTCGGCGCACTCCCGGCAGCGGAAAGAGGCCCGCACCGGCTCGTCTTCCCAACGCACCGCGGTGCCGGCGGCATAATGCTCGTCGAGCCGCTGCTGCGATATCGCGCGTTGCAACCGGTACACGGGGATCAGCTCGTCGACGCGGTAGCGCGCGACGGCGCCGTCGCCGAGTAGCAGCTCGGCCTCCGGCGCCACCGGCACACCCGAGCGGGCCAGCGTGTCGGCGTAGACCGCCAGCTGCAAGAGTGCGGTGACCCGGGCCGAGCGTGCCAGCTTGGTGTCAGTGACCCGGTACCGCTCGCCGTCACGCACCAGGAAGTCGGCGAACCCGACGAAACGACCGTCGAACATCGCGGCCTGATACACCACCGGCGCCCCGTCGGCGATCGCGCGTCGTGTCGCCTCCGCGGCGGCCGTCAGCCCGGCGACCGTGTACGCAGGGCGCCCGATGACAGTGACCGCGCCGCCGAATTCTTCGCGCAGCTGCGCGAGTCGGCGTCGTTCGTGTTCGGCACCGAGAACGGCGGTTCGCGCGAGCAGTTCGCCGTCGGCAGTGCTGACAGCGGGACCCCAGCCCAGTTTCGCGTCGAAATCGCGCAACAGGGCGTAACCGCAGCGAGCGGCGGCCGCGAGATCGGACGCACTGTAGATGATGTTGTCGCCGGCGACGAACACAGCAGCAACTGTAGGTGAGGCGACCGACAGGACCGGGTCGTTCGCTTAGCCGCCGGTGTTACCGATGAGCTCGACCCCGGCGCCGTTCCACCGGAATTTCACCACGCTGGCTAACCCTTTGATACCGCTGGAGTACGTCAGCGCCACCGTGTCGCCGGTGCACTGCGACGTGTCAATCCCATTGAAGCCGAACGTGTCAGGCACTCCTTGGGGGATGTACTTGCCGAGATGGAACATCACCGCGCGGGTGTTGGGATTGTTGGCGTTCGTATTGGCCTTGACGATCACCGCCGACAGTTGGGCGCATTCGTTGTAATTGCCGGCCAGCGGTTCCGGATTCCACGGCTGCTGGCTACGCGGATCCCGGGGCAGTTCGGAAACCGCCCTGGCGATCGTGGGCGCGGCCAGCTCGACGGCGCAGGGGTCGACCGGCGGGGCGCTGCTGTTGGTCGGGGCAGCGGCGCCGGTCGGCGGGCTCGGTCTACTGGGAGTAGAGGCCGGATGGGTAGCAGGCGGCTGCGGCGTCTTGGCGACGGTAGAGTCGCCTGACCCGCAGCCGGTCAGCCCCGCGGCCATCAGCGCGGCGGCGGCCATCCTCGTCAGCCGCCGGACACGGTACGGTAGCCACAACACAACGCGCACGGTACCGTCATCGTGCCGGCGGGCGTGGCAGGCGTGGCCGCGTGGCTGGCGACGGCTTGGTGGGCTACCCGCCACTAGACTTCATTCCCAAATGGCATCCCCGGACAGCCCGACTGTGACATCTCCTGCGACCTTCGCCGACCTGCAGATTCATCCATCGGTCTTGCGGGCGATCGCCGACGTCGGTTACGAGTCACCCTCGGCCATCCAGGCGGCGACGATTCCGGCGCTGATCGCCGGTTCCGACGTGGTGGGACTGGCGCAGACCGGCACCGGCAAGACCGCGGCTTTCGCG
>Ga0187778_10002203_pt1 | contig 13321 bp, 13 predicted proteins | sample 1015_Q2_SP5_20_M_FD_132418 | JGI IMG/M metagenome (GOLD analysis project Ga0187778, IMG submission 132418) | Tropical peat soil microbial communities from peatlands in Department of Meta, Colombia - 1015_Q2_SP5_20_MG | ecosystem: Environmental > Terrestrial > Soil > Wetlands > Peat | place... | reverse complement strand
GGGCTCGGGGGCGTCTTCACCGAGGTGCTGCGCGACTTCGCCGTCGCGCTCGCTCCCGCGGAGCCGAGTGAGCTGGAGGAGCTCATCCGCTCGCTGCGGGGCGCGCCGCTCCTCACGGGCGCACGGGGCCGGCCGTCGGTGGACCTCGCGGCGGTGGCTCGCGCCGCCGCCGCGCTCTCCCGCCTGGCCGCAGACCATCCCGAGCTCGCCGAGGTCGAGGTCAACCCGCTGCTCGCGCGACCCGACGGCGCCGTCGGCCTCGACGCACGGGTCGTCCTCGCGCTCCCGTTCGCGGTTTGACCGCAACGGGGCTCAGGTACGCCGCGGATGACTCCGGCGGCCGGATTGTGATGCAATGCGCTGCGTCCAACTCGGGAGGTTGATCGGGTTGATGTGCGTCGGCGGTTCGTCCACAGGTGCCACGTGAGGAGGAAGGGAACGCCGGCCGAGGTGATCGCCGGCGTGACGATGCTGGCGGCGCTCGCGTTCGCCCTCGGTCTCGGTGCGATCGGCTTCTTCGTCGGTCGACACACGGGCGGCTCGACAGGCGCGGCGCCGGCGACCACGTCGACGACCCAGGCCGTCGCGGCGGTCGACCCGCAGGTGGCGGCGGGCGCACACGATTTCGTCAACTTCGCCTGCGCGCAGTGTCACGGCCTGAGCGGGAGGGGCGGAGTCTCTCCGGACGTCCCGGCGCTCACCGAGGTGGGCAAGACGCTCAGTGCGGCTCAGCTCCGCTCGATCATCGACCACGGGCTCGGCGAGTCGAAGAATCCGACCAAGCCGTACATGCCCGTGTGGGGCGCCGTGATCTCGAGCCAGCAGGTGTCCGACATCGTGGCGTACCTGCATGCGGGTCTGCCGTCGGTTCCCGAAGCGACCCCCGTGACCGTTCCGGCCGGCCAGGGCCAAGCGGTCGCAGGTGCGGCGCTCTACGTCGAGTACGGGTGCATCAACTGCCACGGTCCGAACGGTCTCGGCGGCGTGCCGAATCCGCTCTCGCCCGACAAGACCATTCCGCCGCTCTCCGGCCAGGACTTCCGCTCCGAGTTCAACACGGACGCGAAGATCATCGACGTGATCCGCAGCGGCAGCGTGATCGGCAAGGCGCCGATCGTGAGCATGCCGCACTGGGGTGGGATCATCCCGGACGCCGATCTGAACGCGCTCGTCGCGTACATCAAGACGCTGAAGTAGGCGCCGGGAGCTACTGCCAGCCGAGGTAGGGCGCCGCGCCGCGCTTGAACAGGCCGCGCGCGATCACGAGCCGCTGGATCTCGCTCGTCCCCTCCCAGATCCGGTCGACCCGGAGCTCGCGGTAGAAGCGGGAGGTCGGGTTCTCCGACATGTAGCCGCGGCCGCCGAACGTCTGCAGCGCGCGGTCCGCCACCCGGCCCGCCATCTCCGAGGCGTAGAGCTTCGCCATCGAGACCTTCCCGTGCACGACCTTGCGATCGGCCAGCGTGTCGAACGCGTGCGCGGCGTGGTAGGTCAGGAGGCGCGCCGCGAGAAGCTCGGTCAGCGAGTCGGCGAGCGGGAACGAGATCCCCTGGTACTCGGCGATGGGGGCGCCGAACTGCTCGCGCCGCCTCGCCCAGTCGGTCGCGAGGTCGAGGAGGCGCAGTGCGGCGCCGCAGCAACGCGCTGCGATGAACAGGCGCTCGACGAGGATCCACTCCTTCGCGCCCGCATCGCCGCTCGCCGGCACGCGGTTGCGCTCGGGCACGCGGCAGTTGCGGAAGACGATCTCGGGGTGGTGGTCGATGTACGGGTCGTGGAGGAAGCCCGGCGTCCGCACGATCTGGAGCCCGGGCGCGTCCGGCTCGACGAGGAAGAGCATCTGCTCGCCCTCGTGGACGGCTGCCACGATGTAGACGCCGGGCGACCCCTCGCTCGTCACGAACCACTTCTCGCCGTTCAGGACCCAGTCGTCGCCGTCGCGCTCCGCGGTCGCTCTCAGGCCCGAGAGGTCCGAGCCGGCGCCGGGCTCGGTGAGCGCCCACGCCTCGCGGTACTCGCCTCTGATGACCGGCGCGACGAAGCGCTCCGCCTGGTCCGGCGTCGCGATCTCCAGCAGCTCGCGGGGGCCGCGGTCGACGACCGCGAAGCCGAGCCCGTTCGTCGCCTTGCCCGATTCCTCCTCCAACGCCACCTGCCCGAGCATCGAGAGGCCCCGGCCGCCGTGCTCGGGCGGCATGTTCAGCATCGAGAAGCCCGCTGCACGCGCCTTCGCGCGCAGCTCGTCGAGCTCGGCGTAGTCGATCGAGCCCCGCTCCGCGATGCGTTGCTCCAGCGGGTAGACCTCGTCCTCGAGGAAGCGGGCGACGCGCTCCTTCAGCTCGCGAATCTGGGTTGGCAGCTCGGGGACGACCACGTCTCAACCTCCAGGCCCGCTGGACGTCTGCGGTTTGACCGTACGGTCAGGATTCGAGCGGAGAGCCTACGCGAACACCGCGGCGGCCGCGCCGGATCCCTCGAGCACCGCCTCTTCGAGCCCGCGCGGCGACAGGCAGTCGCCGGCCTCCTCGACGCGGAGTCCTGCGTCTCTCAGCTCCGGAGCGAGCGTGTCGACGGGCACGCGTCCCAGCGCGAGCACGACGGTCTCTGCGGTCACGTCTCGGTCGAGCTCGGGAGCGAACACGTTGCGCAGGCGTGCTCGGCCGTCCCGGGTGCCGACGAGCTCGTGGTGCTGGACGATCTCGACGCCTGCCCGGTAGAGCCGCTGCAGGAAGAGGTTCCGCCGGTACTGATGGAGCGCCTCGCCGACGGCGACGGACGAGACGGAGAGGGTCACCCGGTGCCCGGCGAGCGCGAGCAGCTCCGCTGCGTTCAGGCCGAGCGGATCGCCGCCCCAATCGGCGACGAGCACGCTGCCGGTCGCCTCGGCGGCACCTGCCAGGACGGCCCAGGCCTGCACGACGTTCGCCCCGGCGAGCGGGATCGGCGCCAGGTAGGGGCCTGCTCCCGCCGCGACGACCACCGCGTCCGGCCGGAGCGCCGCGACGGTGTCGGGCGTCGCCTCGGTCGCGAGCCGGAGCTCGACGGCCGCGAGCGTCCGGGCGTGGTTGGCGAGGAATCCCTCCGCGACCGTGCGCGAGCCGGGAGCGCGCCCCGCCAGCGCGAGCTGCCCGCCCACCTGCTCGGCCCGCTCGAGCACGACCACCTCGTGCCCGGCGGCGAGCGCGGCGGCGGCGGCGCTGATCCCGGCAGGGCCCGCTCCCACGACGACGAGTCGCCCGCTCGGCGCCGCCTGCTCGGGGGCGCGCCAGGTTCGCTCCCGGCCCGTGCGCGGCGTGATCGCACACCGGATCGCCTCGCCGGCGTGGTAGTGGGCGATACAGGCCTGGCAGCCGATGCAGCGCACGATCTCCGCCGCGCGCCCGGTTCGCGCCTTCGTGGGGAGGTCGGGATCCGTGATCAGCGCTCGCGTCATCCCGACCGCGTCCGCGGCACCCGCCGAGACGATGCCGTCGGCCTGCCCGGGGTCGACGATCCGCGAGGTCGCGATCAGGGGCAGCCCCAAGCGGAACGGCTCGGTGTGCGCGACGATCTCGTTCTCGGGCGTCGGCGGCGGCGGCACGATCAGCGTCGAGCCGAGGTACGACGGCGACTCGCCGAGCGCGACGCTGAGGTAGTCGACCTCGCCGCGCAGGAGCGGCGCGATTCGCCGAGCGGGCTCCGAGTCCGCGGAGAGGCGCACGCCGAGCGCGAGCCCGGGCACGGCCGCACGAGCCGCACGCACGACCGCCAGCAGGAAGCGCGACGGCTCGCCCCACTCGTCGTCGCGCCGGTTGAGCTCGGAATCGAAGAACTGCGCGATCAGGTAACGGTGCGCGGCGGAGATCTCGACGCCGTCGAGTCCGCCCGCGGCGGCCAGCCGCGCGGAGGTTGCGAAGCCTTCGACGATCGACTCGATCTCGTCGGCCCGGAGCGCCCGCGGCGCGACGCGGAACCGCTGGCTCGGCACGGCCGACGGCGCGAGCGCGGGCGCTCTCGGCGGGCCGGCGATCTGCTCGCGACCGCCGTGGAGGAGCTGGACGAACAGCTTCGTCCCGTGCGGCTGCACCGCGGCTGCGACGCGCCGGTAGGAGTCGGCCATCTCCGGCATGTAGCCCGCGAGCTCGTCCGTCGTGAGGATCCCGGACGGGTGCGGCGCCGTCGCCTCGAGGACGATCAGCCCGGTGCCGCCACGGGCGCGGGCCTCGTGGTAGGCGACGAAGTCGTCCGTCGGCAGGTGGTCCGCGACGAGCGTCGTCTGGTGAGCGGTCGAGACGATTCGGTTCTGGAGCTCGACGGGCCCGAGCCGAAGCGGGGAGAAGAGGGTGTTCAGAGAGCGCGCTCCAGCGCCGCGCGCTGCTCGTCGCTCAGCGGCTGCGAGCGGCCCGACGCATGGTCTCGGGCGACGAGAACGGCCTCGGCCTCGGCGGACAGCTCGCCGTCGAGCGTCCGGATCTCCTCGCGGGTGGTCACGCTCGACCCGCCCACGCGGACCGCTCGGCAGGTGACGACGACCGCGTCGTCCTCCTGCGTAAGCTCGCGGCGGAAGTCGATCGCCACGCGCGCGAGGACGAAGTCCCACACGCCCTCGTCGGAGCCGAGGACGGCTCCGAGCCACTCGTCGCGGCACTCCTCGAGATAGGTCGCGTAGACCGCGTTGTTGACGTGCTGGTAGGCGTCGACGTCGCGCCACCGGATCTCGACCCGCTTCTCGTGGACGGTCTGCGACGACATGAAGCGATCCTAAATGGTCGCGACCGGCCCTTGACTTGACGGTCAGGACCGGGATTCAATGGCCACCGGCCGCATGTCGCATCCGAAGGACCGACTCGGGCTCACACGCCGCCAGCTCCTGCAGGGTGCTGCCGGATCGGCCCTGGGCGTCGGCGCGATGGGACTGGTCGCAGGCTGCGAGAACACCACCAATCCGATCGGCGGCGGGAACATCGAGACGTCGAAGTACGTCGTCGCGAAGCCGACGGGGCCGGGCGGCCTGCCGCTGCCGCGTCCCGACAACAGCGTGACCTGGGCGATCCTTCCCGACAACCCGATCATCCCGGAGGGGACGGCGGTCGAGAAGGGCCCGCTCACGCTCTACAACTACGCGGACTACATCTGGCCCGGACTCCTCTCCCGCTTCGAGAAGCAGTACGGCGCGAAGGTGCAGATCGCCACCTACAACTCGTCCGACGAGGCGATCGCGAAGCTCGCAGCCGGCGAGGTGAGCTTCGACGTGATCATCGGGCTGTCGGGCTCGAACATCGACAACCTGATCGCGCAGCAGCTGATCCAGCCGCTGAACCACGCGCTGCTCCCCAACCTCGAGAAGAACATCTGGCCGGAGCTGCAGGACCCCTTCTACGACCGCGGCAGCCGCTACACGGTGCCGTACGTCGTCTGGCTGGACGGGATCGGCTGGCGCAACGACATGGTGCGCGAGGACATCGCCGCAATGGACGTCCCGTGGGACATCTTCTGGCAGTCCCAGGCCTACACGGGCAAGGTCGGCGTGCTCGACGACAAGCGCGACTGCCTGAGCATGCCCATGCAGCGCGACGCGATGCACACCGGCGCGACCCCCGACCTCAACACCGAGGACCCCACGATCGTCGCGAAGGCGGGCCGCGACGTGTCGGAGCTGACGGGCATCTGCAACGTCAAGGTCACGATCACGGACTACCAGACGCTGCCCGAGGGCAAGACCGTCCTCCATCAGTCGTGGTCCGGCGACGTGATCGGCGCCGCGATCTTCTACATGCCGAAGGGAGTCAAGCCCGACGTGCTGTCCTTCTGGGGGCCGACGAAGAACGGCGTCGTCCAGAACGACTTCCTCTGCATCGGTCGCAAGTCGAACAAGCCGGCGCTCGCTCACCGCTTCATCGACTTCCTCCTGGACGAGAAGAACGCCTACGACAACTTCGTCCAGCAGAACGGCTACGTGCCGCCGCAGAACCAGATCGACGCCGACAGCCTGATCAAGCAGGGGCTGATCCCGAAGACCCTCCGCGCAGCTGTGACACGGCCGGAGCAGTTCGCGTTCAACCAGGAGCTCCTCCAGCTCAGCGTCGCGGGTGAGCAGCTCTGGGACAACGCCTGGTCGAAGTTCAAGGCGGGATAAGGATGCAATCGCGCTGGACGTGGCGGCTGCTCGCATCCCCCGGCGTCCTCTGGCTGTCGGTCTTCTTCCTCGTCGCCTTCTACGCGGTCGTCGCCGTCGCGTTCGGGAACCAGGACACGTTCTCGGCGCCGGTCCCGTTCTGGAAGCCGTGGGACTGGAACGTCGGCTACATGCTCGCCGTGCTCCGGGACCTCTGGAGCGGCGGCCAGTACCTGACCGTCTTCGTCCGCACCTTCGTCTTCGTCGCGGTCTCGCTCGCGCTCTCGCTCCTGATCGGCTATCCGGTCGCGTATTACGCGGCGCGACACGTCCACGGGCGCTGGCGCGGCATCGTCCTCGTCAGCCTGATCCTCCCTTTCTGGATCAACTACCTGATGCGGATGCTCGCCTGGATCAACCTCCTCTCGCCGGACGGCTGGGCGACGAAGGTGCTGCACTGGGTCGGCATCGATCACGTCTTCATCTGGCTCGGACTGCTCGCGAACGAAGGAGGGTGGCTCGACGGCCAGCCGTCGACCGTGATCCTCGCGCTCGTCTACGGCTACGTGCCCTTCCTGATCCTTCCGCTCTACGCGTCGCTCGACCGGATCGACCAGCGCCAGATCGAGGCCGCGCGCGACCTCGGCGCGGGCCCGTTCAGCGCGTTCCGTCGCGTGACACTGCCGCTCTCCGTGCCGGGGATCCTCGCGGGCTCGGTGCTCGTCGCGCTGCCGATGTTCGGCGACTACTACACGCCCGACCTCGTCTCGGCCTCCCCGAAGACGAACATCATCGGCAACCAGATCGACGAGCTGACGCGCCAGGGCTCGGAGAAGGTCACCGGCGCCTCGCTCACCCTCGTCCTGTCCGCCGCGATGCTCGTGCTGATGGTCTACTACCTCCGCACGACGCGCGCCGCCGGCGCGGAGGCGACGGCAGAAGCATGATCGCGTGGCTCCGCAACCCGTGGGCAAGGCCGCGCGCTCTCGTCGTCGTGACCGGCGCCTACATCCTCTGGTCGCTCCTGCCGGTCGCGCTCGCGGTCATGTTCGCCTTCAACGCCGGCCGGTCGAGGACGACATGGCAGGGGTTCTCGTTCCGCTGGTTCACGAGCCAGGTCGGGGTGTTCCACGATCCCGCGCTGCAAAGCGCGCTGAAGCACACGCTCCTGCTCGGGGTGATTTGCGTCGCGGTCGCGACCCCGCTCGGCGTCACCCTCGCGCTCGGGCTTCAGCGCTGGCGGGGGCGCGGCGCCGGGACCGTGAACACGATGATGCTGCTGCCGCTCGTGACCCCGGAGATCGTGATGGGCGTCGCGCTGCTCCTGCTCTTCCTCAAGGTCTTCCCGGGGCTCGGGCTCGGCACCGTCCCGCAGGCGATCGGGCAGGTCACGTTCACGCTCTCGTACGTCGTCGTGATCGTCCGCGGGCGGCTCGTCTCGATCGGCAAGGAGTACGAGGAGGCCGCCGCGGACCTCGGGGCTCCGCCGCACGACCAGATCCTGCGCGTCGTCCTGCCGCTCCTCGCGCCTGCGATCGTCGCGAGCGCTGCGGTCGTGTTCGCGCTCTCGATCGACGACTTCGTCGTCACCCAGTACCTCTCCGGGGCACCGAGCACGACGACGGTCCCGATGCTGCTGTACGCGAGCGCGCGCGGCGCGCCGACCCCGGCTCTCAACGCGATCGCCACCGTCACGCTCGTGATCACCCTGGCGACGCTCTCGCTCGCGTTCCTCGTCTACCGGCGCTTCGCCGGCGGGGGCGACGCCGCCGTCGTCGCGGCCATGGAGATGTGAGTTGAGCGAGCACGAGCTTCAGGGCGAGGTGAGGCTGGAGGAGCTGACGAAGCGCTTCGGCGAGGTCGCCGCCGTCGACGGGATCGACCTCCGCATGCCGCCGGGCGAGTTCTTCACGATGCTCGGCCCGTCGGGCTGCGGCAAGACGACGACGCTGCGCATGATCGCCGGCTTCGAGCGACCGACGAGCGGGCGCATCGTGCTCGACGGGGTCGACGTCGCCCAGGTGCCGGCGCACCGCCGGAACGTCAACACCGTCTTCCAGAGCTACGCCCTGTTCCCGCACCTCGACGTCGCCGGCAACGTCGCGTTCGGCCTCAAGTACCGCCGGCTTTCGAAGGACGACACGAGGAAGCGGGTCGCACAGGCACTCGAGCTCGTCCAGCTCGGCGGCTTCGCGCAGAGGAAGCCCGGCCAGCTCTCCGGCGGGCAGCAGCAGCGCGTCGCGCTCGCGCGCGCCCTCGTGCTCACACCGCGCGTGCTCCTCCTCGACGAGCCGCTCGGCGCTCTCGACGCCCGCCTGCGGAAGGGGCTCCAGGTGGAGCTGAAGGCGCTCCAGGCCGAGCTCGGCATCACCTTCGTCTTCGTCACGCACGACCAGGAGGAGGCGTTGACGATGAGCGACCGCGTCGCCGTGATGAACGGCGGGCGCGTCGAGCAGGCGGGGTCGCCGCGCGAGGTCTATGAGGAGCCGAGCACCGAGTTCGTCGCCGACTTCCTCGGCGTCTCGAACCTCCTGGCCGGGCACGCGAGCGCCGACGGAGCAGGCAGCTGTGTACTCAAGGTCGGAGAGCGGACGTTCCGCGCGGCGCAGGGCGCGACCTCGTCGCGCGGCGAGGTGAAGGCGATGATCCGGCCGGAGCGGATCGTCGTCGAGCAGCACGACACGCCGGGCGACAACCGTCTGCCGGGCCTCGTCGAGCGTGCCGTCTTCCTCGGCAGCTCGTTCGAGCTGCACGTGCGGGTCGTGGGCGGCGACGTGCTGAAGGCGTTCCTCCCGAACGACGGGACGGCGATGCCCGCCGCGGAAGGGGCGGCGGTGACGCTCCACCTGCCGCCGGACGCACTGCGCGTGCTCGCACCGAGCGCAGGCCCCTCCGAGGTGGAGCCCGCCGACCCGGTCGCCTCGTCAGGCTGACACGGCGGATTGCGCGAGCGCGGCCGCGGCAGCGCCCCGGCCGGTTCGCACGGCACCCTCCATGTAGCCGGCGACCCACTGGTCGGAGCCGCAGACGTAGAGGGGAGGCTCGTGCGTTCCGTGCAACGGGCCGACGCGCATCACGTCACCGGGCCACCAGTGCGTCACGTAGCCGCGCGTGAACGGGTCCGTCGCCCAGAGCCTGATGTGGACCGACTCGGTGGCGCGCGCACCGGGTCCGTACATCCGCTCGAGCTCGTCGTGCACCAGACGCTGGCGGTCCTCCTCGGCCGTCGCGAGTAGGAACGCGATCCGCTCGGGCGGGACGAGAGCCGAGAGGACGCGGTCGCGCTGCGGCCACGTCGACGCCACGACGTGCTCCCCTTCGAGCAGCCCGTTCACGCCGAGCTGGGTCCAGAACGCGTGCTCGTAGACGAGCACGACCTTCGCCGCGAGCGCCATGCGCTGCGCGCGGAGGGACGTCAGCCGCTCCGAGGAGACGCCGTCGATCCGGATGCCGGGAAGGACGCCGACCGGCAGCGCGCACACCACCGCCTCCGCACGGAGGATTTCGCCGCTCGCGAGCCGCACCCGGCAGCCCGAGCTCGCGATCGAGACGGCGACGACCTCGGCGCCGAGCCGGATGCGCGGACCGAGCTCGGCAGCCATCCGTTCCGCCACCTCCGCGCTGCCCTCCACGACCTGGAGCGACTCCCAGCGGTCGTAGCCGTAGAAGCCCCGCTCGCTCGCCGCCGCCGACTTGCGGAGCTCCGCGAGGAACGACGTCTGCTCGGTGGAGCCGTCGGCGAGCGCGAGCGAGCCGGTCTCGAGGGCGCGGACGGTCGCGGGCGTCGCGCCGACCGATCTTAGCCACGTCCCCGTGGAGATCGAGTCCAGCTGCGTCGCGTCGGGGTGGGACCAGGGGGCGTCGGGATCGACCGTCGCGACGAGCTCCCCGTAGAGGCGCTCGACACGGTCGTAGTCGGCACGTTCTTCGTCCGTCGCGAACGGCCACTCGTCGCCGCGGTGCACGCCTTCGAGCAGGTCGTACGTCGTCTGACCGGGAACGCCGGTGTAGCTCGGCTGGAGGGTGAGCCCGAGCTCGCCGACCAGACCGAGGTACGCCGTGTGGAAGGGGCCGACCACCTCGCCGCCGAGCTGGACGGGGCGGCCGCCGTCGATCCGGAGCTGCTCGACCCGCCCTCCGACCCGCTCGCGCGCGTCGAGCAGGGTGACGTCCGCACCGCCCGCGGCCAGGTCGCGCGCGGCCGTCAGGCCGGCCAGCCCGGCTCCGAGGACGAGGACGTCCTTCACGCGAACCGGGCTCTCGCCCGGCACGGCCGGGCTTCGCCCCGGCCCGACGTTGCTCCGAGAAGCGCGCGAACGAGCCTTGGCCTCATGACCGCGCTGGCCCGAGCTCGCGCTCGAGGCTGCCGAGCATCAGCGTGCGCGCCTCGTCGCGGTCGATCAGGCCGAGATACAGCATCGAGTCGAGCCCGTCCCCGACCGCGGCCAGCCGCGGCCCGGCGCGGCTCGAGTCGACCTCGGCCGGAATCGAGCCGTCCGTCCGACCTTCCTCGACGAGGTCGGCGATCTGACCGAGCCACGTCCGATAGGACTCCGCAACGAGCGGTTGCAGCTCGTCGTCGAAGCGGAGGCTGCTCCACACCTCGTTCCACAGCGCGCGCTGGTCGCCGAACGGCGGGTCGGCGTCGATCGAGGCGAGCAGGACGCGTGCGACCCGCTCGCGACCCGTCGGGAGCGTCTGCAGCTCGTCCGCGACCGCCTCGCGCCAGCGGCTCTCCGTGAAGGTGAATGCGCTGCGCAGGAGCTCCTGCCGGGTCGAGAAGTAGTAGTGGACGAGCGCCTTCGAGACCCCCGCTTCCTGCGCGACGCTCGCCATGCGGAGGCCGTGCGCGCCTTCGCGGACGGCCACGCGGCACGCAGACTCGAGGATCGCGACGACCCGCTCGCTCGTCGCAGCCCCCGTCTGCGCGTCAGTCGCCACCACCGGTGCCGCATCTTGACCCATTCGCTGGCCGGAGGATATCCTGACTGACCGGACAGTCAGGCTGGTAACGGAGCGAGACGAGAGCGGGGATGCTGGCGATGACGGCGATCGAGAGCGGCGCGGAACGGCTGACGAGCATCGACCGTCCGCTCGAGGACGGTTGGGCGCTGCCGGCGCGCTGGTACTCCGATCCTGCGATCCTCGGCCTCGAGCGCGAACGGATCTTCGCCCACAGCTGGCAGTACGTCGGGCACGTCGACCTCGTCCCGTCGGAGGGAAGCTTCTTCGTGTCGCAGGTCGGCCACGTCCCGGTCGTGATCGTCCGTGACCGGGAGGCGGACCTCCGCGGCTTCGTCAACATCTGCCGTCATCGCGGGCACCTCGTGGCGTCCGGCTCGGGCTGCCGCACGACGCTGCAGTGCCCGTACCACGCGTGGACGTACTCGCTCGACGGCTCGCTCCGGAAGGCCCCGCGCAGCGAGCGCGAGCCGGGCTTCGACGCGAGCCGCTACTCGCTCCTGCCGATCACGGTCGACACGTGGGGGCCGTTCCTGTTCGCGAACGTCGATCCGGAGGCGGCGCCGCTCGCCGAGGCGATCGCCGGAGTCCCGGAGCTCGTCGGTGCGAGCGGGGTCGACCTCGGTTCGTTGAAGCTGCGTCAGCGCGTGGAGTGGGAGATGCCGGCCAACTGGAAGAACGCGGTCGAGAACTACCTCGAGTGCTACCACTGCCCTGTCGCCCATCCGGGACTCGCGAAGGTCGTCGACGTCGACCAGGACGCGTACGAGCTCGTCGAGCGCGAGCTGACGTCGAGTCAGTTCGGCTCGATCCGACCCTCGGTCTTCAAGGAGGGGGCGAACGTTCCGTACGTGCCGCGGGGCGAGGTGACCGGCGCGCAGTACCACTTCATCTGGCCGAACACGACGGTCAACATCGAGGCGGGCCGCACGAACCTCTCGATGGACGTCACGTTCCCGACGGCGCCGGGTCGCTCGAAAGGCTGGACGGACTACTACTTCGGCGAGGACGTGAGCGAGAGGGAAGCATCCGAGATCGTCGCGTTCGCCGCCCAAGTCGCCTTCGAGGACCAGTCGCTCGTCGAGTCGGTGCAGCGCGGGCTCGACTCGGGAATGGTGCCGCAGGGCCGGATCCTGCTCTCGAGCGAGAAGCTCCTGCACCACTTCCAGCGGCTCGTTCGTGCCAGCCTCGCCGACTAGGCGAACCGGGGAAAGCGGCGGCTCAACCTCGCAACGGTTCCTGCCGATGACGGGGTCGTGTTCCTCTCGATTCCGCAGACGAGGCTGCTGCTGGTCGCGATCGGCATCGTTGCCGCGCTCGTGCTGGCGCTCGACCTGACACACCTGCGCCGGCACTCGCAGACGAGTCGACAGCCCTCGGCGTCCGTCGGGATCCAGCGGAACACGCCGGGCTCGACGGCCCACCTGCGCGCGGTCTACCGTGCGAGCCTGCACCGCGTCGGGCCAGCAGCCGTCTGACGCCCGCCGTCGACCACCTTCTCTAGCCTGGGTGGCGTGAGGCGGCAAGCCGTTCTTCTGCTGGTCCCGGTTCTCGTTCTCGCCCTCGCCGGGAGCGCCGCGGCGACGACGCCTCCGCCCGAGAGACCTCCGCTAGCGGTCACGGTCGTCGGCGATTCGGTGGCCGACGCGATCAGCTACGTCCCGACGGCGCGCCGACGCCTTTCGCGCGGGCTCTCGCTGCGCCTGGACCTCAGGGTGTGCCGCCGTCTCGTCCAGCCGAGCTGCGCCTACCAGGGGAGCGCGCCCTCGACCGCGCTCGAGGCGATCCGCTCCTACGGGCGCTCTCTCGGCGAGGTGCTCGTGGTCGATGTCGGGTACAACGAGGGCCCGATCGGCTACGGCGCCGGGATCGACGCCGTGATGCGCGCCGCACTCGCACAGAAGGCCCGCCGCGTCGTGTGGGTGACGCTGCGCGAGACCCGCGACCTCTACCGGCAGACGAACGAGGTGATCCGTCGGGCTGCCCGCCGCTGGCCGCAGCTCGAGGTCGCCGACTGGAACGCCTTCAGCGCCGGCAAGCCGTGGTTCGCGGGAGACGGCCTCCACCTGACGCCGACGGGGGCGATCGAGCTCGCGACGTTCCTGCGCCCATACATCCTGCGTGCAGGCGGGCGCTGACCTGGCGTCAGCCCGTTCGCCGCTCGAACAGCGCCGCCTGCCCCTGGCCGACGCCGATGCACAGGGTGGCCAGGCCGTACCGGCCGCCCCTCCGACGGAGCTCGTGGAGCAGGGTCGTGACGAGCCG
>Ga0187778_10002201_pt1 | contig 13324 bp, 12 predicted proteins | sample 1015_Q2_SP5_20_M_FD_132418 | JGI IMG/M metagenome (GOLD analysis project Ga0187778, IMG submission 132418) | Tropical peat soil microbial communities from peatlands in Department of Meta, Colombia - 1015_Q2_SP5_20_MG | ecosystem: Environmental > Terrestrial > Soil > Wetlands > Peat | place... | reverse complement strand
GTGGACGTCGGCGCCGCGGCGTTCATCCGGCAATCGATCATCGATCTCCGGAATCGCGGCTGCGCGGTGCTGGTCATTTCGGAAGAGCTCGACGAGCTGTTCGAGATCTGCGACCGCCTCGCGGTGATCGCCAAGGGGCGCCTGTCGCCGGCAAAACCGGCGGCGCAGACCAGCGTCGAGGAGATCGGAGTGTGGATGAGCGGCATGTGGCCGGGCGCAAGCGACGCAGCGGAGGCGCGCCGTGTTCAAGCTTGAGGCCCGCGCGGAAGCTTCAAGGGCGATGCGCTACGCGTCGCCAGCCATCGCGGTGGCGCTCATGGTCGTCGTCGGCATGCTGGTGTTCTCCGCGCTTGGCAAGGATCCGGTCGAGGGCTTCCGCGTCTTCTTCCTGAACCCAGTCCGGGATCTCAATGCCATCACGGAGCTGCTGCTCAAGGCGACGCCGCTGATGCTGATCGCGGTCGGCCTCGCCGTGGGTTTTCGCGCGAACGTGTGGAACATCGGCGCCGAGGGCCAGTTCCTGATGGGTGCCGTCGCCGCAACGGGGGTCGCGCTCGCGTTCCAGAGCAGCGAAAGCCGGCTGATCCTGCCGGCGATGGTCGTCGCCGGCGCGATCGGTGGTGCGCTGTGGGCCGCGCTGCCGGCGCTGCTCAAGACCAAGTTCAACGCCAACGAAATCCTGACCTCGCTGATGCTGGTCTACATCGCCCAGCTCACCGTGTCGTGGCTGGTGTTCGGGCCATGGAAGGATCCCGCAGGGTTCAACTTTCCCCAGACGGAGATGTTTTCCGATGCGGCGCTGCTGCCGATCCTGATCGAAGGCACCCGGCTCAACTTCGCGTTCGTGATCGCGCTGGGCGTGCTCGTCGTCGGTTATGTGTTCATGCAGCGGAGCTTCGCCGGGTTCAAGATGCGCGTCGCCGGCGAATCCGAAGCCGCGGCGCGCTACGCGGGATTCTCCGCAGTCGGCATGATCTGGGTGGGACTGCTCGCGGGCGGCGCAGCGGCCGGCATCGCAGGAATGGCGGAAGTTGCAGGGCCCGCCGGGCAGCTCACCGACAAGCTGAGTATCGGCTACGGTTTCGCAGCGATCATCGTCGCCTTCGTCGGCCGGCTCAATCCCATCGGTATTTTTTTTGCGAGCCTGCTGATGGCGCTGCTCTACATCGGCGGCGAGCAGGCGCAGCAATACCTGAGCCTGCCTTCGTCAATCTCCAAGGTGTTTCAGGGGATGCTCTTGTTCTTCCTGCTCGGATCGGACGTGTTCATTCAGTACCGTCTGCGGCGCACCGCCAAGGCGACGTAGAGCGCAATGGACACGATCGTCACCTCGATGCTGTTCGCGACCATTGTCGCCGGGACGCCGCTGATCATCACCGCGCTGGGCGAGCTCGTCACCGAGCGGTCGGGCGTGCTCAACCTCGGAGCGGAGGGCATCATGGCGGTCGGCGCCATCGCCGCGTTCGCGGTTGCACACGACAGCCACAGCACCTGGGCGGGTGTCGCCGCGGGCATGGCGGCGGGCGCGGCGATGTCGCTGATCTTCGCGGTGGTGACGTTGACGCTGATGGCCAACCAAGTCGCCTCGGGGCTCGCCTTGTCGATTTTCGGCGTCGGGCTGTCTGCCTTCATCGGCAAGCCCTACGAATCGGGCACGATGCTGGCCGTTCCCTCGGTTCGCATCCCGGTGCTGGCCGACATCCCGGTAATCGGTCCGGCGGTATTCGACCAGCAGTCGCTGGTTTATCTGTCGTGGGCTCTGTTCGCTGGGGTCTTCTGGTTCCTGTACCGCTCGCGAGCAGGGTTGGTGCTGCGCGCGGTCGGGGAGTCGCCGACCTCGGCCCACTCGATCGGATATCCGGTGATCCGCATCCGCTACCTGGCGACGATTTTCGGCGGGGCGATGGCCGGGGTGGGCGGAGCGTTCCTGTCGGTGTTCTACACGCCGCTGTGGGTCGAGGGCATGGTCGCGGGGCGCGGCTGGATCGCTCTGGCGCTGGTGGTGTTCGCCACCTGGCGGCCGGTACGCGTCCTGGTCGGCGCATACTTGTTCGGGGGCGTGATGATCACGCAGCTGTTCCTGCAGGGCTCCGGAGCGCAGATCGACATCCCGTCGCAGTTTCTGTCGTCGCTGCCCTACTGGGCGACGATCATCGTACTGGTGATCATCTCGCGCAACGTGCAGACGATCCGGCTCAACTCGCCGGTGTCCCTGGGCCAGCCATACCGGCCCGACTGATCGTACAGGGTGAGGTAAAGCGCATAATGTTCGCGTCATCCCGGCCCGAAGCCGGTATCTTCTTCCTACCACCACAGAGGAGAGTGGCGATGTTCGATCGCAGAGCAGTGATCAAAGCGGCCGGTGCGTGCGCAACGGCCATCGCATTGAGCTGGATGGCGGCCGCGGCCGCGCAGGCTCCGGCGCAGACCCCGGTCAAGGTGGGTTTCGTCTATGTGAGCCCCATCGGCGACGCCGGATGGACGTTCCAGCACGATTCCGGCCGCAAGCAGATGGAAGCTGCACTCGGCAACAAGGTCCAGACCAAGTATGTCGAGAACGTCGCCGAGGGCGCCGACGCCGAGCGCGTCATCCGCGAGCTCGCGCAAAGCGGCAATGTCATCATTTTCACGACCAGCTTCGGTTACATGAATCCCACCGAGAAGGTCGCCAAGCAGTTCCCGAAGAACGATTTCATGCACGCGACCGGCTACAAGACCGGCCCCAACATGGGGAACTACAACGCTCGGTTCTACGAAGGGCGCTATCTCACGGGCGTGATCGCCGGCAAGATGACCAAGTCCAATATCCTGGGCTATGTCGCCGCTTTCCCGATTCCCGAAGTGCTGCAGGGGATCAACGCTTTCGCCCGCGGCGCGCGCAGCGTCAATCCCAAGGCCGAGGTGCGCGTGATCTGGGTGAACTCGTGGTACGACCCGGGCAAGGAGCGGGAAGCCGCGCTGACACTGATCTCGCAGGGAGCGGACATCGTTACCCACCACACCGATTCGACCGCCGTTGTTCAGGCCGCCGAGGAAAAAGGCAAGTACGCGTTCGGCTACCACTCCGACATGTCGAAGTACGGTCCCAAGGCGCACCTTACAGCCACCACGCACCAGTGGGGCGACTTCTACACCAAGCAGGTCCAGGACGTGATCGCCGGCACTTGGAAACCGACCTCGACTTGGGGTGGCTACAAGGAAGGCATGATCAAGCTCGCGCCGCTCAACCCGGCGATTCCCGCGGATGTGAAGGAGATGGTGGTCAAGCTCGAGGGCGAGCTCAAGGCCGGCAAGTTCCATCCTTTCGCTGGGCCGGTAAAGGACCAGGACGGCAAAGAGCGCGTCGCAGCCGGCAAGGTGATGTCCGACGACGAGCTCGGCAAGATGGACTACTACGTCGAAGGCGTCGCCAGTAAGCTGCCGAAGAAGTAGTCCCTGCTGAGGACTCAGTAGCTTGGCAGTCCCTCCCTCACCCCCGCCCCTCTCCCGGGGGCAGAGGGGTTCGTTCTTGTCGCCTCTCCCTTTGGGAGAGGCCGGCGCGCGCCAGCGCGGCGGGTGAGGGAGAGGTTTTCGAACGCAATGGAAGCCTATATCCTCGACTGGCTGAATCTTCTGCTGCGATGGCTGCACATGATCGCCGGCATCGCCTGGATCGGCGCGTCGTTCTATTTCGTCATGCTGGACAATTCGCTCAAGGCCCCGAAGACGGAGGACGCCAAGCGTGGTGTCTTCGGGGAACTGTGGGCAGTGCACGGGGGAGGCTTCTACGTAAGCCAGAAGTTCCTCACGGGCCCCAAGGGCGAGCCTTTACCCTCCGACCTGCACTGGTCGAAGTGGGAGGCTTATACGACCTGGCTCTCCGGCATGGGCCTGCTCGCCATCATCTATTGGCTCGGCGCGTCGACCTATCACATCGACAAGAGCGTGCTCGACATCTCGCCGATCGCCGGCGTCGCGCTCAGCGTCGCTGTCATCGTCGGCGGCTGGCTGGTCTACGACACGCTGTGCAAGCTTTTCGCGAAAAGCGAGAACGTGCTCGCCGTGGTGGTCTTCGTGTTCGTGGTGGCGATGTCGTGGGCGCTTTTCCACGTCTTCGGTGCCCGCGCGGCGTACATGCACGTGGGCGTGATGCTGGGCACGATCATGGTCGCCAACGTCTTTTTCGTGATCATCCCGGGACAGAAGCAGATGGTGGCCGAGATCCGAGCCGGACGCGATCCCGATCCGGCGCCGGGGATCGCCGGCAAGCAGCGCTCGGTGCACAACACCTACTACACGCTGCCGGTGCTGTTCGTGATGATAAGTAACCACTATCCGATGACCTTCGGCCACCGCTACGGCTGGCTGGTGCTCGCGGTGATCATGCTCGCCGGCGTGCTGATCCGGCAGTTCTTCGTGCTGCGGCACAAGGGCATGGTCAAGCCGGCGCTTCCGGTGCTCGCGTGCCTGCTGCTCGCCGGCGTGGCCGCAGCGATCGCGCCCAACGTGTCCGGGCCCGGCGGCGACAAGATCGCGTTCGCCAAGGTGCAAGGCGTGATCACCGAGCGCTGCGTCGGGTGTCACGCAGCGCAGCCTCGTCAGGAAGGCTTCGCCCAGCCGCCAAAGGGGGTGATACTGGAGACCGCGGAGCAGATCGTCGCGCAGGCGCCGAAGATCAACGAAACCGTGACTACGCGCTACATGCCTATCGGAAATCTCACGCAGATGACCGACGACGAGCGAGCGCTCATCGCCGCGTGGTTCGCTCAAGGCGCGAAGGTGCAGTGAGCGGCGTCGCCAAGTCGCGCCGTGGGAAAGGAAGGGCCGCGGCGAACCGCCCGACGGTGTTTCGCGGCGAGATCCTGCATTTCGTCGACGACCCAGCGCTTGCCGGCGACAAGGCGCACGTCCATTTCGGCGATGGCGCTCTTCTGGTTCGCGACGGACGCGTCACGGCGGTGGGCGCGTGGGCATCGCTCTCCAAACGCTTGCCGAAGGACGCCAGGGTGGTCGACTACCGCGGACGACTGATCGCACCCGGGTTCATCGACACGCATATCCATTACCCGCAATCCGACATCATTGCCTCCTACGGCGAACAACTGCTCGAATGGCTCGAGCGCTACACCTTTCCGACCGAGCAGCGCTTCGGCGACCCCAAGCACGCGAGAGAAGTGGCTGGCTTCTTCCTCGACGAGCTGCTGCGCAACGGAACGACCACGGCGATGGTCTTTGCGAGCGTCCATCCCGCTTCGGTCGACGCGATCTTCGAAGCGGCGCGGGAGCGCGGGATGTGCATGGTCGCCGGCAAGGTGCTGATGGACCGCAACTGCCCGGAGTTCCTGCGCGACACGGCCGAGTCGGGTTACGCGGAGAGCTTGGAGCTGATCGAGCGCTGGCACGGCCGCGACCGGCTGCTCTACGCGGTCACGCCGCGCTTCGCGCCCACCTCGACCGAGCGCCAGCTCGAGCTCGCAGGGCGGCTGCTCAACGAGCACCCCGGCGTGCTCATGCAGTCGCACGTCGCCGAGAATCTCGACGAGGTGCGCTGGGTGGCGGAGCTCTTTCCCTGGAGCCGCAGCTACCTCGACGTCTACGACCGCTTCGGCCTGCTGCGCCGTGGCGCGGTGTACGCGCACTGCATACACCTCGACGAGCGCGACCGGCAGCGCATGGCCGAGACGGGCGCGGCGATGGCGTTCTGCGCGACGTCGAACCTGTTCCTGGGCAGCGGCCTGTTCGACCTCGATGCCGCGCTCGCGCACGGCGTCAATGTCTCCATTGGCACCGACGTCGGCGGAGGCACGAGCTTTTCCATGTTGCGGACGCTCGCCGAGAGCTACAAGGTCGCGCAGCTCGCGCGGCAGCGCTTATCACCATTGCGTGCGTTCTACCTCGCCACGCTGGGCGGCGCGCGAGCGCTGGGCCTGGAGGACCGTCTGGGGAATTTCGCGGTGGGCAAGGCGGCCGACTTCGTCGTGCTCGATGCTTCCGCGACGCCTCTGATGGCACGGCGAATGGAACGCGCGCAGGGACTGGTCGAGGAGCTGTTCGTGCTGATGATGCTCGGCGACGACCGCGCCGTTGCGGCCACCTACATCAGTGGCGAGCGCCGCCACGTACGCAGGAGCGAAAGGCGCGCTACTTCGCGTCGCGCAGGAGCCGGATGAGGCTGGAGGTGTCCCAGCGGCCGCCGCCGCGCGCCTGGATGCGCGAGTAGAACTGATCGATGACGGCAGTCATGGGCAGAGCCGCGCCGTTGCGACGCGCCTCGGACAGGCAGATTGCCAGATCCTTGCGCATCCAGTCGACGGCGAAGCCGAAGTCGAACTGATCCGCGGCCATCGTCTTGCCCCGGTTCTCCATCTGCCACGATTGAGCGGCACCCTTGGAGATCACGTCGAGCACGCGTTCGACGTCGAGCCCCGCTCTCCCCGCGAAGTTGATGCCCTCCGCCAGTCCCTGGATCACGCTCGCAACGCTGATCTGGTTGACCATCTTGGTGAGCTGCCCGGCGCCGGCAGGCCCCATCAACGTGACGGCTCGGGCATAGCTCGCGAGCACCGGCTCGGCGGCAGCGAAGACATCGGCGTCGCCGCCGACCATGATCGTGAGCTTGCCGTTCGCGGCGCCCGCCTGTCCACCGGAAACCGGCGCGTCGAGGAAGCGCACTCCACGCGACTTGGCCGCAGCGTAGAGCTCGCGCGCTACGCTGGCCGAGGCGGTGGTGTGATCGACCAGCGTCGCGCCTGCTTTCATCGCGGCGAGCGCTCCGCCTTCCCCCAGGGCCACGGCGCGCACATCGTCGTCGTTGCCCACGCACATCAGCACGATCTCGGCTTCGGCCACGGCAGCCGCGGGCGTCGCAGTGGACTTCCCGCCGTGCTTTTCCACCCATCGCGCGGCCTTCGCCGGCGTGCGGTTGTACACGGTGACCGCGTGCCCTGTTCGAGCGAGATGGCCCGCCATCGGGAAGCCCATCACTCCTAGCCCGAGAAATGCCAGTCGCCTTCCACTCATCCTGACTCCTGAATCGAGAAACGGTTGATCAGCGCGCGGCGAGAGAGGCGCGTGCAGCGCGGATGGCCGCCTTGACCTGTTCGGGCGCGGTCCCGCCCGGATGATTGCGGCTCGCGACCGATCCCTCGAGGGTGAGCACCGCGTAGACGTCGTCGCCGATCAGAGGTGAGAACCGCTGCAGCACCGCGAGCGGCAGCTCGCTCAAGTCCCGGTGCTCGCTTTCGGCGTGCCGCACGGCGTTCGCGACGACCTCGTGCGCGTCGCGAAAGGGAACGCCCTTGCGTACGAGGTAGTCGGCGAGATCAGTCGCAGTCGCAAATCCTTCGCTCGCCGCGACGCGCATGCGCTCGGCATCGACGCTGATGCCGGTGGCGACCAGGTCTGTGATGATCGCCAGCGTCGGCCCGAGCGTGTCGATGATGTCGAACACCGGCTCCTTGTCTTCCTGGTTGTCCTTGTTGTAGGCGAGCGGCTGCGCCTTCATGACTGTCAGCAGAGCGACGAGATCACCGAACACGCGGCCGGCCTTGCCGCGCGCGAGCTCGGGCACGTCGGGATTCTTCTTCTGCGGCATGATCGAGCTGCCGGTGCAGAAGCGGTCGGCTAGGCGCACGAAGCCGAAGCGCGGGCTCGACCACAGGACGAGCTCCTCGGCGAAGCGCGACACATGCAGCATGATCAGCGCCGCCGCCGCGGCGAATTCGATGGCGAAATCGCGATCCGACACGGCGTCGAGCGAGTTGGGGCAAAGACCGTCGAAGCCGAGCTCGCGCGCGACGCGCGCCCGGTCGATGGCGAACCCGGTGCCGGCCAGCGCCGCGCTGCCCATTGGCAGCAGGTTCACCCGCTTGCGGCAATCGGCGAGCCGGCCGGCGTCGCGAGCGAGCATGGCGTCGTAGGCGAGCAAGTGATGGCCGAAGGTGACCGGCTGCGCGACCTGCAGGTGCGTGAACCCGGGCATGATCGTCGCCGCGTGCTTCTCGGCCAGGTCCAGAAGCGCGCTGCGCAGCCCTGCGATCGATGCGACGATGGCATCGATGGCCGCGCGTACGTAGAGGCGAAGATCGGTGGCTACCTGGTCGTTGCGCGAGCGTGCCGTGTGCAGCCGCTTGCCGGCGTCCCCGATCAGCGCAGTGAGCCTCTTCTCGATGTTGAGGTGCACGTCCTCGAGATCGCGCGACCATGCGAACTCGCCGCGCTCGATCTCGCTGCGGATCGCCGCGAGACCGCGCTCGATGGCGGCGACGTCGTCGAGAGTCAGGATTCCCGTCGCTTCGAGCATGCGGGCGTGGGCGAGCGAGGCCGCGATGTCGGCGTCGGCGAGCCTGCGGTCGAAGTCCACCGATGCGGTGTACAACTTGACGAGCGCATCGACCGGCTCGCCGAAGCGGCCGGACCAGCCGCTCGCGCGCCTGTCAGGATCGCGTTTGTTTGACATGGCTTGCCTCACCCGGACCTCTTCCCCACAATAGCCGGGCGGCAACTTTCGCGAATTGCCGAAATTCCGGGGCAGTCGCTCTCCGGGAGCGGCAAAACGATGCGAACCATTATAGATCATAATCGGGTGCCTCTCGCGCTGCCGGAGCTGCGCAATCTCGGCACGATCCTGCGCATCCTGCTCGCGGTCAACGCGCTGGTGCTGATCGCCGCGATCGTCAGCGAAATGCGGTGGACCGCCATATCGGACGTGTGGGTGCAGGCTACCGCGATCGTCGAGCCCCAGCTGCTGCTCGCGTTGCTGATACTGTACATGGCAGCGCCGTGGCTCGAGCATCTTCCCTACAGAACGGGAGCGATTGCCATCCTCGCGCTGACGGTGGGGATAGCGCTCGCCTTCAACACCGCGCTGGCCGCGCTATTCTCCGACGTCACGACGGTCATCCTTCTGCGCAGGGTCGCCTTCGCGCTGCTGATCGCCGGAGGGCTGCTCTACTACTTCGCGTTGCGCGCCAAGGCGCTTTCACCGGCCATTTCGGAGGCGCGCCTTCAGGCGTTGCAGGCACGCATCCGCCCTCACTTCCTGTTCAACAGCATCAACGCGGTCCTCTCGCTCATGCGCAGCGAGCCGAGGCGGGCGGAGTCGGCGCTCGAGGACATGGCTGATCTGTTCAGGGTGCTGATGCGCGACAACCGGCAGCTCGCGCCGCTCGTCGACGAAGTCGCACTGTGCCGCCAATACCTCGACCTCGAAAAGCTCCGCCTGGGCGAGCGGCTGCGCATCGAATGGCACATCGACAACATGCCGCGCGACGCGCTGGTGCCGCCATTGGTGCTGCAGCCGCTGCTCGAGAACGCGGTCTACCACGGCATCGAGCCGTCTAGCGCGCCCGGGGTAATCGCGATTAACATATTCCTGCGACGCGGCGAAGTGCATGCGATCCTGCGCAATCCCTATCAATCGGGTGGCCGGCATCAGGGCGGCAACAGGATGGCGCTCGCCAACATTCGCGAGCGGCTGGCTCTGCACTTCGACGCCGAAGCGGGGCTCGAGAGCAAAGTGAGCCGGGAGAGTTACGAAGTGCACATCCGCATGCCCTATCGAACCAAGACGGAGAGCGAGGCGGCGCGTGACTGATTCGCCGCTCAAGGTGCTCATCGTCGACGACGAGGCGCCGGCGCGGCACCGCTTGCGTGAGGTGCTCGACGACTGCACGAGCGCGGTGCCGCTGATCGTCGTCGGGGAGGCGGCGAGCGGCCGTGAGGCTCTTTCACTGCTCAGCACGACGCCTGCGGATCTGGTCCTCACCGACATTCACATGCCGGACATGGATGGCATCGAGCTGGCGCGCCACCTTCTCAAGCTGCCGCTGCCACCGGTGCTCATCTTCACCACCGCGTATCACGAGCACGCGATCGCCGCCTTCGAAGTAAATGCCATCGACTACCTGGTGAAGCCGGTGCGGGTGCAGCGGCTGCTCGCGGCTCTCGACAAGGTTCCGCGCCTGCGGCCTCTCTCGGACGCCAAGTTGAACCGGCTGCCTTCGTCCGCGCGCCGCTTCCTGTCGGTGACCGAGCGCTCGCGGGTCGTGCTGGTGCCGGTCGACGAGGTCGTGTATCTCAAGGCCGAGCTCAAGTACATCACCATACGGACCGCCGACCGGGAGTATCTGCTCGAGGAATCGCTCACCCGGCTGGAGGAGGAATTCGGTCCGCGATTCGTGCGGATCCATCGCAACTGTCTCGTTGCGCGCAGCGCCATACGCGGATTCGAGCGCCGCGTCAGCGCCGACGGCGATGCTCACTGGGAGGTGCTGCTTCGCGGCGTGCCGGAAGCGCTGGCCGTCTCCCGTCGCCAGCAGTTCATCGTCAGGGAGATCGGGCGCGACCCCTCGGCGTAGCAGCCGAAAGACATCGCAGCCATACATCCATGACAGCTCCGCGAACGCTGATCTGCGGCTCGCTCGCGCTCGACACGATCATGGTCTTTCCGGACCGATTTTCGCGCCACATCCTGGCGGACCAGACGCACGTGCTCTCGGTGTCATTCCAGATCGGCGAGATGCGCCGCGAGTGGGGCGGCTGCGCGGGGAACATCGCCTACAACCTGAAGGCGCTCGGCGGCGAGCCGGTGATAATGGCGACGATCGGTGGCGACGATCGGGCTTACCCGGAACGGCTCTCGACGCTGGGCATTGACGGAGAGGGCGTGCGCGCGGTCGAGGGAACGTACACCGCGCAGGCGTTCATCATCACCGACCTCGACGACAATCAAATCACGGCGTTCCATCCGGGCGCGATGAACCACTCGCACATCAACCGGGTTGGTGATGTCGGAGGCATCGCGCTGGGCATTGTCGCGCCGGATGGACGGGAGGGCATGCGAGCGCACGTGCGCGAGTTCGCCGACGCGAAGATTCCATTCGTATTCGATCCGGGCCAGGGCCTGCCGCTGTTCTCGGGCGAAGAGCTGGTAGATATGATCGACTGCGCCGATTATCTGGCGGTAAACGATTACGAAGGGAGCCTCCTCGCCGAGCGAACGGGACTCTCGCTCGAAGGGATCGCGCAGCGGGTCGACGCGCTCATCGTTACCTATGGAGCGGACGGGTCGCGCATCCATGTCGACGGGCGCGTGCTCGACATCCCAGCGGTGAAGCCCATCGTCGTGATCGATCCCACGGGATGCGGCGACGCGTACCGCGCGGGACTGCTCTACGGCATCGCTCAGGGATGGGGTTGGGAACGAACGGGCCGGCTCGCGTCGCTGCTCGGGTCGCTCAAGATCGGCTCGCGCGGCGGGCAGAATCACGCCATCGATCGCGAGCGCCTGGCCGGGCGCTACGCCGAGCAGTTTGGCGGCTCGCTGTGGTGATGCGTCGGTGGAGCCGTAGCGGCTAATCGCGCGGCATCGGATCGAGCGGCGCTCGGCTGGGGATCTGGAACACTCGGTCGTCATCCAGCCTGATCCCGGTCAGCGTACCGCCCCAGAGGCAACCCGAGTCCAGCATCACCACGCGCGGCGCAAGCATAAGGTCGAGCGTCGACCAGTGGCCGCAGAAGACCGTGACGCCCGCCGACTTGCGGTGGGGATGCGCGAACCAGGGCGCGTAGCCCGGGGGCGCGTGCCCAGGACCGCGCTTTTCGGCGAGCTCCAGCGCGTCGTCGGCGCCGCAAAAACGCAGTCGAGTGCACACGTTGACGATGACGCGCAAGCGATCGTAGCCAGCAAGCGACTCCGTCCAGCGCGATGGCTCGTCTCCGTAGAGATGGCGCAGGAAGTCGTCGCGCTCATCCGAAGCTAGCACCGATTCGACCTCGCGCGAAAGCGCGACCGCTCTCGACGGCGTCCACGAAGGCAGCAGCCCCGCATGCACCATGAGGAGATCGCCCTCGCAGACCACCAGAGGCCGCGTGCGCAGCCACGCGAGCAACTCGTCGCGGTCGGGCGCATCGAGGATGGGAGCGAGCGTGTCGTGGCGGTGCTGCCGGCGGTGCCCGGCAGCGACCGTCAACAGGTGAAGGTCATGGTTGCCGAGGACGGTGACCGCGGCGTTTCCCAGCGCCTTCACCGTTCGAAGCACCGCCAGCGATTCGGGACCGCGGTTGACCAGGTCGCCCACCAGCCACAGCCGGTCGGTTACCGGATCGAATGCGATCAGATCGAGAAGTTGTCGGAATTCGGCGTGACAACCTTGGATGTCGCCGACGACATAATGACTCATGGGGGCGATGGCTGTCGAGCACGAGCGGCCGGGCGTCGGCCGGAAGCTGAACTCGCTGGCCGCGGCTATTTCTTAAGCGTCAGCACCCAGCTCACCAGCGCTTTGATGTCGTCGTCGGGAACCTGCGAGTTCGGCGGCATGGGTATCTGACCCCAAACGCCGGATCCTCCCGCTTTCACCTTCTGCGTGAGCTTGGCGAGCGCACCTGCATCGCCTTTGTACTTTGCGGAGACATCGAAAAACGCGGGACCGACGATCTTCTTGTCGACGCCATGGCAGGCAACGCATCCGTCCTTCGCCATCATCGCCTCGGCCGCCTTGGCATCGAGAGGGCCGGCCGGCTTGGTGGCAGGTGCGCTCGGAGCCGTAGCAGCACCTGTCGCGGGTTTCGCCGCAGCAGCTGGCGCCGCCGCGCCGCTCGCGCCAGCGGCAGGCGCGACAGGCTCCTTGAAGCTCGCTCCTGACTGATTGGCCATGTACACGACTGTGCGCTCGACTTCGATGTCGGCGAGATCCGGCATGCCGCCTTTCGCCGGCATTACCTTGCCCGGCTCCTCGAAACCCTCGATCGCGTGCTTCACGAGTGTCGCGTAGCCCTTCTTGATCGCTGGCGCCCATGCTGCCTTGTCGCCCACCTTCGGCGCACCCGCGAGCCCTGCTTCATGGCACGCCTTGCACACCGTCTGGAAAACCTGCTCGCCGGTCCTTTCGCCGGCCGGCGCAGCCGCATCGGCCAATGTCACCTGGCCGACAGGCTCGATGCGGGAAAGCACCTTGTTCTCGGATTCGATGCTGCCTGCAGGCCGCGTGCTGGTGATGAGCTGAGAGACGAGCACGATCAGGACAATGGGCACCGCGAATGCCGCCGCGACGACGATCGCGAGCTGTCTTGGCGTCTTGATGAAGGAGGTGTGCTGGGCGTCTGGGGCGCTCATGACCGGTCCCTGGATGGGAGCGCTTGATGCGTCGAAGCGCTCCTGCATGACGAAGGCGGCATTATATCGTCACGCGGCACACGAGGGACTTGTTCAGAGGCTCCTCGAATGGACGCTCCTGCGAGCGGCGCGTAAAATGCACTGCCGCGCGCCCGTAGCTCAGTTGGATAGAGTGTTGGTTTCCGAAGCCAAAGGTCACAGGTTCGACTCCTGTCGGGCGCGCCATTC
>Ga0187778_10002200_pt1 | contig 13326 bp, 9 predicted proteins | sample 1015_Q2_SP5_20_M_FD_132418 | JGI IMG/M metagenome (GOLD analysis project Ga0187778, IMG submission 132418) | Tropical peat soil microbial communities from peatlands in Department of Meta, Colombia - 1015_Q2_SP5_20_MG | ecosystem: Environmental > Terrestrial > Soil > Wetlands > Peat | place... | reverse complement strand
GTCAAGGGCATGAAGGGCGCCATCGCCAAGTCCGAGCAGATCCTGGCCGAGACTCCGGACGGCTTCATCCTGCAGCAGTTCGCCAATCCCGCCAATCCCAGGATCCATTACGAAACCACCGGCCCGGAGATCTGGGAGGACACGGATGGCAAGGTTGATATTCTCGTCTCCGGCGTCGGTACCGGCGGCACGCTGACCGGCGTCACCGAGTACATCCGGCCGAAAAAACCGGCGTTCAAGGTGGTTGCCGTAGAGCCCACCGAGAGTCCGGTGCTCTCCGGCGGGCAGCCCAGCCCGCACAAGATTCAAGGCATCGGCGCCGGGTTCGTGCCGGAAGTGCTGCGCACGGACTTCATCGACGAGATCATCAAGATCCCGAGCGAAGACGCAATTGTGATGGCTCGCCGGCTGGCCGTGGAAGAGGGCTTGCTGGTGGGGATTTCGTCCGGCGCTGCCGTCGAGGCCGCGCTGATTGTGGCTCGCCGGCCAGAGAATGCCGGCAAGCTGATCGTGGTCGTGCTGCCCGACTTCGGGGAACGATACTTGAGCAGCGTCCTCTTCCAAACCCTCAGAGACGAAGTGCAGCAGATGGAAGCGGTGATGATTTGAAGCTGCGAAGCGTGGCATCGTAGTGGAGAGCACTATGCGCAAGTCAGGCGTGGTGACGGTCCTGGTTCTGTCAGTAGTTTTGTTCGTCATGCTACCAGTGTGCCCAGAGCTCCCGTCGAGCGTGGCTGCGGGGACAATACACGTGCCGGGCGGCTGTCACGGTCATCGCGGTCCCATGCCGGCGCCGGCGCACATGTGCTGCTACGCAACCCATCAGGCATTGGCCACAGTGCCGATCGCAGCATCGCGTGTTCTGTTGAACGTCGTGCTCGGCTGTGTCAGCAGCCCAAACTGCGGCCGACCCCAACAGCACATTCCTGCTGCGCCTGGCAGCAGCGATGTCTCACCCCCTCTCACTACCATCCTTCGCATCTGATGCGTTCCATTTCCCCCAAGGATTTTCCCCTGGGCGCGTAGGCGCCCTGGCCAGCGTTTTGCAAAAAGTCCAAACATAGTTTGGGGAATGGAATGTCCGCTCCAGAGAACCCTTACGTTCGACGTCTCATCTTCGGCCTCGTCATCGCGGTCGCTCTGAACGGGCGGGCACAACAGCAGTTCCCTGCCAAGGAGGTCTCAACCGGCCAGACTTCACAAGAACAGCAAGTCCATTCCGGCAAGCAGGTGCCGGGGTTGGAGCACCGGCACGGGCAGCAAGGCATGAGTCACAAAGAAATGGCTGACATGCAGATGAACATGAACGAGAGTCCGGAAACGTTCGTCGAAGAAGTCGCGCAGCACGGAACCTCCGGCACCAGCGCCGAGCCGAACTCCACGCCCGTGCCGATGCTCATGACGATGACAGGCCAATGGATGGTGATGTTTCACGGCGTAGCCTTCTTGAACGTGCTGCAGGAGAGCGGTCCCCGGGGAGCGGACAAAGTGTTTTCAACCAATTGGCTCATGCCCATGGCACAGAGGAAGCTTGGCCCGGGGACGTTCACGGTGCGGGCCATGCTCAGCCTGGAGCCGGCAACGGTCACGCAGCGCTATTACCCCGAATTATTTCAGCAGGGAGAGACGGCCTATGGCAGGCCGCTTGTCGATGCCCAGCACCCGCACGATTTCATCATGGAATTAGCCGTTCTGTATGACTTCAAGCTGGGCGAGAACTCCCTGCTCTCGTTCTATCTAGCTCCAATGGGTGATCCGGCGTTGGGCCCCACGGCTTATCCGCATCGCGCCTCGGCTTCTGAGAACCCCATCGCCCCGCTCGGTCATCACCTGCAGGACTCGACTCATATCACCGATGACGTGATCACCGCGGGCCTGACGTACAAAATTGCGCGCGTTGAAGCCTCCGGATTTCACGGACGCGAGCCGGATGAGTTCCGCTGGGACATTGATTCCGGAAAGATCAACTCATGGTCCCTGCGGGCGAGCGTCAATCCCGCGCAGAACTGGAGCGCGCAATACTCGTTTGGCCACCTCACCAGCCCCGAGGCTCTCCGGCCCAGCGAGGACATCGATCGCATGACCGCTTCGGTGATGTACAACCGGCCGCTCGCGCGAGGCAATTGGGCAAGCACGCTGCTCTGGGGGCGCAACCGCACTTCCGAGAGACTGGTGGGAAACGGTTATCTGGCAGAATCGACGCTGCGTTTCGCCGAACGCAATTACGTCTGGGGCCGCGTTGAGAACGTGGACCGCACCAACGAACTGCTGCTGCGCAATCGGTTCGAACCGCCGAATTTCCGCGAAGACGTAATCGGTCGCGTGCAGGCCTGCACGGCCGGGTACGAGCGCGACATGAATGTCTTTCCGCACCTCGCCACCGGCATCGGCGCACAGCTCACGGTTTATGCAACGCCGCAAACGCTAAGAGCACAGTACGGGGCGCATCCTGTGGGCGGGGTAGTGTTCCTGCGGATGCGGCCATTTGGAAGACGGCGCTGAACGGCAACAAAGAGGTAGACCGCCAGCACTAGCACCGCCATTGTGCGATCCCAATCCGGGTAAAGCACAGCCCTGGAATTGCCGATAGAGCAGTGGGTAACCATGCTGCTGCCGTCCTGGGCAAAGAACGGATTCCATCTGGCGTTGGTCGCCGCCTGCGGCATCACGGCATCGGCCGTGATGTTTCGTGTCGTCAACCGGCACGCGCCATCGGCGCCATCACGGACGTGAGTGAGCGCCGACAGTTGGAGGAGCAGTTACGGCAAGCGCCAAAGCCGCTGCTGGTGCGGCTGCGCAACTATTATCAACGGCGCGCTATTGCGGACAAGATATTGGTGCTTGTTCCCAGAGTGCAATCAGGAGCCGCTGGCGCCGTGTGAAGGAACCGTCGGCTGCGGGCCACCCCTAGGCGTCTCGCTGCATCGGCAGCGGCATGCAATTACGCTGGTAACCTCACCCGGCCTTCACCCCCTGCACTTTGGTGACGTCTTGCGGACCGGTTCATCATTGTTCCCAGTAGGGTTGCGACCTAGAATTCACGCAGAAGGTCCACTTTCAGGCGGTTACGAAGGTCATGTCGGTGATTGGGGAAATTCGCGGCGTGAAGCTCGGTCAGCACCGTGGCGCCGGCGCCTGCAACCCGGAAGCAGGGTTCAAGCTGATGGAACTCGCTATAGTTGCGTCGCTCATCATCGTTATCACGGCGGTGGCCATACCGATGATCCAGACGACCATGCGCAACTACCGCCTTGTCACCGATACGAAAAACATTGCCAGCCAAATTGCGCTGGCGCGTATGCGAGCCGCCAGCAACTTCACGGATGGCGAGCTTACCTTCAATCTAACCGCCGGAAGCTACCAGTTGTACGTGTGTAACAAGACGAGCTTTGTAAACACGGACAGCTCCGGCAGCTTGGTCACCTATCCCAGCTACTCGTTATCGGCGGGAAACTCCTTTGGCTACGGCTCAATCACGGCGCCGGCGGGCACACAAACCAGCATTGGCCAGCCCGCGACGACCAGCTCCACGGACCAACCTTCGGGATCGCCCGCCGTGATCATTTTTAATTCTCGCGGTCTGCCAATTGATAAGACCACGAGCTGCGTCAACGGCACCGATGGCGCTCTGACGAGCTATTCGGTTTATCTAACAGACAACAACGGGGGATACGGGGCGGTTTCGGTCTCGCCGAGCGGCAAGATTACGCCCTGGAGGTACAGCGGCGGACAATGGTTTCAAATGTAAAAATGCGCAGCAGGGTTTGGAAAGCGGCCAAACACCGGCGGCATGCGGGATTTACCATGCTGGAGACGGCAATCGCGACCGCGGTCCTCATGGTGGGGGTAGTCGGCGTAATGAGTCTCTTCGCCGTTTCGGCGGCGATGAACTCCGACTTCGGCGAAGTTGCCACCCGCTGCACCGAATATGCCCAGGACAAGATGGAGCAATTGCTCGCTATCCCCTTTACTAACACCACCGCCGACACTATCAATACTGCGAGCAATCCACAAACAGATTACTCCAACGCTTCCGGGCATGGCACCGGCCTGGCGGTGGGAGGCAGTGTGGCTCCGGCAACGCCTGTCCAGTACTACGTCGATTACTTCGACGGTTCTGGAAACCGGCTAGCGGGGAGTTCGACGGGAGCGTTCTACACGCGGCAGTGGAGCATTTCCGTCGATGGCACTGGCAAGGTAAAAACGATCACCGTCTCGGTCACCGCCGCAACTTCGATCGGTGGCAAGTACCAGCCGGCCTCAGCCACCCTTGCTTGCTATACGGTGAACTTAAATTGACGGGAACCTGCCAAATGCGGCGCTCGAGCTCCAGGGGCTTCACGCTACTCGAACTGCTGGTCAGCATATCGATGATGCTGGTCGTTTCCGCTGCCGTTTTCGATCTATTGGTACAAGGACAAAGAAACTACTCCACCACTGCGGCAAGGGCCAGCATGCATGCGGGGGTGCGGGGAGCAGCGGAGTTGATGGCACAGGAAATCAGCCAGGCGGGTCTGATTACTCTGCCGGCGGGGGTCACCATCACCACGGCTGTCACTTCGGCGGGATCCGCGACTGTGAACCTGAGTCCTGCGAACACCTCGAATTCGATCTACAAGAACGAATACATCATGGTGGATACCGGAGCGAAGCAAGAGTGGGTGCAGGTGACCAATGTGGGGACGGGTAATTTTACGGCTACGTTTGCCAACACCCACACAGCCGGGGCGGTGGTCAATGCCAAGGGCGTGATCCAGAACGCGATTCCCCAGAACCCACCCACAACGTACGCCTCCGATGGCTCCAATCTGGTCTTAATTGGAGACATCCTGGGCAACGGGACTCTGTACCAGGTGAAGTACACGTGCGACATGACAGTCAACCACACCCTGACGCGATCGGCATCGCAGATCACACCGACGGCCAGCTCGATACTGGCCAGTGACACGGACACGCTGCTGGATAACGTTGAGCCCAATCCCGGCGGTACGGCTTGTTTTCAGTACCAGACAGATGCCAGCGGCAACGTGATTGGGGCTATCTTCACGGTCACGGTGCAGACCCAATATCAGACCCAGGCCGGAGTCTCCGGCCTGGCTTACAGCACGATGACTAAGACGTTCGTTGATCTGACAGCGCGCAACATAATAGCGGCCATCAACATGAACGCTAGCGGTATGGGCACTCAAGTCCAGTCCCTTCCCACAAACGTGCCACTGCACTGAGGGAACCCCATGCGGCTTAGTTCGACAAATCGACGCGGCAAAGAAAGCGGGATGGCCCTCATCATAGCCGTGCTAAGCCTGATGACCCTGTCCGCGCTGGCAGCGGCGATCGTTCTGCTTTCACAGACAGAAATCTGGACGTCGTCTAACTACCGGAACCTGGCGCAAGCGCGCTACGTGGCCGAGGCCGGGGCGCAGCAGGCCGCCAACTGGTTGGCGCATACTTACGCGGCACCCGCCAGTTGGAGCACGGTGAACACATCCTCCTCGTTCCCGGTAACCGACAATGGCAGCCCGCCCAAAGCGATCGCTCTTACAGCCGATGGTACGACCGGTAATTATCCTCCCGACAGCACAGTGCAGACTGCCTTCAACACGGCCCTGAACGGCCAGTCAGTGCCTGGCGTCAGCAACTCGGCGTACCAGGTCAAAGCGGCCCTGCTCAGCCTCAATCCGTCCAGCACGCCGCCCCTGATGCTGTGGGAAATCACTTCCACAGGAACCATTGACAACAAAGTTCGCAAAGCCCAGGTGCAGGTTGTAGAGCGAATCGAACGGCCCATGGGTAACTCGATCCCGATGTTTGCCGCCTACGCAACCTATACGGGCTGCAGCGCCCTGAGCTTCGCCGGCGCAGTGACCACCGACAGCTTTAATTCGGCCAACGGATCCTATGCCGCCACCCACACCAATTCGAATGCCAACCTGGGAGCCAGCGGCAGCCTCAATGCGGCGGGTTCTGTCACGGTTCACGGGCAGTTCGACAGTTTGCTGCCTGCCAGCAGCGGCGCCTGCCCCTCACATTCGTATAACTATGCCGGCTCTGCCACCATTGATAATGGTGCCGTCCAACTGGCGACAGCGCCAGCTTATCCCACGCCTGCCATTCCCAGCGGCCCGACCAGCGCCTCGGAGAGCGTAGGCGCTGGTTCTCCAAGTTGTGCGGCGTTCCCTGCTGGAACATGTACCGCCTCAGGCGGGAACATTACGCTGGCTCCGGGCAACTACAATGCGCTCTCGGGCGCGGGAAGCGGCAACATCTACCTCAATGCAGGCACTTATAACATTTACAGCATCAGCTTTGCCGGCTCTTACCAATTGGTGGTCAACAGCGGTCCGGTCATCATCAACTTCGCTGCGCCCTCTAATCCGGTCTCGGCCGCGGGGAGCTGGTTCTCCAATCCGGGTGGGGCGCCAACCAATCTGCGTATCAACTATGGAGGAACTGGCTCTATCTCCGTGGCGGGGTCCTCGGGCCAGTACGCTTTCATTGATGCCCCCCTGGCGACGGTGTCCATGGCGGGTGGCATGGACTGGTACGGTTCGGTAGTGGCGTACAAAATAAGCGGCGCTGGAGGCGTCAATTTCCATTACGACCAGGCCCTAGGCAATACATTTTCTGCCCCCAGCGCCTATCAAGTGACCCAGTTCCGTTGGAACAAATACTAAATGCGGTCGATTCCCCAACCACGAGGCTGACCGATGATGTGGGATTCGCTATCTGTTTCCATATTGATCGTATGCCTGGTTGCGCTGGTGGGAATCATCAGCAATGCGGCGCTGCGGTCGCGAACCTGGGCGGGCTATGGGAATGCTCTGCCCGGCGTTGCCTTACTTCCACGGCGGCTTCGCCAATCCGTGACCCGTGAATATGGCGACGTGGTTCTGCGCGGCAATCACCGGGGCTGGCCGGCGGTGATTCGGCTTTCCGAGTCGGACTTCAAGCCCGCGCTCCACATCACCCTGGGTGTTCCGCTCAACTGCACTCTCGAGGTGGTCTCGCGAACCGCTGCCACAGGGGAGCACGTGGGCGTGGCCTTCCGCTCCGGCAACGTCCGTTTCGACCAGACCTTCGCGCTCTTCAGCAATAATCCGGAAGATGCGCGGGGCCTGCTTCTCAACGACGCCAGCCTGGGTGCGCTACAGAAACTGTGCGTCTCATCGCGCAGCGCCGTGCGGTTCGAGAAGCGGCAGGTCGAAGTGACCTACCGCACCGCTCCTGAGGACTTGGCTGGCGAAGTTCTTTTGTCGCTGGACGCCATGGCCAGCCTTGCCCGCCATTGCTCCGAACTGCCGGATGCACCTCGGATCCGCATCGCGCCTTTTAGAGCGGAAAGGACGTCGCTCCTAGTGAAAGCCGCAATTGCCATTGGCGCGGTGGTCGCGATCGCAGCCATGCTTGCCTTCCGATCGCCGGCGCAGGATGAAACCAAGACCGCGGCAAGAGGCCACGTACTATCGGACGGCTCGCTGATCGATTCCCACGATGCCAGTGTGATCCCCTACCTCGACCGCTGGCAGCTGGCGACAGAAGCGGACTTCAACCCGGATTTCGCCGCGCGATTGCGCTATGCCGGCGCGGACTTCCGTCTTCCGCTTCGCCTGCGGCCGATGGGATCAGATACCGAGGCCGAGACGGTTTATGTGCTGAAGGCGACGGATGGTTCCAAACGTCTCTTGATCATTGTGAATGGAAAGCTGGTCTACGATTCACGCTACCAGGAACTGGAGGGCGTCGCGCGGGTATCCAGACCGAATCTAGGGTCAATTAAATGGGCGGATGATACCAACAACGCTGATCCCCTCAACGGAGATGGTTTACTGCTGGTGTTCGACCCGCATGATCCTGAAGGCGCCCGGGTGCTGCTGGCTGGCCCTGATTATATTCACGCCCGGACCGTCGCCGATCAGAACAGCGTGATCCTCGCATATTAAGCCATTCGGTCTCGGCAAGTGGGTGGCCGATGGGTGCCCGGAGAGGGGCGCTTAGTTCCGCAGCCTTTACTGTTGGTATTGGCGGGGACGTCCGGCACGGTCAGCCAAGAGTCGTTATGGTTTGTCGTTTGCGACGGCCTTGCCCCTTCTCGGCTTAGCGGTCAATTCCCATTTTCGAACACTTACGAATGGCCTCAGGGTTGCAGTTCCCCAGCGCCATCGTTGCCCAGCAGCAGCAAGAGCCATTCACTGCCCGATAAAGTGATAATCTGTTCTGATTCCACCGCGCAGACAGAAGGAGCATAAGAGATGACACCCGTTGTAGAAGTAGAAGAGCCATCCGCCCTCTCGCTGAGCGCCTATGGAAAAGCGAGGTCCACGATTCAGGGATCGCCGCTGAGTGCAGAGGAACTGAGGAAGACCGACGCCTACTGGCGAGCCTGCAAGTACCTGGCGCTCGGCATGATTTATCTTCAGCACAACCCTCTCTTGAAGGAGCCGCTGAAGCCGGAGCACATCAAGAACCGGCTGCTCGGACACTGGGGATCAAGCCCCGGCCTCGCGTTTATCTACATCCATCTGAACCGGCTGATCAAGAAGTACGACCTGGACATGATTTTCATGGCGGGCCCGGGGCACGGCGCGCCCGGCGTCCTGGGTCCGGGATATCTCGAGGGAACGTACTCCGAGATCTATCCCGACAAGAGCGAAGATGAGCGCGGCCTGCACGAGTTTTTCAAACAGTTCTCGTTCCCTGGCGGAATAGGCAGCCACTGCACACCGGAGACACCCGGTTCGATCCACGAGGGAGGCGAGTTGGGCTACGTGCTGTCGCACGCCTGCGGCGCGGCCTTCGATAACCCCGAGTTGATCGTCGCTGCGGTGGTCGGGGACGGCGAGTCCGAAACTGGACCGCTGGCGACGTCGTGGCACATCAGCAAGTTCCTGAGCCCCATTCGAGATGGTGCGGTCCTGCCCATCCTTCACCTGAACGGCTACAAGATCAACAATCCCACTCTCCTGGCACGCATTAGCCACGAAGAGTTGGAGAACCTCATGCGAGGTTGTGGCTGGACGCCACACTTCGTCGAGGGGTCGGATCCCGAAAGCATGCACCAGGCCATGGCGGCCACGGTTGAACATTGCATCAAGGAAATTCGGGCGTGCCAGCAGGACTGCCGCAGCACCGGTGTTGCAAGCCGGCCGCGCTGGCCGATGATCGTGTTGCGCTCCCCGAAAGGCTGGGGCGCACCCCGCGAAGTAGACGGTCACTATCTTGAGGGATTCTGGCGTTCTCACCAGGTGCCTTTGACCGATGTCAAGAAGAATCCCGAGCAACTGCGGATCCTCGAGAAGGGGATGCGCGATCAGAAGCCGGAGGAGCTGTTTGACCGCAACGGAAAACTCGTTCCGGAACTGAAGGAGCTGGCACCCACTGGCAATCGCCGCATGAGCGCGAATCCGCACGCCAATGGCGGAGTCCTCCGCAAGGCCCTGTGCTTGCCAGACTTTCGCGACTATGCCCTGAAGGTCGATCAGCCCGGGACCATTGAACTCGAGAATGTCCCCCCTTTGGGAAATTTCCTGCGCGACGTGATGAAGTTGAACATGGACAACTTCCGCGTATTCGGCCCGGACGAAACCACGTCAAATAAGCTACAAGCTATCTACGAAGTCTCGAAGAAGTTCTGGATCGCCGACTACTTCCCCGAGGACAGCGATGGCGGCGAATTGGCACGCGATGGACGTGTCATCGAGATGCTCAGCGAACACACCATGGAGGGCATGCTCGAAGGCTATCTGCTGACCGGACGAAACGGATTCTTCTCCTCCTACGAAGCCTTTGTCCACGTTATCGATTCCATGTTCAACCAGTACGCGAAGTGGCTGTCGATCTGCAACCAGTTGTCCTGGCGTCGGCCGATAGCTTCCCTGAATCTCCTTATCACTTCTACGGTTTGGCGTCAGGACCACAATGGATTCACGCACCAGGATCCCGGTTTCCTGGACGTTGTCCTTAATAAGAGCGCCGCCGTTACCCGCATTTACCTTCCGCCGGACGTCAACTGCCTGCTGTCGGTGGCAGACCACTGCCTGAGAAGCGAGAACTACGTCAATGTGATTGTTTCCGACAAGCAGCTTCACCTCCAGTACCTGAATATGGAGGCCGCCATCGAGCACTGCACCAAGGGTATCGGTATTTGGGATTGGGCTTGTACCGACCAGGGGGTTGAACCCGATGTGGTGATGGCGTGCGCCGGCGACATTCCGACGCAAGAGGCGCTGGCAGCGACAGCGCTGCTGCGCGCGGAGTTTTCGGATATCAAGGTCCGCTTCATCAACGTTGTTGATTTGTTCAAACTGCAGCCCACAAGGGACCATCCGCATGGGCTGACTGACGCAGATTACGATTCCCTCTTCACCGTGGATAAACCCATCATTTTCAACTTTCACGGCTATCCCTGGCTGGTTCACCGCCTGGCCTACGCTCGCAAGAATCAGCACTTGCACGTGCGTGGCTACAAAGAAAAGGGCAACATCAACACCCCGATGGAGCTGGCGATCAATAATCAGATTGATCGCTTCAGTCTGGCCATGGACGCCATTGATCGCATCCCTAGGCTGCAGAAAATCGGGGCACACGCCAAGGAGAAGTTCCGTAACCAGCAGATCGCCTGCCGGGCCTATGCCTACGAGCACGGCATCGACAGCCCGGAGATCACCGGGTGGAGGTGGCCGCACTGATCGCCTCTGGACGGCAATCCCGCTCCCAAGGAACTGGATCAGAGGAATTTCTTGTGACTCCCGCAGCATTCGCCTGTAGTGAAGGAAACTGGAGCCGGCCACTGTTAGAGCCGTGGCGACGGGAATATGTAAACGCAGACTCTCCGCCCCGCCAATCATCGCAGCCTGCACCGTAACGTGGGCGCTCGGACATGGTTGCCGTCGGGACATGCTAGAGCTTATCTTGGGTGCGACCCTCCCAGTCCGCGGGTACTGTGATGAACGTTCTGGTTGTGAACGCGGGAAGCTCAACCCTGAAATTTCAGATCATTGCCACCGATCTTGAGCGGATCAAGGAATATAAGGACGATCGCATCTGTCGCGGCCTGATTGAGGGCATTGGCGGTGAGGCGATTATCCGGTTGCAGTATCGCAGCCAGCCTGCCCAGACCTTCACCGCAGCGCTACGTGACGTTTCGCCGGCGTTGGACTACCTGGTTCGTTACATCGCATCCGATCGGTCGGGCGTGGCTGAGATCAAAAGCACGGCCGACGTGCATGCTGTCGGACATCGAGTCGTGCACGGCGGTGAGATGTTCAAGGAATCGGCTCTCATCGACGACAAGGTGTTAAAAGGGATCGAGGACTGCATCGATCTTGCGCCCCTTCACAATCCCAGCAACATCAAGGGCATTCAGGCGGCCCGGGAACTGTTCGGCAAGGCTGTTCCCCAGGTAGCAGTATTCGACACGGCATTTCATCAGTCGATTCCGGAGCAGGCCTACCTGTATGCGGTTCCGTATCATCTCTACCGCCGGCATCGCATTCGCCGCTATGGATTTCACGGAACCTCCCATCGGTACGTGGCGTTCCGCTACCGCGCCCTGCGGGGGCTGACGCGGGAGCAGACCAACATCATCACGCTTCATCTGGGAAACGGCTGTTCCGTGGCCGCCATCAAGGGAGGGGCTTCAATCGACACTTCCATGGGGATGACGCCTCTGGAGGGGCTGGTCATGGGCACGCGCTCGGGCGACCTCGATCCAGCCATCGTCAATGTGATTGCCCGGAAAGAAGGCATGTCATCGCCAGACGTGGACACGCTGCTGAACACGCAATCCGGCTTGCTCGGCATTTCCGGGCTCACGAATGACATGCGCGAGTTACAGGCGGAGTTGAAAGAACACGACGATCGCCGGGTCCGGCTGGCGATCGAAGTCTTTTGTTACCGTGCGCGGAAATACATAGGGGCCTTCCTGGCGGCGATGGGCGGGGCCGACGCGGTCGTTTTCACCGGGGGAATTGGAGAAAACTCGCCGGACGTGCGCGCGCGGATCTGCGCTGGGTTGGAATGGGCTGGCCTCCAGTTCGACGCAGCCAGGAATCAAGAGACTGTCGGGCGCGAGGGCAAGATTTGCACTGACGACTCAAAGCTGCTCGCCTACGCCATCCCCACCGACGAGGAACTCCTCATCGCTCGGGACACCGTGCGAGTCATCCTGGGCGAGCCGCACCCGTCTTAAGAAACGTCCGACCCACGCGAGCCAGGAAAGGCGACGAACTTCGGGTTGCCGATCCAACAACAGGAACGGGGGGTAGGGTGCTGGTGCAGTCTGTCCAAACTGCACCATCACCGTGCGTTCGTACTCAAGCTGACAGCTCTCTTCTCCGCCGCAGATCCTTCGCTTCGCTCAGGATTTCCCCTCGGCTTCGCTCGGGACAGGTTCCGCGCGACTCCCGACCACCCCGGCAGCTCGGCGGCTCCGCTGCCTCACTCACACCGCGCAAACGCCTCAACTCAGGCCAGGTCGAAGCGATCGAGGTTCATCACCTTGTTCCACGCAGCCACGAAGTCCTTCACAAACTTCTCCTTCGCGTCCGCACAGGCATAAACCTCCGCGAGAGCGCGCAGCTCGGAGTTCGAACCGAAGACAAGGTCGACGCGGGTGGCGGTCCACTTGAGTTTGCCCGTCGCGCGATCGCGCCCTTCGTAGACGCCTCCCGAGCCATTGGACGGCTGCCAATGCGTGCTCATATCGAGCAGGTTGACGAAGAAATCGCTCGTCAGCGTCTCTGGCCGCTTGGTGAAGACGCCGTGCTTCGACTGCCCGAAGTTAGCATTCAGAGCGCGCAGGCCGCCGATGAGGACCGTCATCTCAGGCGCGGTCAGCGTCAGCAGTTGCGCCTTGTCGATCAGCAGCTCCTCCGCTGATATGCTGAACCTGGCCTTCTGGTAGTTGCGGAAGCCGTCCGCGACCGGTTCGAGATAGGTGAAGGACTCGACGTCGGTTTGCGCTTGCGGCGCGTCCGTGCGCCCCGGCGTGAAGGGGACTTTCACGTCGTGCCCGGCGGCCTTCGCGGCTTTCTCAACCGCCGCACAGCCGGCGAGAACAATCAGGTCGGCCAGCGAAACCTTCTTCCGCTTACTGCCGTTGGACTGCGAGCTGTTGAACTCCTTTTGGATCGCCTCCAGCTTCTTGAGGACCTTTGCCAGTTCTGCTGGCTGGTTTACTTCCCAATCCTTTTGTGGCGCCAGGCGAATGCGTGCCCCGTTCGCTCCGCCACGCTTGTCGGAGCCGCGGAACGTCGCCGCCGATGCCCAGGCCGTCGAGACCAGTTGAGAGACCGACAGTCCGGATTTGAGGATCTTAGCCTTCAGAGC
>Ga0187778_10002199_pt1 | contig 13328 bp, 12 predicted proteins | sample 1015_Q2_SP5_20_M_FD_132418 | JGI IMG/M metagenome (GOLD analysis project Ga0187778, IMG submission 132418) | Tropical peat soil microbial communities from peatlands in Department of Meta, Colombia - 1015_Q2_SP5_20_MG | ecosystem: Environmental > Terrestrial > Soil > Wetlands > Peat | place... | reverse complement strand
GTTGGCCCACCAGATGGTCATCATGCTCAGGCCGAAGCGGGCGGCGATGCCGGTCAACGTGTCGCCATGCACCACGGAGTACAGCCGCACCTGCAGGGGGGCCTGTGACGGCTGGACGGCGAGCGGTGCGAGGAGCGTGCCGTCGGCGGCGTACGGTCCGCTGGACGGCACCGCGGCCTCCGCCTCGCCTGCCATCAGCGGCCTGCCGGGGGAGGCCGGCGCGGTCACGCCGTCGGGCTCGGCGGCGCGCAGGTCGGCGATGCCGGGGTTCACCACGTTGCTGGTCGCCCGGGGCTGCGCCGAGGCGGCAGGCAGGATGGCGAACAGCGCGGTCAGGATCACGAGCCCGACCACCAGCGCCGGTCCGACGCGTCGATCGGCGCCCAGCCGGCCCAGGCCGGCACGCCGGCCTCCGCCGATGAGCGCGGCGCCCCGGCGACCAGCACGCAGCCGCCGCGCGGGTCGGGCATAGACGCAGGTGGGCCCGTGGGCCTCAGGGCGCGGAGAGGCGCCCGATGCCAGCAGCAATAGGCCTCCTCTGGTCCCGGCCGCCGTCCCGGAGCGGTCGTGGGACAGCACAAGCTACCAGAGTGGGGCGGACAGCGCCACTCGCGGCCCCATGCGGACGGGCCGTCTCGTCGACGTCCGATCGTCGACCGGAGGATGCGCCATGATCGGGCGCCATGACCTCCGTCGCCCCCCCGGCAGACACCCCGGCCGATGTACGGCCGATGTGGTCGCTCTGGCTGCTGTCGATCGCCCACGCGGTCAACCATGCCCAGGCGGTCGTCCTGCCCCTGATCTACCTCAAGATCACCGATGACTTCCATGTAGGGGTCGACACGATCGCCTTCCTGGCGGCCGGTGGCGCCTTCGCCGCCGGGATCGTCCAGCTGAGCTTCGCCTCGCTCACGCGACTGGTGTCGCGGCGACGGCTCCTCGGCGCCGGCGGCCTCCTCTTCGGCGGCGGGTTCGTGGCCCAGGCCTTCACCGCCAGCTTTCCCGGCTTCGCCGTGGCCAATGTCCTGTCACGCATCGGCGGCTCGCCCCAGCACCCGGTCGGCAACGGCCTGCTGGCTGAACAGTTCCCCCTCGAACGGCGGGGCTTCGCCATCAGCGCCCACATCGCCGGCGGCAACGTGGGCACGGTCGTGGTGGCGGTGCTCGGCGCGCCGATCATCCTGGCCTTCGGCTGGCGCGGTGCGGCGATCGCGTTCGGCCTCCCCGCCATCGCCGTCGCCATCGCCATCCTGTTGCTCGTCCGCGAGAGGGGTACCGACCGCGCCGCGGCCCTGGCCGGCGGCAGCGTGCGTGACGCATTCCGCCGGATCATCGGCGACCGCGACCTGCGTTGGCTGTACCTGACCTCCATCCTGGGCGGCGGCGGCCGCGGTCTCGGCGTGGTCAACCTCTTCGCCCTGATCTACCTGACCAAGGTCATCGGCCTCGACGAGTCCCTCTCGGGCGTCATGTACGGCGCGCTGATCGTCTTCTCCGTGCCCATGCCGCTGGTGGCCGGCTGGCTCTCCGACCGAATCGGGCGCAAGCCGCTGATCATCGGCGTCTACCTGGGGGGCGCGGTCGGCTTCGCCGTCTTCCTGCTGTCGGGCTCGAGCCTCGTCGGGCTGTGGGTGGGGATCGTGCTGATGGGTCTCTTCAGCTTCGCCGAGAGCCCGCAGCTCCAGGCGCTCCTCGCCGACATCGCCCGGCCGTCGATCCGCGACGCCTCCTTCGCCGTCTACTTCACCCTGGCCTTCGGCGTCGGGTCGCTGTGGGTCGCGCTCTACGGGGCGATCATCGGGGCGGTGGGCGATGCCACCGGGCTGCCCATCGTGTTCGCCCTCATGGGGCTCACCTTCGTGCTCGCCGCACTCGGCACGGTGCCCATCCACGCCGAGGAGCGGGCCGATGAGAACGCCGCCTACGAGGCCGCGACCAGACCGTCATGAGCGGATGCCTCAGACGACGGCGATGAGCGATGACCGAGAACGGCGTGGACCCGGCCGGATCGCACCCGGCCGGGTCCACACGCGGAAGAGGGGAGGGTGCGGCAGGCGCTAGTCCTGCCGCACTCGACGGGCCACGAAACGCAGGCCGCCGAGGAAGGCGAGCGTGGCGACGATCATGAGGATCACGGCCTGGCCGCCGACCCCGCCGGCCGTGGCGTTGGGCGCCGGATCGACGGTGTCGGTGGCCGGCATCGTGGCGGCCGCGGTGGCGGTGGCGTCGACCGCGACGACCGCCTGGAGGCCATGACCGCCCACGGCTGGGCTGGCGGCCGAGCCGATGGCGAAGACGCTGTATGACTCGCAGGCGGCGACCTTCACCCCTGGCAGCGGCAGGGCCACCGTCGTCGTGCCGGCAAGGCGGACCTCCAGGTCATAGGTGCCGGCGGGGAGTGCGAGATAGGCGGTGGCATTCGGATAGGTCAGGCCCTTGATGAGCGCCTGAGCCGGCGTCGACCCGGTCGTGGCGATGTCGACCGCGGGCGCATCCGCGCTGAAGTGGACGACGCGCACCTGCGCCGTCGAGCAAGTCGGCGTCGGGGAGTCGGTGATGACCTGGGCGCTGATCGAGGCGAGCGCCCCGGTGGCGGCGATGGTGTACTTCTGGCCGGCCGTCAGGGTGACGTCGGCGTCGATGACGGGGCTGGTGGTGGTGCCGGTCGCATAGACCTTGACGTTGTGCGCGCCGGCCGGCACGGCGAGGTAGCCCGAGATGACGCCGAACGGCACATCCGTCAAGGCCGAGACCTTCGTGCCATCCAGGTAGACGTCCACGGCCGGGGCGTCGGGCGACGCATGCAGGACCCGCACCATGGCCGTGCTGGACGCACCGACCGGTGCGGCCACGGCGAGCGCGAGGGATGTCGCCACGGCCACCCCGACCAGGCTTGTGATGAGACGGTTCACCTTGGAGTCTCCTCTTCTCCCCGGCACCTCGACTGGGCCGGGCATCTTGTTTGTTTACCCTTTGTTCAGGGCTGGCCTCACGATATCCTGTCTGTAGAAACCTTGTCAAGTGTTGCGGTTGTGCTATGTTGGACAGACCATGTACACGATCAAGCAAGCCGCCGCCCGCACGAACCTGGCCGTGGCCACCCTTCGGGCGTGGGAGCGGCGTTACGGGGTAGTCCAGCCAACCCGAACGGCGGCGGGCTATCGCCTCTACGACGATGCGTCGCTCGCCCGGCTTGCCGCGATGCGGCAGCTGGTGGTCGCCGAAGGCTGGCGACCGAGTCAGGCCGCCCAGCGTGTCCTCGCCGCCGACACGGATCTTGGAGCGATCGTCGACCGGACCGGGGCCGCGGCACTGCCCGTTGCATCTGATCTGCGGGCAGCGGAGTCGGCGAGTCTTGCTGCGGGCTCGATCGCGGCGTTCGTGGATGCAGCCGGCCGTTTCGACGTCACGGGGATCGATCGCGTCCTTGACGAGGCCTTCGCCGGCCAGCGGTTCGAATCGGCGTTGGAAGCCGTCGTCTTCCCGGCGTTGGACGCCGTGGGCGCGGCCTGGGCCGCAGGTGAGATCGATGTGGGGGCCGAGCACGCGGCGAGCGAGGCCGTCCGGCGCCGCCTGGCGCACTTCTATGACGCGTCGGCGCGCGGGGGCCAGGCGGCGCAGATCATCGTCGGGCTCCCCCCGACCGGCCGGCACGAGATCGGCGCGTTCGCCTTCGCGGTGGCGGCCCGCCGCGTCGGGATCAGCGTGCTGTATCTGGGCGCGGACGTCCCACTGGCGAGCTGGGTCGACACCGTCCAGGCGGCGGCGGCGCCCATCGTGGTCCTCGGCGTCACCGTGGGATCGGATGTGGTGGCGACCGAACTCGTCATCGAAGCGCTGCACAGGTCGGCCGCTCCGCCCGTCTGCGTCGTCGGCGGCCGCCTGGCCGGTGAGTTGCCGGACGTCCTCGGCGCGATCCGACTTCCCCAGCGGCTCGATGACGCTGTGGCCGTGCTGAGTGAGCTGCTGGCCGCGGTCGAGGCGCCGAGGCGCTGAGGGGCACGTCGGAACGGGTCGAAGATCCTTCGACTCCAACATGTGACAGACACTTGACAAGACCTTCCACGTCGGCTAAAGTCTGGACAGACATTGGACAGCCACCATGGCTGTCGTGTCCTCATCGACCTGGGAGGTCATCCCGATGCACTACCTGAAAGCTCTCGCGCTCCTTCTCGTCGTGGTCGGCGCCGTCAACTGGCTCCTCGTCGGCGCCTTCAAGTTCGACCTCGTCGCGGCCCTGACCGGCAGCACGTTCGGCCAGACGAACATCCTGTCCACCATCGTCTACGTCGTGGTGGGGATCGCCGGCGTCGCCCTGCTCCCCACTCTGGCGGGCTGGGTCGCCGGACGCCCCGAGCAGGCCGCTTGACCGCGGCACCGGTCACTGCGGCCGACACCGTGGCCACGTCTCTCCCCAGCCTGGCCCCCGCCGCGTGGGCCAGGCTGGGTGCTCACCCGGTCCCTGCCATCGAGGCCCGGGGCCTCCGCCGGACCTTCGGCACGATGGTCGCGGTGGACGCGTTGGACTTGACGGTCGAGCGAGGCGAGATCTACGGGTTCCTGGGCCCCAACGGGGCCGGCAAGTCGACGTCGGTGCGCATGCTCTGCACGTTGTTGCGGCCCACCGGCGGGCGCGCGACGGTGGCCGGCTTCGACGTCGTCCGTGACGCGACCCAGGTGCGCCTGCGCGTCGGCGTCGCCCTTCAGGAAGCGGCGCTCGATGCGGGCCAGAGCGGTCGTGAGCTGCTCGAGCTCCAGGCGCGCCTCTTCGCCCTGCCGGGCTCTTCCGCTCGTCGACGGATCGCCGAGCTGATCGAGCTCGTCGACCTGGGAGACGCCATCGACCGGCGCGTCGCCACCTACAGCGGGGGCATGCGCCGGCGTCTCGACCTGGCCCTTGCGCTGGTGCACGAGCCCGAGGTCATCTTCCTCGACGAGCCGACCACCGGCCTCGATCCGGTCAGCCGGCGACAGGTCTGGACCGAGGTACGCCGCCTCAACGAGCACGAGGGCGTGACGATCTTCCTGACGACGCAATACCTGGAGGAAGCGGATGCCCTGGCGGGGCGGGTCGGCATCATCTCCGGAGGCCGCCTGGTCGTGGAGGGGACGCCCGACGAGTTGAAGCGATCGGTGGGACGCGATCTCGTCGTCGTCACCATCGACGGCGAGATGACGCCCGCCCATGAGGCCCTGCGAGCGCTCGATCTCGTCGAGCGTTGTGAGGCCATGGGCGACGAACTGGTAGCGGCTGTCGCCAGCGGCCCAGCGGCTGTCCCGCGGATCGCTTCCGCCCTGGATGGCCTGCCGCTCACGATCCGCGAGATCTCCGTGCGGCGACCGAGCCTGGACGACGTCTTCCTTGAGGTCACCGGGGCCCGCATCGGCGCGTCGGCAGCGGCCGTCCGATGAGCGCTTCGCTCGATCCCACCATCGCCGGGGCGGCGCCAACGGCGGCTATGGCGGACCGCCTGTCACTGCGCGAAGCCCGACGGGCCGGCCTCCTCAGGGATCTCATCGCGGTCGCGCGACGTGCCGTACGCCAGGTCGTGCGTGAGCCGGCCGCCATCATCCCCGCTCTCGTCATCCCTGTCTTCTTCTTCGTGGTCAACGTCGGCGCGCTGCAGAAGCTGGCGGGTGCGGCCGGGACGACCGACTACGCGGCGTTCCAGCTGCCGGTGGCGGTCATCTCCGCGGTGACCGGCGTCTCCCGCGCGAACGCCCTCGTGACCGACATCGCGACCGGCTACTTCGAGCGGCTCCTGCTGACGCCGGTGAACCGCCTGGCGCTGCTGCTGGGCCTCATGGTGGCCGATCTCGTGGTGGTGGCGGCGCTGTGCCTGCCCGTGCTCGTCCTGGGCGCCCTCGCCGGTGTCTCGTTCGCGACCGGCCCGGTGGGGATCTTCGCCTTCGTCGCGGTCGCCGCCGCGTGGGGCGTCGCGTACACCGGCCTCCCCTACGCCATCGCCCTGCGCACAGGCAGCTCGGCGGCGGTCGCGTCGAGCTTCATCCTGTTCTTCCCCCTCCTCTTCTTGACCACGGCGTTCGTGCCCAAGGTGGCGCTCAGCGGCTGGCTGGCGACCGTCAGTGACCTCAATCCGGTCACGTACGTGCTTGCCTCGCTCCGTTCCCTCGTGAGCGACGGATGGCAGGCGGGCCCGCTCCTCCAGGGCCTGGCCGCCATCGCGATGGTGGGGACGATCTCGATCACGCTCGCCTTCGCGGCCCTTCGCGGCCGCCTCGCCGGGCGCTGAGGCCACCGGCCGCAGCGGGCACACCGCCCGATCGCGGCCTGGTCACTGCGGCCGACAGGGTGTCCATGCCTCTCGCCGAGGGCCCTCGGCCGGACGTTCAACCACTCTTGAGAGGTCCGCTGAGCGTTCGTGGCCGGACGGTCCGCCCGTCCGCTTGACGTGGTCGCGTCGCCGCGGCTAGGGTCCCCGGATGGCATCCTCGACCGACCGCCTGGCCGTCACGACGAACCTGTTGGCGCGGACGCCGGGCCTGCTCCACGCCCTGCTGGTCGGCCTCCCGGACGCGTGGACGGATACCCCCGACATCGAGGGCGGCTGGCGGCCGCGGGACGTGGTGGGCCACCTGATCACCGGCGAGCAGACGAACTGGTTGACTCGCGCCCATCTGATCCTCGAGCACGGCACGTCCGTTCCGTTCCCCCCGTTCGACCGGGTGGCCATGCTGCAGCGCGATGCCGGGGTCCGGCTTGATGACCTCGTCGAGCGCTTTGCGACTCTGCGCGCGGCCAACCTGGCGGCCCTCGGCGAGTTCGTCACCGAGGCCGACCTCGACCGCCGCGGCATGCACACGTCGCTCGGCGCGGTCACGCTTGGCCAGCTCATGTCCGCCTGGGCCGTGCACGACCTCGACCACGTCAGCCAGATCTTCGCGGGGCTGGCCGGCTCGCACGACGCCGATGTGGGGCCGTGGAAGGCGTACCAGGGGATCCTCCTGCGGCGGGATGACCCAGCGGCCGTCGCCGGCTGAGGCGAGTGTTGGCCGAGACCCGCGAAGCCGGCCTGCCTGAAGGCACCGTCACTCTCGTGTTCACGGACATCGAGGGTTCGACGGGCCTGCTCCAGACGCTCGGCGACCGCTACCCCGCGGTCCTGGCCGACCACCATGCCCTGATCCGTGGCGCGTTCGCCCGCCACGGCGCGTTCGAGCGAGGCTCCGCAGGGGACGGGCTGTACTTCGTCTTCCCGACCGCGCGGGCGGCCGTGCAGGCGGCCGTGGAAGGTCAACTCGCGCTGGCCGCCCACCCGTGGCCCGAAGGACTCACGCTGCGCGACCGGATGGGCCTCCACACCGGGGAGCCACAGACCGCCACGGAGGGCTACGTCGGGCTGGACGTGCATCGTGCGGCGCGGATCTGCGCCGCCGGCCACGGCGGCCAGATCCTGATCTCCCGGACGACACGGGACCTCATCGCCGACGAGTCCGCTGCGGGCATCGGTGTGCTGGATCTGGGCACCCATCGGCTGCGCTCCCTGGACGCTCCCGTCCGGCTGTACCAGGTCACCGCGCCCGGCCTCGCGCGCGACTTCCCGCCGCCGCGGACCGCCGATGCGCCGCGCAACAACCTGCAGCTGGAAGTCACCAGCTTCATCGGCCGCGAGCGCGAGATCGAGCAGGCCACTGCCATGCTGGAGCAGGCGCCTCTCCTGACGCTTACCGGTCCGGGCGGCGTGGGCAAGACGCGGATCGGCCTGCGGCTCGCGCGGATGCTGCTGGGGCAGTTCGAGGATGGGGTGTGGCTGGTCGAATGCGGCGCCCTCACCGATCCCGATCTCGTGCTGCCGTCCGTGGTGGGCGTCTTCGGCCTGACCGAGCCGACCGGGCGCTCGCTGCTGGCGACCGTGGTGGATCACCTCAAGGGCAAGCGGCTGCTGCTGCTCCTCGACGACTGCGATCCAGTGCTCGCCGCGTGTGCCGAGCTGGCAGCGGCCGTCGTGCGGACTTGTTCGACCGTCCGCCTCGTCGTCACCAGCCGTGAAGCGCTCGGCGTGCCGGGTGAGGCGATCCTGCCGATCGCCTCGCTGGCGACCCCGGACGCCGGGCCGGCGGTGCGGGCCCGCGACCTCGAGGGCGTCGACGCCTGCCGCCTGTTCGTGGACCGCGCCCGCGCCGTCGAGCCCACGTTCATCGTGACCGACCAGAACGCCCGGTCGGTGGCCCAGCTGTGCCGCCGCCTGGATGGCATCCCGCTGGCCATCGAGCTGGCCGCCGCGCGGGTCCGCACCCTCCCGGTCGAGCAGATCGCCTCCCGGCTGGACGACCGCTTCCGGCTCCTGACCGGCGGCAGCCGGACCGCCCTCGCCCGGCACCAGACGCTGCGCGCCACGATCGACTGGAGCTACGACCTGCTCACCGAGCCCGAGCGAGCCGTCCTGCGACGACTATCGGTCTTCGCCGGCGGGGCGCCCCTGGAGGCAGCCGAGGCCGTGTGTGCCGGTGACGCGGTGGAGGCCATGGACGTGCTGGACGCTTTGGGCCGGCTCGTCGAGAAGTCGCTCGTGCTGACCGACCCGAGCGCCGCCGAGGCGCGCTTCCGGCTGCTGGAGACCGTCCGCGAGTACGCCCGCGGCCGACTGGTGGAGGCCGGCGAGGCGGAGCGGACCATGCGCCGCCACCGTGACTGGTACCTCGCCATGGTCGAGCGCGCCGCGCAGGCGTTCTTCCAGGGTCCCGAGCCGGTCGAGTGGCTGCGCCGCCTGGATCGCGAGCACGATGACCTGCGGGCCGCCATCGAGTGGTCGCTGGGCGAACCCGGCGAGGGGCCGGCCGGCCTGCGGATGGCCTCCGGCCTGTGGCGCTACTGGGAGATCCGCGGCCATCTCACGGAGGGCCGCGCCCTGCTCGAGCAGACCGCGGCCGCCGCGGGCGGCGAGGTCTCACCGCTTCGCGCGAACGCCTTCACCGGGGCCGGCAACCTGGCCTTCATGCAGGGCGACCTGCGGGCTGCGGCCACCTTCCACGAGGCGAGCCTGGCGCTCCACCGCGAGCTGGGCAACCGCCAGAGCGTGGCCTACGCGGCCAACAACCTGGCCAACACGGCGCTGCAGCTGGGCGACCACGCGCGGGCGCGCGCGCTCTACGAGGAGGCGGTGGCGGCGTGCCGGGCCATCGGCGATGACCGTGGCGCGGCGTTCGGCTCGATCAACCTGGCCGATGTGGCCAGCCGGGAGGGTGATCTGGAGGCCGCTCGGGCCCTCCATGAGGAGATCCTGACCGCCATCCGGGCGGGAGGCGACCGCTGGACCGAGGCGTTCGCCCTGGATACCTTCGCCCTGGCGACGAGCCGCGCGGGCGATCGTGAGACGGCGCGGGCGCTCCACGTGGAGGCCCTGGCCATCCTGGAGGAGCTGGGTGACCGGCGTGGCGTGGCACGCGTCCTGACCCACCTGGCGGAACTGGCCCTCTCCAACGAAGACACGCCCCGCGCACGCGACCTGTTCCGTCGCAGCCTGGCCATCCGCCAGGAGCTGGGTGACATGCCGGGCCTCGCCAGCGCGATGGAGAACCTGGCCTCGGCCGTGGCGGCCGACGACGCCGAGGCGGCGGCTCGCCTGCAGGGCACGGCCGAGTCGCTGCGCGAGGCGATCAGGGCCGCCGTGCCGCCCCAGGCGGCCGCCGCCCGCGAGCAGCGCCTGGCCGGCCTGGAGGCGCGCCTGGGAGCGGACCGGTTCGAGTCGGCCCGTCGCGAAGGGCGCCAGATGACGCCCAACGAGAGCCTGGCTACGCTCCCTCTTTGACCTCGACGATCGAGTCGGCGAGGAGGCCGTGGGCCTCCGCGTGGACCGCGATCGCGGCCTCCGCACTCGGCGCCTCGGCGAGGCAGAAGACCTTGCCGGTGGCCTCGTCATACCAGTAGCGCAGGTACTTCACCCCGTGCCGGTCCTGCACCGCGAGGTCGGCCGCGTGGGCCTGGGCCACGGCCTCGCCGGTCAGGCCCTCGATCTTGTCGTGGGTATCAAGGTATAGGGGCATCGATCCGCCTCATGAGATCTGTGGCTGCCACAAGCATGGGCCGCGGAAGGTCGCGTGTCGAGCACACGGCCTGTGCCCGAGTCGTCGGCTGGATGACCACCCCCTGGGACGGCCGCTACGGCGTCGGGAACGGCAGGCGGGTCGGCAGGCCGGTCGGCACGATGGTGCTGACGTCCTTGGGCAGGATCGGACCCAGGACCGCCAACACGAACGGGACCGTCGTGTCGCGTAGCAGCTTGACCGTCTCGGACCCGTTGACCGCCTGGGTGAGGTCCTTCAGATAGCCGGCGTGGAACGACGCGCCGAGCGTCGAAGCGGTGCCGAAGTAGGTGTCCAGGATGACGATGCCGGCCGAGACGATCAGCACCGCCTCCACCCCGCCCAGGATCGCGCCGAGGATCTTGTCCGTGCTTTCGGCCACCACCCCGTGCACGTTCGTCCTGCCCAGGACGAGCCGGCCGGCGAGGTGGAGGCCGGCGAGGATGGCCGGGAAGGCGATGGCGTAGCCCACGAGATCGGCGTAGTCGGACGGGATGCCCTTCAGGAAGGTACCGGCGATGGCGCCCACGGGCACGCGGAAATAGGCACTCACGACGAACGAGATGACCATGAACGCGATGCCCAGCAGGCGCTTCAGGAAGCCGGTCCGGAATCCCGCGTAGATGTAGCCGCCGATGAAGCCCACGAGGATGACGTCCACCCAGCCCTCCGTCCTGCAGTCGCGATGACGCGCACAGTAGGGCCTGCGGGGGGTGCACCGCTAGGGGTCAGCCAAAGACCCGTCACGTTCGGGCGCAATGGCCCTTGCCCCGGGTTCACGGCGGGCGGACCCTTCGAGGGAGCGTGATCCGCTCACGCCCAGCGAGGCGATCGCGCCCAGCACGACCAGGAGGACGTTGGAACGATGAAGCGCATGGTTGCTCTCGTGCTGTTGTCGGTCTCCCTGTCGATCGGGATGACGCTGCTCGCCACATGGGCCTCGCTCACCTTCCGGGCCCATCGACGCGTCGTCACCGAGCCGCCCGAGGAGACCCTCGCAGCCTGACCACCACCTGGGCCCCGGGCCATCCCGCTCCGGGGGAGCCGCGCGCCGGTTAGGCTCTCAGGGCGATGGAGCGCCACGAAAGCCCGGGGCCTGACCGGCGGACCCTCCGGGCGCGGAGCGTGGAGGTGGGCGTCTCCGCGCTGCGCCTGGGCCTGACCTCGTTCGGCGGGCCCGTCGCCCACATCGGCTACTTCCGCCGCGAGTACGTGGCGCGACGAGGGTGGCTCGACGATGCCGCCTTCGGCGAGCTGGTGGCGCTCTGCCAGGCGCTGCCCGGACCGGCCAGCAGCCAGCTCGGCATCGCCATCGGCACCCGCCAGGCGGGGGTCCTCGGCGGGCTCATCGCCTGGCTCGGCTTCACCGCGCCGTCCGCCCTCCTCATGCTCGCCTTCGCCGGGGTCGCCGGATCGGGCGCGGGCATCCCGGTCGGGCTGGCCCACGGCCTGGGCCTGGCCGCCGTGGCCATCGTGGCGCAGGCCCTGTGGCTCATGGCCGGGCGGTTGACCCCGGATCTGCCCCGAGTGGTCATCGCGGGGGCCGCGGGGGCCGTTGCGCTGCTCGCGGCCACGCCCTTCAGCCAGCTGGTCCTCATCGTCGTCGGCGGGCTCGTCGGCTGGTTCGTCCTGCCGCGGCTGGTACCCGGTCCACGCCTGCGGTCCGCGGCCCCGGCGGCGGTGCGCCCATCGCGAGGCTCGCTGCTGGCTCTGGCCGGCTTCGGCGCCCTGCTGGTCGGCCTGCCGCTGGCCGCCGAGGCAACCGGGTGGCACGGGGTCGAGCTGGCCGACGCGTTCTATCGCACGGGGGCCCTGGTGTTCGGGGGCGGCCATGTCGTGCTGCCGCTCCTCCAGAGCGCGGTGGTGCACCCCGGATGGGTCGGCCAGACCCAGTTCCTGGCCGGCTACGGCGCGGCCCAGGCCGTCCCCGGTCCGCTGTTCTCGTTCGCCGCGTACCTGGGGGCCGTCGAGGCGCCCGGCCCGAACGGGCCGCTCGGGGGCCTGCTCGCCCTCCTGGCCATCTACCTGCCGTCGTTCCTGCTGCTGGCCGCGGTGCTGCCGATGTGGGATGGCGTGCGCGGCAGGCTCGCCCCGGCCCTGACCGGCATCGGCGCGGTCGTGGTCGGCCTGCTGGCGGCCGCGCTCGTCGATCCGCTGTGGACATCGAGCGTCCACACCGCTGCCGACCTCGTCGTCCTGGCCGCAGCCCTGGTCCTGCTTTTCGCCGTGCGGGCGCCGCCCATCGTCGTCGTCGCGCTGGCAGCCGCGGCGGGGCTCGTCCTCAGCGCTTGATCTCCACGAGCAGGACCCAGCCGTTGGCGATGCCGGCCATCGTGCCGATGAGCCAGGAAGGCACGAGCCATCAGAGGCCGCCGCCCGCGCCAGCCCAGAGCGTCATCCCGGCCGCGCCGCGCGCGATAAGGAATCTTGATCAACCGGCTACTCTTCTTGGACCGATCTCAGCCACGATAGGGATGAAGAGCCCAGAGTCAGCCGCGGCATGTCCTTGCCGGCCGGCGACCGGGCCACGACCGACCACGAGAGGGACGATGACTACGACACGCCTGACCGGTCTGCTGCTGTCCGCGGGGCTCGTGCTCCTGTCCGTCGCCGCCCCGGCGGCCGTCACGGCGGCGAGCTTCGGCATCACGACGCCGTACCCCGCCGTGAGCGTCCAGCCGGGCAACAACGTGACCTTCAACCTGGACATCACCGTGCCGCAGGCCGAGCGCGTGGACCTTTCCGTGGCCGGCGTCCCGAGCGGCTGGACGGCCAACATCCAGGGTGGCGGCAATGCCGTCAACGCGGTCTACGTGGGCGGCTCCACGGCCGCCACGGTCCAGCTCTCCGTGACCGTCCCGCAGACGGCCAGCGCCGGCTCGCAGACCCTGACGGTCACGGCCAGGTCGCCGCAGGGCGCACGTGACCTGCCGCTCCAGGTGACCGTGCTGGGTGCGACCAGCGGGGCCATCCAGCTGACGACCGACTTCGCCAAACTGTCGGGCACGGCCACCAGCGCCTTCAGCTACAGCCTGACCCTGACCAACACGGGCACCCAGAAGCAGACCTTCACCCTGCAGGCCCAGGGGCCGGACGGGTGGCAGGTCACCGTCCACCCGGCCAGCAACGCCCAGGCCCTCACGGACACCATCGACGGTGGCGCCAACGACACCCTCAGCGTGTCGGCCACGCCGCCCAGTTCGGTGGCCGCGGGCGCCTTCCCCCTGCAGGTGACCGTGGCGGGGGGCGGCCAGACGGCCACGGCCAACCTGGAGGCGGACGTC
>Ga0187778_10002198_pt1 | contig 13335 bp, 14 predicted proteins | sample 1015_Q2_SP5_20_M_FD_132418 | JGI IMG/M metagenome (GOLD analysis project Ga0187778, IMG submission 132418) | Tropical peat soil microbial communities from peatlands in Department of Meta, Colombia - 1015_Q2_SP5_20_MG | ecosystem: Environmental > Terrestrial > Soil > Wetlands > Peat | place... | reverse complement strand
GTCGTACAACACCAGCTTGAATGCCTTTGCCACGCGCTCGGGCGAGGCACCTCCGCCGACGTCGAGAAAGTTTGCTGGCTTGCCGCCGGCATGCTTGATCGTGTCCATCGTGGCCATGGCGAGCCCGGCCCCGTTGATGATGCAGCCAATGTCGCCGTCCAGCCCGACGTAATTGAGGCTGTCCTGGGAGGCCTCGGCTTCGCGCGGATCCTCCTGCGAAAGGTCGCGCATCTCGGCCACCTCGCGGTGCCGGAACAGCCCGTTGTCGTCGAACGACATCTTCGCATCGAGCGCAATAACGCGGTCGTCCCGCGTGACGACCAGGGGATTGATCTCCACCATGGCGGCATCCAGATCGCGGAAAGCCCGGTAGGCTCCCATGATCGCTGCCACCGCGCGGCTCACCTGCTTGAGGTTCAGACCCAGACCGAAGGCGAGTTCGCGCGCCTGAAAGGGCTGCAGTCCCACCGCCGGCTCGACAATGGTCTGCAGAATGGCGCTCGGCGAGCTGTTCACGATTTCCTCGATCTCCATGCCGCCCTGCGCCGAAGCGATGACGCGGACGCGCTCCGCCTTGCGGTCCAGCACGATGCCGAGATAGAGCTCGCGCTCGAATTTTTCGGCAACCTCGACGTACACGCGCTGCACGATCTTGCCCTCGGGTCCGGTCTGGACCGTCACCAGCTTCCTGCCGAGCAGGGCCTGCGCCGCCTCGTGCACCTCGTGATAGGTGGTGCACAGCCTGATGCCGCCGGCCTTGCCGCGAGCGCCGGAATGAATCTGCGCCTTCACGGCCCAGTGCCAGCCCCCCAGCTCGGAGGCGGCATAGGAGGCTTGCTCGGGACTGTAGGCAACCGCACCGCGCTGGATCGGCACGCCGTAGCCCGATAGCAGCTCCTTGGCCTGGTACTCATGGACGTCCATGGGATCTCCTTCAGTGGGCAGATTTCTGCGCTCTGCGCGCAGCGAGTATGCACCGCATCGCAGAAGCGCTACGCCGAATCCGAGCGGCGGCGAACGCCGCTGCCCGGCTTGACCCGTTGGCGCCCCGGAGCGCTATTGCCGGCGCCAGCCTCGACGGGCGACGGAGGCTCGCAGTACGCCAAAGACGATCGCGGTTGTCGGATTATCCGGCCTGCTCTTCCTCGTCGATGCCGCACGTGCCGACGAGGGGCAGGCGCGGTTCGACGGCGTGTGGACCACGGTTATGGGTGCGCCGGGACCGACGGTACCCAAACGTACCCATCGTCATCGACGATGTAGGCCTCGCGCAGTCCATGCTCCTTCTCGGTCGCCTGGGCGAGGACGACCGCACCGCGCCGCCGTGCAGCCGCCTCTGCCAGATCGGGATCGACACCATAGAGACGAAGTTCCACGCCGCACCCTCGCGCCTCGATGCCCGCGAGAGCCCCGATCAGATCGTGATTACGATAAGTCCAGTCGGAATGAAGCAGCCAGGTGCTGCCGACCGCCTGCATTATCGCGAAATGTTCTTCCCAGTACAGAACACGTGCACCAAAGATCTCCGCCTGGAACCGCGCCGATCGATCAACGTTGCGTACCAGAAGGTTGACCCCGAGGCCCCGCGGAATACCTCGACCGTAGGTCGCTGGATCCGGTCGATCGCTGTCCTTCTCTGGAATCGCCGCCATACGCGCTCTGCCTCACGGGCGGACCTGCAAAACCTGGCCCAACGACAGCTGTTGGTCCATTGCTGCCGAAAGGCGCCACTAAAGTGGCATCGTTGGCACCGCGCGACTCACCGCGGCGATTACTTCCTCGGTCGTCATGACATCGGCGAACAACATCGCCATATTTTCCAACGTCGCAGCATGCGCGGCGTCGGTCAGCGCCGCAGTCGCGTCCGACACGAAGATGACCTTGTAGTTCATCTGCATGGCATCTCGTGCCGTCGATTCGCAGCAGCAGTTCGTCAGCGTGCCGGTGATGATCAGGGTGTCGATGTCGTGACTCTGCAGCAGCTCATGCAGACCGCTCGCACCCGGCACAAAGGCCCCGAAGCGCGTCTTCTCGATGATGTGGTCGGATCCGGCGACATCGAGCTTCGGCCATAGCTGCCAGTGATGGGCGTCACGCGCAAATGCCTTGGCTACGGCCGCGCCACCCTGCGGCGTATGCATGTGCGCGAACCAATTCGACCAGCTCGAGCGGGAATCGGCGTCGACCGTCATGCGCAGAAAGACATTTCGGCCGCGACTGCGGCGTACTGCGGCCGAGATCGAGTTGACATTCGGGACAATTTCACGTGCCACGGGCACCTCGACCGGAGCGCCCGATTCCATGAAGCCGTTCTGCAGGTCAACGACGACGTGCGCGGTATGGCGCATATCGAGTCGTTCGAACGGATGGAGCTTGCCGCGCTGCGCCCGGATCTGAGCCAGCAGATCAGCAGTCAGACTAACCTCGTGCATGCCTTCCGCCCGAAACTCTGTGCCGCCGCGGTTTCGCTTGAGCACTATAGCAGGAGCGCCTTGCATGCGGCGGCGCGGAAGACGGCTGTTTCATCAGGCCACCCTGGTGCTGCACGAAGCGCCCTACTTGGGCAGTCGCGTCCAGGAGGAATCCGGATCGAAGGTCGTGATCGCACGGGCCGCCTGAGCGCTGGAATCGCCGAGGTCCTTCTGGAAAACCGTGCCACGCCGACTGACGACAAAAGTCATTACGCCGCTCGCTCCGTACTCTGCCGGGTAGGCGAGAAGCGCGAAGCCGCCGGTCATGCGGTCGTCGACCACGTAGTCCCGGGTGCCGCCGTACGCATTCGGTCCCTGTGCCTTGAGGATACGGAAGTAGTAGCCGTGATACGGATGGCGCTTTCCGTATTCGTAGCCTTCCGCTTCGGCGTCCGCCACGAACGGCCCTGCCGGGCTCTCGGCCTCCCCTTCGGCCGCCGGCCAGTACAGGCCGTTCTGCGTACCGGCCTTGCTGCGGAAGCGCTGCGCATACGCCCCCGGCGGATTGCCGTCATGACCAGTCGTCGCGTAGTCGAGCTGCGCCTGACGAAGCGCGCGGCAGGTCCTGATGGCGGCGAGCTCGTTCGCGCCGATGCGGCGGTAGAGCAACTCCTTCACACCGTCGGCGGAGTCGAACTTCCACGCGCCCGCGCTCTTCTGCAGCGGGATGGGCAGCGGCCATTCGTTCTCACCGACCAGCAGGGTCATTTCATCCTTCCCGGCAGCGACCAGGCGATGATGGGCGTCGTAGAGCGACACAAAATGCGCGCGATCGCTTCGGTCCTGCGCATCGTCTCCGGAGGAGATGAGAGTCGCGGCGTCCGGCCCCAGCAGCTCCTGAAGAGCGGCAATGTCGTTGTCCCTGCTGGCGGCCACCAGCGCATCCGCAGCCTGTTGCGCGGTCTTGAAGGTCTTCTGGGCAGCGTCCTGCGCAATCGCGCGCGTTATCGGCAGCACCAGCGCGATGGCGAGCGCGCCGACGATGAGCCTCCTGAACCTCACTTGCGCCTCCCGCCGCCGCCGGCATGTGCTTGCTGGGAAGCTACGCTGGCGCGGCCACGATTGGCAGCAGCGCGGTCGGTCGCAGCATTGTTGCCGCCGCCGAAGGCACTCTGCCGGTTGCCGTAGTTGGCGGACGGCGGTCGCGCCGGCCGCGAGTAGCCCGCGTCGGGATTCGGTCGATACTGCGGCGTCGCCGGTCGGGGGGTCGGTCGCGTATTTCCCGGTGGCCCGCCGCCCGGCGGTGCAGCCCCAGGCGGCCGCGATTGCGGCGGCTTGCTACCCGGGGGACGTGACTCCGGAGGCACGTAGCCCGGCGGTCGGGACCCCGGCGGTCGCGCGCCGGGGGATGGCGGCGGGGGTCGGACACCGGCCGGAGGCGGACGATACCCAGGCCGCGCGTACCAGTTGCTGGGCGGTCGCGCGTAGATCGGCGGACCGTACATGGGAGGTCGCGGGCGATAGGTCGGGTAAGGCGGACGATAGCGGTTGTTAACCACCCAGTAATTGTTGTGCACGACGACCGTGCGATGTCCCCAGCTCCAACCCCATCCTCCCCAGTACCAGGGGTAGCGGCTGTTGCTGATCCAGGCACCAAGCACTATGCCGGCACTGAAGCTGATCAGCGACGCAGCAACCACCGCATTGGGGTCTGGCTGCACGTAAACGACCTGCGGGTTGTACTGTGGTACGTAGATGACCTGCGGGTTGGCGGGCTGGATGACGACCACCTGACTCGCACCCTGACCCTGCACCTCGACATTCTGGTATTCGTTACTCTGCAGCGTGCCGGCCGCGTATGCCTGTTGGCGCAATCGCTGGATCGAGTCCATCACCGTGCCCTGGTCGGCGCTGAAGGCTCCGCCGACCGCGGCGTAGTTGTCGATGTTCTGCGCCATCATGTCCAGAACTTGCGCAAAATTGATGAGCGCGATGAAGGCCGGATCGAAGCCCTGCGCCTGAGCTGCGTCAGTCCGGGCCTGTCCGGTCAACGTCAAATTCTGGTGCAACCAGTTGTCGACATCGAGGATCTGCTGCGGGTCGGTGGATGCTGCGCAGATCTGTGCCACCAGCGCATCCGGGTACAGCGCGATCGGCGCGAGCAGCTGATCGAGCTGGTCGGGTGTCGGCAGCGCCGCATTCTGCCCATACCCATTACTGGTCGTAAGTAAGATGGCGCACAGCAATACCAGCCGGCTGAGCATCGAAGCCATCACGGATTTGCGCGGCATGGGGCACTACATCCTGTCGCCAGCCGGAACGCCGAACTGGAAGTTAACGCATCGGCCCACAAAGGGCGACTCGGGAGTTTCGCCGCCGGTGTGCTCAGCCGTTCGTCACGCGGACATCGAGAATGCTCCGGTGCGTGGTGCCCGGATCAGAGATCAGCGTAAACCGCCCATCGCTCGGCCCCCTTGCGGGTGTTGACACTCGCGGGGATCCTTTATCGCAAGCTTGACCTGGGAGGTCATGCTCGATCAGGCCCTGAGCCGCGTTACGCCCGCGTCACCTGGGGATGCGCCGCCAGACGAGGAGAACCTGCCCGCCTTCGTAGTACGTCACGTCGGTGCGGCCAAACACGAATGCCAGCTTGCCGCTTTCGGAGCGCAGACGCACGAGCCCATGCTCGGAACTGATCGAGAAGGAGCGTATGCCCTCCCAAAGAGGCTTGTGCGAAACACTGCTGCCGGAACGAGTCTCGGTGATCACCGAGGTGCTGTCATATCCATAGCCGAAGCGGTCGGTGTCCAGCGTGTATTTGCCGAAGGCGACCAGAGTCGTTTCCGCTGGCCACTTTGTCCTGTTGTGGTGAACAACCACGATCGTGCCATCGAGCAGCACCATCCTGCCCTCCACCGTCGGGGGGCGGAACACCTGACCGTCCGAGTGCCATTCCTCCAGGGCATAGACGCCCACGATGCGCGCCTTGAGGGCGTCAATCGGCAGCTTCGCGGCGTGGCCGATGGCGCCGAACATCGCGAAGGGCAGGATGGCCGGAATCCAGCGCCTTCGGTACGCGAGCGTATAACGACTGACCAGCGCGCTCATTTCTCGTCCACCGCGGGTGTCACGTCAGGGCAATGGCGGTGGTGCCTCTCCCGGGTGCGCAGTGCGATTGTAATCGAGTAGTGCCTCGAAGGGGCGCGCGCCCCGCGGTACATGCGGAAGTCTCGCCTCATCATAATCCTGAACGACAATCGCCACCTGAGCGATCGATTGCATCATGAGCGCCCTTTTTCAGTTCGGCAGCTGCGTGCGCGGACGACCGCGTTACAGTGGTCGATAGGCATTGCCCATGCCGTGCGCGGCACTGTCGCGCGTACGCGGGAAACGACGAGGCCGCGACAAGCGCGGCCTCCGAGAATGCAAAAGCCGCGGCGAACGCGGCTGAGTCACAGATCGGGTGTCGGCGGTCGGGCCGGCTCAGCCAGCCAGTGCAGGGCCGATCACCGCGATTGCAAACACCATGAAGAGAACGATCAAGCCGAACTTGGCGTCTTCAGACATCGTCATGCTCCAAGCAGAACGCCCAAGACCTGCGGTACGGGGCGCGGATATGAAACTCCCGGCACCGGCCCGGCTGCTGTGATCGCTATCACGCCGCCCGAGCTTCGGAATGCGCGCATCCGCGCATTTCCCGATGATTCATCGGAGAGTTGCCCTCCCGCCATCTGGCCGGCCGTGCGCGCCGCCGGCCAACCGTGCGGCCGGGAATCCAGCCAAGTACCCGTTCCGGCACGCCCGCGGCGCGTCTGTGGGCGCGGCGACAGGCCGGCAGAATCAGCAGAATCAGCAGGATGGCCGCACTCGGGTCAGATTTAAGTGACAACGGGCCAGTCCGACTGGCATAGACTCTGGGCGGCGTACGATCGGCAGCGTGCCGGCGGCGATCTCGAGACGACTCCTGGGCTATCGCGACCCGGCCGGCGCGCTACGGGATGGGCTGCTCCCGTGCGCGCTGCCAGGCAAACGGAGAAACGTCATGTCACAACTGTCGTCCACCGAACTGCGAACCTTGGTAGCGGCGCAGATCGCCTCCGGGCTGGTCGGGCACATCGCGCCGAGCTCACCCCAGACCACGATCGATGAGGTGGCGCAGCTCGCCGTCAGAATTGCCAAGGCTCTTCAGGACGCTGCGATCAAGTCGATGCACCAGTAGCTTTCGCGTGCGCGGCCGCGCTCTCGCGCCGCCGGCACGCCCGGGTGCTTTGCGGCGCACGCAATTGCGGTGATGCGCCCGAGCGCCGCTCGCGCGTGACAGCAAGCCGCGGCGCGGCACGCTTCCCGCGACGCTCTGACGGTCCGGCTCGCTGTGAGCCGCGCGCGAGGGGCTGCACGACTGTCGGCAGATATCACAACTTCCTAAGAACTCCCTAAAGATCTCCTACGGGTCGGCGACTAACTTGCACCCGAGGCCTGAGGACTTTTGGCGAAAAACCGGTGTCCGCGGCCGGACGAAGCTACCACCCAACCTGAGGAGATCGTCATGAAGTCGAGCATCGAGAGCGAAAACCGCGCTTTCTTCCCGTCCGCAATCGCGATGTTGCTGGCGTGTGCACTGGCCACTTCCAACGCGTTTGCTGGCAATGAAGCCCGCAGCGAGACCGTCAAGTTTCAGGATCTGAACGTCGACACGCCGGCCGGCGCAGAGGCCCTCTACAATCGTATCCACTGGGCGGCGAAGCGTGTGTGCGCGCAGTCCGATCCAGTTGCTGCAAGGGGCGAGGGCGCCTGCATCAGGAAGGCGGAGGGCAAGGCGATCTCCGACCTGAACCTGCCGGGCCTCACTGCGTACTACCAGATGAGGACCGGCGGCCACGGAGACAGCCTTACCGCGAGTCGCTGAGATGGTTGGTCAGTCCGGGCATAGGGACACGCCCGGACCTTCTTTGGCGCCAGGATCCTCCTCCCGGCCTTTGCCCCTGGTCGCTGGCGGGCTCGTGGCTGATCAGGTAGCTTTGCCACGCGCACCCCAGGCCAGGGGCACCCCGAGACAGGCGCGGGTGCTGTCAAACGAGACCATGAGGCTGAAGTTCGGCGACTGCGTCCTCGACCTGCGCGCGCGACAGCTCGAGCGCCACGACGAGATCGTACCCCTCGAGCCCAAGATGTACGACCTGCTCGAAGTGCTGATCAAGCGCCGGCCGGCGGTCGTCAGCAACAACGAACTCGACGAGCTCCTCTGGCCGCAGGTTTACGTGGCGCGCACCAGCCTGACTCGTCTGGTGTCGGAGCTGCGCAACGTGCTCGGTGACACGCCGCGCGATTCGCGCATCATTCGGACCGTGTACAAGACCGGGTATTCGTTCTGCGCTAACGTCACCCGCCTGCCGTCCACGGATGTCTCGCCGGCCGCGGTCGAGCTCGTCTGGAAGAAGCAGTCCCTGCCGCTCCCGGAGGGCGAGCACATTGCCGGACGGGACCCTGAATGCTCACTGGTCATCGACGCGACGACGGTTTCACGGCGCCACGCACGAATTACGGTCGTTTCCGGAACGGCAACCATCGAGGATCTTGACAGTACCAACGGCACCCACGTCAACGGCACGCGCATCTCCGCGCCGACGCGCCTTACGCCAGGCAGTGAACTGGCGCTCGGCAGCGAGGTGCTTCAGGTGAGGGCACGAAGCCCGTCGGCGCTCACCGTCAAGGTCGATTCCGCCACAGGGTCGGATGACAAGGTGCGCAAGAACTGAAGGAACAACGCCGGGCTTGCGCAGTCATGCGCCGCCCAGCCCGCGCACCGAGCATGCGCCCGCCTCACGGGCAACGGCAAAGGCGCAGATGACGAGCGTGGTTCGAACCGGCCGCGACCACGCGGTCGGCGGGCGGGGGGCCGCGACCCACGGATCCCCGGTCTGGCCGTCCCGCAGCGCGAGGTCGCACGAGCAAATCGCGTGAGCGGGCTCAGCGGTAGAAGATGTGATTGCCGATCGTCGCGACGGCTCGTCGGGTCTTCGCCCACGTCGGCCGCACATTGGTCGCGTGATAAAACAATGCCCCGGGCACGAGCGGCGCGTGCAGCTCGTCGTACGCCGCGCTCGCCACCGCCATCGCTTGCCGCCACGCCGGCCCGTCCGGCGGCGACAGCGAACCGAGCTCCGTCCACGAGAAGTCAGCGACGAAACGCCCGCGGCTTCCGTCCCAGCGCATCTCGTGCACCACTGCGCAGACGGTGTGCGGGAAGTTCTGCGAACGCGTGCGGTTCAAGGTGACTTCGGCCACCGCATACTGACCGGCGAGTGGCTCGCCGCGAGCCTCGAAATAGACGTTCTCGGCGAGGCATTGCAGATCGTTCGCGCGACGCTGCGCGTGGCTCGTTTCCCGCAGTACGGCCTGAAGACGGGCGGGCTCAATACGTATCCCGTCCAGGTAGGCAAAGCTGACGATGCCGGCGGCACCCAGGAGCAGCAGGCCGAGCATCACCAGGAACGCCAGATGGTCCTTCTCGGCGCGAAGCCAGCGGCAGGCGAGCCCGTGTCGCCAGAGCATGGGCCAGAATCGCGCTTCGCGGAGCAGCGATGCGATCATGAGGCTTCATCCAAGGTCGCCGACGGTAACTTTGAACCGTTGCCCGCATGCGGCAGCGATGCAGCGAGGGTGCGCGAGCGGCGTGCGCCGAGTCAACCGACGCATTATGTTGCACAGTCGAGCTGTTACATAACAATGACGTCAAAGCGCGACGCTGTCACGCGTTGACATGGGCGGTGCGCTCCCTCACCCTAACCGCACATCTGCAAAAGGCACACCTTTCGAAAGATTGGGTCGCAAAGCCACCGGTCTAAGGGGTTTCCTATGACAGCGGGGTTGCCAGCACCGAACGCCACTTGGCGATCGTGTCCCTCAGGCACTACCACCCACGGCCCACGGGCGCGCCGACCTAGGCGTGCCCCAAGCTGATCTCGGCCTCCTCTGCCCGACCGGTACCTGAGGTCCCTGCGGGTGTTGGTCTTGTCCATGAGGCACTTTCGACAGCAGATCTATCGGCATCGCTCCCCGGACGATCCACCTTCTTCCTGCACCACAGCCAGGCGAAAACCGACATGTCAATGACAAGCCTGTTGACGTTCACACCGTGGCCGGCCATGTCGGCAACGATCCTGCTGGTTCTGCTGGTAGCGGCCCTCTACTTTGCAAGGGACACCGCTCACCAGGCGATTCAGACGGCCGCGAGTGCTCTGGCACGAGGGTTGCGGGTCGCCTCACACTCCGTCACCCGCGCCCAGGAGCGCCTCGCAGCGCGCAATCGCGAGGTCCTGCTGGCAGCAGGTCGTGAAGCCAAGGAGCGCATCGTCGAACGCGAGTTCGCGCGAGTCGGCGACACGGTGCGCAAGGACCTCGCGGGCTATCCTGACATGCAGCGCCGACTGAGCGAAGCCATCCAGCGGATCGAGGAGGATCAGGAGAAGGCCGTCGAGGTCCCGCCCGATGCGCCCGGCTGGGCCCAGGCCGTCAAAGTCGTGGCCGACCTCGATTCACACAACGCCGGGGCGGACATCCTCTCTGACATTCACAAGTCGATGGTCAAGGCGCACGCCGAGGCGATGAACGATTACCGCAAGGCGAGCTCCGAGCGGCACGCGCTGCTGCGCCGGATGATGCCGGACTGGCGTTTGATCCAGGAGACACTCGGGCGGGTCAGCAAGAGCGTCGCAAGCGTCATTGATCGTTCCCAGGTCATCGACCGGCACATGGAAGAGTACGAGGCGATCGTGCGGGGCGAAGATCGTGCACTGTCGGTTCTGTCGTCTTCATCGATCGTGTATTTTTTCATCTCCGCGCTGGTGCTGGCGGTGGCAACCGCCGGCACCGCCGTAAACTTCACCCTCATTGCCCGCCCCATGGCCGAGATGGTCGGTGGCACGAATTTCATCGGCGCTTTCCGCACAGCCGACATCGCGGCCCTGGTCATCATCATGGTGGAGATCTCCATGGGGCTGTTTCTCATGGAGTCCCTGCGCATTACCCGCCTGTTTCCGGTCATCGGCGCGCTGTCGGACAAAATGCGGGTGCGGATGATCATCACCACATTCCTGATACTGCTGCTCATGGCCTGCATCGAAGCGGGGCTGGCCTACATGCGTGAGGTGCTGCTGCTCGATGAAATGGCGACCAATGCGCTGCTGCGCGGTGACGAGGCCGGCTCGATCGTCAACGCGCATCTGTGGATCACGACCGCCGCGCAGATGGGCATGGGATTTGTCCTGCCCTTCGCACTGGTGTTCGTCGCGATCCCGCTCGAGACCTTCGTGCACTCACTGCGAACCGTGGTCGGCCTGCTGGGCATCGCTGTGCTACAGGCGCTGGCGCTGCTGCTGCGACTGCTGGGCAACGCCAGTCGCCACCTCGGCGCCCTCGCCCAGCGAGCTTACGACCTGCCGCTGTTCGTGCCGCTGTGGATCGAAGCTCGTAGGCGCGCGGCAGCGCCCGCTCCACCCAGTGCCCCGGCCACCACGCAAGCCGACTCCTGGCGGGAGGCGCGCACATGAAGCGCCGGCTATTGCTGCTGAGTCTCGCTCTCGCGCTCACCGCCTGCGCGCGTTCAACACTTCACAACACCGGAGTGTATCTGCTGGTCGACACTTCCGGGTCCTATAACAGGCAGGTGCGCAAGGCGGAGCAGATAACGCTCTACGCGCTCTCGCGGCTGCAGTCTTCCGATTCGATTGCGGTGGCACGCATCGACACCGGCAGCTTCACCGAGAAGGACATCATCGCCAAGGCAACGTTCGACGACCGCCCGAGCACGGCGAACCAGCAGAAACGCGCGTTCGCAAGCCACGTGGAACAGTTCATCGATCAGTCGATGCCGGCGCCCTACACGGATATCACCGGCGGTCTGCTGCAGGCGATCGAGTTCCTGAATGAGAAACACACTGCCCGCAAGGAGATCCTGATCCTCTCCGATATGAAGGAGGAGCTCGCCAAAGGTTACGTGCGCGATATTCCCCTCGACCTCAGAGGCTTCGACGTCGTCGCGCTCAACGTGACCAAGCTGCGCGCCGACAACTTCGATCCCCGCCAGTACCTTACTCGCCTGGACGAGTGGCGCGCCCGCGTCGAGAAGGGGGGCGGCCACTGGCGGGTCATCAACGATCTCGATCGGCTGGATGGGCTGCTGTAGCTGCGCAAGTTCGCTACTGGTTACACGCGCAGGCCGCGGGCTTGACGCAGGCATCGGGGCTGTCGATCCATAACTCCCGGCCGCGGGTGCAATAAGCCTGCTGGTCGCCGCAATTCACCGAGCAACCCGGACAGCGGCCCTCCGGACTCGATGGCGGCGCGCTGCACCAATGGCCCCCGGTAAGGGGATGCGACTCGGCGTACGCGTCCGCACCCGTTTCAACGCACTCGCTGTAGGCCCTCGAGTCCGGGGGAAGTCCGAACTGCCGGCACTGCGGGCCGTTGTGCGCTTCCCGGCCCTGAGACGCACAGCCGGCCAGGGCGATCACGCCGGCAGCCGCCGCGGCTGAGATCATCAGACCGAGCCGGGTCCGCGCAGGGGTCCACACGTTCGTTCCCGATCAAAGACTTTCAGAGCGCTTAACGGGGGCACCAGGATCGCAGTACTCTAGCACCCCCGTCCCCCGAGACCGCGAACGACAACCGCTGGAGCGCGCGGTGCGATCGTGGGGCGATTTGCAACCCCTGAGCTATGAGGAGCGAGTGATGACCCTCAGAATTGGCGACATTGCTCCGGATTTCGAGGCGGAAACGACCGAAGGCCGCATCCGCTTCCATGACTGGATCGGTGACTCGTGGTGCGTCCTCTTCTCGCACCCGAAGGACTTCACGCCGGTCTGCACCACCGAGCTCGGCTACATGGCGAAGATCAAGCCCGAGTTCGACAAACGCAACGTCAAGATCATCGGCCTGAGCGTCGATCCCGTCGACAGCCACGCCAAGTGGGCGAACGATATCAAGGAGACGCAGGGCTTCGCGCCGAACTACCCGATGATCGGCGACCCCGATCTGTCGATCTCGAAGCTCTACGGAATGCTGCCGGCGAGCGCCTCCGGCGATCCCTCCAAGCGCACCCCGGCCGACAACCAGACGGTGCGTAACGTGTTTGTCATCGGTCCCGACAAGAAGCTCAAGCTGATTCTGGTCTATCCAATGACGACCGGCCGCAACTTCGACGAGGTGCTGCGCGTCATCGATTCGCTGCAGTTGACCTCGAAGCACCGGGTTGCGACCCCGGTGAACTGGAAACAGGGTGAGGACGTCATCATCGCCGGCTCGGTATCGAACGAAGAGGCGACGAAGATCTACCCCGAGGGCTGGAAGTCGCCGCGCCCGTACATCCGCATCGTGCCGCAGCCGCGCTCGTGACGCTGCGGCGCCCGGAGCGAGCGCATGCTGTTTCGCCAGCTGTTCGATGCTGCTTCGAGCACCTACAGCTATCTGCTCGCCAGCCGCCGCAGCCGCGAGGCACTGATCATCGACCCGGTGCTGGAGAAGGTCGACCGCTATCTTCAGCTGATGCGCGAGCTCGATCTGAAGCTCGTGAAGGCGGTCGACACACACCTGCATGCGGACCACATCACCGGGCTCGGTGCGCTGCGTGATCGCACGCAGTGCATCACCGTGATGAGCGAGTGCAGCCGGGTCGATGTGGTATCCATGCGCGTAACGGATGGCGATCGGCTGCAAATCGAAGGTGTGGACCTCGACGTGCTCTACACGCCGGGCCACACCGACGATTCCTGCTGCTTCCGCATGGCGGATCGGGTATTCACCGGCGATACGCTGCTGATCCGCGGTACCGGTCGTACCGACTTTCAGAACGGCGACGCACGCGCCCAGTACGATTCGATCTTCGGGCGGCTGCTGCAGCTGCCGGACGAGACGCTGGTCTACCCGG
>Ga0187778_10002197_pt1 | contig 13338 bp, 10 predicted proteins | sample 1015_Q2_SP5_20_M_FD_132418 | JGI IMG/M metagenome (GOLD analysis project Ga0187778, IMG submission 132418) | Tropical peat soil microbial communities from peatlands in Department of Meta, Colombia - 1015_Q2_SP5_20_MG | ecosystem: Environmental > Terrestrial > Soil > Wetlands > Peat | place... | reverse complement strand
TTGAAACATCGGTCTTATGGACCTTGAGTGGGACCTCGATGGCCTGCCGCACGGTCCTCTTGGGATTAAGGGAGGACGCTGGGTTCTGGAAGACCATCTGAATGTCTCTCTTGAGTTCCTTGCTCCTATGATTAGCGCCCTTGGTGAGATCCCCTCCCTTGTAGGTGAGGGTCCCTGATGTGGGTGGATAGATGCCTATGATCATGTTACCTATGGTTGTCTTCCCTGAGCCAGACTCCCCTACAATTCCGAATACCTCGCCCTCATGCATTTCGAAGTCCACGGCTTCCACCGCCCTGATCACCCCCTTGTTCGTCTGGAAGTACCTCGTCAGGTTATGGGCGGAAAGAATGGACTTGCTCATTTCCCAGCCCCATACTTTTCATCATACAGATAGCAGGCCGCCGATTGTCCTCCGGCCATGTTGTATAGCGCTGGCATAGCACCATCGCAGACGGGCATCTTGTAGGGGCATCTCGTCACGAACCTACATCCGGCTGGGGGTGTAAGGTAGCTCGGAACCTGACCGAGTATCCCCTCTGGGACGCCACCACCCGTCAACTTTGGAATCGAGTCGATGAGCATGCGCGTATATGGATGACGTGGCTCGTTGAATACTTGGTTGGTCGGCCCCTCCTCCACGATGGTTCCTGCGTACATGACGTAGACTCTGTCGACAAAGTTCTTCACCGTCCCGAGGGCATGGGAGATTAGAATGATCGACAGGCCTCTTTCGTCGACGACGTGCTTCAGCAGCCTCATGATCTGATCTTCAATTGTGACATCGAGCGACGTTCCGGGCTCGTCGGCGACGAGGAGTTCATTTGCGGAGATTAGAGCGAACGCGATGTTGACGCGCTGTTTCATGCCTCCGCTGAGCTGAAAGGGGTAGCTGTCAAGAATCCTGTCTGGTTCTGGCAGGGCTGCCTGTTTCAGGAAGCCCACCGCCCTCTCGTGAACCTGGCTCGTCGAGAGGCGCTCGTCCGCAGAGATGCGAATTATGTCGTACATCTGCTCTTTGATGGTGAAGACAGGGTTTAGTGCTGAGGAAGGGTCCTGGAATATCATTGAGACTTTCTTTCTCCTCAAGTTCGTCAATTCGCCATGCGACATTTCGAGTACATTGTCGCCCTGGTAAGTTACCTTCCCTTGGGTGATCTTCCCATTGCTGGCGAGGAGTCGGAGCATTGATTTCACAGTGGTAGTCTTGCCGCAAGCCGACTCCCCGATGATTCCGACCTTCTCTCCCTTGCCTACCGAGATGTTCACCCCATTGAGCACCTTTAGCCACCCCTCGTACACCTTGTACTCGACCTTCAGATTCTCCACTTGAACTAGCGACACGCTCAAGAACGCCTCCCGTTTGAAGCCACACGATTCAAACTCTATCTAATCTCCGATGAGAACATGTCGTTGACACCATCCCCTATGAGGTTGAATCCGAGAATGACGATCACGATCGCGAGCGCAGGGAACATGGAAATCCACCACTGGGCGGGAAGATACGCCGAGCCGTCAGAGATCATCGTCCCGAGGTCCGGAGTGGGGGCCTGAGCTCCCAGCCCGACGTAGCTAAGAGCCGCGCCGATAAGGATGGTCCACCCCCCGTCGAGGGACACCTTCGTCAGAATCGAACCGAGAATGTTCGGCAAAATCTCTCTGAACATGATGTGGCTCGAGGAGGCACCAGCGAGCTGGGCCGCGTGCACGAAGTCTTCGTTTCTTATTGACGAAGCTTGGCCATAGACCAGCCTTGTGTACCAGGGCCACCATGCCAGCGCGATGGCAAGGAAGGCGTTGATGCCTCCGGGTTTCAATATTGCTACGACGGAAAGGGCGAGGATGAGCGGGGGAACAGCAATGAAAACGTCAGCGACCCTCATGATTACCGTACTGAACCATCTATTGATGAAATATCCGGCGATCAGGCCAAGGACCACCCCTGGGATTACATCTAACGAAAGCACTACGACCACGAGTTCCAGAGAGTATCGGAAACCGAACATCAAGCGCGTCAGAACGTCACGGCCGTATTCGTCAGTCCCAAACAGGTGAGCGGCTGAGGGTGGTAAGCTGGCCTGATTGAAATTAACGTACAGGCCCGCGCTCTGCGGGTACGGTGAAATCCAAGGGGAGAAGACTGCCACAAAAACAACCACACCTATTGCAACGAGACCGACAATCGAGAGCTTATTCCTGCTGAACTTGTACCAGTATTTCCCATACCTCTCAGAAAACGATAGGCGCGGCCTTTTTGTCACAATCATTATTCACTCTTCACCTGTAACCTGATTCTCGGGTCCAGATACCCCACTACGATATCCACCAAGATGTTCGCTATAACGAACATTACACCCGCGACCATGACAACGGCAACAATCGCATTGAGGTCCTTGCTCAACATCGCATTCAGGCCATATCTCGAGAAACCAGGCCAGTTGAAGATCAGTTCGACCAGGAACGCGTTCGCTATCTGGGCCGAGATGTCGAGAGCATAAATCGTCAGCGTTGGAATCAGTGAAGGCTTCATCAGATACTTCAGCATTATCAGCCTCTCCGGCATGCCGTGGGAGATTGCAGCAAGAGTGTAGTCCTTGCCGAGGTTCTCAACCACGCTCGAGCGCATTATCCTGGCTTCCTGAGCGATTGGTCCGAGCGCGAGTGCAAAGGCGGGAAGGATTAGGTGCCAGATTGCATTGAGCATGGTGCCGAAATTTCCAGTTACCAGCGAATCGATGGTATAGAGACCGGTAATGGTGGGAGGCGGCGTGACTCCGAGGCTCAGCCTGCCCGTTATGGGGAACCAGAAAAGAGTGTACCCGAAGACGAGCTGCAAGATTATTGCGACGACGAAAGAGGGAACGGCTATCCCAACATACGAGATGAGTCGGACGACATTGTCCACGGCAGTGTTCGCCCTTCTCCCAGCGAGGACCCCGAGGGGAACGGAGATGAGGATGTCTATAATCGCGGCTGTTAGGATCAGTTCAACCGTAGCCGGGAGGAACTCCTGGACGTCCAGAAGCACGTTCCTCTGGGTGAAGAGGGACAGGCCCCAGTTGCCAGTAAAGATTCCCTGCAGCCAGTAGCCATACTGGATGTAAATCGGGTCGTTAAGGTGCATCGACGCCCTTAGGGCGTTAACCGCCGACTGGGGAGCCTGCGGTCCGAGGGCCAGCCTCGCAGGGTCTCCTGGCAGGACCCTCGCTATTACGAAAATCAGAATGGAGAGACCAACGAGGGAGATGATTGAGTATCCTAGTCTCTTGAGGATGAAGCCCCAGGAACTCCAGGATAAATTCACTAGACTCCCCAGTCAGAAAGGACGTCCTGGCACGTCGGAGGCGTAATTGTCCTCATCGGCCGTAAAAAAGGGGGCATGGACCCCGCCTCCAGCTGCTTAGCTGGTTAGCGAGGCCAGTGCTTGCGGGTAGAAGGAGACGCTTCTCCAGTAGAAGTCGTACCCCAGCAGGGGCGTTGGGTGCCCGTTGGCGGGGTACCAGTTGACAACGCTTGGGTAGTAGGCTCTTACCTCTGTGACGTCAAACGCGTAGATGGTGGGGAACATGTGATAGATTTGTTCCTGGGCATTGTAGTATCCCTGGAAGCGCTGCGTCTGGTCGAGGCTGCTGATTGCACTCAGGATTATGTTATCCAGAGTGGAGTTCTGCAGCCACTCGTTCTGCTCCCATGTTCCATCAGCCGCAGACGTGTACCTCGACTGCAGGAGGGAACCGGCTTCGTAGTAGCTTGCCGCGTCCTCAATTGAGACTATGTTGGGTGAACTGGTCTTGTTGGCAAGGTCGGCGACGACCGTCAGCCACGGCGTTCCCACGATATTCACCGTGATGCCTATCTGCTGCATGTCCGAGGCGAACTCGAGTGCCAGCTTCTGCTCTGCCGGGACTGCGGTCACCCAGTAGTAAGTGACTGGGTTGCTGCTAAGAGTCCCATCCTTGTAGTACTTCGACTGCTGAATCAGCTGCTTGGCCAGCGCTAGGTTCTGGGTGGCCTGTGGGATGGCAGGGTCATGGCCTGGCAACGCCACAGGTACTGGACCGGCCGTCAGCTGGGTGCCTGGGAAGATTTGGTCGACCACGGCAGTGTAGTTGAGTGCGTACGACATGGCTTCTCTGACATACACGTCGTCAGTGGGCGCCTTTTGTGTGTCGATCATCAGATACATCTCTTGTGTTGATGGGATGACTGTCATCTTTGCTCCCTTGAGCGAGCTCAACGCTTGGATGTTCGCGTATGGCTGCCACATGTCCGTGATCTGTATAGCTCCCGTGGTGAACAGAGCTTTCACAGTGTTGGGATCGTCAATCCCAATGTACTGGACCGACTTCGGCTGGTTCGGCTGCGTGCCGTTCCAGTAGGTGGAATACTCTTGGAATATCATGTTGGCTTCGAGGTTGGCGGATGTCATCGTGTATGGGCCTGACCCTGCGTCATGCGTCAGAAGCCAGGTCGACCCGTAATCACCCAGCTTTCCGTAGGGGCCCGACACGATGTTACCCATCACCTGCTTCGGGTCAACGACGTAGAGTCGGACTAGCGCGGATAAGAACGGGCCGAAGGTCTTCTTCAGGTGGAACACAACGGTGTACGGACCGGTGGCGTTGGTGCTCACGATGTAGGGCGAGAAGAGATACGAGAATCCTTGGCCCATGGTGATCAACCTGTTCATCGAAAAGACCACGGCACTGGCGTTGAGCGAGTCACCGTTGTGGAAAGTGACCCCCTGTCTGAGGTTGAACGTGTACGTCAGACCGTCAGTAGACACAGTCCAGGAAGTCGCGAGGTCTGGCTGTACCGCTCCGCTCGCGGATGGAAAGACGAGGGTGTCGTAGAGGTTCACCAAAGCGGCGCAGCTCGCTTCGTCAGATCCCTTCGCGGGGTCCGCGTTGGGGACGTTGGCGAACGTCAGGCTCAGTATCTGAGAAGAGGTGGTTATGTTACTGTTAATCGAGCTCGTAGCAGTCGTTGATGTCGTTGAAACAGAGGTCGTCGATGTTGTCGTCGTGGATGACGATGTGGTTGTCGATACGTAGTATATTCCGACCGCGGCTACCAGGATTACGATGATAACCACGGCTGCTATTACTCCCCTTCCTACCGCACTTCTTCTTCGTGCGATACGAGTAATCACGCTAAAGAAACAACCCGATCCATATTTACGGTTGACCCCTAACACAATATTGCACAATTCAGTGGGACACTAACGCCTTAGGGCAAGGGAAGGGAAGATTTCGCAGATTCGGTTCAAGACTTAAAACTTTCAGGGTAGTTTCAGGATTTGAGGGATTATGTGGGAATACGAACTAAACCAGGCCGCACGGAAACTAGTGGAATATGTCTGTGGCGTAAAGAAAGGAGAAGAAGTTCTGATTTACGGGGATACATCCAACGACGAAGAAGTTCTCACGGCTACGGCTGCGGCCACGTATGCCGCCGGAGCCACGCCAACCGTTGTTATCACCGAAACTCGAAGGATGAACAACATGGAACCACCAAGGCCGCTTGCCGCAGCGATGATGGATGCCGACGTCGAAATAGAGTTCACGGTCAAGGCGCTACTCTACACAAGAGCCCAGGTCAACGCGGAGAAGAAAGAAAGAGTGTACGTATGCCTGACCGACCTTGACAGGGGAGCATTCGTCAGGACCATAGGCTGGGTCGACTATGCGAAGATGGTGGAATTCGGAGAGAAACTTGCAGAGCTGACAACGAAGGCCAACGAGCTCAGGGTTACCAGCCCCTCGGGAACAGACTTCACAGGAAAAATCGGAGGCAGAAGGTGGGAAGACTTCGGAGGGACGGCAGCGACTCGGAAGGTGATAATGCTGGGCGGACAGACGGGAGGGTCATGCATCGAGGAGACCATGAACGGAACCCTTGCCTTCGATGGAAACATCTGGCCACCCGACGAAATAAGGAGCAGAATCACTACCCCAATCAAGTTCAAGGTGGAGAAGGGGATAATCAGGGAGATATCCGGTGGGGTGGAAGCAGAGATCATGAGGAAGTACCTGGCCAGCTTCAACGACCCAAGCATGTACAGGATAGCCCACTGCTGCTATGGATACCACCCTCTGGCGATGCCTTCCGGAGGAATAGCCGAGGTCGAGAGAAGCTGGGGATGCTTCCAGGTTGGATGGGGTTCGCAGGGTCCACTGATCAGACCAGACCTGAGGGGGGACTACGGATGGAAGGCCGCGTCGCACGACGACGGAATAATAACCAAAGCTTCCATCTACCTGGACGGGAACCCTGTCCAGAAAGACGGGAAGTTCGTCCACCCTGAGCTCCTGAAGATCATAAAAGGGTGGGGCATCGAACAGTAGCCAACCCCCGCGTGCTCTGCCCCCCTGCAGGGTTTGGAACACCGGCGGACCCTCCTCACCGAGGGTCCGCGACTATAGTTTACATAATGAGCAACCAAGTCAGTCACAGGTTGGGCTCCCAAGGAAGAAGGATCAGTGTATACAGCGTCATCACAGTCTTAATTACATTGATTGTGGGACTCTACATATTCCTGGAGCTCAACTTCGTCATCGGATTCTTGATCGTGATGCTTGGGGCACTCATCTATTACACAAGAAAGCGCATAGAAGGAGTCGGCTAGACGAGTTTTCCCTCTTTCATCATTAGCTTCCCATCCACCCAGACGTCAGGCTTTGGTTGGATGAAGTCTTGGTGGAGGTCGGCGTGGACTCGGCCACCCATGTGAGCGTTGTCGCCCACCGCGATGTGTATAGTGCCTCTGATTTTTTCTGACTCGAGGGTGTTGTCCGGTCTCTTTGCGTTCGGGTTTGTCCCAATCCCGAACTCCGCCATGTTGCGTCTCGACGCATACGGTTCTTCGTCTATTCCCGGCTTCAGCAGATTCCTCAGTTCTTCCCCGACCTTCCCTCCTCCCAGTACCTCTGCAGCGCTCCCGTCCTTGAAGGTGATTATCATGTCCTCCCCCAAGTTTGCATGCCACCCTTTCTCCACCACCAGCTTCCCGTTGCCTGTTCCTTCAAGCGGTGTGGAGTAGGCTTCGCCGGCCGGAAGATTGCCCCATGCTCCCCTGTCCGTGTAGAGTCCGGCTTCTGACATTCCCTTCCTGTCCACGAGACTGAATCTCACGTTGGTTCCCCCTTTGGTCTTCACGACAATCTCCTTCGCCCCGGTGATTATCTTGACGAGGCTATCGGATTCTATCTTCACCTTCGAGTAGTCGGCGGCCATCGATCCTCCTTCGTAGAACATGTCGGCGAGAAAGAGTGGCATGCTGGCCACCCTTGCCCCCGCTTTGCATGCGTTCTCTCGGGCTTCGGTGTGTGTAAGTGAATAGGTCGTTATCGCGATGGCTATATCTACAGACTTCATCCTTTCTGCAACTTCGGGACCGGGGTCGCCCGCGTTCCTTCCAACAGAAGGATAGGCGCAAAACTCCACCGTGCAATCAGGGAACTTTGAGAATAGTATCTCGAAAACAGACTTGGCCAGGAGCGACCTTTCGACGAATTGAGAAAGGCCTTCAACTGGCATTTTCACCCATTCGCTAGCCGCTGGGAAGTCCGAGAGAACCAGGACCCGCTCGCCAGGCTTGACTCCCATGTTGACCTTCAGCATCTTTACAACAGCCCCTTCGATCTTCTTTTTGTCCGGCATCGTCCCCAAATCATCAATTCTGGTATAAACAGCTTCCATTGGCCAGAGCAGAACCAAAGTCGCCTAAGGTGTTAGGCCCATGTCGGGTCATCAACGACGGTATTCTTTGAGAGACGGCCTCAAACATTCTTGTGGGTTTCGGACACGGGCAACAACAGCCTCCAATAACGAAGGCGAGAATCGAGAAATGAAGGCAATGACTCTGGAATTGGAGCGCTCCAGAGATTCGAAGGTTAGATGACCCACTCTTCTCTTTCTACGTCCCTCTTGTCAAAGCTTAGCTTAGAGGTGCGATAGGGGACTTCGCCGTAAAGCAATGTTTCTTCTTCCTCACGATACAGCGAATCCACTATCCTTCCCAGCGAATCTCCCTTCATCATGCCGCTACCACTGTCGCCTCCAACGACAATTAGGTTCGATACCTTATACACAAACGGTAGATAATCGAATGCATTGTACGAGTATAGGCCCGCCCACATGGCCTTTACTTGACAGTCTCTGAAATCTGGGAAGTAGGATACCAGGATGGGGTAGACACTCTTCTCGAAGTAATCCCTCTCCGCTTGGTATCTTTCGAGGTCGTGCTCCGGTAGGTTGATGAACGGGCGATTGATTTCATCCTCACAGGCGACCCAGAAGACGCTTTCTTCACTCACGGGCTTGAAGTGAACGCCTGCCTTGGGGAGGATCACGAGAGGTAACAGGCCAAGGGGGTTGAAGCCACGCGAGTGGAGCAGCCTCTCCAGATTCCCCCCCTTCGCTCGGACGCTGAAGAGTTGCCTCTTCTTCGCCTTCACGTGACCGGGAATCCCTATAGGCTCTGGCAACTCGTTTTCCCATGCTCCTGCCGCAAGCACCACCGTTTCTGCGCGAGCCACTCCATCAGCAACACCTTGGAGGGAGACTCCTTCGATTTCGAAGTCCTGCCAACCGGTTGGCCCATTCCCCACGCTGTGATGCGTTGACGGCCCGACAGTCAACCTTCTGGCGTCGGTATTGAAGGCAAAAGTGCCACCGGCTTTGACGAACTCATCGGCGTAGAACTTCACGAGTCTGTCAGGGTCGAGTCTGCCGCACTTGGGTCCGAATATGCCACCCTCGACAGGAGGAAGTTCCATCATCGCCGCTTCCTCGTTCGAACCGAAATCGGTCACCATGCTGGGGAGAAGGCGAACGAGGTCCTGCTTCCCATATCTGACGATTTCAATCCCATTTTCTTCCATTTCATTGAGGTATGGCTCGCTTCGGGATAGCTGCGCTTCGTCCATCAGCCACATGTAACCAATCTTCTGCAAACCGATGTCGACCTTCAATTCTTCTTGGACGTGAATGAAGAAATCTATCGTGCTGTTCGAAAGGACTTGGTTGTCCGAAGAAGAGAACGTGTTTCTGAAAGTGGCGTTGCTTCTTCCTGTATTTCCCTGGCCTGGGGAGCTATGCCTGTCTACTACCAAGATCCGTTTGCTCGGGTTGTTCTTCTGAAGGTAGTACGCAGAGGCGACCCCCATTATTCCAGCGCCGACTACGATTACGTCATATTGGGCGGGCAAGCAATCGCGTTGCCCAGTCTGGTTTGCTTAATCCTTTTTGCAAGGTCGCGACGGCACACTACCCCCTATCCTCTTGGACCCGTTGCCAGCAGTGCAGAGGAAGTCTGATCTTGGCTGATTTCTCTTGCCCGATTCATTCGATTTCAGCTACACCATTTTGCTGGTCAGGTTCGGGAGGGACTAACCCAACCTACAGTCAACGTCAACGAACGGGCCGCTTCACTGCTCCTGCGCCAATTACAAGGCGTAGCCTAAGGTGTTAGGCAAAACAATTTTCAGGGCTTGGACAAGACTGTAGTCCACTGACGGAATGTAAGAGCTTGCTAGAGCCTCGACAAGCGAAGGCAACGGAACAGACTCGTAGGGAGATGGACCTAAGGAGACATGCGATTAGACCTCTCAATGCGAGAATCGCTAAACTCAGGAAGGAAAGCATAGAGAGCGCGGTCAGTGTCTCTAGAGAAAGGGCTGAGCTGATCACCGAATTCTACAGGAGCGAACAGGCAAGTGGGAAGTCCGTCCCTGTGCAGCGTGCCCTCGCCTTTAGGTACCTTCTTGAGAGAGTCAGTATCCCGGTCGAAGACGGGCAGCTCATAGTCGGCATACGAGGGACCGGACCGAACGAAGTCCCAACATTCCCGGAGATTTCCATCCATACCATGGCCGATCTCGAGGCCCTAGACTCGAGGAGCAACATGCCATACAGGGTGGAAGGTAAGACAATGGAGCTGTACAGGAGGACGGTAATTCCTTTCTGGAAGGGTAATTCGATGAGGGACCTGATTTTCTCCACCCTCTCCAAAGAGTGGAAAGACGCCTACGAGGCAGGCATCTTCACCGAGTTCATGGAACAAAGAGCACCGGGACATACGGCGGGGGGTAGAAGAATCTACGAGATTGGTGTCATGGATATCAAGAAGGAGATTCACGTCGCAGCGGCAGCTCTGAATCATAGCGACCCAGGCTACAGCAGCAAACTGGAGGAACTGAAGGCAATGGAAATCGCCGCTGATGCCATCTTGGCATATGCGAACAGGTACGCATCAAAGCTCGAGGACATGGCAAGGCTGGAACCAGACGAGGTGAGAAAAGGAGAACTATCGCGGATGGCCGAGATTTGTCGCTGGGTTCCAGCTCATGCTCCCAGGAACTTCTGGGAGGGACTTCAACACTACTGGTTCGTGCACGTCGGTGTGACCTATGAAACTAACCCTTGGGACTCCTTCACTCCCGGAAGATTGGACCAGCACCTTCACGAGCTCTATGGGCAAGACGTAGCTGGTCGGAAGATGACACGGCAGATGGCAAAGGAGCTTCTAGAAGCGTTCTGGCTCAAGTTCAACAATCAGCCGGCAGTTCCAAAAGTGGGGGTGACTCTGGAGGAGAGTTTCACGTACAACGATTTCTCGAAGGTCAACATCGGCGGTTTGAGGGCGGACGGTTCCGATGCCGTCAACGAACTTTCCTATCTGATTCTCGAAGTGCTGGACGGGATGAGGACGCTACAGCCCAACACCGCCGTTCTGGTAAGCGGCAGGAGTCCAGAGCGGTTCGTCGTTGAGGCCCTGAAGGTCGTTACCCCCGGGTTCGGGGAGCCACCGTTTTTCAATTTTGATGGAGTTGTGGTCAAGATGCTGAGGCAGGGGAAAACGCTGAAAGATGCAAGAGAATCCGGAGTAAGCGGATGCATAGAGACTGGGGCCCTGGGTAAAGAAGCCTACGTTCTAACAGGCTACCTCAACCTCCCGAAAATCTTGGAAATAACACTGAACAACGGAATCGATCCGAGAACTGGAAAGAGGATTGGTGTCACGACTGGAAACCCTAAGGATTACAGCACTTTCGAGGAACTCTTCGGGGCGTTCATTGAGCAGCTGAAGTTCTTCGTCTCCGTCAAGATCGCGGGCAATGACGTAATCGAGTCCCTTTACGCCGAGCACCTTCCCGTCCCGTTTCTTTCGTTGTGGCTCAACGACTGCGTAGGGAAGGCAACAGACTACAATTCAGGCGGAACCAGATACAACACCAGCTACATCCAAGTTGTGGGGCTGGGAACGGTTGCCGATTCTTTGGCATCTATCAGGTACAACGTCTACGAGAAGAAGTCCTTTGGGATGGAAGAAGTCCTTGCGGCATTGGCGAAGGACTACGAAGGTGAAGAGGCGATCAGACAGACCTTCTTGAACAAGACTCCCAAGTATGGCAACGACGACCCTCCCGCCGACGTAATCGCGAGCGACATAGTCGATGCAGCAAACGACATCATTGAGGGCCATCCGCCAACTCCGATAAGAGGAGCCTCCCGAAGGGTCTACTTCCTCCCCACCACAGCCCATGTCTACTTCGGAAGGGTCACCGGTGCGACCCCCGATGGCCGGCGAGCCGGCCTGCCGGTATCGGAGGGCGTTTCACCTGTGCAGGGGGCGGACAGGAAAGGAATAGCGGCTGCGTTCAGCTCGGTCGCGAAAATCGACTGGGACCAGACGGGAGGGGCGCTGTTGAACCAGAAGCTCTCGCCAGACCTCCTAATCGGGGACGAAGACATCGAGAAGATGGCGCAAATGATCAGGACCTTCTTCATAATGGGGGGACATCACGTCCAGTTCAACGTCGTGAGCGCCGAACTCCTCAGAGAAGCTCAGGCAAGGCCGCAGGACTTTCAGGACCTGATGGTCAGGGTCGCTGGTTACAGCGACTATTTTGTGAATCTGCCCAAGGGGCTCCAGGATGAGATAATTGCAAGGACAGAGCACAAGGGATTCTAACTCGCTGCCTAAGGAGACACTCAATCCCGAACGGACGTCAACTTCCACCCGAGGAACCAAAGGAGTAATTTTTGATGTCCAGAGGTTCGCAATACACGACGGTCCTGGAATAAGAACTCTCGTTTTCCTGAAAGGCTGCCCTCTGAGGTGTTGGTGGTGTCAGAACCCGGAGGGACTGTCAACGGCGAAGAACCTATGGCACTTCGAATACAGGTGCATACAGTCAAAGAGGTGCATCCCCACTTGCCCGTCGAGCGCTCTGTCATTCGATGGAGACTGTTTGGTAGTCAACCATTCGGCCTGTGACGTCTGCGCACTATGCGTTGAGGCCTGCCCCTCGGGAGCTCTGTCGATAGCCGGCCGAGAAGTAGACGCGGAAGAACTGGTCAGGGAGATCGAAAGAGACGTCCTTCTATTCGATAATTCGGGAGGCGGTGTGACGTTCTCTGGTGGAGAACCCCTCTTCCAGCCTGCTTTTCTGAAGGAACTTTTGATTCTATGCAGAAGCAGAGGAATACGCACGGCTCTGGAGACTTCCGGCGTGGCTCCAGTCAGAACCTTCGAGTCAATCATCGACTGCGTCGATCTTTTCCTCTTTGACCTTAAGCTCCTCGACGACGAGGACCACAAGAAGTACACCGGGGTTTCGAACAGCGTTATCAAGAAGAACCTGAGGACACTTGCAGAAAGGAGAGGGAAAGACGTCATCCTACGGTTCCCGGTAATTACGGGAATAAATGATACGGAGAAGAACGTGGAAGAATTTCAGGGGTTCGTCCGTGGCCTTAGAGGAATCAGTGAGGTCGACCTCCTGCCCTACCATGACGTTTCTGAAAAGTACAGGAGACTCGGACTGTGCTACAAGATGAATGCGCACGCCGCTCCCTCGGCGGAGAAGCTGAGCCACATCAAGAAGAAATTGGAGGAAATCGGTCTAAAAGTCAAGATCGGGGGTTAGGAATTGGCGAAGAGACCCCGGGATGAAAGCCTGCCGAGCATCCCCACCCTGTTAATCATGGGAAAGGCCATCCCGGATCGATGTAAATAGGACCGAATCGAGTCCGCCGGATTGTCTACTTGAAACCAGTCAGCCTCGAACAGGCGCCTGTCTGAGGTTGGCAGTCTCCTTTTCGTCGACTTTCATCGCCCTGGTGTCTACAATTACGCCGTAGTCATCCTTCGCTTGCTCGATGGTAATGTAGCCGTCGATCACATCGTTGAGCACACGCCGGGGCTCCCTCTCCATCGGGTTCCCGAACCCACCCCCTCCTCCTGTCCTGAGGCTGATCAGATCGTTCTTTTGCATCGACTCGGCGGCCACCTTGCGAAGCCTACGGGGGCTCTGGCTCCCCTTCTCGATA
>Ga0187778_10002195_pt1 | contig 13341 bp, 3 predicted proteins | sample 1015_Q2_SP5_20_M_FD_132418 | JGI IMG/M metagenome (GOLD analysis project Ga0187778, IMG submission 132418) | Tropical peat soil microbial communities from peatlands in Department of Meta, Colombia - 1015_Q2_SP5_20_MG | ecosystem: Environmental > Terrestrial > Soil > Wetlands > Peat | place... | reverse complement strand
TCGCTGAAGGCGTGCTCGTGGTCCAGGTTCTGGAGGGAGATGACACCCCCCGTCGTGCCGTCGATGTTCAGGGGCACCGACAGGATCGACTTGGCCGGCGCACCGGTGGCGAGGCGCGGCCCGCCAGCCTCACGAGCCTCGGCGACGCCCTCGTTGAGGAGGACCATGCGACCAGACTCGAGAACGCGTTTGGTGAACCCGCCCTGGGGCCTGGGTTCATCGGGGAAGTGCACCCCGCGCTCGACCATGTACGGGTAGTGGACGAAGCCAGTGACCCGATCGAGGACGCCGATGTAGAACGTCTCCGCGTCGAAGATCTGGCGCAGCTTCTCGCCCACCAGGTCGTACATCGCCTGCGGCTCCACCAGGCTGGCCAGGCCCTGCTGGACGTCGTTGATGATGGCCAGCTCGGCCGCCCGCTGGCGCGTCTGATCGACGAGCCGGACGTTCTCGAGGGCCACGCTGAGGCTGGCGGCGAGCGTCGTCAGGAGCTCGAGGTCGGAGTCGCTGAAAGCATCCTCATGGTCCAGGTTCTGGAGCGAGATGTAACCGCCCGGCTGGGCGCCCAGGGTCAGGGGCACGAACGCGACGGCTCTGGCCACCTCACCGGTGACGACCGAGCCCATCTCTCTGGAGAGCCGCTCAAGGTCGCGGTTGATCAAGATCGGCTGGCCCGTCTCCAGGATCCGCTTGCCGAATCCGGCGGGCGGTGCGGCGTCGATGACGAGGCGAACACCCCGCTCATTGACGTACGGCACGGCCAGGGTGCCGGCCGCCCGGTCGAACACCCCGATGGCGACGACCTGGGCGTCGAAGATCTCGCGCACCTTGTCGCCCACGAGGTCGTACATCGCCTGCATGTCGAGCTTCGCGGCCAGGCCCTGCTGGACCCCGTTGATGATGGCCAGCTCCGCCGCGCGCTGGTCCGTCTCACGCAGCAGGCGCTTCGTTTCGTCGAAGAGGCGCGCGTTCTCCAGCGATGCGCTGAGGCTTGCCGCGATCGTCGAGAGCAGCCGGATGTCGCTCTCGTCGAACGCGTACTCCCGGTCCAGGTTCTGCAGCGACACGACGCCGGCGACCTTGTCCTCCACCCGCAGGGGCACGAAGACCATCGAGCGCGATGGCTCCCCGACGATCGCCAGCGGATTGCCATACCGCTCGGCCGCCCCGTCCGCATCGTGGTCGATCAGCAGTGGCTGGCCGGTCTGGAAGACCTGTCGCCGGAAGCCCACGAGCGCGATGGGCTCGTCCGGGAAACGCACGCCGCGCTCGATGGTGTACGGGAAGTGCAGCTTCTCATCCGCCGGGTCGTACAGCCCCACGTCGACCACCTGCGCGTCGAACAGCTCGCGGATCTTCTCGCCCACCAGCTCCACCATGGCCTGCATCTCGAGCTGCTCGGCGAGGCCCTGCTGGACGCTGTTGATGATGGTCAGCTCGGATGCCCGCTGGCGCGTCTCGTCGACCAGACGGACGTTCTCGAGGGCGACGCTGAAGCTGGCCGCGATCGTCGAGAGCAGCTGCACGTCGGAGTCAGTGAAGGCTTCCTCGTGGTCCAGGTTCTGGAGTGAGATGACCCCGCCAGGCCGGCCGCCGACCTGCAGCGGCACGAAGAGGGCGGCCTTGGCCGGCTCGCCGCTCAGCGCACCGGCCTGGCCCAGCGCCTGCACGGCCGCCGTCGCATCCCGGTTGATGAGCAGCGGCTGGCCCGTCTCCAGCACGTGGCGTCGGGCGCCGATGACGGGGATGGTCTCGTTGGGGAAGCGCACCCCCCGCTCGATGGTGTACTCGAAGCGGATCAGCCCGGCCTCCCGGTCGAGCATCGCGATGTCCACCACCTGGGCGTCGAAGATGGCCTGGATCTTGTCCCCCACCAGCTCGAACATGGCGCCCATCTCGAGCTTGCTGGCGAGGCCTTCCTGGACCCCGTTGATGATGGCCAGCTCGGCCGCCCGCTGGTCGGTCTCGGCGAGGAGGCGCTTCGTCTCGGCGAACAGGCGGGCGTTCTCGAGGGCCACGCCCATGCTCGAGACGATCGTGGAGAGGATGCGCTCGTCGCTCTCCGAGAAGGCGCCCACTCGAGCCGACTCGAGCGATACCACGCCGATGGCGTCCTGTCCGGCCATGATCGGGACGCCGATCCACGACTCGGTGTAGGCGCCGGCCTGGATCGCCCCGGCCGCGTCGGCGTCCGCGCCGCTGGCGAAGCGGAGCGGCTGGCGGCTGGCGATCACCCGGGAATTGAGGCCCTCGCCATACGGCACGTCCTCGCTGTCGAGGATCCGCTCTCCCTCGTCGACCATGTAGGGGAACGTGACCACCCCACGGAGTCCGTCCAGGAAGGCGAGGCTGATGGTCGACGCGTCGAAGAGGTGGCGGATGCGCTCGCCGACCAGCTCGACGATGGCGTCGAAGTCAAGCTGGCGGGCCAGGGCGATGCCGATCTCGTTGACGATGGCCAGCTCGGCCGCCCGTTGGTCCGTCTCCGCCAGGAGGCGCTTGGTCTCGCCGAACAGGCGGGCGTTCTCGAGGGCCACGCCCATGCTCGAGACGATCGTGGTCAGGATCCGTTCGTCGCGCTCGTCGAACGCCTCCGGCCGCATCGACTCGAGGGACACGACGCCGATGACGTCGTCTCCGGCGATGATCGGGACGCCCAGCCACGACTCGGTGGCGGCCCCCGTGACGATCGCCCCAGCGGCGTCCGACTCCTCACCGTGGCGGAAGAGCAGGGGCTGCCTGGTCTCGATGATCCGCGAATTCAGGCCCTCGCCCAGCGGACGCGCCGGGCGGTCGAGCATCCGCACGCCTTCGTCGATCGTGTACGGGAAGCTGATCGTCCGTGTCGCCCTGTCATACGTCGCCAGGGCGATCGTCGTCGCGTCGAAGAGGCTTCGGATCCGTTCGCCGACCAGCTCGATGATGGCCTGGAAGTCGAGCTGCTTCGCCAGCGCCTGCCCGATCTCGTTGACCAGGGCCAGCTCGGCGGCGCGCTGGTTGGTTTCGGCCAGGAGGCGCTTCGTCTCGCCGAAGAGGCGGGCGTTCTGGAGCGCCACGCCCATGCTCGCGGCGACGGTCGAGACGAGCCGTTCGTCCGACTCGCTGAACGCGTTCGCCCGGGGGTGACCCATGATGATCGCGCCCAGGACCTCGGATCCGGACGGGATGGGCACGCCCAGCCACGACTCAGTGGCGGTCATGCCCGAGCTGAACGCCCGCAGGGTCGTGGCGTCCTGCTCGGCCAGCGTGCCCAGGCGGAGCGCCTGGCGGCGCTGGATGACGATCGACGTCAGGCCCGTCCCGAGGGTCATGGGCCGCGGGCGGATCCGGCGGCCGCTATCGATGAAGTAGGGGAACGCGATCGTCTTCGCGACGGGGTCGAAGATGCCCACCGCGAGGTCGCGGGCCTGGGTCCGGAAGATCGCCCGGAGGCGCTTGCCGACCAGGTCGACGATCGCGTCGAAGTCGAGCTGCTTGGCCAGGGCCTGCCCGATCTCGTTGATGAGCGCCAGCTCGCCGGCTCGCTGCTCGGTCTCGGCGAGGAGGCGCGTCGTCTCGCCGAACAGGCGGGCGTTCTCGAGGGCCACTCCCATGCTCGTGCCGAGCGTCGTGAGGAGTCGCGCGTCAGCCTCGCTGAACGCGTGCTGGTGGACGCTCTCGAGGATGATCGCCGCGGTGACGCGCTCGCCGGCCAGGATCGGCACACCGAGCCACGACTCGCTCTGGGCCCCGCTGATGTGGATGGCCCCCATCCCCATGAGCTCGGCATTGGTGCTGGCCAGGATCGGCTGGCGCCCGCGGACGACCTGGCCGGTCAGGCCCAGCCCTAGCTCGAAGGGCGGGCTGTGGAGGCGCTCGCCTTCTTCGACCTCGTAGGCCCAGGTGGCCCGGCCGGCCGCCTCGTCGATCAGGGCGATCGACAGTGACCGCGTGTCGAAGAGGGTCCTGAGGCGGTCGCCGATCAGATCGATGATCGTCTGGAAGTCGAGTTGCCTGGCCAGCGCCGTGCCGATCTCGTTGATGAGGGCGAGTTCGGCCGCCCGCTGCTCGGTCTCGCCGAGGAGGCGTTTCGTCTCGCCGAAGAGGCGGGCATTCTCCAGGGCCACGCCCATCCCTGCGGCGACGGTCGAGACGAGCCGCTGGTCGGCTTCGTCGAATGCGTCGGGATCCTGGTTGCCAAGGACGACCACCCCGATGACTCGTTGGCCGGACTGGATCGGGACCCCGAGCCACGATTCGCTGGCGGTCCCACCCGCCGTCGTGATGGAACCAAGGGCGTGCTGGTCCTTAAGCCGTCCCAGCCGCAGGGCCCGGCCGGTCTTGATGACGATGGAGGTGAGACCCTCACCGAGGGGGATCGACTCGCTGTGGATGCGCCGGCCCGAGTCGATCTCGTAGGGGAAGGTGATCAAGCCGGACGTCGGGTCATAGAGGGCGACGTAGAGGTCGTCGGCGTTATCCCGGAAGATGCGACGTAGGCGATCACCAACGAGCTCGATGATCGCGTCGAAGTCCAGCTGCCGGGCCAGCGCCGTGCCGATCTCGTTGATCAGCCCCAGCTCGGTGGCCCGACCTTCACTCTCGCCGAGGAGGCGCTTCGTCTCGTCGACCAGGAAGGCGTTCTCCACGGCTCCGCCGATCGTCGTGCCCAGCGTGGAGAGCAGCGAGACGTCGGCCTCGTCGAAGGCGTGCTTGCGCACCGCCTCGGCGATGATCACGCCCCGCACGCGGTCGCCGGCCACCATGGGCACGCCCATCCAGGACTCCGTCAGCGTTGGCCCGACCTGCAGCGCGCCGCGCGAATCGGCCTCAGCGGTCGAGCCCATCACGAGCGGGGCGCGGCTGCGGATGACCTCGGAGGTCAGGCCGGGGCCCAGGGTGAACGGTTCCGTCCGCACTCCGCCGACCACGCCCTCGACCATCTCGAACGGCCAGGTGACCAGCCCGGACGCCTCGTCGTACAGGGCGACCGCCACGGACCGGACGTCGAGGAGCTCGCCGACACGCTGGCCGACACGCGCGATGATCGCGTCGAGGTGCTCCCCGGCCGCCACCGCCGAGCCGATCTCGATGACCAGATCCAGCTGCGCCCGCAGCCCGACGTGCCGGCGCGCTGACGCGGCGGCCTCCGCCGACCGGGCGGGGCTGCGAGGCCGGGCTGGCGCTACCATCGACGGGAAGACTAGGCGATGGCGATCAGGCGCGTTCGAGGTAGCGCTGGCGCTCCCAGGCGCCGACCACCGCGTCGTACGCCGCCTGCTCCACGCGCGCGGCGTTGAGGTAGTGGTCGACCACGTCCTGGCCGAAGATCTCGACGGCCGCGCTTGACCGCTCGAGCGCCTGGATCGACTCGTACAGGGCGTGGGGCATGCGGTCGCACCCGGTCGCCAGGTAGCCGTTGCCCTTGTACTCGGGCGGTGCGTCGATGTGGTGGTCGATGCCGTACAGCCCGGCCCCCACGAACGCAGCGTAGGTCAGGTAGGCGTTCATGTCGCCGCCGGGGAAGCGGCACTCCACGTGCAGGGCCGGACCGTGGCCGACGACGCGGAAGCCGGTGGTGCGGTTGTCGCGGCCCCACACCACGTTGACCGGCGCCCATGAAGCCACGGCGAACCGCTTGTACGAGTTGATGTTGGGGGCGAAGAACGGCGCCAGCTCGCGGGACAGCTGCATCATGCCGCCCATGAACCACTTCATGGTCTGGGACATGCCGTATGGCTCGCCCCCGGGCTCGGCCATCAGGGAATGCTCCCCGGTGGCGTCCCAGACGCTCATGTGGAGATGCCCGGACGAGCCGGTCCAGGACGCGTCGGGCTTGGCCATGAAGGTCAGGCCCAGGCCGTTGAGGTAGGCGATCTCCTTGGCCCCGTGCTTGAAGATGACGCTCCGGTCGGCCGACTCCAGGACGTCGTCGTAGCGGATGTTGACCTCGTGCTGCCCCGGCGCGGCCTCACCCTTGCTGAACTCGATGGGGATGCGGGCCTCGGTCATCTGGTTGCGCAGCAGACGGTGGATCGGTTCGCCCTTGGTCGCCTGGAGCAGGACGTAGTCCTCGTTGTAGTAGCCGAACCGCTCAGGCAGGGCGCCACCCTTGGCGTTGACCTGGTCGTAGCTGTCGCGCAGGAGGTAGTACTCGAACTCGGAGCCCGCCTTGATGGCGAAGCCGTGCTCGGCCGCGCGGGCCACCTGCCGCTTCAGGATCGTGCGCGGCGAGACGGGGATCTCCCGTTGCGTCTCGTCGTCGATGGTGTCGCTCAGGACCAGCGCCGTCTTCTCCAGCCAGGGCAGCACGCGGAGCGTGTCCCACACCGGCCGCGCGACCCAGTCGCCATAGCCGGTCTCCCAGTTCATGAGGGCGAAGCCCTCGGGCGTGTTCATCTCCATGTCGGTGCCCAGGAGATACGTGCAGAAGTGGGCTCCGTGGTCGATGACACCCTCCAGGAAAGCCTGGGCCTGGACGCGCTTGCCCATCAGGCGGCCCTGCATGTCGGTCAAAGCGACGATCAGGGTGTCGATCTGGCCGGCCTTGATCATCCCTTCCAGCTCGGCCAGCCGGGGGTGGTGCGGCGCCTGGTGCTCGCTCATGCGGACCTCGTCTTCCCGTGGAGATGGGGCAGGGACCGGGGGGCTCCGGTCCCTGCGATCGCCTAGCTCGACACCCGGGCTCGCGCCTCAGGCAGCGGACGGCCCGAGCGTCTCGGCCGCCGTCTCGAACTCGCGTTCGAGCTCGGTCAGGTCCGCCTCCTGGCCCATGATCTTGGGTCCCTTGAAGCGGGACCTGGCGTAGCCGTAGTAATAGACCAGCAGCAGGACGACCGTGCCCAGCATGAACGGCCACGAGATGTTGCCGGACGTGGGGAACGAGAAGAGGACCATCAGCACGATGACCCACAGGAGGGCCAACCAGGCCACCGGCTTCGAGTAACGGCCGAGGCTCCAGACACGCTCCTTGAGCCAGTCGCTGGTCGTCGCGCCCAGGTAGACGCAGATGCCGTACGCGGCATACAGGAAGATCGTCGAGATCGCCGTGACGATGACGATGGCGGTGCCGCCACCGGCGATGCCGGCAGCCACGGTGAAGAGCCATGACACCACGGCGATCGCGATGAGCGCGTTGACCGGCGTCCGGTAGCGATGTGACACGACCTTCAGCCAGCGCGAGCCGGGGATGCCGTCGTCGCGGCTGAAGGCATAGAGCATGCGGCCGGCGGCGGCCACTGACGCCAGGCCGCACCAGAACATGGCCATGGCGATGCCCGCCGCGAGCCAGTCCCCGAGCCCCACGTTGAGCAGGACGACGCTGTTGAGGTTGTACTCGAGGATGGAGAGCACGGCGATGCCGCCGCCGAAGTAGTACTGGCTGGCGTGGGACAGGTCCGTCGGCAGGGTCGCCGGGAAGAGCTGGCTGAGGTCCGGCAGGTGGGTCGTGAGGGCGACCAGGAACAGGTAGCCCGCCACGGCTGACACAGCCACCGACAGGAAGACCCCCCAGGCGCTCGACCGGCGCGCCCCGATGGTCTCCTCCGCCACGTGCGCCGAGGCGTCGTAGCCGGTGTACGTCCAGTTCGCCTGCAGCAGCGAGAAGAAGAAGGCCAGGATCAGCGGGTACGAGACGGCCGGGCCGTACTGCAGGTTGACGATGCCGAGGTTGTTGTTCCAGCTGCCGCCCTGGTCGAGCGGCTGGATGGCGAAGAGGGTCAGGTGGGACTGGTCGGGCTGGCCGATGGTGAACACGAGCACGACCACGGCCACGACGATGACGATGTGCCACCACACGCTGACCTGATTGAGCAGCGCGACGAGGCGGATGCCGGCGATGTTCATGGCCAGCTGGATGAGCAGGATCACGCCCATCGTCACGAGCTGGCCATTGAGGATCCCGCCCAGGAAGACGCTCGTGTTGCCGTAGTCGATGCCCAGCGCGGCGAGGATCGGCGTGATGATCGTGGCGTTGAGAAAGGCCGCCGCGGCGAAGTCGATGCCGGCCACGATGGCGAACTGGCCGATGAGGTTGAACCAGGCCGTCCACCAGCCCCAGGCCTTGTTCTTCATCTTGCTGGCCCAGTAGTACAGCCCGCCGGCCGTCGGATAGGCGGACGCGATCTCGGCCATGCTCGCCGCGATGAGCAGGACGAAGACGGTCACGAGCGGCCAGCCGATCATGACCGCGGCGGTCCCGGCCCAGGCCAGGCCGTAGTCGTACAGGATCACCGCACCGGTGAGGATGGAGATGATGCTGAAGCTGATGGCGAAGTTGCTGAAGCCGCCCATCGAGCGGAACAGTTCCTGCGCGTAGCCCAGCCGGTGCAGGTCGTGGATGTCCTGCTGGATGGTGTCGTCGCGCGACCGCGCCTGGGTCATGGGGTGATCCTCCTCGTCCGCCTCGCCCCCTGGGTGCCGGCCTGCAGCGGGCACCGTGGGCGGATGATAGTGGCGGGCCGGGGCGGCGGGAAGGCCCCTTGTGCGTCAGTAGATGGAGCGCACGTCCGATGACACGTGGAGCACGAACACGTCGTCGCTGATGGGCCCATCCAGTTCCAGGCTGGTGACCTCGGCGTGGCGCGTCAGCTGGTCGCCCACATGCTCGGCCAGCAGCAGGAGGAGCCCGCTTAGGCGGTCCACGGCCAGCTCCAGCCAGCGGTCGGGTCGATCGGTCAGGACCTCCGTCGAACGCGGGTGATCGGCCCGCAGCAGGTAGACCTCGCGACCGGCCAGGCGGGCCGTGCCGCGCAAGGTCAGGTCGGCCGTGGCCAGGACGTTGCGGCAGAAGCCGTGGGGATGGATGAAGGAATCGACCATCGTGTCCGCGGGCAGCTGGGTGAGCGGACGGTAGGCCCTGCCGAAGGCCGGCAGACGCGGATCCTCGATGCCGACGGCGCGTGGCCGCGCGGGCCGGGCGGTCGTCGTGTGGCTGCGGCCGTCGTAGGTGCGCACGGTCGAACCGTCGCTGATCCACACCAGGCCGCTCCCCGCGGGCGCGTCCGCGTCGCCGTAGGCCACCACCTTCGCGCGGCCCGGGTGGTGCAGCCAGACGTCGCTCGTCGTGACGGTCTCGCCGGCCGCCGACTGGACCCGCTCGACCAGTCGCAGGCGCAGCGTCTCGAAGCGCCGCTCCGCGTCGCGCATGAAGGCGAACAACGCCCCCAGCGAAGGGGCGTCGGGGGCCGGCGGCAGGACCAGGGCCGGGGCGACCGAGACCTCGTGGGCGCGGGGGGCCAGGGCGCTCGAGGGGGCGCCGGGGGGATGGGCCATCCGCCGGATTGTAGGGGAAACGGAAGAGGCCCCCGGCGACGCCGGGGGCCTCCTGTGCGGCTCTGGCAGGTGGCTACGGCTCCGGGACGTCCGGGGCGATGAAGGGGCTGATGGCGTTGACGACGGTATCGGAGATGACACCGATACTGCCGAGCACGTACAGGTCATCCGGGGCCAGGGCGGCCAGCTCGGTGCTGGTCGCGGCTGGCACCGTGTCGGTCTGGAGGAGCAGGATCGGGCCGCCGGTGAAGCCCGCCGCGGCGCTGCCGGCCATGGCATCGGGGAAGCTCGTGCCGAGAGCCACATAGGCTGTCGGCGTCCCCGACCCGAAGCTGGCTGCCAGGGCCGCTGCGGTCGCGTACCGGTCGGCACCGGCCACCCGGCTCACCTTGTCATCGGCAAGGCCCGCGGCGGCCTGGATCTGCGAGGCCATCCCGGCCGAGATGCTCGACGGGCCACCGACGATCACGATCGTCGCCGGGGCCAGGGTGGCGAGGGCATCCTTCACGGAGGTGGGCAGCGCCCCGGTCGCGGGGGCCAGGAGCAGCGCGCCGCCGAAGTGGCTGGCCGCCGGCCCGGCGGCAAGGGCATCCGGGAAGTTGGCCCCGGACGCGACGTAGACGACCGGCAACGGCGCGTCGTCAAGGACGGTCGGGCCGAAGATCGTGGTGGCGACTTTGGCCGCGGTCGCATAGCGGTCGGCCCCGGCCAGCCGCTGCACGGGCGCGATCAGCCCTAGGGCGGTGGCCGTCGCCGCGGAGACGGAGCTCGTCCCACCGACCACGTAGATCTTGGCCGAATGGAGCCGCGTCAGTTCTGCGGTGACCGACGCCGGGATCGGCCCGGACGGCGGGACGAGCAGGACAGGCCCGCCCATCGCCGCCGCAGCGGGACCCGCCCCCAGGCCGTCGGGGAAGTTGAGGCCGGACACGACGAATGCCGCGTCCACGCCGGGCTTGAAGGTGGCGGCGCTGATGGCCGCCGCCGTGTCGTAACGGGTGGCTCCGAAGAGCCGCGTGGCGACCTTGCCGATGGGGATGAGGTCAGCTTGAGGAGCGCCGTTCGCGTCGTCGAGGGTCACCACCATCCAGCCCAGGGCGGGTGTCTGCTTGATGAGGTCGTTGTCGACGAACAGGGGCAGATGGGTCGATGCGCCGGCGGGGATCGGCAGGAGCGGGTCACCCGTCGAGATCGCAGGCGAGTAGGCATCGAAAGCGGCCAAGGTGAAAGCGTCGTCCTCGATCCCGGTGGTCGGGTCGATCGCATCCGCCGCGTACGCCAGCCGGCCATGGCCCTGCGAGAGTCCCAGGCCGCTGGCCAGGACGGCGAACTCGACGGTCGAGCCGTTCATGGGGGCGTCAGCGAGGTAGAACGGCGTGGCGACCGGCGTGAAGTCAGGGTAGGTGAAGAGGAACGAGGCCAGGACGCCGTTGTCGAAGCCCGTGGTGACAGAGCCCTCGTCCGCGCCCACCAGGTCGAAGTCCGGCACGCCGTCGCCGTTGGTGTCGATATAGATGTCGTATTCGTTCTGCGCCGCGTTCGACACCCGTCCCCACGTGTTGACGGCGAAGACCAGCAGCCGGTCGCTGTCGCTGCTGCCGCCGGCTTCGCCCGGCAAGGTCTCCACGCCCACGGCCCTCAGGTCGACGGCCGAATCGAGCGCATCGACCGGATCGGAGATGCCCCAGGCATAGACCTCGGGGAGACCATCGTGGACGCCGTCATTGGTCAGAGCCGTCGACGCGGCGGACACCTCTCCGTCGGCACTGTATGCCGACCTGGCCGAAGCTGTGACGTCGGAGAGGCCTCTCGGGACGAGCGTGAAGGGGACGTGGATCGTCCCCACCCCCGGGCCACCGTCCTCAGGCTCAAGCACGACGTTGCCACCCAGGCTCGTCACCCCACCAGGCCCGGCGCTCGAGGGATCCAGCTGGTCCGTCGTCGGAAGCGCGGCCACGGCATCGGGGCTGAGCGTCAGGGTGAGCTCCACGTCTGCCGTGCCCCCGGCGGGGACGAGGACGCTCGTGGCGTCGACGCCGCCCACCGAGATCGCCGCGGTCGCCCCCAGGTCGGACCCGGCGAACGAGGTCGAAAGATCGTAGGTCTCATCAGCGGCGGTTTGATTCGTCAGGGTGAACGTCTTGGTGCCGGACCAGCCGCCGCTGGCCGGCTGATAGCCGAAGGCGAGCGCCTCACTGTGATCGGCCGTCGTGGCAAGCACTTGCGACGCGGCAGCCGCGGCGGCGTCCGCGGCCCCGGCCCCCGCCGTGCGGGGGTCGTAATCGGCAACCTTGGTGGTGTCATTGGCCGTGTTCATCAGCGCGGCCTTCACATAGTCGGTACGGGTCGCAGCGTTCGTCCACCCAGGGTGTGCCTGCAGGACGAGGGCGGCCGCACCGGCGACGTTCGGTGCCGCCATGGAGGTCCCGGATAGCTCCTCGCTGCCCGTGCCGGTGGCGACGCCGGCCGATACGACGCTCACGCCCGGGGCCGAGATATCCGGCTTGAAGCCGCTGTCGCCACTCCGAGGCCCGGCGCTGGAGAAGCCGATCACATGGGCCCATGTCGGATTGGCGATCGTGGTGGCGGTGATCGTCACGGTATTGCCGACCGCTGCCTGCAAGGTCGCCGCATCCGCGTTCTCGACGCCGATGAAGGGGATCGTGACCCCGGCGATGTGGCCCTCGAACGGGGGCAGCCCGGCATCGGCCGCGTCATTGACGAGGATGACCGCGGCGGCGTCGACGGCTTGACCGTCCTGTGCACGCACGATACGGGGGCAGGTCCCCCGTTCGGTGACCACGATGTCACCGGCGGCGACCCCTCCGTAGTCGGAGAGGTCACAGCCCAGGCCGATGCCGCCGTGGCCATCGCTGAGGACGTCGAGCCGACCCGTGATCGGCGCTCCCAGGCTCGCGTCGTTGTTCAGCGCCCCATCCACGGTGTGCGTACCGTCCGTGATGTCGGCGCCTGGGAACGTGGCCGTCGTCCCGTCGAGGGCCGCCACGGAGATGGTGCGGGTGGCGCTTGCCGGAGTGCCTGTGAGGTAGGCGCTCTGACCCGCGTTGCCCGAGGAGGCGACGACGACGATGCCCGCTGCCGCTGCGTTCTCCGAAGCGACGACATCCGGATCATCGGCGGCATCGGTCCCGTAGTCGGAGCCGAGCGACATGCTGATGACGTTGACCCCATCGGCCACGGCCTGGTTGAGGGCCAGGGTCACCAGGTCGGTCGGGCCCGCGCAGCCGAACACGCGGTACTCGCGCAGCGTCGCCTCCGGGGCGACCCCCGGGCCGACGAGGAAGGTGTCATCCGTCTCGGTCGTCGCATCGTACGGGCCGGTGAAGGTGCTGCCATCGGACAGGACTCCCTGACCGAGAGCGGTGCCGGCCGTGTGCGTCCCATGACCGACGTTCGCCGCGCCCGGACCGCAGTCCAGCGGGTTGGGATCGGGGGTCGGGTCGGGCTGGAAGCCAGGCTCCGAGGGATCGGGCTGGTAGCTGTCGCCGGCGAAGTCGTACCAGCCCACGACCTTACTGTTGGGGTAGGCCTGGGAGAGGTCTGCGTTCAGCGCGGGGACGACGGTGTCGTGCGCCTCGCCGTACGTGTAGTCGGCCACGTTGCCGGTGCCGCCGAAATCGGCGTGGTAGAAGTCCACGCCCGTGTCGATGATGCCGATGGTCTCACCGGCTCCCGTGATGCCGGCATCCCAGGCGATCGGAGCGTTGACGTAGGGGACAGCGTGGACGTTGTCACGCTGATATGTCGTCACCGCATGGACCTTGAGCACACCGGGCAGGGCGGCCAGCTTTGCCACCTGGCTGGCCTTGACGTACACCTGGATGCCGTCATAGGCATCCTGCATGGTCCCGATGACACGACCGCCAAGAGCGGCGATCCGGGAGAGGAGAGCCGTCTGCGGTGCTCGCAATGCGGTGCGGATGCTGCCCTTCTGCGCTGTCGTCAGCCTGGCGCTCGCCGACCGCAAAGCGACGGGGGCGCCCGCCATCTCGAGGATGACCATCTCGGACCGCGATGCGTCCCGGGAGGCGATGAGGAGCTGGCTGTCGATCTTGCCGCCCTCGGGGA
>Ga0187778_10002194_pt1 | contig 13342 bp, 11 predicted proteins | sample 1015_Q2_SP5_20_M_FD_132418 | JGI IMG/M metagenome (GOLD analysis project Ga0187778, IMG submission 132418) | Tropical peat soil microbial communities from peatlands in Department of Meta, Colombia - 1015_Q2_SP5_20_MG | ecosystem: Environmental > Terrestrial > Soil > Wetlands > Peat | place... | reverse complement strand
CCGGTTCTCGTGGATGGCGCGCAGGCAGTTCCGCGTATGCCTGTCGACGTGCAACAACTCGATTGCGATTTCTATACTTTCTCCGGACACAAAGCCTACGGTCCCACTGGCATCGGAGTTCTCTATGGCAAGCTGCCTTTGCTGGAGGCCATGCCTCCTTACCAGGGTGGCGGCGAAATGATCAGCTCCGTCAGTTTCGAGAAAACGGTCTATAACAAGGTGCCGCACAAGTTTGAGGCAGGAACACCCGACATTTCCGGGCCTATCGGCTTGCGCGCAGCGATCGAATACCTGAACCGGCTCGGAATGGACAAGATCGCCGCATACGAGCACGAGCTGCTTACCTATGCCACGCAAAAAGTTTCGGCGATTGCGGGCATCCGTCTCATCGGCACCGCGAAAGAAAAAGCCGGCGTGCTCTCATTCGTGATGGATGGGGTTCATCCTCACGATATCGGAACGATTCTGGATCAGGAAGGAATCGCGATTCGCACCGGCCATCATTGTGCCCAGCCGGTCATGACACGCTTCGGTATTGACGCGACCGCGCGCGCATCCTTTGGCTTGTACAACACGAAGGAAGAAATTGACGCTTTGGTGCGAGGTCTCGAAAAGGTACGGGAGGTCTTTGGCTGATGCCCGACCTGCGTGATCTTTATCAGGAATTGATCCTCGAACACAGCCGGGCGCCGCGGAATTATCGCGAGTTGAAGAGTGCCGATCATAAAGCGGAAGGCTACAACCCGCTCTGCGGCGATCGCTTCACCGTTTTTGTGCAGATGGATGGCGATTCCATTCGAGATGTCACGTTTCAAGGCTCGGGATGCGCCATCTCCAAGGCTTCGGCATCGATGATGACGCAGAGCTTGAAAGGTAAAACCAGGGCGGAAGCGGAAGAACTATTCGAACGGTTTCACAAGGTGGTCACCGGCCAGGCGGGCAACGGCAATCAGCCGGAGCTTGGCAAGCTTGCGGTTTTTTCCGGGGTCTCAGAATTTCCCACGCGGGTGAAGTGCGCAACCTTGGCGTGGCACACGCTGCAGGCGGCACTGGAAGGGAAGCAGGATGCGGTGTCCACCGAGTAAGAGGTGGTGCTATGTACGAACTCATCGAACTCAAACGCCCCTGTAATGCCATCGAAATTCCTAGCGGCATACACCGGGTGCTACCCGCTTTAAGCCGGGTAAGGATCGCGCAGTTTCTCGGGACCGGGTACACCGTGGTCAGTGACATGGGCTGCATGTTTCGCATCGATGCCAGGGACGCGGACGCTCTCGGCCTGACTCCTCCCGTCGAAGACAAAACCGCCTCCCAGGCCAGCTTCAACGAGCAGATGGTTTGGGACCAGTTGAGAACGGTTTTCGATCCCGAGATTCCTGTAAACATTGTTGACTTAGGCCTGATCTATTCGTGCGAGATCAAAGAACAAGAGCAGGGTGGCAAAAAGATCGAAGTAAAAATGTCGATGACTGCGCCGGGATGCGGCATGGGCAACGTGCTCAAGGCGGATGTGGAGAGCAAGCTGTCTCGTCTGCCCGAAGTCAAAGCCGTGGATGTGCAGGTGGTATTTGATCCTCCGTGGAACCCCGGCCTCATGTCGGAAGCCGCCAAGCTGCAATTGGGATTTGATCTGTAGTCCTGCCAGGTTCGACCCGTTGAATGCGGCGGAAGACGAAGGGCCGTTCTAACCTCGGAAACCTCCACTCCCCGCGCTGTCATCCTGAGCGCAGCGAAGGATCTATGCATTCTGGGGCTGATACCGGTGCCTCACGAACCAGCCCTCGCTCAGGTCCTTCCAGTCCGGATTCATCGAAACTATCAGAGCCATCTTCTTCAGGCGAAGCAATCCCTTGATCTGTTTCTCACGGGCGATCGCGGCACAAATGTCGCCGAACCGTTCGTAATAGACCAGGCGATCAAGCTTGTAGCGGGAAGCGAATCCAGATGTGAGTCCGTGTTTGTGCTGGAAGACGCGTGTTTCCAAGTCGCTGGTCACGCCGGTGTAGAGTGTCTTTGACCGGTTCGTAAGGATGTAGACGTAATAGAAGCGCGAATGCATAGATTCTTCGCTGGCGCTCAGAATGACAGGATTCAAGGGTGGTGGCATGTGATGGATGACCAGACCGACTGCAGTGAATAGATTTCAAATCAAGATTCGGCGGCATGTTCGGAGCGACCGCAATAGATCTTTCACTCCGCTCGGGATGACAAGCAGAGGGGGCATTCCAGCCGGTTCGACTAGCCGGGAAAGAAGCACGCGAATGCATAGATTCTTCGCTGGCGCTCAGAATGACAGGGCTAGGGGCAGTGGTATGTGACGAACGAACGCCGCAGTGCTTAGAACGTGAAATTCAGCCCGCCCCGCACTGCTTTGGCATCTTGCACGAGGTACACGGTGCGGCGGTCTTCGCCCAGCACGGGGACGTAACCTTGCGCCAGCAGGTTGCGCAGATCAACCAGCGCTTCTATGTGTCCGGGGAAAATCACGGGAATTGGCTGCCGCAAATAAAAATTGAGATAGGGAGCGGCATGGCCGGGCGAGGCATTGAACATGTCCACCGGCGTGAGCGCCTGGCCATCTACCCAGCGATATGACGCAATCCAGTGCGTCTTGGTTTTTGGCACCGTGCCGGTCAGCTTTCCGGCCACGCTATGGCGGTAGACCGTAGCCATCCGTTGCTGAGCGTTCGCCAAGCTTGCGCCGGCAGTAGCCATTGCGAGCACGCCACCGTAGTCCACGTCCATGGTTCCGGTTATGTGAGCGGTCAGCTTTTGTTGCACCACCACTCGCACGCCTCCGGTCTTGAGATCGCTGCCCTGATAAGTGAACGTTCCGGAATAAACATCCGGCAGAACCATGCCGCCAGTGCTCGACAGTTCTCCAACTCCGATCAACGCCGGGTCGACTACGCGATCATAGAATGTCGCTACCTGCACATTGGTGTTGTTGCCTACGCGACGTGAAAGCGAAAGCTCATGATGATGGGCATGCTCGAGCGCCGAGCTGTAGTTCACCACGCTCACCCGCGGCTGTGACTCGCTCAAATCTGCCGGGGCCGATGCAAATCCCTTTTCTGTGACCTGATCGGGTTCGGAAGTCGCATACCGGTATTCCACCACCGTATTTGGCGAAAGATGTACGTCCGCTGATCCAAAAGGCTGAAACGCGGTCACGTGTCCCAGGAACTGGATGGTCTGCAACTGGCTTCCGAAGTGCAGCTCGACGACATCGCCCACAGCGAAATTATCGGAGGCGGTCAGGGAAAGCGCTTGCAGGGCGCCGTTAGGCATGTCGAAGGGCGCAGGCAGGTTGCGCATGGTCAGAGCTAACTGCGGCTCGGAACCGTTCGGCATCGTGTGGCGGAACGAAGCGCGCACCACCGACGCGGGAGACGCGCCGCCGTTGTTGTAACCGATGTTGCCCCACAATCCAACTGTGTTGGAAGCAAAGATCGAGCGCTCGACGGAGAAGCCGGTGCTCATGTCAGAAGCGCTGCCGAAGCCATCGGAGCCGGATCCGGCCACAAATGAAACGCTGCCCTTCAGTTCGTGGCTGTTTTTATTGTTGTCTCCCCAAACTGCGGATTTCGTACCTGCGTTGTCCTCTACCGCACGCAAAATCGAGCGGTTGGAGGAAGAACGTAGCACCCACTTCCAGTCATCCTGGTCAGCCGGGGCTTTTGCGGGCGCCACTTTAATGGCGTCAAACAGAGTGTTCAAGGTGAGATTCACGACGACCTTGCTGCCGGCCCGGAGTCCTACTCCATCACGGAATGACGGCAGGAAGGAAACGGCGGAAACCTTGACGTCGTAAATACCGGGCGCGAGCCCGCCGGCAGAAAAGAAACCGTGATCATCGGTAAAAGCAGTGACGATGTCAGAGCCAAGAATTTCAACCACTGCGCCCATTTGCGGCGTGCCTGCCGCATTCCGCACATAGCCCGAGATTGTCCCCGGTCTTTCGGCAGAGAAAGCCGAAAGCGTCAAGGACAAAAACAACCCGAAGAACCCGAGCTTACGGAACATCAACCCACCACCCTACCCAGTTGCGGATTATTCTACGGCGAAAGTCGCCGTGGGGTCCACCGACTGCTTGGAGATGTTGTCATTCACCTTGATCTGCAGGCGATAGACGCCTGGTTCAAGGTTGGCTGCCGCGAGCGTCTTCTGCAGCGTCACCTGATCGCCAATATTGCCCATGGTTTCGGTTGATTCTACGGTATGAATCACCGGCCTATTAGTGGTTGCGTTCACCACATTGTATTCCACTGTGGCCGAAGGTTTGTGGGTTTTGTCATCCACGGTCAGGTTATACACCTGCACCCAGAAATTAAGTTTTTGAGTGCGTTTGAAGGTCACCGGCTTTCCGTCAGAAGGTGGCACCCGCGGGCGCACTTTGGTAGCCCCGATTACAAAGCTGCCTGTGCCCACGTTCTTCGACGCTACCGGTTCCATCTGGTCGGCCACGATGAGCGAAGAGGTCTCCAGCTTGTCATCCGTGAAGTCGGGTACCAGAACCCCCTTGCTCCAGGTTCCCTTTCGATCACCGTTGACATCCTTTACCACGATGTCGAAGCGGTAGCGTCCGGGACGGAGCGGAAGGGCTTTCCAATACACCTGTGAATTCTCGGCCGCTTTCGCGAGCAACTCCTCAGGGATGTCGGCTTGAACCGTGTCTTCGAAAGTCTGCGCCACCCGGCCGGTTAGTGTGGTGACGCGGCCAAATATGTTGACCGTCCCACGTTGCACTCCATCCTTATTCTGGAAGGTAATATCGCGGTTTTTCATCTGGATGGTTACCGGAACCAGGACCGTGTCGCCGGTCACTTTGACGAAATCGGTGAGCACGTCAAACGGCATCAGGTTGTAAGTGATCTTGTGGCTCACGACTTCTTCCAAATCTTTGAACTTAACTGGAGGTGGGGCATTCAGCTTCGCGTACTGCTCCAGCCGATCGAACTCTTTGCTGGCGATCATGCTGCTCATCGGTCCTGCACCAAGCCGCTCCAAGCCGCCGCTGGTAAAGCGGCTCGCTTTGCTTGACATTCCCATTTGCTCATATAGAGTAAGACCACTGTTGGGGGTGTAGAGCAGCGCATCCTTTTCTCCGCGATCGACCGTCATGTGATAGTCGCCGCACATGCAGGTATCGACAAACTCGATCATCACTTCCTGCCCAATTCCCTCCAGATAGCGGTAGCGCCAGTCTTCAAAGGGGTAAGTTGAAGTCTCACCGCCGCCTTCTTCGATGGGGCGCTCATAGGACCCGCCCGAAGGGTGGGAATCAATCTCGTCCGGCGCCCCATACATTATATAAATGCGGCCGCGATCGGATTTCCAGCCGGGGATGCCGGCGGCAAAATGTTCGTTAGCGTACTCGATGCGCCGATAGTGGTCTTCTTTATATTCGTTGTCTTCGCTGTCGGGGTTGGGGTTGCGGCGCTGCCAAAAAGCCTCGATAAATTGGTCGCGTTCCTCGTCGTTGGAGAGCTGCTTAAAAGCTTTGCGCTCCTCGTCGGAAATGATGTAGACGACGTCCTCGTCGAGCCACTTTTTGTAAGTCTTGCTCAACTCCTGCTTGAGCGACTTGGCGTTTTCTTTCTTCTGCTTGTCGCTGATAGGACGCTTGAGAGGATCAGCTTGCTGATCTTGAGGAGTTTGGGGGTTGGCGGCCGGAGATTGACTACCACTGCCCGAATCTGTGGTTTGCTGGGCAAGCGCCTTCAGCGCAATCCCAGCCAATAAAAATATGAGTACAAGCGAGCAAGAAAAGTACCTGCGCACACAGACCCGAAGCATAGGAAATGGTACTCCTCGCGGACACACCTTCGTGAGCATTATTCTATGTCTTTGCCAAACCTAAGGCAAGGCGGAGCGCTGATCAGACACTCCGTGCGATGCCAGGAGGGGTCAGAAGGCTGCCCTCAGAGAGGGTCAATTTGATTGGTCTGCAGGGAAAGGGGGATACTCACCGGGCAGCAAGGGCGTCGAACATGTTGAGAAACATGACTTTCTTTTCGGCTGGCAGGAAGGACGCCTCGAACGAGTTCCTAGCCAATTCCCGTAGATGCTCATCGGTAAAGCCGAATCTCTCCTGGGCCAGTTGGTATTCCTGTGCTAATGAAGTCGCAAACATGGCGGGATCGTCACTGTTGAGTGTGATCATGATCCCCTGGTCAAAATAATTGCGAACTGGATGTTCGGCCGGAGATAAACAGCAGCCAGTGCGGAGATTGCTGGTCAGGCAGATTTCTACCGGCACCTGACGCCTTGAAAGCTCTTCGACTAATTCGGGATCCTGCCAGGCCGAGAGTCCGTGCCCGATACGTTCAGCGCGAAGGTTGAGCGCCCCCCAGATTGATTCCGGGCCGGCATTCTCGCCGGCATGAGCAGTCAGGCGAAGCCCATGATCCGCGGCATAAGCATAAACTTCGCGGAACAATTCGGGCGGGGCTTTCAGTTCGTCCCCGCCGATTCCGAAGCCGACGACGTTGTGATCTCTGTAATGCGCGGCCAGTTCAGCCACGCGCTGCGCCGGCTCGGGACCGAATTGTCGAACGGCGTCGAAGATCCATAGCAGGGATACTCCGAAGTCGCGTTCGCCACGCTCGCGTCCACGCTCCATGCCTTCGAAGATGGCGCTGAAGTCCTGTTTGCGCCACAAGCACACTCCAACGGAAACGTACACTTCCGCGTGCAGAACGTTTTCCGCTTTGAGCTTCTCCATCAGGCGATAGGTGATCATCTCGAAGTCGGCTGGGGTCTCAAGATCGTCCGTGACTGTCTTGAAGGCCAGGAGAAAGCCGGTGAAGTTTTCATAGCGATAGAGCTGCTGGATCTCCGCGAGAGTAGTGTGCTTGCCGTGATGTGTTCGCAATTCGAGGAGAGTTGGGGGATCGACGGAGCCTTCCAAATGAAGGTGGAGCTCAGCTTTTGGCAAGCCGAGAATGAGCGAATTAAGGCGGGCCGGAGCACCCATAAATCTCAGATTGTAGATTTTGGGGGGGGGATTTGCGAGTAGGTCCGGATGCTTCTGCTCGCAGCAAAAGAATAGGCGCTGTGGGAGTTGAAAAGCTGCAGTGGCTGCCCCCGGCTGGAATGTTAGGACGACAGGTAGTGCAAGTCAACTGAAGATGGGGTGTATACCGCACGAGGGGAAAATGCTACACCCTCGGGACGTGGATGACATGCAAAGTTCCGTGCTTGAAGGATTACAGCGCTGCGGCGGTCGGCCCCCGGTTGCTCGATCTCTTCACAAGCAGGATCAATGCTCCTGAAGCGTGAGGATTCAACCTGCCCTGAGACATTTGGGCCAGTTCTTCCACAGTGACTTTGAGGGTGTTGCAGTCCAGTGAACTGAGGGCCTGGGGACCAGGGCTGACAACGATTGTCTGTTGCTGATCCGATTGAACGCAGAAGGTATGGCCCCAGGCATCTGTTTTCTGCGATGGAGCGATCCAAGTTATTGCTGCGCTGCTTTCCCAGCCGCTGAGTTGATGTCCATTTTCACGCCCGGAGTCGGCAATGGCAAGGGCGGAGTGCCACGTTTCAAAGTATTTCTTGTCGCGCTGAAGCTGCTGAGGATTCTTCTGGTAGTATGTGATCGCTCCCACGTTACTTGCTCCAGCTTCTAGCTGTAGATTCGAGTCGCTACGCGCCAAGGTGGCACCGACAGTCGCTTGTAGAACGTCAGCCAGCTGTTTAAGCCCTCCTCCTTGAGCCGCAGACTCGAATGCCCTTTGGACCTCCCACACCGCAAAGAACCAGCCTGCGACCCCGAACACAACAACTGAGGCTATGACGATCAAGGTGATGCGAACGTATCTCTTCATTTTCCACCTCCACCGAAGATACTTTGGCAGCTCACATTACGACTCAAATAGGTAGCAACTTTCGTCAAGCCGCTAGCAAATGATTGCGCGGCAGAGCTAAGATTCGAAGTGCTGAAGGGTAAATTGTTATTTAGGGCTGCCAGCAAAATTGAGGAACTGCCTGTTGTACTTCCCAAAGGGATGCCCAAGGGTGCGTAGGCCCCTGTGACCGAACAGAGAATTAGCATCAATTCCCTTTGCCGAAGTGTACTCAATTCGTTGAAGCCCCCTTACGTCAGACGGAACATCCTTCGATTGCTTAGAGTTGACCAGAATGTAGTAGTCTTTTCCCAACCCCTCTGCCATTCCGAGTTCCAACGATACATTGGCATTCCACAGCGACAAATCGAATATGCAGAAATCCACCGCCTTGATGTACGTGGTCAATATGGACAAAAGATGTGTAGTTCTTAGACGTGTGTTGGCGTAATTCCACGCGAACGGCAAACTATCTAGGGTTTTCTTAAACTCTGTGAACTTAAAAGGGCTGCTGTAGGGACAGCCTACAAACACCGTAGGCAAAAGAAAAGGTGCCCTTGCCATAGTTGAATTATCGTACCATCAACTTCATTCGCACGCCCCTCCACATTCGCGCTCCGGAGCCGGTCCGCATTCGCCCGGTCCCCACACCCCCAGCCCCTAGCCTGCCCAGCCCGTCCCACTCCTGCGGGGGTGTAGCATTTTCCCCTTGTGCGGTATACACCCGTCAACTGAAGATGGGGTTATAAGCTATGATGGGGAAAATGCTACGCCCCTTGGGAACGGGCCCAGGTGAGAGGGCGAGCGGGAAGTTGTTGTCGAACGGCAACAGGCTAATTTGCCTTCTGCGCAGCGGCACGCGCTTTCGCATGGGCGACCAGAACAGCAAATCGGGGATCGCTATGAAGCGAGTTGAAGTAAGGCTCCTTTTCAATCTCCAAGTCCATGCGAGGTTGCAGGCCATGATCTATTGCTTGACGCAACGCGGAGAGCGCTTCCTCGGCTTGTCCGCGCCGTGCCAGAATGCAAGCCAGGCTATATCGTGTGTCAGCGGTTTCCGGCTGGTCAGGACCGAGGACCCGTTGTTCCAAGTCCAGCGCTTCGCCATACAACTTTAGAGCTTCCTCGTCTCTGCCCATATTCCTCTCTATGTCGGCCATGTCGGTCATGGAGCCAATGGTCCCCAGGTTCTCGCGGCCGAAAACCCTGAGCTGAATGTCAAGAGTCTCCCGTTCCAACTTCTCCGCCTCGGCGAATTGGTTTGAGCGGGCCAGCATGAGCGCCAAGTTATCCATGGCCGCAAGTGTGTAAAAATCCTCCGAGCCAAATAGGCGCCGCTTCATGTCGAACTGCTCGCGCGCCAATTTCGTTGCCTCTGAGCACCTATCTTCCTCGCAAAGTGTGACGGCCAGATTGCCCATAGTTGCCAGTGTCTCCTCATCCTCCGGCCCGAGCACCCGCCGCTCGGTATCAAGTAACCTTCGATCCAGACCTTCCGCTTCAGAAAGTCGGCCCTCCTCGAAAAGCGTCCATCCCAATTCGCTCATGATGCGAAGAGTATTCCTGTGTTCCTGACCGAGCGCAGATCCGCTAACCTTAATGCCGCGCTGGAATAGGGACTGGGCTTGGGAATAAAGTCCCAAATTCATGTACGCCCTTCCCATCACCTGCATCATTCGACTCTGAAGTTCCGGATCCTTGGCCAGACCTGTATCGATGTCCTTCGAAGCTTTGTCGAGAAGTTCTTGGGCTGTAACCTTACTGCCGACGCGCTCGAAAGGGTCTGAAACCTTGAATACTCCCGTCATGAATTCGGTGATACGATCCGCCCGGTCGCGCTCGCGCCTGGTCTTGCGCAACTGAATGTTCTGCATCGCTGCAAAGGCAATCAGAACTGCGATGAATACTCCGGCTACGGCTACGCTATACCGGTGTCGTCTAACATATTTCTGCACGCGATACGAAAAGCGTGCCGGTCGCGCCGTAACCGGCTCCTGATTCAAATATCGCCTGATATCGGCGGCGAGTTCAGACGGTGTGCCGTATCGGCAGCCCCGGTCTTTCTCGACCGCCTTCATGGCTATCCAGTCGAGATCGCTCCGAAGAGTACTTACCAAGTGTTTAGGTTCCGTGCCACGGGCCTCTGCTGCTGCCGAGGAGTTCTCGCGATCTGTGCTGACCTTCGTGCTGGGTCGTACTGGGTCCTCCTCCCGCAAGCGCCGTAGCACCTCATCAACAGGCTTGTTTTTCCACTCATTCGTGTCGAAGGGCAAACTTCCCGTGAGCAGAACGTAAAGTACCACTCCGAGTGAGTAAACATCCGTTCGTGTATCAATGTCCTCGGCGGTAGGATCGCTTTGTTCCGGACTCATGTAGCCAGGCGTGCCCACAAAGCTTCCTACCCGCGTGTGCAGAGGTCCGCCTGCCATGTCTGTGCCAATGGCTTTTGCCAGTCCGAAATCAATGATCCGCGGCGTGGGTTTGCCATCGACCTCAACGACGAGGATGTTCGCCGGTTTCAGATCGCGGTGGATGATGGCTTTCTGATGCGCGTGCTGAACGCCCTCGCAAACTTTGATAAACACCTCCAGCCGCTTACGGATTTTCAGTTTCTTCTCGTCGCAATAATCCGTGATCGGCACCCCCGCCACGTACTCCATCACGAAGTAAGGCTGGCCTTCGGCTGTAGCACCTGCCTCGAAAACTTTCGCAATGTATGGATGATCCATCACCGCCAAGGATTGCCGTTCCGCTTGGAAACGATGTAGCAAGGTGGCGTCGTACATTCCCCAGCGGACGAGCTTGAGGGCGACTTGCCTTTGCAACGGCGCACTCTGCTGTGCCAGCCAAACCTGCCCCATTCCGCCTTCACCGATCTTCCTTAATAGTTGATAGGGGCCGATCGAGGAGTGGCCGCTCTCCACGGCCTCTTGAAACGTCCGATCTTCCGTCTCCAGCGCTATCGCTGCAACTTGCAGCGCGGACGCTTCCATGAAGCTCTGAGCATCCTTCTCGAACGCCAGCAAAGATTCAACCTCGGCGCGCAGATGCTTGTCTCCGGTACAGTGCCGTTCCAGGTACTCAGCTCGCTGCTCATCCGCAAGCGCTAAAGCTTCATGCACCAACTGCTCGACTCGGGATTGACTTTCACGCTCCAACCGGCTTACCTCCTCTCATTTCGCGCAGCAGCCACAGCTTAGCCAGCTTCCAGTCGCGCATTACTGTTTCCGGAGAAACCTTCAGCACTCCGGCAGTCTCTTCAACACTCAATCCACCATAAAAACGCAGCTCCACTACTTGGCTTTTCCTGAGATCGGCTTCTGCCAAAGCTTTTAAGGCTTCGTCGAGTGCGACAAGATCAGGGCTGCGTTTCGGCGACAAAATTAAAGCTTCATCAAGTGCAACGTGCCGGGCTCCTTTTCCCCGTTTTTGGTATTGCTGGCCTCGAGCCCAGTCGGTGAGAATCCGACGCATGAGCTGAGCACAGACGGCTAAAAAGTGGGCACGGTCTGCCCAGCTAACTTCCTTGAAAGCCACCAGCCGGAGGTATACCTCATTCACTAATGCTGTGGTTTGCAGGGTATGGTCGGGCTGCTGCCGGGCCATGTAGCGCTGGGCTGTGCGGTGCAACTCCCGGTAGACCAGTGGAGTCAGCTTATCCAACGCATCCTGGTCCCCGGCACTCCAGGCCCGCAATAATTGAGTTACCTCGTGAACTGAGGGTGCCCCCATAGACCTTCGCTGAAGCCGCCCTCCAAACTGGTTACCGAGAGTAGCACAGCTGGAATACCTCTTTCCACATGAACGAGTTCCACTCTTTCTGGATCTGCCCCGACAAATTTTTCTCTGATTCATTACAGTTCTTGCCGGCAGTTCTCGTTATAGAGGTAGGGCGACAGGTCAGGGCAGGCTGCAAGAAGTGTCCTAAGCCGCCACCCAAACAAGAAAGACAAGGAGGAAATATGTCCCGTGGTTTGTTACGAATGCCCCGCCTTATCGGTAATCGATCACGCGCACTGCGAATTGGACTGGCGCTCGGGTTGTTCCTGTTCGCGGGTTCTGCCATTGCCGACAAATACCTTCCGAATTTATTCCCATTCTTCGACTTCACCGGTTTCTCCGCCACTAACAGCACAACCGGATCCATAGACCTGAGTGGTCCATTCTTTCAGAGTCTCGGAACCAATGGTCGAAGTTGCGGAACCTGCCATCAGCCTAGCGACGGTATGGGGTTGAGCGCAATTGATGCGCGATTCCGTTATTTCATCAGCCATGGCAAGGATCCCTTGTTTGCACAAGTGGATGGATCCACCTGCCCAACCGGGGCGATCAACAATAGTCTGGTGGTGAACAACGGCTTGATCCGCATCGGTATACAGCTTCCGCCTAACGCATTTAGCGCCAGCCCACCACAATATACGATCACCGCAGTCGAAGATCCTTACGGTTGTGCCTTGACCACGAATGCTCAAGGCCAGCAGACCGCCTCCGTGTACCGCCGGCCATTGCCCGCAACCAATCTTGGGTTCCTGAGTACAGTCATGTGGGACGGCCGGGAATCATTTTTTAATGCGTTGAACAATGGACAGACTTTCGCCGCCAATTTGAATACAGACCTGACCCAACAGGCAATCGACGCGACGTTAGGGCACGCGCAGGCTACGCAGCCGCCGACCGCTGCTCAGCTACAGCAGATTGTGAGCTTCGAGCTGGCGCTCAACTCAGCGCAACTCTATGATTTCTTCGCCGGCAATCTATACGGGCAGAACGGTTCGCAAGGTGGCCCGCAGTACTTGCCAACCCAGCAGTACTATGCCGGTATCAACGACTCGTTAGGCCACGATCCTACGGGCAAGCAATTCACCCCCACTATATTCACCATCTACACGCCCTGGCAGAATTCTCCCAATTCGCAACAAGCTTCGATCGCGCGTGGCGAACAAATCTTTAATAGCCAACCAATGATCATCAGCAACGTGCCAGGTCTGGTCACTGGCGACCAGCAAATCAACGGGACCTGCGGGACTTGCCATGACACACCCAACGTGGGGAATCATTCTTTCCCTCTGCCGCTAGATATCGGTCTTGGCCACTCTCTCGCCTATGAGACAGATCCGAATATTGTGGCGGGCCTTCAGCAACTGCAAATGCCAACGCTGCCGGTGTTCCAGCTTCAGTGCACGCAAGGCCCGGACCAGGGTCAGATCTTCTACACTACGGATCCGGGAAAAGCTCTGCTGACCGGGCAATGCACGGACATCCCCAGGGTCAAAGGGCCCATTCTGAGAAATCTCGCGGCACGGGCTCCATATTTCCATAACGGCTCGGCGGCCAATTTGTCGCAGGTGGTGAATTTCTATAACCAGCGTTTCCAGATGGGGTTGTCGGCGCAACAGATACAGGATTTAATCAACTTCCTACAAACGTTGTAGGAAGAGCAAGGATTCAGTAGTTCGGACGGGGCGGGATCGACGCAAATGCCCGGGCGGGTG